>Ga0031656_10000148_pt1 | contig 20267 bp, 21 predicted proteins | sample FrelakmetDIP11DI_FD_55080 | JGI IMG/M metagenome (GOLD analysis project Ga0031656, IMG submission 55080) | Freshwater lake sediment microbial communities from the University of Notre Dame, USA, for methane emissions studies - DIP11 DI | ecosystem: Environmental > Aquatic > Freshwater > Lake >... | reverse complement strand
CTCCCGGTCAGTCAGCAGTATTATATAATGGTGATATATGCCTTGGTGGTGGAGTTATTTCCGCTGATTAGAATTTTATCCTTATTCAAAGAGAGAAAACAATGTCAGTGCCAACTTTGATCCTGGGACTAATCTTATCTACCTTGTATGGTGCTTTGTTTCATCTATGGCGGGGTGGTAACGCAGGTCGCTTGTTGTTGTACCTGGTCCTTGCCTGGGTTGGCTTTTGGTTGGGTCAGTTACTTGGTAATATCCTCAATCTTTCCTTTGATACTCTTGGACAATTACATTTACTCAGTTCAACTATAGGAAGCTTTACTTTACTATTTATCGGTCATTGGTTAAGTTTTGTTCAGGCAGACAAGAAGGCTGGTTAAAAAAAATCCCCTCACCAATGTGAGGGGTATGCAATTATTAGGGAGGAAATTATTCTGCTAGTTTAATAACGTTTGCCGCCTGCAGACCTTTTGGGCCTTGCTCAATGGTGAATTCTACTTTTTGGCCTTCGTTGAGGGTTTTAAAACCTTCCGACTGGATCGCTGAGAAATGTACGAATACATCCGGACCATCCGCCCGTTCAATGAAACCATATCCTTTGCTCGCATTGAACCATTTGACAGTACCTGTTACACGCTCACTCATCTTTTCTACTCCTTACTTTGTTAATGATTATTTCTTTGGCAAATTTTCCATCTTCGTTGTTCAATAGGGTTTATTAATAAAATAATCCGGTCCAAATTGCACTTCTTGCTCAGACCGGTTCCTTATGAACCCTAGAAAGAACACACGTGCCACATAAACGTTTTTTCAGTTTATCAGTCAAATTTATTTTCGTCAAGGTTTTAAGCTGCTACTCATATTCTGTCCAAATACCCGTATATTTTCTAATCCTTGAGTAATTAAAGGTACAATTGTGGTCTATCACTCAAAAAAGGAAGGAAGTATGGCAAGTATTGAATCATTCCTATCAGCCCGCATGTTTCTGGCACCTCAATTGGCAGGTGATCGGATTTATTTTATCAGTAACCTGAGCGGGCGGCTAAGTTTATACGTGATGGATTATGGCGGTAGTATCCCTGAACCATTATTGCCACCGGATATCTCCTTACAAAATCCCCATCTCATGGAAGGAAAATCATATTTTGTTTTTTCGAAGATCAATAAAATTCTGGTAATGCTGGATAAGGATGGGGATGAAAATTACCAACCTATGCTGCTTCCGCTAACAGGTGGTTATCCTGAAGCATCTTTTAATGATTATTTCCATAGTTATCGGGTTCACCTAGTCCTGTGTGATTCCCAAAAACAGATATGTTATTTCTCTGCTGAATCTCGCTCAGAATCAATGAATGAGTCTTATCAAGCAAATTTAGAAACCGGTGAATTAACCAAATTAGCTGAAAGTTGTTGGGGAGCCTTCGTTGATTCTCATTCCAGGGACCACACCAAAGTAACCATCATTGATGGATATACCGTTGGGGATCATGCGGTCTACCTATGGGATAAAAAGAAGAAAAAAAGAAGCTTATTATTTGGCATACCAATGGAAGACAGACAGCCAGGCCAGGATGTGCCACTTAATTCCATTTCAAATNCTCACTTTACCCACAAAAATCGTGGATTGTTATTGACGACTTCTTTGTTTGATGATTCATTCGGGTTGGGTTATATTCGATTGGCTGATCCAAAACAACTTAAGCCAGTTTCGATCATTGGGATTCAACATAAAGGAACCGGTGAATTGGTAAATTGTTTCTCTATCAAGAAGGACAGATTTCTTCTTGAATACAATATCGATGGATGCACCTGGCTATATGAGAGTGAATTCAATGAATCTGGTTTGAAAATGATTATAAAATCAACCTTGATTGGGAAGGGAAAATTATCAAACGGTGTTTTGGAATCAATTGAGTTTGAAAAACGATCCAATAGATTCATCTTAAGCCATTCAACTGCCACCACTCCGACCCAATTATTTTCCATCGAAGAGAAAAAAAGGAAAAAGGTTGTTCGTCACACGAATGAACGGGTCTTGGGTATTTCTGGTTCGCTTCTTTCGGAGGGCGAGGATGCATCATTCACTTCTTATGATGGGTTGCGTATATCTGCCCGGTTATATTTGCCATCCATAGATCAAGGAAATCCACTGCCATATCCTTTAGTCTATTATATACACGGAGGTCCACAAAGCCAGGAACGCCCGGATTTTGCCTGGTTTTCGATGCCTTTAATTCAATATCTGACCCTCAACGGTTTTGCCGTTTTTGTTCCCAATGTCCGTGGGAGTTCTGGTTATGGATTAAAGTATATGAAGTACGTCGATCATGATTGGGGTGGTGATGATCGACTCGATCATGTGCATGCCCTGCAAAACCTNAAAAGTGATTCCAGGATCGATACGACCAAAGCCGGGGTCGTTGGGCGATCCTATGGTGGCTATATGACCCTCACCTTGGCCTCTCGCCATCCTGAGTTATGGTCCGCTGCTGTGGATATGTTCGGTCCGTACGATTTACTCACTTTTAGTGATCGCTTACCGGAAACCTGGAAACCATATTTCCAAATTTCTTTGGGTGATCCTGTAACTGATCATGATTTCCTGGTGGAACGTTCACCCCGCGCTTATATCGACCAGATTAAATGTCCCTTATTCGTAATCCAGGGAAAAAATGACCCACGGGTGATCGAGCAGGAATCTCGCGATCTTGTTGAACATTTGCGCGGATTAGGAAATGAAGTTGAGTATTTAATGTTTGAAAATGAAGGTCATGATGTCCTCAAGTTGGAAAACCGAATTGTTTGTTACAACTCCATCACCGAATTCTTCCGGAAACATCTGTTAAAATGATGATTATGAACAACACTAATGTGCAGGCTGGCGACATTGCTCAATTAATTAGTGCCCAAAACAAGCGCTTTATCTTCCGTCTAGTAGTTGATGCAAAATTTGAGACCCATCGTGGGTATCTGAATCATAATGATTTGATCGGAAAGCCCTGGGGGAGCAGGGTCTACTCCCATATGGGTAGTCCATTTATCCTTCTTCAACCATCCCTGGCAGATATCCTGGTTGAAACCCGCCGAAATACACAGATTATGTATCCAAAGGACATCGGTTTTATTCTATTAGCCATGGACATTGGTCCTGGTAAACATGTTCTGGAAGCTGGTACTGGATCAGGATCTTTAACGACTGCTTTGGCAGTTGCTGTTGGATCATATGGTAAAGTTACAACGTATGAAGCCAGACCTGAGTTTCAACATCTCGCTCACAAGAATTTGGATCGCCTTGGCTTGGCTGATCGAGTAAATTTTATTTTACGTGACGTTACGGACGGATTTGATGAAAGAAACGTGGATTCAGTTTTCTTAGACCTTCCAAACCCTCATGATTTTATTCCTCAAGCCAAAGAAGCCTTAAAACCTGGAGGATATCTTGGCAGTATCTTACCCACTACAAACCAGGTTTCAACATTGTTAATTGCCCTCAGGCGTTCAAATTTTGCCTTTATTGAAGTATGCGAAATCCTCCTTCGTTATTACAAACCAGTTGCAGATCGTTTACGTCCTACGGATAGAATGATCGCTCATACAGGCTACTTGATCTTTGCTAGGTCAGTAGTGGAAGATTTAACCAATCTCGATGGATCATCTCACTTAGCTAAATCAACTGACTCATCTGAACCTTCAGAGATTCTGCCCTAATAAAGAATGTCACCACAAGTATTTTCTGAAGAATACATCGCCCAGTGTTTGCGCGAAGCTATGCAAATGAACATGAGGGCTTCAAAAATCTGGGATTTCATCACCGATGAACCCAGACCAGCTGCGGTGTTAATCCCTCTTTTCCTTGCCAATTTATCTGGGAATGGTAAGCATGGCTGGCATGTTTTACTCACCCGCCGAACAAACTCAGTTGCAGAGCATCAAGGGCAGGTAGCTTATCCGGGAGGTCGTGCTGATCCCACCGATATATCCCCAGAATCAACTGCCTTACGTGAGGCTCGCGAAGAGATTGGTTTGGACCCAGCTCAGGTAAGGATCCTGGGCAGGATGCAAAGCCTGCACACAATCAGCAACTATCTTGTCACCCCAATTGTTGGAGTAATTCCCTGGCCATTCCCAGTCCAGCTTGAAGAGACCGAAGTTAGCCGGGTCTTTTCAGTCCCTTTGGATTGGTTAGCGAACCCTCAAAATCACGAAGTACGCAATCGTTCCATCCCCGATTCATATGCAAATTACCTGCATTCGAAATTCTATCCGGTCATTTTTTACCAACCATATCAGGATGAAATGCTTTGGGGTGTTAGTGCAGAAATTACTCTCCAGTTGATTAACATTTTATATAAAAAAAAGGCGGGCGATTAATCGCCCGCCAGAAATTATTCTGTCTCTTCTTCCTTCTTGCCGTGTTCGATAATCTCAGGTTCTCCGGTCAAAGGTACTTCTGCTACTACTGCCACTTCAACTTCTTCAGCAGCTTGGGCAGTAATCAAGGCAACCATAGTATCTGGATCATCAAGAATTTTTACACCTTCGGAGATTCTCAAATCACGTATATATACCCCATCGCCAATTTTCTGTAAGATTGATATATCAACAACGATCCGTTCAGGCAGATCTTGTGGCAGGCATTCTACTTCCACTTCATCATTCCCTGTCACAAGGACACCATTGAAATCTTTAATCGCTGGAGATAAGCCAACGATTTCAATATAAACCTGGGAGCGTAATTTTTCCTTCATGGAAATTGCCAGGAAATCAACATGCAATAGTATCCCAGTAATTTTATTGCGTTGTTTCTCACGCACAAGTGCTGTGTGCGGAGTGCCTTCTACATCAACTGTAACTAACGCTGATGGGGCAAGTCCGGTTAAACTTTTAGAAGCATCATGTAAGTCAAACTCAATTGAAATTGGATCAATATTGTAACCATAGATAACGGCTGGGAGTTGTCCTGCCCTTCTAATCGCACTTACCTGTTTGCCGATCACATTACGGCGGTTAGCTTTAAGTATTACTTCTTCCATAAATCCCTTCCTCGAGCGCCTCTCACCTCTCAGTCTTCATACTGAGGGTTACCCTCGCTCTATTTGGTAATCCGGAATCCACCGGTTTGATATGAGCCAATCTGATCTCAATCTAGCAAATTATTTGCTTGTGAAAACTATTTGGCAAAAAAATCGCCTCCAGTTGGGAGACGGGCTTAAGCAGGCTGAATTTTAGCCGCGATATATACTTTCGTCAACCCTTCACGAAAAGTTATAATCAATAGATGCAGGCCACGAAATACTTACCACCAGAATATCGATCGTATAAATCATTGAACCTATCTGGTTCAAGAACGATCCTTTGGCTGAATTTTGTGGCAATCTTGCTCCTATTCTTTTTTGGCTGGTTTTTTTCTTACCTGGTCATCAAATATTCTCCGATTAATTCTTTTCATAAGGGGATATTTGGTTTATTCCCTTCTTTTGATATATTAAATATTGTTGCGATTATACTTTCAATCATAATCATGCTGATTTTACATGAATTAACCCATGGTATATTCTTTTGGTTATTCACCCATGCACCTCCAAGGTTCTCTCTTAANGCTGGTTACGCTTTTGCAGCTGCACCCAAATGGTATTTACCAAGAGTACAATATATCCTGGTTGGTGTATCTCCATTTTTGATAATAACCACTGCATCTATGGCACTCATCTGGTACATTACGCCTTCCCTTATCATTTACTTGTTATTGATCGCAGCCTTCAATGCGGCTGGCAGCATAGGAGACTTGATTGTAGTTGCTTGGATACTCAGGCAACCCATGAAAATCCTCGTCAAAGATGAAGGGGATATTTTTTATACCTTCCTCACTGTCACTCCATCGCCTCCTTATGAACAATAAAATCGATCAGCCATACGAACAAGAAAAATGCATTTCTATGAGACTCTCTGGTGAGAACATTCAGGTGATCTCTAAACCTGGCTTTCAGGATTGGGATCAGCTTCTCCCTTCGACTGAGTTGCTGGCAGAATATCAAAGAGTGCATCCCTCCGATTATGTTCATATCTTCGGTTGCCATCATGGTGCATTATGCGTGTTTACCGCACGGGAACTGCCATTTGGAAAATTGTCTATCTCGGACAATAATTCTATCGCCCTTGAGCTGACGCGCAAATCTCTGGAAGTCAATCACATTTCATCTGCCTACCAGATATCTGGAGCTGACGTATCAGTAGATGAAAACCGGTTATATGATATTGCTATAATTCAAATGCCAAAAGGACGCATGCTTGCCCGAAGATGGCTTTTGCAGGCTTATCAATCATTAAAAGACAGCGGTAAGTTGTATATAGCTGGCTCAAATAAATCTGGAGTTCAATCTTTTATAAAGGATGCCTCGGATATATTTTCGAATGGTCAGATTCTAGGCTATAAAAAGGGAAACCGTGTCAGCCAACACATAAAACAGCCCGAAAANTTCACCACGCCCGATTGGTTATACGCACCAGGNATAATTAATGGGTCTTGGGTAGAATTTTCAATTCCCTTTTTGGATCAAATTTATAAAATCAGCAGCCTGCCGGGTNTATTTTCCTTTGATCATCTAGACGAAGGTACAAAAATGCTANTAGAGGGCATAAAGNTAAAACCAGGCAGNAAAGTGTTGGATGTTGGCTGTGGATATGGAATGATAGGNCTTTACGCTGCAACTCATGGGGCTGGTTGGGTTGATTTTATCGATAATGANCTTTTAGCTGTTGCATCCTGCGAGCAGACCCTTTCCAATAATCGGATAACCAACGCAACTGTCTATACCGGAGATTTGCTAGCGCCAGTTATATCCAATAAATATGATCTAATCCTTTCAAATCCACCCTTCCATGCAGGCCAGGCTGTCAATTATCAAATCGCTGAGGCGATGATTAAACAATCCTATACTGTCCTAAATCCTGGCGGATGCCTCACCATAGTGGCAAACAGGTTCATACCCTATGATCGCTTGATCAATGAAATATACGCAAATGTATCTTGTCTGGCTGAAACAGGCAGGTTTTATGTTCTTACTGGCATCAGATCATGATATAGTTTCTGACTAAAATAATTGGAGGCCGAGTGAATGACCCTGAAATTCTAACCATTGATTTGAATTTTCGTGGAAGGAGTGGAACGATAGGCAGTTATTTGGTTCCACATCTCAATGGCTGTATCCTGATCGAGACTGGACCAGGATCGACGATTGATACCCAGGTAGCAGGATTGAATGACCTAGGATATGAGATCCAGGATGTCACCGATATTTTTCTCACCCATATTCATCTCGATCATGCCGGCGCGGCTGGTTGGTGGGCAAGTCATGGAGCTCAAATCCATGTCCATGGGAATGGCGCCCCGCATCTGGTAAATCCTGAGAAACTATTGGCTAGCGCAAGCCGGCTTTACGGTGACATGATGGATGCTTTATGGGGAGAATTTATCCCAACTCCTCAAGAGCGTATTTCGATCATGCAAGATCAGGAAAAAACTCAAATAAGTAATCTATCGATTTTAGCATTAGATGTACCTGGGCATGCCAGCCACCACCTGGCTTATGTTATTGGGGATGCTTGTTTTACTGGAGATATCGGGGGAATCCGCCTCAATTCCAGGCAGTTTATAAGCCTACCCATGCCACCCCCGGAATTTCACCTTGAAAGGTGGAGGTCAAGTGTCAAGAAAATACAGCAAGCAGCTCCAAAACGCATCATCCCTACTCACTTCGGGATATACCCCGATGCCGATTGGCAGCTTAAGGCAGTCCTCGAGGCTTTGGATGAAGTGGAAGCCTGGATGGAAACGAAACTACTTATGAATCTTCCAATTGAAGATCTACGCACATATTTCATCGAATTTGAGCAGAACCGTGCATTCAACAATGGTTTTACAAAAACAATCACAGATGCCCAACAGATTGCTAATCCACCTTTCATGTCTGCAGATGGCATCCTTAGATATTGGATCAAATACCGAAATCCAGAATAAATCTATTCGGTATTGCACCGATAATAAAAATAAACGCATGGTTGTTTGACACCCCATTGAAATAAACGTAGAATAGCCCCATAAATTGATAAGAATTCTGGAGGGAACTTTGAACTTCAATCATTTCTTTACCAATGAAGAGCTCTCACATCTACTTGATGAGTGGACCACTAAATATCCTGATCTGATCCAGGTAAGTTCGATTGGAAACAGCCATGAGGGTAAACCGATTTGGATGCTCATCCTGACCAATCGCTCCACCGGAACTGATCTTGAGAAACCTGCGGTTTGGATTGATGCTAATATCCACGCAACAGAGATAACTGGGGCCACCGCTGCCCTGTATATCACCAACCAACTATTATTAGGTTATGGAACCAACGAGCAGATCACTCGTCAGCTTGACCAAAATACCTACTACATCGTTCCACGCGTTAATCCTGATGGTGCTGAATGGGCCATGTCATTGAATCCTCGTTACGTTCGCTCGGGAGTACGCCCTTACCCTTGGGAGGAGAAGGATGAAGGGTTGTTAGCTCAAGATATAAATGCAGATGGGAAAATCCTTCAAATGCGTATCATGGATCCCAATGGGGATTGGAAGATAAGCTCACTCGATCCTCGCTTGATGGAAAAGAGGAATCCCGATGAATTTGGTGGGACATATTTCCGCCTTCTTCCTGAAGGACTGTTGGAAGATTACGATGGGCATGTCATCAAAATCGCCCGACCTTTACAAGGTTTGGATTTTAACCGCAACTTCCCATTCCAATGGCGGACTGAAGGTGAGCAGCAAGGTGCGGGTCCATACCCGGCCTCTGAGGCGGAGATCCGAGCCATGGTCGATTTTATTATCAATCACCCCAATATCAATTTCGCCATCACTTTTCATACCTTCAGCCGTGTTATTTTACGTCCCTATAGCACCAAGGCAGACGATGACATGAATACGGAAGACTTGTGGATTTTCAAGAAGATCGGAGAGCTGGGTACAAAAATTACCGGCTACCGCTGTGTTTCAACATTCCATGATTTTAAATATCATCCCAAGGAGGTCACCACGGGAGCCTTCGACGATTGGATGTATGATCACTTGGGTGTGTTCACCTATACGATTGAGTTATGGGATTTACCCTCAGAGGCTGGGATAAAAGATCGTAATTGGATCGAATGGTGGCGTAACCACCCCCATGAAGAAGATCTTCAAATCCTTAAATGGACCGATGAGCATGCTGCAACGGATGCGTACGTGGAATGGCAGCCGTATGAACATCCCCAATTAGGCAGAGTTGAATTGGGGGGCTGGAACACGATGTATACCTGGCGAAATCCTCCCCTTGGTTTTATTGAATCAGAAATTATGAACCATTACCCGTTTATGCTTTCTCTGGGAGAAATGCTTCCCCATCTAGTTATCCGATCCGTGTTAATCGATAAAATCAGCGATGATAAATACCATCTCGATCTGGTAATAGAAAACAGTGGCTTCCTCCCAAGCTATACCAGCCAGCAGGCTAAAATCCGCCATGTTTCACGCCCGGTGAGGGTTGAGCTTGAGCTTCCTGAAGGTGCAGTTCTCACCAGCGGCAAGCGTCGTGAAGAATTAGGACACCTTGAAGGCAGGAGCAACAAGCTGGATGTAGCTGCGGTATATGGTGAAAGTGCTACGGATAATCGAGCACGCCTCGAATGGGTGATTGAAGCCAAAGCGGGTACGAACTTAACTATAAAAGTCCTCAGTGAGCGTGCAGGAAAAATCAGTCGTGAAGTTATCCTTCAATAATCATTTCCAAGAGACCCATGAGGTAACCAAAATGCAAACCCTTGTTCAGGAAAAAGTCAATCAAGCCATCGCCATCTTGCAAGAGCTGGACATTGATTTATGGCTTACTTTCGTTAGAGAAACAAGTGCAGGGGGCGATCCTGTCCTCCCCCTGATTTATGGGCTGGATCTTACCTGGCAAAGCGCGCTCATGCTATCCAAGAATGGCGAGCGTATCGCCATCGTTGGCAGATTTGAAGCTGAAGCTGCCAGGCGCACGGGTGCTTATCCCACTGTCATCCAATACGACCAATCCATTCAAAAAGAGTTATTCGACCAGTTGATTAATCTGGATCCCAGGCAGATTGCCATTAATTATTCGATTGATGATGTCCACGCGGATGGATTAACCTTTGGAATGTATCAATTACTTCGCAGCTACCTGGATACCACGCCTTTCCAATCCCGCCTCACCTCTGCAGAAAAGATCCATCGTGCATTACGTGGCAGAAAAACGCTCCAGGAAATCGAACGTGTTCGTCGTGCCATACAAACTACCAATGCCATTTTCGAGCGAACTTTTAATTTTATCCGGGTTGGAATGACCGAGGTGCAGGTGAGCGATTTTATGCATTCCCAGTTGGAAGAACTCAAAATTGGTCCTGCCTGGGAATATATTAACTGTCCAACCGTTAATTGCGGACCAGAATCCTCTGTAGGCCACGTCGGTCCAACTGAATTGAAGATTGCACCCGGTCACATCGTTCACTTTGACTTCGGTGTGAAACAGGATGATTACTGTTCGGATATCCAGCGGGTGGTCTACTTTCTTCGACCTGGAGAATCGACCCCTCCACTTGTTGTCCAGCGTGGTTTTAATACAGTCAGGGAGGCAATTACTCGCTCTATTCAGGCAATGAAACCAGGTGTATCNGGGAAGGAAATTGANCATATCGCCCGCCAGACAATTGTTAATGCCGGNTACCCTGAATACCTTTATGCCACTGGTCATCAGCTTGGACGCGTCGCACATGATGGTGCGGGTATTCTTGGACCACAGTGGGACCGTTATGGTGATACGCCAAATTATTTCTTGGAAGCAGGCCAGGTTTACACGCTAGAGCCTGGAGTTAATTTACCGGATTATGGTTATATCGGTCTTGAGGAGGATGTTCTCGTTACCTCCGATNGAGCAGTGTTCCTTGGTGANCCCCAAGTTGAACTGATTATTAAATAGGCACTAACTCTTTCATTAACTNATCATTATTGCTATTATCAGAGTGCANTTTAGAGCAGAGTNATGGTATTTGCTAAATTCTGACGGAATTCAGTCCGATTTATATTCTGCCATAATTCGGGAAATGTCATCATTAACCGATACCGCTCAGCNTGTAAGTAGGCGAGGTAATTAACGATTGGTTCAGGATTTATCCTTTCCTGGATGAGNGATCGTTGTTGATTTGCCTCCCATTTTTTTAGGAAATCTTTAACCAGCTGGCATGCCACATCAGCATCATGCAGTTCNCCCAGGTGATCTTGATATNGCTTGATTTCATTGATCAATTTACTTACACCTTCGTTCAGGATTTCTTTAAAGTATTCCAGGGTGTAACGGAATTTCTTGAATTCAATGCGCAGATCATGCAGCTGACTGACGGATGCAGTAGGTATGATTGTCTCATAGGACCTAATTGCCGCATACCTGCTGTATATGAGGATTGGAACAATGTCTCGAACCATTGAAATTCCTTCATTTCCTTGGTCGTTAGCCGCTTGATCACTGATATTAGCCTGTAGAAAGCAGTTGAAATCTTGTTTGAATTTTTCATATTCACCGCTTTGAAGATGCTTGACCATCATGATCCGTTCTGTGTCAATGACCCGCTTCCACTCAGCCAATAATGGATCGATACCCGTTCGATCACTTTCATTCAGCTTTTGCTGATAAATCATCCCATTATGTAAAATTACATCCATATCCCGAACCTGCCCTAAGACCCGTCCGATCTTTCGTAAGCCTTTTAAGTATCGTTTCATGATTTTCGGGTTAAATGCTGGGCTAAAAATGTCAAATGCAGACCGCATACGACGCGTGGCTACACGCATATCATGTAATTCTTCGATATCCTCACCAAGTAATGTCCCCTGCTCATGACTCACCATAATGGCAAAATGATACAACCATACCTTTCGCCCTGCCTCTGCCAGGCTGTCCTCTGCCTTCACACCTACCGAATTTTGAGGAAGCGGGTATGGGATCTTCTCCGATTCAGATGCCTGCTCTTTCTCTTCTCGCTCTGATGGCTGTTTTGATTCCTTTTTACCCCGTGTTTCGATTATCACCTGATTTGTTTCCTTTAGCGGTAATCTTTCTTCGCTGTCCAGGTTAAATATCCCCATTCCCCTCGCCAGAAACTCACGCTTCCAAAAACGCGCCCGGCCGCGCGAAATTCCCGCCTCCAATGCAGCTTGCATGGTCGGCTTCCCCTCACCATATGCTAAAATTAATCTCGCTCTGTGGCTGTACAACTCAGGTCCAGCCTGTGCGTATTCAAGGAGTTGTTGTTTTTGATGAACAGATAATTGTATAGTCGACATGCCGACCATTATAGCATACCCCTTTATTCCAAATCTTAACCTTGTGTTTTCTTGAGAAGCTTAATTTCAGCCTCCACCATCAGGATTACCAATTCTTCGAATGAAATTTTCGTTTCCCAGCCAAGTTTTTCCTTGGCTTTGGATGGATTACCAACTAATACATCGACTTCTGCCGGTCTCATAAATGCTGGATCCTGGGTCACATAATCCCGATAATCCAGGTCTAGGTAACCAAATGCAAGCTCTGCAAACTGTCGTACTGTGCGCGTATCCCCGGTTGCCAGAACAAAATCCTCCGGCTCTGTATGCTGCAGCATCAACCACATGCCACGCACGTAATCCGGAGCATAGCCCCAATCCCGCTGTGAGTCGATATTTCCAAGCCGCAATTCCTTGTCCAGGTGAACCTTAATGCGGGCTGCACTCCTTGCGATTTTCCGGGTAACAAATTCATGTCCACGCCGTGGACTTTCGTGATTAAAACAAATCCCCGAGCAGGCAAACAGGTCATAGCTCTCACGGTAATTAACCGTTATCCAATGCCCGTAAACCTTGGCTACCCCGTACGGACTGCGTGGATAGAAGGGTGTTTTCTCGTTTTGTGGGGTTTCTCGAACCTTTCCAAACATCTCGCTGGTACTTGCCTGGTAAAAGCGGATATCTGGATCCACCAGCCTTATCGCATCCAAAACTCGAGTCACTCCCAGCGCTGTTACTTCACCCGTGAAAACCGGCTGGACCCATGATGTTTGTACGAATGATTGTGCTGCCAGATTATAGACCTCGCTTGGACGGTGGGTTTTTATGATATCAATAATTGATATCTGGTCCATTAAATCACCAGACACCAGTGTTACTCGCTCTTGTATGTGTTCGATACGTTCAAAGTTAACCGTGCTCGAACGCCGAACCACGCCTATGACTTCATAACCCTGTTCAAGTAAAAACTCCGCCAGATAGGATCCATCCTGGCCAGTGATTCCTGTGATTAATGCTCGTTTGGTCGCCATGTTATGTACTCCTCTTGTTTAAGCATACCAGATAATTTGATTATGTCTGCTAATCAGGTTAGCAGATCGCTCTTCACTTTCGCGGTATAGTTAACTGATGGTCGAGAGCATCGGAAAACGGTTGGCTTACCTCCGGCAAAAGCATGGTTGGACCCAACAAAGCCTGGCGTATCGTTTGGCTATGTCACGCGTTGCCATTTCACATATGGAGATGGATTTAACCCTCCCCAGTGAACGAACGATTACCTTGATGGCTGGTGTTTTCAAGATGTCCCCCATCGAATTGGTTGAAGACACCTCCTATCCCAAAGCAAAAGCAGAACGTTTACCTGAATCGACTATGACTTATTCTGAACTTGAGTTGAATTATGCGCTATTGCTTAATGACATCCATTGGATCGATCGATTGGAAGATCCCGAAATTAAAAGAACAAGTACAAGCGAGGTATTAAATAAATGGCTTCCATTACTTGAAAATTGGGGGAATAAAACCACAGATGATCAAGAAACGAAAATATTACAAAAAATGCGGATATTATTGAAGGATCTGAAATACGTTTTGAAATCTCACCGGGAATAACCATTAGATAAAGCTGTGGACAAATCCGCATCTTTTCTAACAATACGAAATGGAATTCCCAATAATTTGATGCTCTCGGCCAGGCGATCCGTACCAGAGGCACCTCCAAACGAATACGCATCCAACAGGATTACAATCGGTTTTAGCCCGCGTTGAATTAAATAATCCACCACAAATGCCACTTCTCGAAAGACAGATGGTGTGATCAACACCACTGTACTGCCACGTACCATATGTTTTACCTGTGTCTCGATCAGTGCATTGATCGGTAAATCACCTTTCATCTGTGTTAATGCCAGTGCTTCGAGAATCTTACCTAACTGCCTGCCTCCCCGGTCAGGAGCAATCAAGGTCAAATGTTGCCCCGAGCAGGCCAAGCCTACCGCTCTTCCCCTTCGCAAATAATCCCTCACCAATGACGCAGCCACACTTATCCCATACTCCTCAGTAGATGGAGAAAGTGGTATTTTTTCTGGTCGATTCCAAAAATCTTTGGCGTAATAATCAATCGATTCTTGTGGTAAAGATGCTTGGACAGTTGCAGCTGCGTCTAAAAATATCCATACATCCGCTAAAGGATCCAGTTCAAACTCCTTTACCATTAACCGCCCTCTTCGTGCACTACTTAACCAATGAATTCGATTTAATGGATCGCCAGTGTTATATTCACGAATTCCTGCAGCATTCGGTGTAATATGATGGGTTCTTCGACGTAATGCTTCGCCACCAGGCATCAATCCAGGAGGATTGGGTAAACTTTTAACCTCGACCATCATAGGGTATACAAGCAACGAATCGTTGCTAGGAATTTCATATTCCACAGGGAATAATCCAAATAAATCACCCGTCGCCAGGATTGTAGGACCAAGTGGAAATACGCCCCGTTTGCTTAAGCGAACACGGGCGACATAAGACCGGGTTTGCCTTCCCTTCATCATCGTAATGACCCGCGAACCTTCGGATCCAGGCAGTGAAGTCTCATCCCGAATTTCTACCCACAAGCGGGGAAATCTATTTAAATTTTGGATTTCAAATCTCTCTTCGAAGATCTGCCCCACTTGCGCCTTCGTGGTCCGTGCAGAACGTTTTATTTGCAAATTTCGTAATGAAAAAAGGGACCAAAACCAGGAACCAAAAAACAGTAAAATCCAAAATATGGAAAGCCGGTAGTAGAGTTTACCTCCTGTTGCGAGCCCAGCAATCAGGCTCACTGCCAACAAGGCTAATACTACTTTTTGACCGGTGTTCATTCTTATTTATTTGCCTTTAAATCCCCACCTGGAACCGGAACTCGGCTGATAATCTCATCCAAAATCTGGTCTCCGCTTAAATCCCGCAAACGCGCAGCTGGTCCAAGGATCACCCGATGGGAAAGAGTCGGTTTTACGAGCGCTTTGATATCGTCAGGCAGCACAAAATCACGTCCTTCCAAAGCTGCACGCGCCTGCCCGGTTCGGAACAATGCCAGGCTTCCTCTCGGGCTTGCGCCAAGGTATACTTCTTCGTGCCGTCGAGTTTGATGGGTGAGTTCTACAATGTACCGTTTTACCGCAGGAGAAACATAAATGGGCTTGATTTCTTCTTGTGCTTTTACTAATTCATCTGAAGTAACAACTTGTGCTAAATCCATCACCGGGTGTTGAAATTGTTGTCTTTCAAGAATGTTGATCTCATCGTTGATCTCTGGATAGCCTAATCTTAAGCGGATTAAAAATCGGTCCAATTGTGCTTCAGGCAAAGGGAAGGTACCTTCATATTCAATTGGATTTTGTGTGGCGGATACCATAAAAGGTCGTGGCAGGATATGGGTTACCCCATCCACTGTGATCTGATGCTCTTCCATTGCTTCTAAAAGGGCCGCCTGTGTTTTTGGTGTTGCCCGGTTGATTTCATCTGCCAAAACGATTTGAGCCATGAGCGGACCAGGACGGAATTCAAATTGCGTACTCACCTGGTTATATATGGATACACCGGTTACATCACTCGGCAGCATATCTGGAGTGAATTGAATTCGGCTGAAAATACATCCTAAAGATTTAGCCAGGCTGCGGGCTAAAACAGTTTTTCCTACCCCAGGAACATCTTCAATAAGTAAATGGCCCTGGCACAGTAGGCAAATGATCGCTAATTCGACTGGGTTTCGCTTCCCAACAATCACTTTTTCAATATTCTGAATGACCTTCTCTGAAAATGACTGCACAAATGACATAGTCTGCTCCCATTCTCAAATACCTGGCTAGATTTTTAATTTCCGGTCAAATATTATCATATTTTGATTATGTGCGCTTATACATCTACTCAACCACTGCAAGACAGGTTCATTACTGTCGTTAATAAATGGTTTTATGTTAAAATGCCAGGGGAGATCTCAGCTAATGACAGCTAAAATAATTCTTAACCCATATGCAGGGCGTTGGAAAGGCTTAAAAAAACGTGCTGAAATTGAAGATGTAATGAAATCATTGGGCTTCGATTTTAACTTGGAAATGACTGAAGCTCCCAATCATGGGGTTGAGCTTGCTTGCCAGGCGGTAAAAAATGGCTTCTCTCCAATTATTTCAGCGGGTGGCGATGGGAGCTATAGCGAAGTTATGAATGGTATTGTCCTGGCTGCTCAAGAAACTGCCTCTACCCCCACCCCTATGGGATTGCTACCTTTGGGAACCGCCAATGATTTAATGGTAAATCTTGGATTACCAACGGATATCCTTGGTGCTGCTAAGGTGATCTCTTCTGGTCATATACGGCGTATCGATATTGGTGAGGTATTAGCCTGGGACGTTTCCGGGAATAATAAGAAAAAACGTTACTTTGATAACAATAGCGCCATCGGCTTGGAGCCCAATATCACATTAATTCAGCAAAGAATCTCATGGCTGAGTGGTTCTGTTCGCTACATTGTGGCAACCTTGATGGGTGTCTTAAAGAATCCACAATGGAAAATGCACCTGCAATGGGATGGCGGCGAATACGATGGTCCCGCGACCCTGGTAACCGTAGGTAATAATCCACTCACCGGTGGTGTTTTTTATATGGCTCCTCATGCGAATCCCTATGATGGAATCCTGGACTGTGTTTACGGATCTATCCCTTCACGATTAAATATCTTGCGCATCCTCCCCAGGACAATGAAACCTGGTTTGGGAAATTATGTAGAACATCCTTCCATCCATGAGATCAAAATCAATTGGTTAAAGATCCACACCGATAATCCCACGCCTCTTCATGCAGACGGTGAAATTCAATTCGAAGCCATCCAGGATGTTGAGTATCGCATCCTTCCGGATTATTTACCGGTTTTTATCGATGGAGCAGATAAATAATCCAGGTTCTGAGCCTCGCCTGACCTTCTTGCAGCGTTTATTTTCCTCATTTTTACGCGCTTTCTTTTCGCTTCTCTACCATCAACTGGCCTGGACTTACGATTGGATCGCCTCGATCGTCTCTTTGGGGGACTGGGATTTATGGACCAAATCTGTCCTCCCTTATATGGACGGACCAAGGATCCTCGAAATCGGATTTGGTCCAGGACATCTCCACCTTTCCCTGCACCAGAAAGGTATTTCTGTCTTTGGAATTGACGAAAGCCTCCAAATGCTGAATATCACCCGCCGTCGGATTAATCACGCAGGATACACTCCAGGTTTAGTACGCGGGATTGCTTCGATCCTTCCATTTTCAGATGGTTCTTTCAATCAGGTTGTGATGACTTTCCCTGCCGAATTTATTTTCAATCAGCAAACCATGACTGAGATCTATCGCGTACTTGTCAAGGGAGGCACAGCGATCATCTTGCCTCTGGCTTGGATAACAGGTCATTCACCATTCCAGCGAGCTGCCGCCTGGTTAAACCATATTACCGGTGAAGCGCCTGATTGGGATGAACGGTATTTAGAACCACTAAAGAGATTTGGATTTACCGTAGGGTATGAGATGATCCATTTCACGGGAAGTAAAGTTCTTTTGATCCAATTGATAAAACAACCAGCCAATTAATAAAAAGATTACAATCTAGCGGATTCTTGTTGTACAATGTAGGCATGCAAATAAATTTAGCAGTTGCCAAGATCAATAAGTATGCAACTTCTGAAAGCGGTGATTCCGTTGAAGTAATTGAACGTCCAAATGGGGGTTTGTCTGTTGTCATGGCTGATGGGCAAAGCTCTGGCAAGGGAGCCAAACAAGTATCCTATCTGGTGGTTAGAAAGGTCATCTCCTTGCTTTCCGAAGGTGTACGCGATGGTGCAGCTGCTCGTGCAGCATCCGATTATCTCTTTACCGAGCGTAAAGGGAAGGTCTCTTCCACCCTGAATATTGTTTCGATCGATATGCAAACCGCCACCATGGTGATCACTCGCAACAATCCATTGCCAGTTCTAATTGCATCAGGGAACGAAATATGTGCCTTTGATGATGAATGCAATCCAATCGGTATTTATCGAGACACTCGCCCATTGATAAGTGAACTTCCGCTTGAACCGGGATTGACCGTCGTCTTATATACAGATGGCCTGGTTCATGCTGGATCACGCAGTGGAGAATCCCTGGATATTCAAACCTTTCTTCAGGCGATCATTGAAGATGACGTGGAGGAAGCGCAATCCACACCTCAGGACATTGCCAACGCGCTCCTCACTCATGCTGTCCATCTTGACCAAGGACGACCTGTAGACGATATTAGTGTTGTCGTAATAAAAGCAACAAGTCATGTGAGTGATTCCGTACGTCGAATGACTGTGGATCTTCCATTAAATATCTGAATCAAGCGATTGTATAAAAATAGTATCACCTGTGTCCAATCAAAATAAAAAACAGCGATTTCGTAAATTTAAAGCTGGATGGCGTGATACCTGGCTTTTATTTAAAGAATTTGCGCTTCCATTGAGTATTTTTTTGATTACCATTTTCGGGGGCGGGATAATCTATTTTTTCCTTGCCCGCTATGCTGGTGAACCAATACCAACCCCCCTTGAAGCAATCTATCAGGTCTTAACCATGACTTTTTTCCAATCCGGGGGTAGTTTTCCTCAAGCTTGGTATCTGGGTATGTTTTATTTCATTATGCCTTTGGTAGGTTTGATCCTGCTTGCTCATGGTGTAACAGAATTTGGTGTAATGTTATTCAACCGCCGGGCACGTGCCAAGGAATGGGAGGTCGCTGTGGCTTCAACCTATAATAATCACATCATCCTGGTTGGATTGGGCCATTTGGGTTACCGTGTTGCTGAACAGTTGATGAGCATGCAACAGGAGGTAGTTATTATCGAAGCTAACCCAAAGGCCGATTTAATCAATAATATTAAAACCATGGGTATCCCTGTAATCCAGGATGATGCAACTCGGGAACAGGCACTGGAATCAGCCGGGATTCGGCATGCTCGAGCAATCATTCTTTGTACCCAGAATGACAGCCTGAATCTAAAAGTAGCTCTCAAAGCCCGAAAATTAAAACCTTTAGTTCAGGTGGTCATTCGCATATTTGATGATGATTTTGCACAAGCTTTGCAGGAGCAATTTGGTTACATTGCTTTTAGCGCAACCGGAATGGCTGCTCCAGCGTTTGCCTCAGCAGCTTCAGGTGTGGACATGACCCAACCGATTACCGTTGAAGGTCAATTAATGAGCCTGGCGCACCTAAAGGTTGAACCCTCTTCTCAATTCGTGAACCTGACGGTCAATGATTTGGAACAACAATATAATCTGAGTGTGGTATTGATTCGTCGCAATCATAATTCTGATTTCCATCCATCAGCAGATTGTCGTATTATGGAGCTGGATGTGTTAGCTGTTTTGGGGGGACCCAGTGAGATTCGAGCGCTGGTAAATGCTAATAATCCGTCCAAAAATGTATAAGTGAAATATGATCATTGGAGTTGTCGGTCCATGTGGCGCAGGAAAATCCTCTGTTGCATCTGGATTAAAATCTCATGGATACCAGATCAGGCATATCGCCCAAGAGCATTCTTACGTTCCTGATATGTGGAGAAGGCTNACCAATCCAGATATCTTGATCTTTCTGGATGTATCTTATGATAATACGATTTTTCGGCGAAAATTAGATTGGACTCATGCGGAATACATGGACCAACTATATCGGCTTCGGCATGCCCGTCAGCATGCTGACCTTTACATTGATACCAATTTTCTTGTTCTTGAAGAAGTGCTTAATACGATTGAATCGTTCATTCAAACTTTTCCTTCTCCTTCCGATAACAAATAGACAAGCCTTTAGAATGGGAGTATAATCCCCGCTTGCCAGTCGATTCTGGTATATTTGCCAGTTTTCGGCTGGCCTTTGTGTAC
>Ga0031656_10000147_pt1 | contig 20287 bp, 20 predicted proteins | sample FrelakmetDIP11DI_FD_55080 | JGI IMG/M metagenome (GOLD analysis project Ga0031656, IMG submission 55080) | Freshwater lake sediment microbial communities from the University of Notre Dame, USA, for methane emissions studies - DIP11 DI | ecosystem: Environmental > Aquatic > Freshwater > Lake >... | reverse complement strand
GAATACGTGTCCAAGGTGTGAATCGCCAAGTTTGCTCCTAACCTCTGTCCTTTTCGTAAAAAGTCCGCGGTCTTCCTTTTCCACAATATTNTCATGGATGGCAAGAAGGAGAAATCATCGTTATTTTCCCGCCGTAATTTCATAACAAAACTGGGCATCTTTCTGGCAGGAGGCATAGCAGGGCACGGTACCAGCTTTGCATCGACCCCGTCCCCAACCGTGGCTGAAGCACCTCCCCTTCCGTGGAAATGGGTCAAACTCGACCCGCTGGAGGCAGGCAGGCGAGCCTATCGCGCTTACCTTGAGAAAAAAGGGTGAGGGAATGGCACTTGGCTGGGGGTCTCCAGCCTTTTGAAAGAGAAAGTCGGTTATCCATGGACAACCCTGCCGGACTATATGTTCGAGCATGCAGGAGCCGGTTACTGTGGACATGGAACACTCTGCGGTGTTCTTGGTGTCTGTTCTTATCTCATCAACTTGGTCGTTTACGATAACAAAGGAGCCTATGCACCACTCGTAGACAGACTGATGTATGGGTACTCTGAGATGGAATTTCCCACTGATCGGTTTGATGACATCTCTGCATTCCCCAAACAGGTCAAGGCAAAGGCAATGACACCTCTTTGCCATACGTCGGTATCGAAATGGGTTAACGTTGCCGGAACGAAAGTAAATTCTCAAGAGAAAAAGGAGCGCTGTGCCAAGGTGGCAGGTGAGGTCGTATATCAGGTAGTATCCCATCTCAATGATTACTTTGACGGAACATGGACACCTCCCAAATGGTCGCCAAAGCCGGAAATCGCACACTGCTGGGGATGCCATGGGTCAGATGATATGTTTTACGAAAAGGTAAGCCTTAACAGTCAGCAGGGGCATATGGACTGCCTGATGTGCCACTCGGATCACACGAAGAAAAAGTAACAGACAAGGAGGATAAGACAATGCGCAATAAGAGAATTTCTGGACTCACAGTGAAGCTTCTCGGATATCTGATTACGGTGGTAACGGCAATTTCCTTTTTTGCCTGCATTGCCGCCATTCCAGTGGCAATACATTATGCAAAAAGCAAAGAGGGGTATGTCGCTGAGGCACAGATTCCGGCTCCGGCAGAGAAAGTCTATGGTGCAGCCATTACCTTGGCGGAAGAGCGTGCGCCTGCTGTGAAGATACTGAATCGTGATGATAAAAAACTCCTGTTCGAAGTAACAGATGATATACAGAAAGCTTCCTTCAAGGCCGAACCAATCAACCCTGAGACAACGGAAGTCATCGTAAAAGCAGATGTGCCGAAGGTTGAGGGCAAGGAAAAGGAATATGAAACCGAGCAGGAAAAGGAGCTTGCGCTTCGCATCATTAATAAAGTGTGCACAAAGCTCAATGTTACATGTACAGTCACCAATAAATAATTGTGTCAGAGATCAACAATAAATACGGGAAGATTATTAGTATAATAATGAACTCGCGAAACTCTAACCAATAGAAGGGAAAATGAAATGGAAAAAGATGTTATTAGAAAAGATCTTTTGAAGAGAGCTTGGTCTGTTCGACTATTATTATTTTTTCTATCCGTGGCGTGCTTAATTCCGCTAACCTCCCGAGATACGTTGAGTGTGTCAAATGACAAACCTATTGCTGTAATAGAAGGAACCTTAAATGTGGAGCGTGGCCAAACAGTATATTTAAACGGAAACTTAAGTTCGGACCCCAATGGAGACAGACTTAGATATAAATGGACTTTGGTATCTGCACCTGAAGGCAGTACATCTCAAGTGGGTACAGAAAAAGAAGCAGCCAGTTTTTCTGTCTATGCTTGGACAGCAGGGAAATATGTAATCAAACTCGTGGTCAATGACGGTTATGAGGATAGCGAGCCTGCTAATGCAACAATAAACGTATTCGAAAAGCACTGATTTAAAGAACAATTGATTTCAAATTCAGTCTGCAGTCTAAAAGCATTTCTTGTGGCGCGCATTTGATGAAGGAGTTCTGCAGTATTACATTCTCAGACAAACACAATAATTCAAACAGAAACTATCATTTCTCATCGAGTGCCGGCAGCGCGCACTCGCAGGTGTTATGTGCGGTGCACGATAAGAAATGGATGAAGTTTAAATTTGATGAAGTAGTGAACATCGATCGTCATCTGGGATTTTGAATCGCATTTCTTATAAATCATATAGGAGAAAGGAAGATCAGGGGTACATTATTTCTTTTCAAAGAGTTTTTTATATTTCCCATACCCTTCTTTTTCCAAGTCTTCCACGGGGATGAAACGCAGGGCGGCGGAGTTCATGCAGTATCGGAGACCTGTTGGTGCAGGACCGTCAGGGAATACGTGTCCGAGGTGTGAATCGCCAAGTTTGCTCCTCACCTCTGTCCTTTTCGTAAAAAGTCCCCGGTCTTCCTTCTCCACGATATTAGCCGGTTCGAGGGGCTTGGTAAAGCTCGGCCATCCTGTGCCGGAGTCGTATTTATCGAGAGAACTGAACAGAGGTTCTCCTGAAACAATATCGACATAGATACCATCTCTCTTATTATCCCAATACTCATTGTGGAAGGCTCGTTCCGTGCCTTCCTCCTGTGTCACCTCGTACTGCAGGGGCGTAAGCTTCTTCTTGAGTTCCTCTTTTGAAGGCTTTACAAATTTATTATCAGAAATCTCCATCTTTTGCACCTCTCTTTTGTCACCCCATATTGTTTTGAGATACTGGTCGCGGCCGGAATTAAAACGGTAAAATTTGTACCGTATGGGATTTTTCTTGTAATAATCCTGGTGGTATTCCTCTGCCCGGTAAAATTCAGAAGCGGGCAGTATTTCGGTAATAATCGGTTTGTTATACCTGCCGGATTTTCCTATCTCGTCCTTTGATTTTTCTGCAAGATGTTTCTGTTCTTCATTATGATAAAAGATCGCTGAACTATATTGTTTGCCACGGTCAACAAACTGGCCGCNTGAATCGGTCGGGTCTATCTGTCTCCAGAACACTTCGAGGAGGTCAGCATAATGTACTTTTGAAGGATCGTAGAGGACCTGGATGGCCTCTGCGTGGCCTGTCCCTCCGGCAGAGACCTCTTCATAGGTTGGGTTTGGTTTTTGACCTCCTGTATAACCCGAGATGACTTCCTTCACTCCTTCAATCTTTTCGAACGGCAGCTCCATGCACCAGAAGCAGCCTCCGGCAAAAGAAGCTTTCTCAAGCTTTCCAGCATTCATATCGGAAGGCTTTTTTTCATTCTTATCTGCACATGCAAGGCTGATCATCGTAAATACAAAAATGCCTATTATGAAAACCTTATTCATGATTGCCGTGAATTCATACCGTTGTTACGTAAAACTACTTTATGAAATTCCCTTGGCACGTTTTATTATATCAATTTTCACACCTGTCCAGGACAATTTACTGGGCAGCATTTTATTAAAGAAAAACGTGAGCTTTGTCTGTCATTCCGGGCTCGACCCGGAATCCAGCGACTTTGGTTGTTATGAACTAAGGCAACGTCACTGGATACCGGCTTTCGCCGGTATGACCATAGTCGGCGTCTGTTGGATGGCAATGATCGATTTCATCTCCTTCATTGGGTCATGTCATGGTCAAGAGGGTGAGGTAATTGGTACAATAAAGCAGAAAAAATACCTGTTATTGTCAGGAACAGGGAGAAGAGAGGTGTAACGTGAGCCAGTATGAGACAAAGCAATGCGAGCACTGCGGGAAGGCTGTCAATGAGCGGTATGCAGTCTGTCCTCTCTGTGGCGGACAACTTCATGACGGGGTCAAGACCATTCTCCCGGTATGTCCTCATTGCAGAGTTCCTCTCGAAATTCAGATGCATGAAGATGATGAATACGACCTCTGCCCACAATGCGGCGGCATCTGGCTTGACAGAGGTGAATTTCAACAGGCAACGAGGCCTTCTGATGTATACCGTAAGGAAGAAATAAAAGGCGAGTTTATCCGTGGACCNGTAAGAGAACCACTGGAGTANATTCCCTGTGTCAGATGCGGGAAACTCATGAACCGGAAGAACTTCAGGCGNATCTCGGGCGTGATCATCGACGAATGCGGCAGACANGGCGTGTGGCTTGACGCAGGGGAGATCGAAAAAATACGGCATTTTATCGCAGATGGTGGNCTTGACAAATCTCAGGACAGGGAAATCGAACAGACACGCGTTGAACTGAAAGACCTTGCCACGAAAGTGGATCAAACGGCATTTGTCCAGANGATTCTCCATTTCTGGAACTTCAAAAGATGGCTTTTCGGAGGCTGATCTCTCCTCATGTCCAATGAGTATGTAACGATGCGAGAGAGAAAAATGTCCTTTCATGGATAAGAAGAACGAAATACCTTCAGAGCAAAAAACCAGAAGAAGAATTTATATTCTTTTTGTCAGTGCGGTGGTGGTTCTTCTCATCTTGTTCTTTGCCGGTGCCCCGGCCATTTCTACAGCGCTAAAAAATGTGCTCATCCCTGAACTGCAAGATCTCTCAGGGGAGAACATTACGATTGAAGCCCTTCACCTTAATCTGTTTCCCCTCTCTATAGAGGCGAAAGAAGTTCTTGTATCTGATGAAAGCGGGAATACCATGGTTTCTGTGAAGAGAGTCAAGGGCTATATCGGACTTGCAGGGCTTCCCAATAAAACACTCTCTATCCGCAGACTCGTTCTGAAAGAGCCACAGGTGACAGCAGGCAGGCAAAAGATTGAAGAGGTTGTCAGACATGTCAGGGCGTATCTTGAGAAAGAGCGAAAGGATGCATTGAAGGTTAAAATCAAGTCTGTTGAGATTGTTTCGGGCAGCATCCGGATCAGCGACGACGATCTCAACGGGGCCATGGACGTGAAGGGACTTTCAGGCGAGATGATTACCGGAGAAACGCTGCGGATTAAGGCNGCTGTAAAAGAACTCATAGTCGAACGTNAAGGATGGCCAAAGATTGCATGTGATGTCAATACAGCCATTCTTCTGAAGGGTGACAGGGTGGAAATTAAGCATCTGCAGGTCGGTGCGTTTGGGTCTCTGTTCAAAGGAGAAGGAAATTATACCCGGGGNAAAGGCATTTTCAGGACTAACCTGGCATTACTGGTGAATTCCGTGAAACGGTTCCTTGACCTGAANGAAAAAGGTGATGGGCAAATTACTGCAAAAGGCGAGATACGGATTGAAAAAGATGAGCGGTCAGTTCCGTCAATCCGCGCCGAGAAGCTAAGCCCGTCTTTACAGCTGCAGACGGAAAAAGCGGGGGTGCCCGGCCTGGACAATATCTTTGTAGACCTCAAGCTTGAAGGTGATTTGTACATCCAGACGCTCATGGAACTTTTGAAGGTAAGTGAGAGGATAGAAGGCCTGATCGATTTCGACGGTGAAATCACAGGTCCTCTTTCGGATTTTACCGGCAGAGCACGGGTAAGGCTGCAAAAGGGGAACCTCTTTAGTGTTGATATAGATTCTTTGAAATGCATTGTCATATATAAAAACGGCGTTATCAATTTCAAGGAAGGCTATGGGACACTCTATCACGGTACCGCTCATGCAGACGCGTCAATTCATCTTCCTGTCGCTGATGGTTTCAGCGTGAACGTGAAATTTCAGGCGATAGACAGCCGGAGTGCGTTCAAGCTGATACAATGGGATCCCGGGGTCCCGGACGGAAAGGTTGACGGAGAACTCCTGACATCCGGCAGCGAATTTAGTCCGGATGGATGGTTTGTTTATAAAGCTCCTGGTGCTCAGCAGCGTGCAAGGAAGAAAGAGACTCAGCCGCCAACTGATGATCTGCTGAACAGGATCACGGATATCAGGGGCAATTACTCTCTGAGAGGTGCTCTCTTATCTTTGTCAAATCTGCAGATCAATACATCCCTATCGAATATCTCAGCGAACGGTATGATCGATCTGGAGAATAAAGCACTTAACCTGACAAGCAGCCTTGTGACCAAAACCATTTCAGATCTCACATCTCCGTACTATAGGGGAGCCGAAGGACGGGGNGAATTTTCAGGAGAGATAGGCGGGTCATTTGATGATCCAAGAGTTTCCGGAAAGATAACCCTCACAGAATCCGCGATAGAAGAATANAGAATAGACAATTTTATTGCTGACTTTTCGTATCAAAAAAATATGCTCCATCTCCGGGACTCTGTTTTCAGGTCCCAGGGGGAAGANCACAGGTTAAAGGGCAAGATATCATTTCCTCAAGCAAANGAACTCTTTGATCTTTCGATGCCGGTTTATGACCTGAGCGTAACGCTCAGGAAAGCGGATTTTGAACGGGCGGTCAGGATATTCTCCAGGGACTTCACGGGGACAGGAACACTCAATGCGGATTTAAAAATAGGGGGGAAGGACAAGGATATCGACATTACCGGAAAGGCCTCGATAGAGCATGGTTCACTTTATACCGTTTCTTTTGACGCAGCAACGGCACATATCACCTATGCACAGGGAGAACTCTCCCTGAAACAAGCGAAGTTTGTCAGGGGACAGTCCATCCTTACCGCAGATGGAAAGATCGGTTCCGGCAAGCAGTTCTCTTACCNTGCCTCATCTGATAAACTGCTTTTCAGAGATTTNGGGCTTGAAAGGATGCCCGATGATGCTGTGGTGTCTCTGCACTCTGAAGGAAANGGCACATTCGATAATCCTTCNATTACNCTCGGTGCCAAGGTTGCGGGGGGAACGTTCAAAGGAAGAAATATGGGGAGCGGGACAGTCAATGCTGTGATACAGAACAGGGATATTGCGGTGCAAGCTGCATTATTTAATGAAAAGATGAAACTTCAGGGTCATGGGCATCTCGATGAGACATTACCGTGGAATGCGGAGCTCATCATTCAGCCGGCACGGTATGATTTCCTTGTCAGTTCTCTGCTTAAGGATGTTCCTGAGGACCTCCAGCTCAATCTTGAAGGGAAAGTCGAGATGCAGGGGAATAAAAACACTATTGANGCATCTGCACAGNTATATCATCTGGCGCTTGTATTGTTTGGGCAATCCTTTTCAAATGATTCTGAAATTCAATTCTCNGTCAGGAACCAAAAAATATCGCTCAAGCCTTTTGCNATCAGAAGCGGGGAGACATCGTTCAGGCTTCGCGGAGGTCTNGAAATCGGNAAGGAATATGATATTCAGCTCGACGGAAGTTCTGCNCTTTCGCCGCTGAAGGGCTTATCAAAGAAAATCGGATATCTGAAAGGAGATGCTGATTTTGTCTTTGTGGTCAGGGGNAAATGGGAGAAGCCGGAGATTAATGGCGGCATGACGATTTCCGACGCATCATTCGGCCTGAGGGGATATGCTGCCTATATCAGTTCAATCAATGGGTACCTCTATATCGATGAAGACAGAATCGTCATCGAGAAACTGAACGGCAGGGTTGGAGGCGGTACGGTTGATATATCAGGGCTTGCATACCTCAGGGGATTCCTGATAAAACGGTTTCACCTGGAGGCTCGTTTGGACGATATAACAGCGAAATTCCTGCCGGAATTTTCTGTCAATCTTGACGGTAACCTGCTGTACAGAGGTACCACGGATGCCATGGATATAACAGGTGATATCCGCATAAATAAGGCACGATATAAGGAGACGGTGGAATGGAGAAGCTGGCTTTTAACTGCAAAAGCCATAGAAAAACCGAAATCTGAGATGTCTGTGTTCGAAAGAGCTGAACTGAATATACAGGTCTCGGGCAGTGAAAATATCACCGTTGATAATAATATTGCACGTGCGCCGATACGAATACGGGGTGATATGATCGTAAAAGGCACGGTATCCAATCCGATCCTCTTTGGCAGACTTGAATCAAACGATGGGTATATTTATTTCAGAAACAATGAATTCAGGATAATGCACGCCAGTGCAGATTTTACGGACCCGCACAGGATCAAGCCAATTCTGAATCTTACAGCCGAAACTTCGATGAAGGGCTATACTATCAGGTTGAACCTCGAGGGGGAGACGGATCGGTTTAATCTTTCACTTTCTTCTGATCCACCGCTTGAAGAGGTGGATATCCTTTCTCTGCTGACCGTCGGACAGCTTGGGAAACAGACGAAGGGGCTTGAAGGTGGTATCGGTGCAGGAACTGCAACGTCATTTATTACCGGTAAACAACAGGATATTATCGAAGAAAGGGTAAGAGCGCTGACAGGGATAGACCGGTTCCAGGTGGAACCATATGTCTCAAAAACGACCGGCACGGTGGAGCCAAGGATAACGGTATCAGAAAGGCTCATCGGTGACAAAGTTTTTGTAACCTATACTACTTCAATAGGTTCAACGGAGGAACAGATACTGAAAGTCGAGTACCTCCTGAATAAGAATGTTTCTCTTATCGGAACACGGGACGATATCGGCAGCATCGGTGGTGATGTGAAGTTCAGATTCGAGTTTAAATGAATATCATCCGGGGAGATGTTAAGAGGAAAAGCGTTTCAGTGGAGAAAGGTCTTGTGGTTTTTTTCCCGGTGCTGGTTATTTGGTGTTTTTTGTTCTGTGCTGTTTCCAACGTATCAGCCTCAGTTGTCGGGAAGATAGAAATCTATGGTTTACAGGCAATAGGGAAAGATGAACTGCTGTATCTCCTTGATGTCGCCCCGGAGGAACCCTTAGACCCAGACCGTGTGCGGGAAGGGATAAAAAGGGTGTTCCTGAAAGGAATATTCGACGATATATCGGTTGAGACAGTTGACGGGGATAAAACAACGGTTATTATTCATGTCAGGGAAAGAGACTTTATTAAGAAAATTTACGTAGAGGGGGATTATGGTCTGCCTAAAAAGACCATACTATCGTTATTCCCGCTAAAAGAGGATCAGTATCTCTCGTGCGACATGCTTAAACGGGCTTTGAAAAAACTGAAGCAGGAAATCGCCGTGCGGGGGTTTCCGGATGCCCGTATCAGTGCAGATGTTGAGAAATTAAAGGAACCTCACAGGATTGCTGTCCATGTAAAAATACATACGGGGATCCCGGAACGCATTGAAAGGATAATGATCTCGGGCACGACTGATGATGTGAAAGCAGTTATGAAATTATCTGAGGGTGATGTGTTTGATCGGATAAAAGTTCAGAAAGACATTGAAAGAATTAAACAATACTATAAGGATGAAAAACACTTCAAGCCTGACATAAAACCTTACACATATAAGGATGGGGTACTCAGCCTGTCTGTTCATCCGGGAAAGCGCCTCTTTATTTCGCTTGACGGCAACGATTCCGTATCAACAAAGGTTGTTCTCAAAGAGATGCCCTTTTTCGAGGCTGAAGACTTCAACGATGATATTGTAGAGGAAGCAATACAGAGGATGTTATCTGTTTACCACGCGAAGGGGTTTCCTTTTGCTCAGATTGCTCCTGTTGTTACCGAAAAGGATGACCTCATCAACCTCACTTTTTTTATCTTCGAGGGCAAGAAAGTAACTACAGGAAAAATCTCTTTTGTGGGTGTACGTATCGACGAGGCGAAACTCAAGAACATCATTTCCCTCAAAGAAGGTAATGTGTATAACCCGGACTTCATTGATGCGGACAGGCAAACGCTGCAGGATTTCTCTTATGCTCTCGGATACCTCTTAAGCACCGTTGACGAATTCCAGACAACATATGATGAGAGTTCTCAATCGATGAATATCGTCATCACAATACAGCTGGGGCTCAAGACCGAGATCGGAAATATCACTATCACCGGGATGAAAATTGTTGCTGAAGATGAAGTGAGAAAAGTTGTGCAATTAAAACCCGGCGATCCTTATAACGAAGTTGATATATCTGACGCCAGGTACAGGGTTATTGAATTTTATACTACAAAGGGCTTCCCTTCGGTTGCGGTCTCTGTCAGAAGAGAAATTGACGGGCTGAAAGCGCATATAACATTTACGATCCATGAAGGTCCTTTTACCGTGTTCGGTAAGACGATCGTTACCGGGAACAACAGAACAAAGTACGCAGTGATAAAAAGGGAACTGCTCAAAGGAGAAAATGCCCCGTTCGATTACAGTATCCTCAGAAAGGAAAGGCAGAAGCTGTATAAACTCGGGTTATTTACCGACGTCAACGTAGAAAGGCTTGAAGACTATGATCAGCGGAATGATGTCCTCATAAGTTTGCATGAGGGAAATGCAGGCGCTGTTGAATTTGGCCTGGGATATTCAGATTATGAGCTGTACAGGGGGTTCCTTGATGTAAGCTACCGGAACCTCTGGGGGATGCACCGGCAGGCCTCTGCACGGGTTGAACTGAGTTCAATTGAGCAGCGCTTTATCCTGCAATATTATGAACCCTGGTTTCTGAACAGCTCTACCGCCTTCAGGGCTTTATTGCTCACCGAGTACCAGGAAGAATTGAATGTCGATAATCGTGATACCCGGTACAAACTCACACGGCATGCGGTAAGCGCGGGCATTGAAAAAAAATTCAGCAACGTCATAAAATCCGAACTGTACTATGAATTTTCGCTGGTGAATACCTATGATGTAGAACCTGATGTTGTTCTGAGCAAAGAAGATACCGGGACCCTCGTTATCAGCGGGCTGCGGTTAGGGATTATCTATGATACCCGGGATAATCCATTCTACCCGACAAAGGGGATTCTGTCAGGAATCTCAACGAAGCTCACATCACCGCTCTTTCTGTCAGAGTCCGATTTCATCAAGCTGACCTTCTATGGCAACATCTACCATGAACTTATCCCTGGGCTTGTACTCGCGGCATCACTAAGGGGTGGCCTTGCAAAAGGATACGGCGATACAACAGAACTGCCGATCGTTGAGAGGTTTTTTCTCGGCGGGAGGACAACCGTGAGAGGATATGAGCAGGATACCCTCGGCCCGAAAGGGTCGGACGGCAATCCGACCGGAGGCAATGCCTTTCTCATGGAAAACCTGGAGATGCGGATTTCTTTAGGAAAGGGCATAGGGCTCGTAACGTTTCTTGATGGCGGCAACGTATGGGTAGAGATGAAGGATATGGACCCTTCAGACAGCAAATTCACGGCGGGGCTCGGATTACGCTATGATACCCCTGTCGGGCCCTTACGGGTTGATTACGGGTTTAAACTGCAGAGGGAGAAGGATGAAAGCAGNGGAGAGCTGCATTTCAGCATCGGACATGCATTCTGATAGGTTGCTGAAAAATGATTTTTTGTCATCCCGAACTTGTTTCGGGATCTTTAATCTATTGATTTTCATGAGATGCTGAAACGAGTTCAGCATGACTATATTGTGAATCAGGAATTTAAATTCGGAATGAAAAATCATAAATCAAAAATATGTATTATGCTATTAATCCTCAAAGATATTAAAAGATATGTGAAATCTGCAATTTTGTCATTCTGGTCGGAGCGACTCCTCGCGGAGATCCGCATCGGACTTGGCCAGAATCTTTCTTCAAAACAACCCCCTTTATCCCCCTTTACTAAGGGGGAATCAGAAGGATTCCNGCCAAGCGGGAATGACAAACATTGGAACAGAGTTCGCTATGTATTATTTGTTATTTTCGTCTGCATGGCGTATACCTCGTCTCTTTCTGCCGGGATCAAGGACAGGGTGGCGGCGTATGTGGATAACACAGCGATAACGCTTAGCGAACTGGAGAAGAAATACGCTGAAACGGTACTCGTGACTCCTGCTGTTACGAGAGAAGAAGTCCTGGACACCATGATTAACNGGTTACTCTTCGTAAGAGAGGCAAGGAAGATTCGTTTAAAGTCAGAGCTTGAAGATGNATTGCTGAAAGAGTATGTCGATTTGAAAATTCGGGCATTCATACGGATAAAAGATGAGGAGATAAGAACCTTTTTTGATACGCATGCTTCTGATTTTCTGGAAAAAGAACTCGACGAAATGAGAGAGGATATTGAGAACTATCTCATCGAACAAGAAGTGAACAAACGCCTGAAAGAGCATATTGCCGAACTCAGAAACAATGCCTGCGTTAAGATACAACTGAACCGGCAGAATCAGGAATAACTTATTGTTTTCTAAGCAGTATCGCAGAGTGATTGTAAAGGTTACTGATTAATGAAAAAACTTCTTATTACCATGGGGGACCCCGGAGGAGTGGGGCCTGAAATTATCGCACAGGCGCTTAGTTCGCCCGTTGTCAGGAAATCCTGTATCCCGATTGTGATCGGGGATACGCTCATCATGACAAAGGCATTACGTCTTCTCAGACATTCCCGGAAGCTGCGGGAAATAACATCGCCGGACGAAGCTGAAAACAGCGGGAGACTGATGCACCTTATCAACGTAAACACAATGATCCCACGGCTCCCTCAAAAAAAACCGACTGCTGAAGGCGGGGAAGCTTGTGTCAGGTATATCAGGAAAGCTGTCGAGCTTGCAATGCACAAACAGGTGGATGGCATAGTTACCGCCCCCATCTCTAAAGAAGCACTGAAGATGGCCGGATTTGCCTGGCCGGGCCATACAGAGATGCTTGCCGAAATTTCGCGCACAAAACAGTATGCAATGATGCTGGTTGGAGGACCATTGCGTGTTATTCTTGTCACGATCCATACGGCCCTGAAGAATGTCCCTGAGCTGATTACCAGGCAGCGGATACTCAGAGTTATCCGCCTCGCAAAAAAAGCATGCGACATGTTGAAAATACGCACCCCCAAAATTGCTGTCGCCGGGCTTAATCCGCATGCCGGAGAGGCGGGAATATTCGGGGAGGAGGAGATAACGCAGATTGTCCCGGCCATCAGGCAGGCGAACCGGGAAGGAATTCCTGTTTCAGGTCCTTATCCGCCGGACACCATTTTTCATAAAGCATATCAGGGCGAAATTGATATCGTTGTCTGCATGTATCATGATCAGGGATTGATTCCCCTGAAAATGATCGCCTTTGATAAAGGCGTGAATGTGACCATCGGCCTTCCGTTTATCCGCACATCCCCTGACCATGGAACCGCATATGACATAGCATGGAAGGGGACGGCGAATCCGTCAAGCATGATTGAGGCGATAAAACTGGCAGGCAGGTTGAAGATATAAATCTGATTGAGCATCATGAGCCTGAATAAGAAGCATATCATTAGCTGGACACTCTTCGATTTTGCAAACTCAAGCTACTCCGCTGTAATAGCTGCGGTTGTCTTCCCGGTGTACTATGTGAATGTCATTGTCGGAAATGAGACAGGACGTGGTGACCTCTGGTGGGGAAGGGCGATATCGGTCAGCATGGCCGTTGTTGCCCTCAGTTCCCCGTTCCTCGGAGGGATAGCTGATTTCGGTGGGCTCAGGAAGCGATTCCTGTTGTTTTATACTGCTCTGAGTGTCCTCGCCGTCGCGAGCCTTTCCATCCTCGGTAAGGGAATGGTCATTGAGGGATTCCTGTTGATTGCGATAGCAAATCTTGGCATGGAAGGGGGGCTTGTTTTTTATAATTCTTTTCTTCCCCGTATTGCGCCGCGCGACTACCAGGGAAGGGTTTCTGCCTGGGGATTTATGGTAGGGTATGCCGGGTCTATCATTTCACTCCTGTTCGCTCTTCCCTTGATCCAGAATGGATATTTCAAGGCTACCTGGTTTATGATTGCAGGTTTTTTTGCAGTCTGCTCAATTCCTGCTTTTCTTTTTCTGCCAAGAGATACGAAAGAAGAATATACACTCATGCATTCAGCCATGAGAGGTCTCAGGCTAACTTTGACAACACTCAGGGAAATAGCACGAAGAAAAGAGCCGGGAAAGTTCCTGTTCTCATATCTTCTNTATGAAGATGGGGTGAGTACCGTAATAGTATTTTCCAGTATTTTTGCTGCAACAACGCTTGGATTTCNGCCCAGGGAACTCATTTTTCTTTATCTTGCNGTTCAGGCAACAGCTCTTTTGGGCTCTCTTGTCATGGCAAAACCNATTGACCTGTGGGGTCCCAAGAAAGTCGTTATGATGTCACTTGTCCTCTGGACCTCTGTCGCAGTAACCGCATTTTTTGTCGAGACAAAGAACCACTTCTGGGTGATTGCGACATGCGCCGGACTCGGACTCGGAACAGTGCAGGCAGCTTCACGTGCGTTTTATACCCAGTTCATTCCGGAAGGAAAAGAGGCTGAGTATTTCGGTCTGTATTCGTTGGNCGGGAAATCTTCGGCTGTGATAGGCCCGATCATTTTCGGAGAAATTTCTACGACATACGGCAGCCAGAGGCCTGCCATTCTCTCTGTGGCTGCGTTCTTTCTTATCGGTCTGATTATCCTTTGTTTTGTCCGGGGAGGAGNGCCCAATATTGAAGGAAAATAACCGGCAGCCAAATCACAATCAACANACAGAAATATGACNAAAAAATCTCTTGGACAATATTTTCTGTTTGATCCTTTTATCATCGAGAGGATTATCAAAGCNGCGCATCTCAGGCCCGAAGACCTNGTTGTCGAAATCGGCCCCGGCCCCGGGAGACTCACAAGAATGCTCTCCGANAAAATCCGGAGGGTTATTGCAATCGAGCTTGATGAAAAGCTATTTGCAAGGTTGAAAACAGAACTCGCAGGATGCGACAACATTGAACTGATACATGGAGACGCCCTTGAATACCCTTATGAAACCCTCTCTGAGTTCACTGTTGTTGCGAACATCCCGTACTACATCACGACTCCGATAATCTTCAGGCTCCTCAAATCGAGAAAAAATCTCAGGTCCATGACCTTAACCGTTCAGAAAGAGGTGGCAGAGAGAATTGTCGCAGGTCCGGGCGGGAAGGACTTCGGCGTGCTGTCGATCATGATTCAGTATTATGCGGTGCCCACTTTGCAATTCGTTATTCATAGAGAAGCGTTCAGGCCTGTCCCCAAGGTTGACTCTGCGGTAGTGCATATGAAAATCCTTGAGAAGCCTTCTGTTGATGTCGGAGATGAAAGATTGTTCTTCACGCTTGTGAAAACTGCTTTTTCCCAGAGGAGAAAGATGCTCTCGAATTCTCTGAAAAACATCCGAAGTGACATAAAGGAATTGCTGACAGAGGCGGGCATCGATCCGCAGAGAAGACCCGAGACACTCAGTATTGAAGAGTTTGCCAGGCTTTCGGATTTGTTTGAAAACCCTAAGAGTGCAGACATTGTGAGAAAAATTATTTAACTCGATGATTACATTGAAATATATTTCGCCGTTTTCTGAATAAAATATTTATGAGCCTGTTAGCTTAAGGTACACTCCTGTATCGAAAAATAATTTTTTCACAACATCTGCACTCTTCGTATCTGTTTCCTGGATTAAGTGTAAATCAGCGTATCGAAACATTACATTTTTTGAAATTCTTATGGTGCCTGCTTCATGATTCTCTCTATGGCGTCTTTTTCCAGAACCTCTTCTTTGATCAGTGCATCTGCAAGCAAATCGAGGGTCTGCCGGTTCCCTGTCACGATATCTTCAGCCTTTGTTTCTGCCAGGGATATCAATGCGCGGATCTCCTGATCCATCAGCCAGGCCATCTCCTCGCTGTACCGCTTTGGCAGGGCGAGTTCCCTTCCCAGGAACGGATGCTCTTCCCCCCTCCCGAGATTTACCGGTCCGACCTTATCACTCATGCCCCATTGGGCGACCATTTTTTCTGCGAGATCGGTTGCCTCTTTCAGATCATTCTGTGCGCCGCTGCTTATATCATTGAAGACAATCTTTTCAGCAACCCTTCCTGCAAGTGCAACACTCAGCCTGTTCATCAGATAGGTCTTGGGATAATAGTGCCTGTCCTCTTCCGGCAGCAGTTGTGTTACTCCCATGGCAAGTCCCCGCGGAATGATGCTCACCTTGTGGACCGGATCTGTTCCCGGGAGGTGCGATGCAACAAGCGCATGTCCCGCTTCATGGTACGCCGTTATCCTCTTTTCCGTGTCGCTGATGACTTCCTCCCGCACGTGGCCCATGAGGATGATATCCCTTGCATCCTCGAAATCACTTATATCAATCTGATCTTTGTTTTTCCTGATGGCAATCAATGCAGCCTCGTTTGTTATGTTTTCAAGGTCAGCACCTGTCATGCCGGGAGTCCCCCTCGCAATTTTTTCAAGGTCGATATTTTCTGCTGCCACTTTATTTTTCATATGAACCTCGAGGATTGCCTTTCGTTCTTTCAAGCCCGGTCTGTCAATGACGATATGCCTGTCAAAACGCCCGGGCCTGAGCAACGCAGGATCGAGGACGTCAGGCCTGTTCGTTGCTGCCAGTACAATTACTTCTTCGTGAGATTCAAACCCGTCCAGTTCGCTGAGAAGTTGATTCAGTGTCTGTTCCCTCTCATCGTGACCGCCTCCAAGGCCGGCACCGCGGGTCCGGCCGACAGCATCAATCTCATCGATAAAAATGATACTCGGCTGTGATTCCTTTGCCTTTTTGAACATGTCCCTGACCCGAGATGCTCCGACTCCGACAAACATTTCGATAAATTCAGAACCGCTGATGCTGAAAAAAGGGACCCCTGCCTCTCCTGCGACAGCACGTGCAAGGAGCGTTTTCCCCGTGCCGGGTGCACCGACCAACAGCACGCCCCTCGGCACTTTTGCACCCAGTTTCCTGAATTTCGAGGGATCCTTGAGGAACTCGATCGTTTCCTTAAGTTCCTGCTTCACTTTATTCATTCCTGCAACGTCCTTGAACGTCACGCTGACTTTCTTTGCATCGAAAAGTTTCGCCTTGCTCGCGCCGAACGTAAAAAGTCCTCCGGGTCCTCCCTGGAACTGCTGCGCCCGCCTCATAAGGAGTATCCAGATGCCGATGATGAGAATCCAGGGAAGAACCCCGATCAGAATCTGCCACAGGAAGGAACCCTTCTCGGACGGTTCAACAGCAATAAGGACGTTCTTTTCCTGGAGCTTTTTGATAAGGTCTTCTCCCTGGAAAGAAGGAAGAAAGGTGTGGAATTTTTTTACCGGGGCCGTGCTTTTTTCATCAGGAAGCTGAATAGGTGTCTCTTTCACGAGTGATCCGGTTAGCTGAAGTTCTTTTATGATAACGGAATGAATGTTCCCGGCATTCAGTTGTTCAAGAAACTGACTGTACCCTATGGTATGGTATTCAGGAGTTCCAATCCTGAAAAACATATTCCACAGATACATGAACAGAAGAAAGATGAGAACGGCCGAGACAATTCGCCATTGAGGGCTTTTCATCAGGTCAGTCATCGTTTTTTTGTCGTCAGCCATGATTAAATATGATCGAAATTACGTAAAAATTCAACCTTTTAAGGCAGGGTATTGAAGTTGACTCCCGCTCTGATACCTGTTAAAGTTTACAATATACCACAGACATTCAGAAAGGAGATGAATATGGAGAACGATTACAGGAAAATCGCAGGGGCTTTTCTCGTAGGGGGGATCATTGGTGCTGCCTTTGCACTGCTCTACGCACCGAAGTCAGGCCGGGAAACCAGAAAGGATATTTCGAAGACCGCGCGGCGGATCAAAAAAGAAACCGTGCATTTGGTTGAAGATGCTGTTGACAGCATAAATGATTTTACCGGTGAAGTGAGAGATAAGGTTACCGACGTTATAGAACGGGGCAAAGACCTCTCTGAGGGTGCAAAGAAAGAGATTATCAGAAATCTGGAGCATGGACAGAAGGTCATAGAAAAACAGAAGAAGAGGATCGTTGAAGCGCTCGGGATATAGGTCTGTTGCAGACCTTCATGCACAGATGCGAACATGCCGGCATGAAACAGCAATCATGTGTGGCGGAGGGGGTGAGATTCGAACTCACGGTAGAGTTGCCCCTACAACGATTTTCAAGACCGTCGCCTTCAACCGCTCGGCCACCCCTCCCTCTGGAACAGTATACAGTATATAGTAGACAGGAGACAGCAAACAGGGAAAAGGAAAAAAAGAACATGCAAAAAACCTGATGAATATTATACCAAAAACACTATTTGACTTTTTAGAGAGAATTCATGTTAATTAATAAAATTTGTTTTATATCTTAAAACGATAGAGGTGATCATGCAAGATTCGGCTATTCAGTTAATTCTGCAGGCGGGCTTGGTTGTTAAGGGTGTTTTACTCATCCTGCTGTTTTTTTCGATTGTATCGTGGGCGATCATATTCTATAAACAGCGATATTTTTCGAAAGCACATAAGGAGTCCTCACAATTTTTGCAGGCTTACACATCACGCAGGGAACCGAATGAGATTCACCAGGCCACAAGGAGCCTGATGATCAGTCCTATTGCAAATTTGTTCAGGTCAGTGTACAGCGATGAAATACACAAGGAAAAGAGCGAGACTAAAAGAGTTCTCAAAAGATATGGGGCGCTCGAATCAGCAAAGCTCGAGAAATATCTGAATTTCCTTGCAACGACCGGCACAACAACGCCGTTCATCGGACTTTTCGGAACTGTCTGGGGTATTATGAATTCCTTCAGGAGTATCGGCAGTGCCGGTGCAGCATCGCTTACCGTTGTGGCACCAGGTATAGCTGAGTCCCTGATAGCCACTGCAGCCGGNCTCGCAGCTGCGATCCCTGCGGTCATTGCATACAACTATTATCTCAGCATGGCCAGAAGAATGATCATGGACATGGAGGATTTTTCGGAGGAACTCCTCGATTTTTTCGCAAAGGGTAATCTATGAAATTCAACAGGGAAAGAGATGTCCTTTCAGAAATCAATGTAACGCCGTTTGTTGATGTTATGCTCGTTCTCCTTGTGATCTTCATGGTTACTGCGCCGTTGCTTCAGCAGGGGATTGATGTGAATCTCCCGAAGGCAAAGGGAAAGAACCTGCCGCCGGAGGAACGGATTACCCTCATCATAAAAAGGAATGGCGCTATCTATATGAATGACAATCCCGTTTCGCTCCCGGAAATGAGGAGGAAGCTCGAATCGATCAGCACCTTGAATCCGAATGTTTTTCTGAAAGCTGATAAGGATGTTCCATATGGATTTGTCGTTGAAGTCATGGGTGATATCAAGGAGGCCGGAATAGAAAAGCTCGGTATGATTACAGAACCGAAAATTACCCTTAAATGAGGGAGCCAGGCCTCCAGAAGACCGCCTTAATATCCCTTGCCCTGCATCTGATCGTATTCATGATAATCGTGCTTCTTTTAAAGCAGTCGAATCGCATCGTTATGCCTTCTCCTTACACCGTAAACCTCGTCAGTCCGGACATCCTGCATAAAAGTGCAGACGGTAAGGGGAAAAGTGATACGGTCATACGGGAGATAACCGAATCTATCGCTCACACAAGTAAGGCCATGAAGTCGAAAAAGGATACGGAGANAGAGAATCAAGGCATAAAGGAAAAAATCTCTGCTCTTGAAGCAAAGAAAAANATTGAAAAAATGGTGAAACTCCGCTCGGTGATTTCTCTCAGGGCAGGTGCCGATGATCGCAGCGTGCAAAACACGCAAGCTTCTTCTTCTCACGTAAAGGGAGACCTGTTCGATGATTATTACCGGAAAATTACCCGGGAGATATGGCAGCAATGGATCTATCCTGATACAAGACGAAAGGACATCGAAGCAATCGTCTCAGTCAGGATACTGAAGGATGGTACAGCTCTCGTCCAGAAGGTTGAAAAGAGTTCGGGAAATGCGCTCTTCGACAGGTCAGCATTAAAAGCTCTTGCAAAGGCAAGCCCGCTGGCCCCGCCTCCGTATGAGATGGAGATAGGCGTAAGGTTCTATCCGTGAAAAGAAAACGCAAAACGCAAAACGCAAAACGCAAAAATACTTTCATTGTACTTATTTCAATCTGCGTTGTGTACTTCACTTTTTTTATTGCTGAGGCAAAGGTTTATATAGATATCTCTTCCCCTGCCTCTGCCAGGCTCCCCATTGTGATACAGGAATTTACCGGACCTTCAGGCAGGGAGATTACGGATATTGTCAGAAATGACCTTGATTTTACCGGACTGTTCATGCTCATCAATAAGAGTGCCTATGTGGAAGATCCATCTCAGCAATTCAATCCGAAAAACTGGACGCCTCTCGGTGTTGAAGCTGTCGTGAAGGGATCTGTGAGAGAAGGTAAAGAACTTGTCGTCATAGCCTCGTGTTATGATGTGTTCGAAGGAAAAGAGATATTCAGAAAGGAATATAAGTCAGAAAAGCAGCTGCTCAGACCGCTCGCCCACTCGATTGCGAATGACATTTATTTTTCGCTCACCGGCGAATCAGGTGTGTTCAGGTCAAGGATTGCTTATGTAGCGGAGGAAAAAGGGGAAAAGGCGCTCTCTCTCATGGATTGGGATGGAAACAGGGTAACAAAAACAGGGCTAAAGGCACACATCCTTATGTCTCCGCGCTGGTCACGGGACGGGACAAAAATTGTCTATTCAGCTGAAAAGAACAGGCAATGGGG
>Ga0031656_10000146_pt1 | contig 20356 bp, 18 predicted proteins | sample FrelakmetDIP11DI_FD_55080 | JGI IMG/M metagenome (GOLD analysis project Ga0031656, IMG submission 55080) | Freshwater lake sediment microbial communities from the University of Notre Dame, USA, for methane emissions studies - DIP11 DI | ecosystem: Environmental > Aquatic > Freshwater > Lake >... | reverse complement strand
TGTGTGCCTGTCATGGACGACACGTTTCCCCTCGGTGTCATCACCGCAGACAGCGGNAGGTACCACGCCTTNACCAGCGCTGANAGNGCTNTCCTGCAGATGTTTTCGCATCAGATTATGAGGATACTCCAGNGAGAACGTGTNTATCCCCAGATTCAGCGTGAGAATGCCTCTTTAAAGATTTTGAATNAGGAGAGCGCAAAACTCCTCGCGACGATGGATATCGATGTCATTGCGAAGCATTTAATGGAAGGGGCCCGCAGGATCGCTCCTTCCGAAGCCGTCTTCCTGCTGGGGCGCGGAGGGGAGTTTGAGATACTTCACCGCACAGGGCCTTATCAGCAGGAGAAGAAGGCCTTCAACGTTAAAGGGACCCTGCTCGATATGGTCGTGAAGAACAGGGAGCCGGTGTATATCTCCGACGTCAGACATGACCGCTCGCCTTTGATGCCGTTTAAGGCGCAGAACACCGGGAGCGTATTTGTACTCCCGCTCGTTTACGAACGTGATGTCCTCGGAATGGTTGTCTTAATGTTCGAAAAAACGAATACACTCGGCACCCATGAGATCGAACTCCTGGAGGTCCTCGGGAACCAGGCGGCGACGTCAATAGCGAATGCAAAGCTGTACGAAGAGATTGAGCGTCTTGCCGTAACGGACGGGCTTACCGGGCTGTTTAACCACAGGCATTTCCAGGAAACACTCGCTCAGGAATTCAACCGCGTCGAACGGTTCTCAGAGCCGATATCCCTGCTGATCATCGACATCGATCATTTCAAGAAAATCAATGATACGTATGGTCATCCTGTTGGCGATGCGGTTTTGAAAAAGGTTTCGGGGATCATCAGAAAAACAATTCGAAATATAGACATCCCCGCACGCTACGGCGGTGAGGAGTTTGCGGTCATTCTCCTGGGCACGGACACAAACGGCGCGCTGAAAATGGCGGAACGCCTCAGAAGATCTATTGCCGACGCCAAGTTTTCATCAGAACAGAATGCCTTTAACGTTACGGTGAGCATCGGGATATCGACACATGCAAGGGAAATGAGAAAAAAGGAGGACCTTGTCGAACAGGCAGATAAGGCGCTGTACCATGCAAAGAGAACCGGAAGAAACCGCAGCGTAAAGTGGGAGGAGATGAAGGAGTAGAAGGTAAAACAGATTGATCTGTAATGGTTTTTTATATCTTTCAGTCTCGCCATCGGAGTAGTCTCTTGACACGCTTTTTACTGACCTGTTAAACTATTAGCACTTGACCATTGAGAGTGCTAACTATGGAAAATTTAAGCGAAAGAAGCCGAAAAGTCCTCTATGCTGTAGTCCAGAGCTACATCAATTATCCAGACCCTGTGGGTTCAAAGATTGTTACGAAGAGGTTTTCCTTCGGCATTTCTCCCGCAACCATAAGAAGTATCATGGCTGATCTTGAGGAAATGGGATTTCTCACCCATCCCCATACTTCTGCGGGCAGAATACCGACAGACCTCGGCTACCGGTTCTACGTCGACTCACTCGTTCGGGACGGTGATCTTTATTCAAATATTGAGATCGAGATTCTCCAGGGGCTTTACAGAAGGCTCGAAATTTTGAAAAACGACATCGACTTATTATTGAGCGAGACAACAAAGAGCCTTTCCCTGTTGTCTCACTACCTCGGGGTGGCAATGTCCCCGACGCCGGACACGACTACGCTCAAAGAGATTAACCTCTTGAAGTATCATGCCGATAAAGTGGCGGTAGTGCTCCTTACCGATGAAGGACTGATAAAGAGTAAAGTGCTCTCTGTTGATCCCGACATATCGCAGAAAGACCTTAACAGGATTGCGCAATATCTGAACTCGGAATTTTCCGGCTATACGTTCGACGAGATTCGTCTTAAGCTCTTGAAAGAGATGTCGCGGGAAAAAGTGAAATGCGACAACCTGATATCAAAAGCGATGAGGATATGCAGGGACGCCCTTTATTTTCCGATGAACGAGCTCTTCGTATCCGGACTTTCCGAAGTCCTTGAATTGCCTGATTTCGCTGATCTGAAAAAAATAAAAGAACTCTCAANGGCAATTGAAGATAAACATACGATCGTCAANCTCCTTGACAAACTTTCCGATGCGGAAGGCGTTCAGATCATTATAGGATCTGAGCACGATCAGGATGAAATGAAGAAGCTGAGCCTCGTTGTCTCTCCGTGCAGGGAAGGCGACCGGCCGATTGGCGTAGTCGGCATTCTGGGACCTACGAGGATGAACTATGCGAAAGCCATCTACATTGTTGAGAATACAGCAAAATTCATAACAAGGATGCTTGCAGGAAGGTGAAGAGAAAGATGAAGGAAGCCGAAGCAAAGGAAACCGGGGTGGTGTCTCCGGCGGAACCGCCTGAAATGCAGGGGGAGGAATTTATTGAGGTCCCCCAGGGGGAAGAACTGAAACGTCTGAGCGCGGAACTCCGTGAGATAAACGACAAATACCTCCGGCTCTATGCGGAATTTGAGAATTACAAGAAAAGGGTCAATAAGGATAAAGAGGAACTGGTGAAATACGGGAACGAAAATCTTCTGTATGACCTGCTCCCTGTAATCGACAACCTTGATATGGCATTGCAGCATGCTTCGAACGACGTTTCATCGGGGCTTGTTCAGGGAGTGGAAATAACGCTTAAGGAACTGAGAAAAACACTCGAAAAATTCGGGCTTACTCCGATCGAGGCCTCCGGCAAGCCATTCGACCCGTTAGTCCATCATGCCATGACACAAGTCGAACGGGACGATGTTGATGAGCAGATTATTGTCGAGGAGTACAGGAAAGGATATCGCCTGAGAGACAAAGTCTTAAGGCCATCGCTTGTTGCGGTGTCGAAAAAAACGTTATCTGAACCGGTGAGAGAAGAAAGCGAAGAAAGAGAAATCATTAAAACAATAGAGGAGGAATTGTAACATGGGTAAAGCAGTTGGTATAGATCTTGGAACTACCAATTCCGTCGTGTCGGTTGTGCAGGCAGGAGAAACGGTCGTAATTCCGAACCAGGAGGGCACCCGGACGACGCCGTCTGTCGTGGCTATTACTGATAAGGGCGAGAGGCTCGTCGGACAGATCGCAAAGAGACAGTCGATCACAAACCCTGAAAATACCATATTCTCCATAAAAAGACTGATGGGGAGGAAATATAACACGGCTGAGGTTGAACACGCGAGAAAAAGACTTCCCTACAAGATTGTCGAGGCACCGAATGGCGACGCCCATGTGGAGATCAGGGGGAAAAACTATTCTCCGCCTGAGATATCCGCGATGATCCTTCAGAAGCTTAAACAGGCTGCAGAGGATTATCTGGGAGAAACGGTCACGGAAGCGGTCATCACGGTCCCGGCATATTTTGACGACAGCCAGAGGCAGGCGACAAAGGATGCAGGAAAAATTGCCGGCCTGAATGTGCTCAGAATTATCAATGAGCCGACAGCAGCGGCACTGGCCTATGGCATGGATAAGAAGAAGGAAGAAAAGATCGGGGTATATGACCTCGGCGGCGGGACATTTGATATATCCGTCCTTGAAATCGGGGAAGGTGTTACAGAGGTTAAATCCACAAACGGGAATACCTATCTGGGTGGTGATGACTTTGACCTCAGGATCATGGACTGGATGGTCGAGGAATTCAAAAAAGACCAGGGGATTGACCTGAGAAGCGATAAGATGGCGTTGCAGCGGTTGAAGGAAGCGGCTGAAAAGGGGAAAATAGAGCTTTCAACAGCGATGGAGACGGAGATCAACCTTCCGTTTATCACTGCCGATGCTACAGGCCCGAAGCACCTGCTGATGAAACTGTCGAGGTCAAAACTCGAACAGCTTGTCGGAGACCTCATCGAGGCTACTATAGGCCCGTGCAAGAATGCCCTATCCGATGCGAACCTTTCTGCCTCCAATATCGATGAAATATTGCTTGTCGGCGGTCAGACAAGGACCCCGAAAGTCCAGCAGACCGTTCAGGGTTTTTTTGGCAAAGAGCCGAATAGAACAGTCAACCCCGATGAAGTCGTGGCAGTCGGCGCAGCTATTCAGGCGGCAGTCCTTAAGGGAGATGTGAAGGAAGTGCTGCTTCTGGATGTTACTCCGTTGTCGCTTGGTATAGAGACGCTCGGTGGGATTTTCACAAAGATAATAGAGAGAAATACTACCATTCCGACGAAGAAGAGCCAGATATTCTCGACTGCAACCGATAACCAGCCTGCGGTATCGATTAAGGTTTGCCAGGGAGAGAGGGAGATGGCTGCGGACAATAAGCTCCTTGGAAATTTTGAACTCATCGGAATTCCTCCTGCACCGAGAGGTATCCCGCAGGTTGAAGTGACCTTTGACATCGATGCAAACGGTATCCTTCACGTGTCCGCGAAAGACCTCGGCACAGGGAAAGAGCAGTCCATAAGAATTACCGCATCGAGCGGTCTTAACGACGAAGAGATTAAAAAGATGATGCGGGATGCGGAATCTCATTCGGATGAAGATAAGAGGAAGAAGAAACTCGCCGAGGTGAGGAACGAGGCNGACACCCTCGTTTACACAGTCGAAAAATCCCTGAAGGATTACGGAGACAAAGTGACCGAAGCGGAGAAGAAAGAAATTGAAGAGGCGTTAGAACGCTGCAAAAAGGTGAAAGATACAGGCAGTGACCCCGAAGAAATCAAAGCCACTGTTGATAACCTGATGACGAAATCCCATAAACTGGCGGAACACCTTTATAAAGGAGCCGGTGCGCAGGCGGGCGCCGGAGCAGGACCAACTGAAGCAGGCGCATCAGGAAGCTCAAAAGGTCCTGAGGAAGAAGTGGTCGAAGCTGAATTTGAGGATGTCGATAAGGAGAAGAAGTAAGCTCAGGCCTAACGTCCAGTAATCGGGACTGCCGGAAAATAAACTGACCACCCCTCTGAATCCCTCTTTTTAAATAGGGAATTTAGGGGGGTGAATTTTTGGGAACACAAACCTTATAATGAACAGATGAAAGATTATTACGCATTGCTCGGTGTGCAGCGGGATGCATCTGAGGCTGATTTAAAAAAGGCCTTCAGGCAGCTCGCCATGCAATACCATCCTGACAGAAACCCGGACAACAAAGAATCGGAAGAAAAGTTCAAGGAAATCAATGAGGCATACTCATGCCTGAGCGATCCTGCAAAGAGGGCACATTACGATCAGTTCGGCACCGCGGAGCCGTCCGGCGCAGGGTATGGACCGTTCGGCGCGGGATTTGGCGACATCTTCGAAGACATCTTCGGAGATTTTTTCGGAACGTTTTCCGGTAAGCAGAGAACAAGGCCCGCAAAAGGCAACGACCTTCGGTACGATCTCGATATCACGCTCATGGAGGCAGCCTCCGGCATAGAGAAGACTATGGAGATCCCGCGATGGGACGGGTGCAGCGATTGCGGCGGCTCCGGAGCGGCGCCCGGTAAAACGCCCGTGACATGCCCGAACTGCAAAGGAGCCGGGCAGATACGGATACAGCAGGGATTTTTCAGTATGTCGAGGACCTGCAACCGGTGCAGTGGCGCGGGAAAAATCATTACGGACCCCTGCAAACAATGTAAGGGGCAGGGAAAGGTCAAGCAGTATAAGAGCATTCACGTAAAGATTCCAGCGGGTGTTGACACCGGGTCACGTCTCCGGGTTTCCAACGAAGGCGAGATTGGATTTCATGGAGGCCCCCGTGGCGATCTTTATATCTATCTCAATGTCGAAGAACATTCCCTCTTTAAAAGAGACGGAAATGACCTCTTCTGCGATGTTCCCATAGCATTCCCTCAGGCGGCCCTCGGCACAGAGATCGAGGTGCCGACGATTGAAGGAATGCAGAAACTGAGAATACCTTCGGGTACTCCTTCGGGAAAAATATTTCATCTGAGAGGCAAGGGAATACAGAGGCTCGGCGGACACGGCAGGGGAGACCAGATTGTAAGGGTTACTGTGGATGTCCCGAAGAGCCTGAACGCAAAGCAGAGGGAACTTCTTGAGGAGTTCGCCCGCATATCAGGGGACGAAGTAAGCAAGTCGTTTAAGGAAAAAATCAAAGACCTGTTTATCAGCGCCGAGAAATAATGATTGCCGGGAGAAGCGGCAACAAAACCTTGCTAATGCAGAATTTTGCCCTTTTGTTTTCACTTTCCTGTATGACTATAAGAAGCGCGTCGTGATATGTTGCCGCCCACAAAGGTGCTGCTACCAAGCTTTTGTTGCCGCTTCTCCCGTCTGCCTATTCAATAAAATGCATTTTTCAGGTTAACGCATGCCGAGAATATTTCTTCCCACCTTATCCGTCACCGATAACCGTATAGTTCTTGACGGCGAAAAAGCACATTATCTTTCCTCTGTCCTGAGATGCAAAAAGGGCGATGAACTTACCATATTTGATGGGAAGGGAAATTGTTTCAGGACTGTAATAGAGAGAGCTGATAAAAGAGAAGTTATCTCCGAAGTCCTCAGGCATTTCCCCTGCGATTTTGAATCTCCTGTTCATATCATTCTTGTCCAGGGACTCCTCAAAGGAGAAAAAATGGATTGGGTGGTCCAGAAGACTACGGAACTCGGCGTTAGGGAGATCGTCCCCGTCATCACAGAGCGAAGTCAGGTGCGGGAGACCCGCAAGGCTGTGCGATGGAGAAAAATTGCAGAAGAGGCCTCGCGTCAGTCGGGGAGGAGTGTAGTGCCGGCAGTACATGAGCCGGTGGGATTGAAGGAATTTTTGAAGGGAAGTGAACCTGTCCGGCAGGGAGAGGCGAAAGGATTTATTTTTTGGGAAGACGGAGGGGCTTCATTCGATGAGGCCATTAAAAAAATATCTGTTTCACCGGGTCTCCCATTCGCGGGGTCTCCCGTTCATCTCTTCATCGGTCCCGAGGGCGGATTCACGCATGAGGAGGTTACCCTTGCACAAGAAAAAAGTTTTCAGGTGGTATCTCTCGGAAGAAGAATCCTCAGGGCCGAAACCGCAGCCCTGTCAGCCGTGACATTGGTGCAGTTTTTGCTTGGTGATATGGGCTGATTTCATCCTTGCCCCATCACTATTTCATAGGCGGTTTAGACAATTCAATCAATTCTTAAAATCTTATCTGTCATCCTATCAATGTCAGCGAGATGTCGTCAGACAAATGGTTCAACCTTCACTGCTGTATACTTGTAGCTGTATGTGTCGGTGTATTTGTCCCTCGGACCTCCGGTGAGGATATTGACAAGGTATTTAGGGTCATGAAATGAAGCAAAAGCGCTGCCTTCCAGAATCGACGTCTCAGATCTCACAGGCATAACGATAGAGCCTCTTCGGGACGATAACCGCACCTTTTGACCGTTCCTGAGATGAAATCGCTCTCCTAATGAGTCTCACTCGCCGCTCTGTGTTGGTGAACGTTCCCTCTTTTTCTGCGAAAGAGGCCGCCGGAAGGACAACATGTGCGAACCGTGCCGTTTCTGTTAAGAAGAGATCCTGATATACCATGAATTGCAGAGATTCGAGTGCCTTTCTGATATTCAGGGTATCGCCGTGGGTATGAGCCGGGTCCTCCCCCCAGATATAAAGGGCCTTTATCTTGCCTTCCCTCAAATGAAGGGGTGGAGGCCCCTATGCCAAACGCCCTGCCCAGGGCGAACGCTGCGGGGCGTGTCAAAGGCGTGCACAGTTGTCGATATTGTTCGTTCCGAGGGCGGCCCGCATCATCCGCTGGAANAGATAATTGTCCTCGTTGGTGCCCCTTGCAGATCCCATGCCGCCGATTGACTCNGCCCCGATTGAAAAACCATGAAAAGAAATCACTATATCCATGAATATTATGAATTTGCAATACTACNTTGGATTACCTAACATTTAATAATATTTATTATTTNTTCATTTTTAAGNNGGNNTATTTCTGTCAGAGNTNAAAAATGTGAATACCATTGAACCAGCCGGGGAAAAAGCTTTCGACATAGAAGATTATATTCATCGCGTTCAGTCCTTTCACGGGCATGTAGCTCCCGGTGTTGTCATCGCGGGGTTCATGGTTCATCTGGCCCGGTCCAGAATGCCTGAAGGGGTGCTTTTTGACGCCATATCTGAAACGCCGGCCTGTCTGCCTGACGCCGTTCAACTGCTTACGCCATGCACAGTGGGAAACGGCTGGCTCAAGATTATTAACCTTGGCCGTTTTGCTTTGAGTCTCTATGACAAGCACCATGGGAATGGAGTCCGTGTCTTTCTTGACCCCGTCAAATTAGAACAATGGCCGGAAATAAAAGCCTGGTTCCTTAAACTTAAGTCCAGAAAGGAACAAAACCACGAAGATATTCTCTCTCAGATCAAGCAAGCCGGTGCGGAAATATGCGGGGTACGCCCAATTCAAATTAAGCCAGAATTTCTTAAAAAACGTGATAAAGGCAAGATTGCAATTTGTCCGTCATGTGCAGAAGCATATCCTTTGAAGGATGGCAGCATCTGTCTTGAATGCCAGGGGAATTCGCCCTACGTTATCCCTAATGTTCCATAGGGGAATGCATATGAAAACTATAAACAGACATATGGCAGAGCAAGGAATTGTTTTTTTCTGGGAAGATTTCGCTTAACAGCAGAATCTACGTCTGTAACGTATCTAAACGTTGAAAATATAGACGTGCACGTTGCCGGGGTCATTAAAGCGCCCACAAAGGTGCTACAAAAGTGTTTTTGCTGCATATATACTTGCTGTCAATTGCAGTTTTTTGGTTAAAGGCCAAAGGGTGATGGAACAGGTCTCTTGTAGCCCTTTTCAGAGGCCAGAATATCCAGATGAATCGTTGTAATATCTTCTAAAACGAGTTCCGGGTCATAATCGAGTTTGCGGGAGTCCACTGTTTTAATATACTGTTTGCAGTTATCACACAAATCAACCCTGTGGGCTTCTTGATTCTCTTCATAAAAATAATGCAGTTTGTCGTGGTCTGTATTTTCGCAGAANGGGCATTTCAGCCGTTCACCCGGCCATTGAAAGCTGCAGAAAGAACATACGAAATATCGCTGACCTTCTCCTTTAANCTCAGAAATTTGAGGGAGTGATCCGCAAATAGGGCAATATCCTCTCAGCCAGTTTTTGAGATCTACCTGGTCCTTTAATTTTTCAACATTGGCTTGAAGAGAGGGCTGAATGCTCATACGAACCATGAATTTCAGGATAAGCTTACTGATATCGAATTCTTCTGAGATATTGTCGAAATATGATTCGTCGGAATGTTTTCTCAACATCTCCTTAAGATTTAAGGCATTGATTGTCAAGGCCTCTTCTATAACCTGAATATTTTCACGCATCTTTTTATTTGCAGTTTTNCCGATATGACATAACGATTCGAAAAGTTTGACCGAAGAAGGGATGTCAATGACGAAATGCTCTTTATCTATTAAAGGAAACCCTTCCTTGAACTGCATAGCTTTCAATTCATTTTTAATATCAAGTGAGGTAACATTCAGATCAGGTTTCACAGCTTCCTGTTTTACAAAAATCTTATCATAAAAATCCAGGATGTCATGGTAAAGAGGATTATTTTCTTTAAGTATTCCAATAAGTTTTTTTGTCTTTTCTAATGATCTGTCCATATTAGGGACCCTCTTTCAAATCTCACACTTCCTCCTGATGGTGGAAGGTTAGGGGTGGATTTCAAAAAATGGCTTGTTCCGTTCAACGGAACAAGCCATTTTAACATATTTTAACTGATGTTACCCTGCAATGCGGGAAAGATTCATGAGTGGCTGAAATATCTTTTTTATCGCAGCAAGCCTCGTTATTTCAGGCTCTCCTGCTGCCGCATATTTGTGGTACTTCTGCGGATCATCGATGACGAGGAAAATCGCCCGGTGAAAATCGTCATTCAGCAACGCTGCTTTTGGGTGCTGCACTTTCACTTCAGCAAGCCGCTTACGAGCCATATCGAGTATCTTGTCCCGGTCGCCGAAAGTCATTGTCCCGGTGGGACATGTCTTGACGCAGGCCGGAAGCATGCCTTCCTTTATCCTGTCGATACACATGGTGCATTTGGCCATTCCCTGGGTCTTTGCGTCCCACCGGGGAATGTCCCATGGACAGGCTTCGCGTATCTGCTTGAATTCTTTTTCTTTCACTTTCACCTTCGGGTTATAAAGGACCGCTCCCGTGGCCTCGTCCTGCGCTATCGCTTTAACGCCGATGGATTCCGCCATGATCTTGCACGGAGGGGTTGAGCAGTGCCTGCACTGGTCGGGGAAGAAATACCAGCGGGGCTTTCCGTCCACTTCCAGCTCGCTGAATCTCACCAGTTTGTAGGTGACATAGGAAAGGTCTTCAGGGTTCTGATGACTTCCGCGTTGTGTGGTTTTCGTTGCCGGATTCATGTTCCACTGCTTGCATGCGATCTGGCATCCACGGCATGCCGTACATTTCGTAGTGTCTATAAAGAAGGATTTATCTGCCATTTCTGATCACCTCCTTATGCTTTCCCGGCTTTTTTAGCCGGTTGAGCGGTTATCTTGGTTACGTTTGCCATAAATGCCTTTGACTCCGGTATCATGGTGTTGGGATCCCCGATGGTAGGGGTCAAAAGGTTGGCGCTGTCTCCACCGTCTTTCGGATAAAGCCATCCGAAATGCCATGGTATGCCGATTTGATGGATGGTCTGGCCGGCGATGACAAATGGTTTAAATCGCATGGTCACAATCGCCGCAGCCTCGACTTTCCCCCTCTGGGTTTCGACTAAAACACGGTCGCCGTTCTCGATGCCTCTCAGCTTTCCGAGTTCCAGGCTCATCTCGCAGAACATCTGCGGTTCAGCCTCTGTAAGCCAGGGAAGCCAACGCGTCAGCACGCCTGTCTGCCAGTGTTCTGTTACACGGTACGTTGTGCAGACAAACGGATATTTCGGGTCGCATGTTGCAAAGGTATCGAGCCCGCCTTCGAAGATTTTTATAGCGGGATTTATCCTCTGGTTAGACATGATGTTTTTCTCGATCGGGCATTCCAGAGGCTCATAGTGCTCGGGGAACGGACCGTCCTTCAGCCCTGGACCGAATAGTGCGGCCAGGCCGTCCGGTTTCATAATGAATGGATACACTCCTTCAGTTCCCATGGGCGGCGCTGGTCCGTCAGGGATATCACCGACCCATTTCTTTGCCTCGGCGTCCCATTTCAGCAGCGCCCTGTTCGGATCGCGCGGTTTTCCCTCCAGGTCAACAGAGGCACGGTTGTAAATAATCCTCCTGTTGACCGGCCATGTCCATGACCATTCAGGATAAAGGCCCAATCCGGTCGGATCAGTCTTTTTTCTCCGGGCAGCCATGTTCCCGGCTTCCGTATAGCTTGCCGAATATACCCAGTTGCCGCAGGAGGTTTTTCCGTCATCGAGAAGGAAGACGAAGCTTGGGACCAACGTCCCTTTCTTATACGCCTTTTTGTCTACCGGGTGTTCCGCGATATCTTCAAGGAAATAGCCGTTAATTTCTTTGGCGACCTTGTGGACATCGAATGTGCCGTTNGTCTCATAATCCCATTTNAGGTTCATAATCGGATCGGGGAAAGCGCCTTTTTCCTTCTTGTAGAGCGCNTGGACCTTTTTGAAGAGGTCGTATATGATCTCGCCGTCCGGCATTGCAACACCCGGNGGATTTGTACATTTCCACCGCCACTGCATCCACCTGCCGCTGTTGGATATGCTCCCCTCTTTTTCGAGGGAGGCTGCGCACGGCAGTTGGAAGACCTCGGTCTTGATCTTTTTCGGATCCATGCCAGGACCCTTCCAGAAAGAGGCTGTCTCGCTGTCGAAAACATTGACATTTACCATCCAGTCCAGCTTTGCCAGTGCAGTGCGGACCTTGCCTGCATTCGCACTCGAACAGGCGGGGTTCATGCCCCAGGCAAAGAACCCGGTGAATGCGCCTTTGTACATCTCGTCAAAGAGATTCAGCCAGGACGCGTCCTGCGTCGGGTCGAGCTTCGGCATCCATGGGTATCCGAAATCGTTTTCTTTCGAAGCCTTTTCTCCATAATACGATTTCAGGAGGCTTGCCACATATTTCGGCCGGTTTTTCCACCAGTTGACACTCCTTTTGTCTTTGCTGGAAGGAGTTGTCTTATTATAATCTTCAAGAGTGGCCCACTGCGCGCGAGGGGTGGGCAGGTATCCCGGGATAATATGAAAAAGCAATGCCTGGTCAGTTGACCCCTGCACATTTGATTCACCCCTGAGCGCATTTACTCCTCCGCCTGCAATACCCATATTGCCAAGCAGTGTCTGGATAATAGACATGGCGCGGATATTTTGCACGCCGACAGTATGCTGGGTCCATCCCATTGCATACAACTCGGTGCCGGCCTTATCGGGTTTTCCTGTTGATCCATAGACCTTATACACTTTCTCAAGATCTTCCTGAGGGGTTCCGGTGATCGAGGTGACTTTCTCCATGGTGTAACGCGAATAGTGCTTCTTCAACAGCTGGAAAACACACCTTTCGCTCTGAAGGGTCATGTCCGTTTTCGGAATACCGTTTTCGTCTTTTTCGAGAGCCCATGTTGATTGATCATATGACCTTTTGTTCGGATCATAGCCGGAGAAAAGACCGTCATCAAAACTAAACTTCGAGGTTACGAGAAAAGACGCATTGGTATAGTTCTTGACGTAAAATTCATCATACAGGTTGTTGTCCAGGATATATTTGATCATACCTCCAAGGAAGGCGATATCCGTTCCGGAACGGAGACGAACAAAGATATCTGCTTTTGCCGATGTGCGCGTAAAACGGGGGTCTACGTGGATGAATGTAGCGCCCTTATTGCGTGCTGCCTGGATCCATTTGAAGGAGACTGGATGGTTCTCGGCAACATTGCTGCCCATGTTAAGAATAACGTCAGCGTTCCGGAAATCTATGAAATGGTTTGTCATTGCACCGCGTCCGAACGACTCTGCCAGAGCCGCTACCGTTGCGCTGTGTCATATACGGGCCTGATGTTCTATCCAGACGAGCCCAAGTGACCTGAGAAATTTCGAGTAAAGCCAGCATTCCTCATTGTCCATCGCTGCACTGCCCACCGAAGCGATACCGTTGGTTCTGTTGACAACCTTGCCATCCTTGTTTTTCTCAGTGAAGCTTTTGTCGCGGCTCCTCTTGATGTTCGCTGCGATCTTGTTCATTGCCCATTCCCAGCTGACTTCTTTCCATTTGTCGCTGTTAGGAGCGCGGTAACGCACTTTTTTGAGGCGATTGTCGTTTACCGCAATCTGATAGAGAGACCCGCCCTTTGGGCACAATGCTCCCTCGCTGATCGGGTGATCGGGATCACCCTCGGTGTTGATCACCGCGCCTTTTTTGTCTGTGGATACCAGGATACCGCATCCCACAGAACAATAACAGCAGATGGTGGGAGTCTCCTTGGCCCCTTTTATCCGGAGTTCTGCCCGCAGCTCTGCGGCATAAGCCTGTAGGGGAGTCATATCAAATCCCAACTGGCACAATGTCACGCCGGCGGCGGTAGTTCCGGAGAGCTTTAAAAAGTCTCTGCGTGTGAGTACCTTCATAAAAAACCTCCTTTTTTAAGTGTTAATTCAACTTATCCGTTAGCCATAAAATAGCTTTTCTCTTGATATCACTGTAATTCATAAACAACATTATATTTATTCATATATATCATGTATATACCTTTATGTCAAGGCTTTGAGGGATAAGTAAATAGGGTCTGTTTATAAACTCGATCGCATTATACTATAATGGGTTACATTGTTTTACGATGAAAATCAAAATTAGGCAAGAAGGGCAGATATGAAGAAAATACTGAACGATCTAAAGCTGAAATTTGAAAATTTAAATATTTCATATGGAATGGACAAAATAAATTTAATCGAGGACACCATTACCTATGCGTGACATGCTCGACAGAGAGGAACTGCTGCCTGCGGAAGAGGCCCTCAAACTCCTTTTAAACTACGCACCTTTTAAAAGAACAGTTGAAGTCAAGCTGCCCATTGAAAAATCTTACAAAATGGTTCTTGCAAGGGATATAATATCTCCGGAAGACCTTCCTTCATTCAGCAGATCAACAGTGGACGGATTTGCAGTGACTTCTTCGGATACCTTCGGCGCTACCGAGAGTATGCCAGCATATCTTAATATCATAGCTGAAATATTAATGGGTGAGAGGCCTGAATTTTTGCTTAAGAAGGGTGTGTGTGCCAAAATCGCAACCGGTGGAATGCTTCCTGAAGGCTCGGATTCAGTCGTAATGTTTGAACATACCCAGCAGATAGACGGACAAATGCTGGAAATATTGAAGCCTGTTTCACCCGGTGAAAATGTTATCCCGGTGGGAGAAGATGCAAGAAGAGATGAATGCATATTGAAGCGAGGACGCAGGTTGAGACCCCAGGATATTGGGGCACTCGCCGGGCTGGGAATAACGGAAGTATGGGTTTATGAAAAACCAAGGGTTTCCATAATATCAACTGGCGATGAGATCGTGCCGGCGGAAAACTCTGTGAAGCCGGGACAGGTGCGGGACATCAATTCATATACCTTGTCAGGATTGATCTCAGACTCTGGAGGGATACCTGTAAAGAAAGGGATATTTAATGACCGGTATGAAATTATCAAAGATGCCGTAGAAGATTCCTTGAATAATTGTGATATGGTCTTGATCACGGGCGGGAGTTCGGTCGGCACCAAGGATATGACATCTAAAGTGATAGACGAGGCGGGGAAGCCGGGAGTCTTGTTTCATGGTGTATCATTAAAGCCTGGCAAACCGATGATTGGAGGTGTTATTAATGACATACCCATCTTCGGCCTGCCCGGACATCCGGCAGCTGTCAACGTATGCTTCGATGTCTTTATCAGACCGGTTCTGATGATACAGTCAGGCTGTAATGGGAGCTCCGCAGATAAAGAAAAAAGGACTGTTAAAGCCAGAATAGCAAAAAACATCTCATCGAGTCCCGGCAGGGAAGAACATATAGGGGTAACTCTCGAAGAGAGGAACGGTGAACTCTGGGCAATACCTTTNCTCGGAAAATCAGGACTCATCACAACGTTGACAAGAGCAGACGGGACAGGTGTGATACCATTGAGAAAGCTCGGAGTTCAGGAAGGGGAATTTGTAGAAGTTAGGCTCTTTTAGCCGGGAACAACCACAACTTTTAACGAGTCTTTTGCCTTGCCGAATAATGTGAAAGAAGACCCGGAAAAGGAAGATGATTAAGCCTCGTACATCACCTTGCCCATATCTGAAATATCATAACCTCCCAGACCTGCCACAGTCTCTCTGAATTCATTGTCCTCGCGTATAATCTTTAAGAAATGTCCGATCATTTCTATATTCAGAAACTCTTTTGGTATGGCAAGGTCGTATCTCTCTTTTGCTACAGGGATAAAATCGAGACCGAGTGCCCTTGCAGATGCAAGAATTGCAAGCCCGGTATCCGCAACTCCCGTCAAAACTGCCGATGCGACACCCATGTGAGTATACTCCTCCCGATCGTATCCCTTAAGATCAGCCGGGTTTATCCCGAGTTCTCTCAAGCATTTGTCGGTAAGAAGCCTTGTCCCGGCACCCGACTGTCTGTTTACAAATGCTATATTACCTTTTGCCAAGTCTTCAAAGCCCCTGATATTTTTAGGATTACCCTTCGGGACGAGAAGCCCCTGTTCTCGATAAACGAGATTTATAAGTAGAACCCCTTTGTCGGAGAGAAATTTATTTACAAAGGATATATTATACTCACCCGTTTCTTCGTCGAGCAGATGGGTTCCCGCTACGTGCGCTTCGCCCCTTTTTAATGCAATCAACCCACCCATCGAACCCACATGGGCCGATGAGAGAGAATACTTTGGGAATCTCTTCTTTAATATATTTGCGAGCAGATCAAGGGTGTTGTCATGGCTGCCGATGCAGACAATCGTATTTTCGATATCATGTTTCGATCTTAGAAGTTCCACTTCTACTTCCGAGCCGGCTCCTATGCCTTCAGACATAGCGGGTACGCGGAGAAACCCATCAGCCCTGACAAGGGACATCATTACCCCCGCTCCCCGTGTAACAGGGGTTGCGATACAATGATCGCCTACCTTTCCGAGCTTCACCCTTAAAAATTCCTCCTGTCCGAGGGGCGATGCAACCTGCCTGGATATTTTTGCCTTCAGTGTCTCCGGCTCTTTGATATCGAGGCCCTGCCATTTATAAATTATCGGTTTGGTGAAGAGAGTAAATGTTATGAAAGCAGATACCGGATAGCCCGGGATACCGAGTACAGGTTTGCCCTTTACCCAGCCGAGGATAACGGGTTTCCCAGGCTTTATGTTCACCCCGTGAAGTATGATCTCCCCAAGATCACCGATAGCTTGCGCAGTAAAGTCTTCAGAACCGGCCGATGAACCGGCGTTAATAACAATCATATCTCCTATGTCGTGTGCATCGAGTATCGCTTTTTTTAAATCTTCTAAGTTATCGGGTATGATTCTGAATCTGATCGGATCACCACCCCATTCAGAAACGAGTCCGCCCAGGACCCTGGAATTATATTCGATGATGTCACCCTTTTTGAGGTCTGAACCGGGTTCGACGATCTCTGTCCCTGTAGGGATAATAACTATTTTCGGCCTTTGTCGAACCAGTACCTCAACGTGACCTCCTGCAAGCATTGCGCCGATATCAACAGGCCTTATAACTTGATTTTCGGGCAATATCAATTCCGTTGCTACGATGTCCTCGCCGATTACTCTGACATGCTGCCAAGGAGTCGCAGGGGATATGATTTCGATGTATTTGTTATCCCCTAATCCTGATTCCGTATCCCTAATAATATTTACATCCTCGATCATTATGACAGCATTAAAACCATCCGGCATCGGGTCACCGGTATCGACGGATACGGCCTGTTCTCCTATTTTGAGCCTTTTCTGGTTTCGCTCAGACGCACCAAAGGTTTCTGCAAATCTTACTGCATAACCGTCCATTGCTGAGGAATGATAAAAGGGAGAGGATATTTTTGCGGCCACTGCCTCTGCAGTGACCCTTCCGAGAGAATCTATGATCCCAATTTTTTCACCTGAAAGAGGTCGCAGGACTTCTTCGGAATTAAGCTTCTTACGCCACTCCGCAAGTGCCTCATATAAAGGCACGCTTGCAAGATAAATGTTACGAGACATTGTTATTTACTGAGCAACCTATTTATCATGGTCTTCAATTAACCTTACTTTATATTATACCCGATGCGCAGATAGTTTATGATTCTTTAGAATTAGAATTTATACCTGAGTTCCATAATGCTTGCTGTCTTGCCATCCTTTCTCATCTTTACTGAAGACGCGATTAAGGAAAAAGTTTTACTGTAACAGCAAAAATTGTAACAGCAAAAACTTGACTTTTTACCAACAATTTGTTAAATGTGAGAGCATAATGAGATGAGATTTTTTGTAAATTGTGCAGTTGGATGATTCAGGTCTTAAGTGTCCTCAAACCATATTGCTTGCAAATTAGAGCAAAATCAGCGGATATGAAATAAGGCATTATCTTGGAGATACTTGCTGATTGTTCTAACTTTGGGAAAGATATCGGGCTAATAGGGTAAAAGAGTTATGAAAAACCTTCTCTGGATATGATAAGAAAACAATGGTAAAAACTCTTTCAGATATAGTTTTGATAAATAAATAAGGAGATAATTTATGATTAAAAAAATCTTCATGTTTTTATTAATTATAATCATGTGCTTATTGTTGCCAGATTTTCTTGCTCTTGCTGCTAACGTCAAACCCCTGAAAGAGGGCGATGAGTTGCCTCTGATACAACTTCCAACTCCTGAAACGTTAGAAGAAAGGAACTACCTGGGAATTGAAAAGGAAGGTTTTTTCACAATACCCAAAATAAAAGCAAATGTTGTAATTGTTTATTTCTTCAGCTTTTATTGCCGCTATTGTCCAGCTCAAGTTGCGTATGTAAATGAACTTTATCGTGTTATAAATAAGAACCCTGCTTTAAAAGAGAAAATAAAATTAATCGGGATTGGGATAGGAAATACTCCCATGGAAATTGATGCATATAAAGAGGCTAATAGAATTCCATTCCCTCTCATACCAGACACTGACTTTTCTATTCATAAGGCCTACGGAGAGGTAACTACGCCTTGTTTCTTTGTTGTAAGAATCAAAGAAGACGGCACACATAGGGTCGTCTGTTTTACATATGCATTTAGAGATGTCGACGATTATCTGAAATTAATCCTTAAAAAATCAGAACTAATAAAGTAGGATTGACTTCAGATGAAGNAAGGCATGTTCATGAGCTTCTCATGTAAANTTGGTANCTATTGCTTGATATACTTCTGACCTTCTCCTCTGATGAAGTTAATAAGTTTCTGAACGTTAGGGGAAGGTTTGCCTGTTGTAATGATCGTTATGGGTCGCTTAATCTCGGGTGTCTCCGGAGACTTAATGGTGTCGTCTACTATTCCTAACGGGCCAATTGCTATAGCGCCTGGGTTTGATTTCACAAGTGCCTTTGCAAATTGAGAATCTTCTGCTTCTGACATATCCTTCCTTAATAATGGTATATCGAGTATTTTTTTTGTGAAAATGACGTTGCCCCCAAGATTTTTTGTCCATATTACAGCAATAGTCATGTCCTTCCCACCAACTTCTTTCCAGTTTGTTATTTTCCCATTAAATATCCCCTTTAACTGCTCTTTTGTCAGTTTTGAAACTGGATTGTCTTTGTGGATCAAGACCTTAATCTTATCTTCCCCTACAATCATATGCCAAAGGCCTGATGGATCTTTTATCTCTTCCTCTTCTTGTTTCATATACTTCAACCAGTCTTCGAATCTAAGACCCCCCAACGCAGCTTCAACAGTGCCCGCTTCTAAGAGTAACAAGGCATCCTTCGGACTACCCGTGATTATAATAAGATCTATTCCTGTAGCCTTTTCGAAATGTTCTTCAATTGGCTTTAAGATATTTACTGTAGGTGCTTGTCCTGCTCCGACAATGATTTCCTCTGCCGAGGTACTAAAGCTCAAGGTAAGCAGGAAGGTTACAATTGCAAAACTTGTTAAAATCTTATTCATTTTCCCTACTTCTTATAAGGGTAAGTGTTTATCCATTAAAATCGTATCACTCATAGCAAATAAAGTATACTAAAAAATCTGATATTGTGGAAAAGTTTTGCTTGTTGCCGCTTCGAGCTTTATGTTAGCTTAGAACATGAGTGGAAAGATAGTCTCCCTCACTATCAGTGAGAAGAAAGTCGTCAGGAAAAAACCGGGAAAAGAGGTCTCCCTGAAAGAATAGACCATATTGTATCCTGAATTTATGCATTCAACTTGCGTCATTGGAATCGCAGGCTATTCGGGCTCGGGAAAGACAACGCTGATCAGAAAGCTTCTTCCTGAACTAAAGAAACAGGGGCTTTCTGTCGGTGTCCTCAAGCATATCAACAATAATAAGCTCAACATCGACGTCAGGGGAAAGGATACCGATCATTTTTATCGCGCAGGAGCTGCTTTTGTCTTCGCCCATGATGCACAGCAGTGCTTTACAAGATACCGGTGCAGTGATAAGCTCTTCCCGGATTTCATAAGGAGATTTCCTGCTGCATTGGATCTCATTATTGTTGAGGGACATAAGGGTATTGACCTTCCGGGCATCTGGCTGGAAAAAGAAGCGTGCATAGAAAAAGCTGATAAAAGCGACTACTTAAACAGAAAGGTAGTTTCCAGAGATGATCCGGGGTATCAGCAGGAGGTTCTCAAGTACATCCGGGAGGAATTGGACAGGTTTCATTTGTCGAAGAGACCTCTTATGTCTGGTTTGCTGATCGGAGGAAAAAGTACCCGTATGGGAAGGCCAAAGGCGCTCCTCAAAATGAGCGGAAAAACGCTTGCTGAAAAGGCTTTTAATGCACTCTCGGAAATCTCATGCAGAACCATGCTGCTTGGTACGGGGCAACTTCCTGAAATTCTGAATACTGCTGATCTAATTCCGGACGTTCCCGGCTTAAATGGGCCGCTGGCAGGAATGTTGAGCGCCTTCAGATGGTCGCCTGGGAGCACATGGATAATATCTTCTGTTGATATGCCTTTGATGAATAAGGATGCATGGAAATGGCTTCTGAGCCGGAGAAAGCCGGGCATATGGGCAATATTGCCAAGAATACGGGGAAGCAAAGGGGTTGAGACAACAGGTGCGGTTTATGAACCGATGATCTTTGAGTATTTGGAGTCACTTGCAACGAAGGGGACGGCGAAACTCCAGGAGATAGCTGGGCACCCCAAGGTCTCTACCCCGTTCATCCCCAAATCCCTTATCTCTGCCTGGAGGAATGTTAATTCCCCAGCAGAATGGAAAGAGGTGCTCAGTCTCTAAT
>Ga0031656_10000145_pt1 | contig 20501 bp, 15 predicted proteins | sample FrelakmetDIP11DI_FD_55080 | JGI IMG/M metagenome (GOLD analysis project Ga0031656, IMG submission 55080) | Freshwater lake sediment microbial communities from the University of Notre Dame, USA, for methane emissions studies - DIP11 DI | ecosystem: Environmental > Aquatic > Freshwater > Lake >... | reverse complement strand
GAGCCGCGCCATGCGGATGGTCTCTGCCGAGCCGTGGCCCCAGCCGAGCGGGCAGGGCACGAGGATGTGCAGGTAGCGCGCGCCCCGGAATTCCATGGCGCGGCGCACCTTGGCCTCGAGGTCGCGCAGCTCCGCCACCGTCGCGGTCGCGACGTAAGGGATCTCGTGCGCCATCGCGATGGAGGGCAGGTTCTTGCCCTGGCCGAAGCGGTTGCCGAGCGCCTCGCCCACCGGCATGGTGGTGTTGGTGCGCGCCGCCGGCGGCGTCGCCGAGGAGCGCTGCACACCCGTGTTCATGTAGGCCTCGTTGTCGTAGCAGATGTAGAGCACGTCGTCGTTGCGCTCGAACATCCCCGAGAGACACCCGAAGCCGATGTCGGTCGTGCCGCCGTCGCCGCCCTGTGCGACCACGCGAACGTCGGACTTGCCCTGCACGCGCATCGCCGCCGCGATGCCGGTCGCCACCGCCGCGGCGTTGCCGAACAGGGAGTGGATCCAGGGGATCTGCCAGGACGTCTCGGGGTAGGGCGTCGAGAAGACCTCGAGGCAGCCGGTCGCGTTCGCGGCTACCAGCTGGCGGTTCGTCGCATCCATCGCGGCGTCGATGGCGTAGCGGGCGCCGAGCGCTTCGCCGCAGCCCTGGCAGGCGCGATGGCCGGAATTGAGCGAGTTGGTGCGTGCGAGGGCGGCCTGCACCGAGCGCTGCTCGGTCGGCAGCAGGCGGTTGCCCACGGTGAAGGTGCCGGTCTGGTAGAAGCGGATCGGTTGATGGGTCATGTCCGGTTCCTCAGCCGATCTTCGCCGCGACCACGCCGAGGTCGCGCAGGATGCTCTCGGCGATCGGGCCCGTGTGCCGCTGCTCGCGCTCGCGCGCCAGCACGCGCTCCACGAGTGACGTGTCGAGGTCCATGAAGGTGAGGTGCTCGAGCGTGCCGTTCACGGCCGCCTCGAACACGCGCGTGAGCGAGCCGCGGGTAATCGAGCGACCGCCGAGGCCGGCGACCACCGTGTACACGTCGTCGGCGGAACCGTGGTAGGCAGCCGAGACGTTGTTCGAGACGATGCCGCCGAGCCCCACTGCGAGGCTCTTCTCGAGCACCACGACACGCTTCGCGCCGGAGAGNGCCGNGCGCACCGCNGCCGNCGGCCAGGGCCGGAAGCAGGTGATGCCGAGCACGCCGATCTTCACGCCGCGCTCACGCATGGCGTCCACCGTGTCCTTGATGGTGCCGAGCACCGAGCCGAGCGCCACGATTACGGTGTCGGCGTCGTCGATGCGGTAGGCGTGCGTCAGGCCGCCGCTCTCGCGGCCGAAGATCTGCCTGAACTCGCTGGCCCAGGCCGGGATCAGCTCGAGCGCCTGGCGCTGCTTGGCGTGCGCGAGGTAGCGCACCTCCATGAACGCCTCGGGGCCCACCATCGCGCCGATCGAGACCGGGTCGGCGGGGTCGAGCACCTGGCGCGGATCGTACGGCGGCAGGTAGGCGTCCACCTGCTCCTGCGTGGGCATGTCCACGCGCTCGTAGGCGTGCGTCAGGATGAACCCGTCCATGCACACCATCACCGGCACCGACAGCTCCTCGGCGAGGCGGAACGCCTGGATGTGCAGGTCGAGCGCCTCCTGGTTGTCCTCGGCGAACAGCTGGATCCAGCCGCAGTCGCGCTGGCTCAGCGCGTCGGTGTGGTCGTTCCAGATGTTGATCGGCGCGCCGATGGCGCGGTTGGCGACCGTCATGACGATCGGCAACCCGAGGCCCGCGGCGTTGAACACCGCCTCGGCCATGAACAGCAGGCCCTGGCTCGCCGTCGCCGTGTAGGCGCGTGCGCCGGCGGCCGAGGCACCGATCGCCACCGACATCGCGGCGAACTCGGACTCGACGTTGATGAACTCGCAGGGCGTGAGCTGCCCGGCCGAGACGAGCTTGCCGAGCCCCTCGACGATGTGGGTCTGCGGCGAGATCGGGTAGGCGCAGATCACCTGCGGACGGCACAGTGCCACGGCCTCCGCGACCGCGGCGGAGCCTTCGACCTGTTTAAGCACGGGCGGCCTCCCGCATTTCCTGGGTGACGAACGCGTGGGCCTCGGTAGCTGCGGCGATGTTCGCCTCGGCCACCTTGGTCGGGAACTTCTCGCGGATCGCGGCACTCACCGATTCGAGCGAGATCTGCGACGCGATGGCTGCGAAGCCGCCGAGCAGCGCGGCGTTCGGCAGCGGCCGTCCGACGTGCTTCAGCGCGATCTCGGTCGCGGGCACGGTGCACATCCGCTCGGCGCGGAAGCCGGCCGCGAAATCCTCGAGCCCCAGCTCCTCGAAGCTGCGGCTGGTGTTGATCAGGATGTAGCCGTTGGCGGTGAGTCCGCCAAAGACGTCCACCTGGTGGAGCAGGGTGGGGTCCTGGATGATCAGGGCATCCGGCGCGAGGATCGGCTCGCGCAGGCGGATCGGCTTCGTGTCGAGCCGGCAGAACGCCACCACCGGCGCGCCGGTGCGCTCCGACCCGAAGCTCGGGAAGGCCTGTGCGTGGCGGCCCTCGCGGAACCCGGCCACCGACAGGAGTTCTGCCGCCGTGACGACGCCCTGGCCGCCGCGACCGTGTATGCGTACCTGGAACATGACTCTCCCGCCCGCCCTTTGGCCAGTGCGAACCTTGCCCGCACTGGCACGAAATTGGCATCCGTGGCGACACGGATGCGGATGCGCTCTGTTGCGTGACGGTACGGGCCCTTCCCGCACCGGCCGGGTTGCGGCAAAGTGCCGGGCTTTCCACGTGCTGGCGGATTTCACCGATGCCCCGTCGATTCATGCTGGTAGCTGCCGCGGCTGTCTTGCTCCAGGCGGGCTGCGCCGGTGACCCGACCCCGATCGACTCGCGCGGGGCGATGGCGCCCGTCCCGGCCGTGGCCGCAGGCTCTGACGAATCGCGCCGCCTCGACGGTTTCGTAGCCTGGACCGACCAGGCGATCGCGAACATGCGCGAGGGCGTGACGCGCGGCTACACGGCCTACAGCGAGGCACGCCGCGTCGCCGAGACCGAGCGCTACATGGCGATTCCCGGGCAGGCCCTGGCGTACAAGCTCGGGCAGCTCCGCATCAGCGAACTGCGCGCGCGCGCCGAGCGCGAGCTCGGAGCGCGCTTCGACCTGCGGAAGTTCCACTCGGCCATACTGATCGACGGCCCGCTGCCGCTCGACGTTCCGGAGGCCAGGGTCGACCGCTGGATCGCGGCCGAGAAGGAGGGTTGAGTCGTGAATGCAATGCAACACACCGCCGCGGCGCTGCTGCTCGCCTGTGCCGCCGCCTCCGTCCAGGCCGCACCGGCGGCCATCGCTGGTGCCGAGCAGATCGTCTCGCGCACGCTGGCCAACGGCATGAAGGTCGTCGTCTGGCCCGACCGCGACATCCCGAACGTCGCGATGTACACGTGGTACCGGGTCGGCAGCCGCAACGAGCGGCCAGGCATCACCGGCATCGCGCATTACTTCGAGCACATGATGTTCAACGGCACCAAGACTCGGTCGCCGGGCGAGTTCGATCGCGTGATGGAGGCGAACGGAGGCGCGAACAACGCCTACACGAGCTCGGACGTCACCGTGTACCAGAACTGGTTCCCGGTGACCGCCACCGAGCTGATCTTCGACCTCGAGGCCGACCGGATGCGCCAGCTCGACTTCGACCCCAAGGTGGTCGAGAGCGAGCGCGGCGTCGTCTTCTCCGAGCGCCGCTCCTCGGTCGACAACGACAACTTCGGCACGCTGATCGAGCAGATGCAGGCCACGGCCTACGTCGCGCACCCCTATCAGATCCCGACCATCGGCTGGCCGTCGGACATCGAGGGCTGGACGATCGACGACCTGCGCTCATTCTACAGACTCTACTACGCGCCGAACAACGCGGTGATGTTCGTGGTCGGGGCGGTGGACCCCGCGCAGGTGTTCGAGCTTGCGGAGAAATATCTCGCGCCGCTCGAGGCCCAGGCCGCACCGCCGCAAATCACGACGAAGGAGCCTGAGCAGGTCGGCGAGCGGCGACTGCGGGTGGTCCGCGAGGCGCAGACACCGCTGCTCGCGATGGCATTTCATGCGGCCGCGGCGCCCGATCGGGAGTCGCGCGTGATGGAAGTGCTGCTGTCGATCCTCGGCGGCGGCGACTCCTCGCGGCTGCATCAGCGCCTCGTCGAGATGGAGCAGGCCGCGGTGCAGGTGGACACGCAGCTCGAAGCGGGCTTCGATCCGGGCCTGGCGTGGATCTATGCGGTGGTGCCGCCGGGCGGTGACGTCGCGCGTACCGAAAAGCTGATCGACGAGGAAATCACGCGCATCGCGAAAGACGGACCCACGCCCGCCGAGCTGGCCAAGGCGCGCAATCAGGCGCTGGCCGGCTTCTGGCGCGGCCTGGAGACCATCAGCGGCAAGGCCCAGGCGCTCGGCACCTACGAGGTCTTCCACGGCGACTACCGCAAGCTGTTCGACGCACCAGCCGTGTACGAGAGCATCACGGCCGACGACGTGCGCAAGGCCGCGGCGTCCGTGCTGCGCAAGGACAACCGTACCGTCGGCATCGTCGAGCCGAAACCTGCCGGCGTGTCCGCCGGTGCGGCTGGCGCCGGAGGTGCGCGATGAAGCGCCCGCGGACGATCTGGCGCAATGCAGCGCGCCTTGCGATGGTGATGCTGCTCGTCGCTTTCGGCGCCGCGCCGATTCCTGCGAAGGACGCACCGGCTGCAGTGAAGCTGCCCGCTTTCGAGCGCTTCGCGCTCGCCAACGGCGCGCAGGTTGCGGTCATGCCGAAGCGCGACACACCAATGGTCGCGATGACCGTGGTGCTGCGCGGCGGGGCGCTGGCCGACGCGCCGGGCCGCGAGGGGACGGCTGCCCTGCTCGCGAGCCTGATGCACAAGGGCGCCGGTCCGCGTGATGGCGCGAAGTTCGCCGAGGCGATCGAGGGCGCGGGCGGCGAACTCCAGATCGCGGCGGGCGCCGAGAGCCTGGTGCTCGGTGCGAGCTTCCTTGCGCGCGACGCCGGCCTCATGATCGAGCTTGCCAGCGACGCACTGCTGCGGCCGCGACTCGCGCCCGCGGAGTTCGAAAAGGAGCGCGCTCTCTCGATCCAGTCGATCGCCGCCGCGAAGGACTCCGACCCGCGCGCGCTGGTCGGAGACTACGGCGACGCGTGGCTGTTCCGCGGCCAGCCCTACGGTCGTCCGGTCGGTGGCAGCGAGGAGTCGCTCGCCGCCGTGACCATGGACGACGTGAAGCGCTACTACGACACGCAGGTCGGCGGCGACCGGCTCATCATCGCAGTGGTCGGCGACGTGGACGTCGCGGACGTGCGACGTCTGCTCGAGGCCGCATTCGGTGGCCTGAAGCGCGCCAGTGCCCCGGCACCGGTGGCGACCGCCGCGCCGCGCGAGCAGGGACGTCGCGTGCTGCTGGTGGACAAGCCCGGTGCAACCCAGACCTACTTCTGGCTCGGCAACGTCGGGGCCTCGCGCACGGATCCCGCGCGCACCGCGCAGGCGGTGGTCAATACGGTGTTCGGCGGCCGCTACACTTCGATGCTCAACACGGAGCTGCGCGTGAAGAGCGGCCTCACCTACGGCGCACGCTCGTACTTCGATCGCCTCTCGCAGCCCGGCTCCTTTGCCATTTCGTCGTTCACGGCGACGGAGACCACCGTGCCCGCCATCGACCTCGCGCTCGCCACGCTCGAGCGCCTGCATCGCGAGGGTCTCGACGCAGCGACGCTCGCCTCTGCGCAGTCCTACATGCTCGGGCAGTTTCCGCCGACGATCGAGACCAACGGCGCGCTCGCCGGACGCCTCGCAGACCTGATGCTCTACGGCCTCGGGCCCGAAGACGTGGATGAGTTCGCCTCCCGCGTCGCGGCGGTGGACGGAGCCGTCGTGCGCAGCACCATCGGTCAGTCCTTCCCCGCGACGAAGGATCTCGCGATCGTGCTGATCGGCGACGCCGCGCGCATCCGCGGCGACGCCGGCAGGTACGGACCCGTGACCGAGATGAAGATCACCGACCCGCGCTTCGCGCCGCGCTGACTGCGCCGTGACCGGTCTTACGGCGATCGTGGCCGGCGCCACCGGCCTCGTGGGCGGGGAGTGCCTGCAGCGGCTGCTCGCCGAGCAGCGCTACGCGCGCGTCATCGCGGTCGCGCGGCGCGAACTCGGGCCTGAGCTCAGGCACCGCAAGCTGCGGGTCGTAGTCGCCGACTTCGACCGGCTGGACCGGGTGCAGGAGCAACTGCGCGGCGATCACGTCTTCTGCGCGCTCGGCACGACGATCCGCAAGGCGGGTTCGCAGGCGCGATTCCGGGTCGTCGACCACGACTACCCGCTGCGCCTCGCGGAGCTCACTCGCAGCAATGGCGCGCAGCATTTCTCGATCGTGAGCGCATTGGGTGCGAACCGCGGTTCGCCGTTCTTCTACTCGCGCGTGAAGGGCGACGTGGAGGCGGCGCTGCGGGAGATGGGCTGGCCGAGCCTCGCGATCTTCCGGCCGTCGGTCATCGCCGGCGAGCGCGCCGAGTCGCGACCGGCCGAACGCCTGGGCGAGCGGCTGCTGAGATTCGCTCCCGCGACGTGGCGTCCCGTCGCCGCGTGCGACATCGCAGCCGCGATGATCGGCGTCGCGTTGCGTTCACCGCCCGGCGTGACGGTCGTCGAGTCGCGACACATCGGGTCGACTGCAGGCGACCGGTCCCGCGGCTGACCGCCCGCGCCTGCGCGGCACGAGCGCCGTTCACAACCCGGCGCCCCAGCGGTACTGCCAGGCGATTCCGACCAGGTCGTAGCTGTTGCCGGTGCGCGCCGAAATGCCGCTGCTCGCGTAGAGCTTGACCGAGTTACGTGCGTTCACGGGAACCGCGAGCGTTGCGCCGGCGCGCCAGTTCTGTTGCAGGTCGCTGTTGCGCTCGCCGTTGACCGTGGTGCGTCCGCCGGCGAAGTAGGTGGCGTCCAGCGATGCCCAGACGCCGGAGCGGAATCCGTAGATCGCGTGTCCCTGCAACGCGTAGAGCGGGTCCTGCGAACGCGTGTTGCCGTTCTGGTAATCCTCATTGTCCGTGTACAAGGTCACGGCCGCGGTCGCCTCGAGCGTCCATTGGCCGATGGCCTTGGAAACGCCCACCTCCGGCTTGAAGGACCAGCGATTGGTGCCGATGTTCACCAGCCGGCTGGAGTCGTACTGGCTCCACGGCGCCATGACCTGCAGGCTCACGCCCACGATCACGTCCTGCTGGTAGGCTGCGAATTCCTCCAGGGTCAGCGCGGGCGCCCCGTACAGGTTCCTGGACAGCCGGAACGCGGGATTGCCGTTGCCGGCGATCTCGCGTTCGATCGGCTCGCCCTCGAAACGCGCCGTCCCNGACAGCCACGTGTAGGGCATGTTCATGTCGAACTTGCCGGACTTGCCCCACAGGTCGAGTACGCGCGCGTAGCCCACTACGGCGTTGGAATTCTCGAGCTTCGGGTTGGTCAGCGGCAGCGACGGGTCGGAGTACAGGCTGCCTTCCGTGTAGGCATAGCCCGCCACCAGGAAGTTCACGCCCACGGGTGCGTTCGAATAGGCGCGCGGTTCGATCTCCTGCGCGCGGGCGGCAGGGCCGAAGCTCATCAGCATCGCGGCAGTCAAAGCCAGCGCCGTTGCGACTGCGGTGCCGCGCCGCGAAGTCGCGGCCTGTGCAGTCAGGTTGAAGACTCGCGCTCTCACGTGTCAGTCACCCGCATCAGCAACGACCCCGAGCACGGCCCGGCCGTATCGCTCCAGCTTGTGTGCACCGATGCCCGGAATGGCCGCGAGCGCCGCGAGCTCGCGAGGGCGCCGGCGCGCCACCTCCGCGAGTGTCGCATCGTGCAGGATCACGTAGGCGGGGACGGACTGGCGGCGCGCTTCCTCGAGCCGCCACGCCTTGAGGCGCGCGTAACGTCGCGACTCGCCGGCGGGGTCGGCCGACGCACCCGCTTCGTTCGCGCCATGGGCGTCGCCAGCGTTCACGGCTCCCTGCCCGGCCCCGGACGAACCGTCACGCAGTGCTCGTCCCCGCCGCTGCCGCTCCCGGGGTGCCGCGCGCCGCAGCTCGACGCGCTGCTCGCCCTTGAGCACGGCGCGGCTCGCGGGGGTGAGCCTGAGCGCGCCGAATGCGGCATGGTCCACCTCGACGAGCCCGAGCACCACGAGCTGGCGGATCACGTCGCGCCACGCCATCTCGTCGAGATCCGTGCCCAGCCCGAACACTCCGAGTTGCTGATGCCTGCAACGTGACACGCGCTCCGTCTCCTTGCCGCGCAGCACGTCCACGACGTGCACCGCGCCGAAGCGCTGCCCGGTTCGGTAGATCGCCGACAGCGCCTTCTGCGCCGCGAGCGTCGCATCCCAGGTCTCGGGCGGTGCGAGGCAGGTGTCACAGTTGCCGCAGGGTGCGCCGACTTCGCCAAAGTACGCGAGCAGCCGTACGCGACGGCACTGCGCCGTCTCGCACAGGCCCAGCAGCGCGTCGAGCTTCGCATTGGCGATGCGCTTGTACTCGTCGCCGGCCTCCGAGGCTTCGATCAACCGGCGCTGCTGCACGACGTCGCCGAGGCCGTAGACCATCCAGGCGTCAGCAGGCCTCCCGTCGCGACCCGCGCGACCGGTCTCCTGGTAGTAGCCTTCGATGCTCTTCGGCAGGTCCAGGTGCGCGACGAAGCGCACGTCGGGCTTGTCGATGCCCATGCCGAAGGCGATGGTTGCGACCATCACCACGCCGTCTTCGCGCTGGAAGCGCGCCTGCCGTTCGCTGCGCAGCGCCGCGTCGAGGCCGGCATGGTAGGCGAGTGCGGATACGCCCTGGTCCCGCAGCCACTCGGCGGTCTCCTCGACGCGCCTGCGCGACAGGCAGTAGACGATGCCCGCGTCGCCCGGATGATGCTCGCGGACGAAACGCAAAAGCTGCGCGCGGGCGTCGCGCTTGTCCGTGATCGTGTAGCGGATGTTCGGCCGGTCGAAGCTCGAGACGAACACGCGTGCGTCGTCGAGTGCGAGGCGCTCGACGATCTCGCGGCGCGTCTGCGGGTCTGCCGTCGCGGTGAGTGCGATGCGCGGCACGCCGGGGTAGCGCTCGTGCAGGACCGACAATCCAAGGTACTCGGGCCGGAAGTCGTGGCCCCATTGCGACACGCAGTGCGCCTCGTCGATCGCGAACAGCGCGACACGGCTGCGGTCCAGGAGTTCGAGACAGCGTGGCGTCACGAGACGCTCGGGCGCGACGTACAGCAGGTCGATCTCACCGGCGAGCAGCGCGCCCTCGACGGCACGAGCGGTGGCGAGGTCGAGCGTGGAGTTGAGGAACTCGGCACGCACGCCGAGCTGGGCGAGCGCCGCCACCTGGTCCTGCATCAGGGCGATGAGCGGCGAGACCACGACCGCCGTGCCCGGCCGCAGCAGTGCCGGCAGCTGGTAGCACAGCGACTTGCCACCGCCCGTGGGCATGAGGACCAGCGCGTCGCCGCCCGCGACCACGTGCTCGACGATCTCGCGCTGCGCGCCATGGAAGTCCGCGTGCCCGAATACGCGGCGCAACACCTCGACTGACGCGGCGGCAGCCGTCACTGCCCGAGCTCGGCCTGCGCGATCCCGTAGACGTATGCGAAGCGCCGGTTCGAGGGGTCGAGTTCGGTCGCCCGCTTCAGTGCCGCGAGCGCCTCGGCCTTGCGCTGCTGGCGCACCAGCGCGAGACCCAGCGAGTGGTACAGCGCGGCCGAGTCGGGCGACTGCTGCAGACCCTCGCGCAGCGCNGCCTCCGCCTCGGCCTCGCGGCCGGCGAGGCGCATCAGGTCGGCGAGGTTGGCCCAGGCCGGCGCGAAGCGCGGATCGAGCTTCAGCGCCGCGCGGTACTCGGCCTCGGCCGCCATCAGCTGGCCTCGGTCGGCGAAGTAGCCGCCGAGGTTGGTGCGGTTCTCGGGACGGTCGGCGTTGAAACGCTCGGCTGCCACGTATTCGCCGGCCGCGCGACGGAACGCCTCGAGGCTGGCGGGATCGAAGGCGTCGTCGGCGAGCGGCGCGAGCGACCGCGCGGCCTGCATGCGCACGAGTCGCGACGGGTCACCGAGCATCGTGAACAGCGAGCGGCGCTGCAGCGGCGGCAGCGCCTCGAATGCGGGAATCGCTGCCGCACGCACCAGCGGACTCTCATCGTCGAGCGTGGCCTCGGCAGCGGTGATCGCGGTCTCGGTCGGCTCCTGCTCGAGGCGCTCCAGCGCCGCCGCCCGCGCGATCGCCGACTCCTCGTGGTTCGCGACGACCTGTGCGAGTGCGATCGCGGCGGCGGGATCGCCGCGGTCCGCGGCCGCGAAGGCCTCCGCGAAGCCCTGGAAGCCCGGCCTCGGGTCGGGGAAGCGCCTGCGGATCTCGGCGGCGGCCCACTTCGCCGAGCGCTCGGCGTGACAGGCATTGCAGGCGTTCGGCGCATCGACGCTCGCGCTCAGCCCCGGCCGCGGGATGCGGAAGCCGTGGTCGTGGCGCGGGTCGACGACCATGTAGGTCTCGGTCTTCATGTGGCAGGACACGCAGGCCGCGCCCGCCGTGCCCGTCGCGTGGAAGTGGTGCGAAGGCGCGTCGTACTTCGCGGCCGAGTGGCACTGTGCGCAGACGGCGTTGCCCTCGGCACGCAGCCGGCCGCCGTGCGGATCGTGGCAGTCGCTGCAGGTCACGCCCTTTGTGGTACATGCGGCTCGAGAGGAACGAGCCCCAGTCGTAGACCTCGTCGCGCTGCTGGCCGTCCGCGTAGTAGAGCCCGGCACTCAGGACCGCCGGGCGATAGTGATCGGCGAACGGCTCGCCCGGCCGGTAGGCATCGGAGTACTGCCCCCGGCGCGCGTGGCACTGCGCGCACACGTCGATCTCCTTCGTGGTGGTGCGCGGCTGGCTGCGCGTCGCGTTGCCGGTCGCCGGATCGATCACCCACGCGACGCCGCGGCGCTCGTCGAGGCCCACCGACAGCCCGTGCCCTGTCATTCCCTGGCCGGCCGCCGCGGCCTCGCGAGCCAGCGCCACGTGCGCGCTCCCCGGGCCGTGGCAGGCCTCGCAGCCCACGCTGATCTCGGAGAACGTCGTGGCGTACGTGCCGGCCGCGGGGTCGTAGTTCTTCTTCACGTTGGTCGAATGGCAGTCGGCGCACATGAAGTTCCAGTTCTGCTGGCGCCGCGTCCAGTGCAGCTCGTCGCGATGGTCGATGCGCTCGCCGGGGTAGAGGTGGAACCAGCGCTGGCCGCCCGCGGTCTTCGGTCGTGAGTCCCAGGCGATCGACAGCGCCTGCACGTGGCCACCCGGAAGCTCCACGAGGTACTGCTGCAGCGGATACACGCCGAAGGTGTGGCGCACCTCGAAGTCGGCGAGCTTGCCGTCGGGCCCGTCGGTGCGGACCACGAACTTGCCGTCGCGGCGGAAGAACTCGCTGGTGACGCCGTCCTTGCTGAACCGTGTGCCGGAGAAATCGCCGAGCACGGTCGTCTCGGAGGCGAGCTGCATCGCGAGCGCGTGCTGCGAGGTCTGCCAGCGTCCGAATTCCTCGGCGTGGCAGTCGGCACAGGCTGCGGAACCCACGTATTGCAGGCTTGTGAATGTCACGGCGTGCGCCGGCACGCCAGTCGAGGCTGATTCAGGGTCCGGCGCGCGGCCGGACTCGCGCAGCAGATACCACGCGCCGGCCGCGAGCAGGACCAATGCTGCTGCTGCGGCGATCCACGCACCGCGCCTCGAGGGCGCGACCGGAGGGTCGGGTGGTCGAGGTGGATCGGGTCGACGTAAGCTGCGCGGCTTGCTCATCGGCACAATCTACATGCGGGCCTCGCCCTCGGGCACGGCGAGGTGACTGATCAGGTAGAGCAGGATCGGCACGCACAGCAGCAGCAGGGCCTGCAGCACGGTCCACGGTGCGTGCTGCGAGAACCGCCACAGCGCGAACCAGCTGACCACGTACGATACGAAGATGAGTGCCAGCCAGCGCGTGTGCACCCAGTAGTCGATCATCTGGCCGATGCTGCGCACCAGCAGCGAGACGCCGAGGCCCGCGACGATCGCGTACAGCGTGAGCAGGAACTCGAAGATGCTCACGGCACCCGGCTCGATCCCGTGGCCGGGATCTCGTCAGAGCTTCTGGCCAGGCTTCAGGTCGGCCGGAACGGGCGACATCGACTTGAGCTCACCCACGCCGTTTGCGGCAATCGTCGCCCAGTGCTTGAACAGCGTGCGGAAGTCAGACAGGTTCGACACGCTGGTGGCCATCTGCATACCGGTGTCGCGCGTCTGGCGACGGTCCACCACGCGGCCCATCAGCGCCACGGAGACCGAGTCGCGCACCTCGATGAAGAGCGTCGCCTCGCCGGCGTTTGCAGTGAACGTGCGCGAGCGCCCCGGCGCGCTCACGTCCGGGGCGTTGACATACAGGTTCAACAGGCCGGTCCGGATGCGCAGCACGTCGGGTGCCGCAGTGGTCACCACCTGGTAGCCCGCCTTGGTGAAGGCTTCCTGGAAGATGTCGTCGAAGTTCGAGCGCGCCGCATCGAGGATCTTCTGCGCGTCCCGGTCGGTGACCTGACTCGCCAGCGGCGTGTTCTGGTTCATGTTCTGCATCCAGTCCTTGCGGAACGCGACCTCGACCGGGTCGAGCATCACCTTCGTATACGGACGGAAATCGGCGCCGGGCAGCACGTAGGCCGCCTCCATATTGCGAGGCTTCACCTCGACGAGGCCGTCCCAAGTCGTCGGCGCGTCCTCGGCAATGGCCGAGCCGAGCGTGAACACCAGGGCGAGAGCGGCGAGTGATCTGCGAATCGCCATTGACGTCTGCCTCCCTTGGATGGGATGTGTTGAGGGTCATGCATTGTCTCAGGTTCCGGAGCCACCGTGGCGCCGGTCCCCTCGCGTTCGGGGCCGCGTTACACGGTCGAGGTGCCGCACGGGCCCGGCGCGTGATTCGCGCGCGACTGCCACGTCGCCGGCTGTCCGGCCCGTCGCGGCGCGGCTAGACTCGTCGCGGTAATGCTCCGGAATGCTCCTCATGCCCTGGACGACTGACTCGTTCCGATCAACCGGCCGGCGACTCGGCGCGCTCGCGCTCATGGCGGCGCTGGCGATCCACCTGCCCGAGGCGGTCCTCGCAGCCGGAGCGGACCCGGCCACTGCGGCAGTTGCCCCGGCCGCGAGCACTACGGCCGCGGCAGGGATCGTGGTCGCCGAGCCGACCGAACTGAAGATCGCCAACCGCAGCATCGTCACGCTGCGGGCCGGAATTTTCGGGGCGACGCCGACCGATCGCGCCGAGGCAATCGAGGCTCGGATCGACTCGATCGTTGCCAGGGGCGGTCCCCTCGAGGTCACGACGCGCGCCATCGAGGGCGGCTACGCGGTGCTGGTGGACGGCGATCTCGTGTTCCGCGTGATGGACGCCGACGTGGACGCCGAGGTGGGCGAGACCGCGGAGGAAGTCGCCGCGCGCGCCGCCTACCGGCTCCAGCAGGCGCTGCGCGAGATCGGCGAGGGTCGGAACACCCGCGCGATCGCATCGGCTGTCGTGACCGCGCTGGTCGCCACCCTGGTGATGGTGGCGCTCCTTTGGGCGCTGCATCGGGCGTACCGCTGGGGCGCGCGACGCATCACGGCGTTCGCCGAGCGCCGTACCGCGCGGCTTACGCAGGCGCTCGGGCGACAGGTCACCGGGCAGATCGGTTTCGCCCGCATCGCGGTCGCGCCGCTGCGCGTCGTTGCCGTCCTCCTGGGCCTGCTCGTGTCCTACGAGTGGCTGGGTATCGTGCTCAAGCAGTTCCCTTACACGCGGCCCTGGGGCGAGGCGCTGCTGTCGAACCTGGTCACCGCGCTCGGCGAGTTCGCGCTCAATGCGATGAAGGCCGTGCCGGGCCTGCTGTTCGTGCTGCTGATCTTCGTCGTGGCGCGGTTCCTCGTGCGCATCCTGCAGGCTTTCGTCGCAAGCGTAGAGCAGGGTCGCGTGAGCGTGGGATGGATGGACGAGACCACCGCCCGGCCGACCGGGAAGTTGCTGTCGGCGGTCGTGTGGCTGCTGGCACTGGTCGCGGCCTATCCGTACATCCCGGGCAGCGAGAGCGAGGCCTTCAGGGGCATCGGCGTGTTCGTCGGCCTGATGCTCTCGATCGGCTCTTCGGGCGTCGTGAACCAGGCGGTGAGCGGGCTGATGCTCATGTACACGCGGTCCTTCAAGCCCGGGGAGTTCGTCAAGGTCGGTGACACCGAGGGCATCGTGCGCTCGATCGGATTCCTCACCACCGAGATCGAAACGCTGCGCCGCGAGCACATCACCATCCCGAACGCCGTGATCGTGGGAAACACGATGCGCAACTACTCGCGCTTCAAGGATCAGGGCGGCGTCCGGGTCGTCACCACGGTCACGATCGGCTACGACGCTCCCTGGCGCCAGGTTCAGGAACTGCTGCGGCTCGCGGCCGAGCGCACGGAGGGCGTGCTGCGTGATCCGCCGGCACGCATCCTGCAGACGGCGCTGCTGGACCATGCGGTGGAATACACGGTGATCGTGAGCATCGCCGACCCCACCACGCGCCTCGCCGTGCTCGACGTGCTGCACGCGCACATCCTGGACCTGTTCAATGAGCACGGCGTGCAGATCATGTCCCCGCACTACGAGGGCGATCCCGAGGCGCCGAAAGTGGTGCCGCGCGAACAGTGGTTCCGCGCACCGGCGACGGCGCCACCGCAGGACTGAGCGGCGCGTGCCGGGTCATCGGCGCGGGCGAGCGGTCGGTATCCCTGCTCGCGCCGCACGTGCCCGCGAGGGTAGAGTGCTGCGATCGGTTAAATGCGAGGTCGACATGTTGCGGTTCAGCCTTGTGCGCCGGTGGCGCGACGCGCTTACCGGGATCCCGGCAGCGCTCGCGCTCGTGTCGTCCCTGCCCATGGCAGCGCACGCCGAGGCCGCGTCCGCCAGCGAGACGCCGCGTCCCAGGGTCGGGCTCGTGCTCGCCGGCGGCGGCGCCAAGGGCGGTGCGCACGTTGGAGTGCTCAAGGTCCTCGAGGAGCAGCGCATCAAGATCGACTGCATCGCCGGTACGAGCATGGGCTCTCTGGTCGGCGCAGGCTATGCGGCGGGCATGCCCGCGGCCGAGCTCGAGAAGTTCCTGATCGGCATCAACTGGGACGAGGTCGTGGGCGGCATCGGCCGCAGGCCGCTCGAACCCATCGAGCAGAAGCGACTCGAGACCGAGGCGAGTTCGACGTTCGAGCTCGGACTGAAGGACGGCGCGCTCGTCTCGCCCGGCGGACTCACGAACACGAGCGGCATCGACAACCTGCTGCGCAGCTACGTCGCGCAGGCGCGCATGGTCTCCGACTTCGACCAGCTGCCCATCCCCTACCGTGCCGTCGCCACCGACATGGTGACGGGCAACATGGTCGTGCTCGATCGCGGCGACCTGGCCACCGCCATGCGCGCCAGCATGGCCATCCCGGGAGCCTTCGCGCCCGTGATGTGGGACTCGTGGATTCTTTCGGATGGCGGTCAGGTGCGGAACCTGCCGGTCGACGTCGCGCGCGAGACCTGCGCCGACGTCGTGATCGTGGTGAACCTCGTGGTACCGCCGACGCCGCCCGAGAAGCTGGTGCAGGCACAGCAGCTGATCGCACGCAGCATGGACGTCATGCTGCAGGCGAACGTCAACCTTCAGCTCGCCACGCTCACGGAGCGGGACGTACGCATCGACGTGCCGATGGGCGACATCGGCACGGCGGACTTCGAGCGAATTCCCGAGACCATCCCGCTCGGCGAGGCCGCGGCCCGCACGATGGCCGCCGCCCTCGCGCAGTACTCGGTACCGCCGGCGGAGTACTCGGCCTGGCGACAACGGGTGACGGTCCCTCAGGACGTCGAGGCACGAGTCGCAGCCGTGCGGTTCGAGGGCCTGGAGAATGTGAATCCGGAGTACCTGCGCACCGTCACCAGCATCCAGGCCGGCGACTCGGTGAACATCGAGGCGATCAGCGCCGACGCGCTGAGCATGTCGGCGCTCGCGGACGTGGACTCGGTGTCCTACCGGCTCGAGGGCGACCCGGCGAACCCCACCCTGGTCTGGCTGCCGCAGGAGTCATCCGTCGGCCGTGACGTGCTGCGACCGAGCATGGGCGTGTACGCGAGCGGACAGGGTGATCTGCGATTCCTGATGGGCGTGCAGTACGTGCGCTCCTGGCTCAACTCCCGCGGCGGGCAGTGGCGGGCCGATGCGCAGGTCGGCTACGAGAGCCTGTTCGCCACCAGCTGGTACCAGCCCTTCGACGTTGCGCAGCGCTGGTTCGTCGAGCCCGAGTTCTTCGCGTCGCGCACGGTCGAGGACGTATTCGTGGACTACGAGCGCGTCGCCGAGTATTTCTTCAGCGACGTGGGCGGAAGGCTCGACCTGGGCTGGAACCTCGGCCGGCTGGCGCAGTTGCGCCTCGGCTACGCCACCACCACGCGCAAGGCGCGCCTGCGGACGGGGACTGCCAACCTGCCGGGCGCCGACCAGCTCGTTCCCGAGATCGATGCGCGCGATGCTGGACTTGCGGCCAGCGCCACTTACGACTCGAGGAACATGGCGAGCTTCGCGACCGAGGGCTTCGCGGCCGAGGTGCAGTACATCCAGTCCGACGAGTCCCTCGGTGCGGACCGCGACTGGAACCGCATCGAGGCCGGCCTGCGCAAGGGCTTCCCGGTCGGGCAGCACGTCGCGTGGCTGGGCCTGGCCGGTGGCACGCATCTCGGCGACGACCTGCTGCCGGGCGACCGCGCTTTCACGCTCGGCGGGCCGCGCACCATCCCGGCGTTCCAGTTCGACGAGTTGCGAGCGCGTGACTACTGGCTGACCAGCGTCAATTTCCTCTGGCGGCTGAAAGAACTCGTGGCGGTCAAGAACCAGAACCTCTACGGCGGCATCGGCCTGCAGGCCGTCGGGCTCTACGACCGCATCGATCTCGTGCCCGACGGCGAGTTGTATGGTGTATCGGCCTTCGTCGGCGGGCCGACGCCGCTGGGTACGTTCACCGTGGGCATCGGCGGCTCCGAGGAAAGCTGGGCTTTCTGGCTGTCCATCGGCCGGCCCGTCGGGAAGGGGTCGATCCTGGACGACGGTTTGTTCCGTTGACAGAGATTCAGATCCGCGACGACTACTGGATTGCGAAAGAGACGGTCGCTGCCGGTCGTGCAGCTTGCGGACCCGTCATCGCCGCGCTCCAGCAGGTCGGGGCATGGATCGTGGTCGTACGGGACTGCGGCGAGCGCACTCGACGTTGCGGTCGGTTGGTCACGCAGTAGACTAGAAACTGAGGCGTCTGCAAACTGAGGCGCCTGCGCAGAGACCGTGATCGTGCGGTTTGGTCCGGGAATCCCGGGAATCAATGAGGCAATAAACGATGAGGCGATACACGATGAATCTGTCCCGTGCGATTTCCGTCCCGGTGCTGGCCGGGCTCGCGCTCGCGCTGGCAACGCCGCATCCCGCAAATGCCGAGGCCGCCGGCGACGACGACTGGCGGTTCAGCACCACGATCTACGCATGGGTGCCGACGATGAGCGGCGAGGCCTCGATACAGCTCCGGGAGAATCGCAACGTTTCCCTCGAGATGGATCCCGGCGACGTACTCAGTGCGCTGAATTTCGCCGCCTTTGCCGCGGTGGAAGCGGAGAAAGGGCGTTGGGGCCTCGCAACCGACCTCATCTACCTCGACCTCGGCGGTACCGAGCGGAACGAGAGGAATTTCACGATCGGCGACGTGGAGCTCCCCGTCGGTGGTTCCGCCAAGATCCAGTGGGACCTGAGCGGCTGGGTCTGGGCCACCGGGGTGACCTGGCTTGCCGTCGAGGACCCGCGTCACCCGGTCAAGCTGGTCGGCGGCGCCCGCATGCTGGATCTGACGACGGAGGTGAAGATCGATCTCGAGGGCGACATCGGCAACATCCCGCTGCCCGGCCGCAGGGCNCAGGGCGAGGCCGGCAACACGGTCTGGGACGCGATCGTCGGCGTGAAGGGTCGATTCGACCCGGGCGTGCAGGACAAGTGGTTCGTCCCGTACTACTTCGACATCGGGACGGGTGAATCGGACCTGACCTGGCAGGGCGTGCTCGGCGTCGGTTACACCTTCGGCTGGGGCGACCTGTTGGCCGCCTGGCGCTACCTGGACTACGACCTGCCGAACGACTACGCCCTCCGCGAGCTGACCAATAGTGGTGCCGCGATCGGCGTGACCTTCCGCTTCTGAGCGATCAACGGGTGCGGGGCGTCTCCGCCGGCAACGACGGAGATACCCGCCGCCCGTCCCTGCATGGCGGCCGGCGGGCGGCTAGCTCAGGCCGGCCACGAACGCCTGCAGCTTGCGCGCGTCCGCGTCGAACAGGCGGATGCCCTCGGCGAGCTTCTCGGTGCCCATGGCGTCGTCGTTGTGCATCCAGCGGAACAGCGCCTCGTCCAGGTCGACGCGCTCGACTGCGCTCGCTGCCGCGTCCGCGACGCTCAGGCGCCGCGGCACCTCGCCCGCGGTGGAATCGAGCTTGGCGAGCAGGTCGGGGCTGATGGTGAGCAGGTCGCAGCCGGCGAGATCCACGATCTGGGTGGTCTTGCGGAAGCTCGCACCCATCACCTGGGTGTCGTAGCCGAACTTCTTGTAGTACTCGTAGATGCGCGTGACGGAAGCGACACCGGGGTCGTCCCCCCGCGCGATGTCCTCGACGCCGTGGGCCTTGCGGTACCAGTCATAGATGCGCCCGACGAACGGCGAGATGAGCGTGACGCCCGCATCCGCGCAGGCCACCGCCTGCGCGAAGCTGAACAGCAGCGTGAGGTTGCAGTGGATGCCGTCGCGCTCGAGGCGCTCGGCGGCGCGGATGCCTTCCCAGGTGCTCGCGATCTTGATCAGCACGCGCTCGCGCGGCACGCCGCCGGCCTCGTACAACTCGACCAGCCGGCGCGCCCGCACCTCCGTTGCATCCGTATCGAAGCTCAGCCGCGCCACGACCTCGGTCGAGACGCGCCCCGGGACCAGCTCGAGGATTCGTCGCCCGAAGCCGACGAACAGCCGGTCGAGCGTATCGTCGAGGCGTGCGTCGACCGGGGACGCGGCGGCGGCCGCAACCGCTTCGTCGATGAGCGGCCGATAGCGCGGGTCCTGCGCGGCCTTGAGGATCAGGCTCGGGTTCGTGGTCGCGTCCTGCGGCCGGAACCGTGCGATGGCCTCGATGTCACCGGTGTCGGCGACGATCACCGAGTGACGCTTCAGGGATTCGAGCTGATTCGTCACGGTCGCGCTCCGGCGCGCATCCTCAGAGCGGCCATTTCCAGTCGCGCTCGGCCGGACGATCGATGCCGTGCTCGTGCGCGTAGTTGCGGCACTCGATCTGCAGGTTGCGCATCTTCTCCTTGACGTGGGCACCGGCGACCTGCAGGCGCGGCACGCGGTCGATCGCGTCGATGGCCAGGCTGAAGCGGTCCACCTCGTTGTTGATCGCGAGCTCGAGCGGCGTGTTGATGTTGCCCTTCTCCTTGTAGCCGCGCACGTGCAGGTTCGGGTGATTGCGGCGACGGTAGCTCAGGCGGTGGATCAGCCAGGGATAGCCGTGGAAGTTGAAGATGATCGGCCGGTCGGTGGTGAACAGCGAGTCGAAGTCGCGGTCGGTGAGCCCGTGCGGATGCTCCTTGGGTGGCGTGAGCTTGTAGAGATCCACCACGTTCACGAAGCGGACCCTCAGGTCCGGGAAGTGCTGGCGCAGCAGCACGGTCGCCGCGAGCGCCTCCTGCGTGGCGATGTCGCCGCAACCCACCATCACCACGTCGGGCTCGGTGCCCTGGTCGTTGCTCGCCCAGTCCCAGATGCCGATGCCCTTGGTGCAGTGCTTGATCGCCGCGTCCATGTCGAGGAACTGCAGGTGCTTCTGCTTGTCGCAGACGATCACGTTGATGTCGTTGGTGCTTCGGAGGCAGTGGTCGGCCACCGACATCAGGCAGTTCGAGTCTGGTGGCAGGTAGATCCGCGTCACGCGCGGGCTCTTGTTCACCACGACGTCGAGGAAGCCCGGGTCCTGGTGCGTGAAGCCGTTGTGGTCCTGGCGCCAGACGGTGGAGGTGATCAGCATGTTGAGCGAGGCCACCGGCGCGCGCCAGGGCAGGTCCTCGCAGATGTCCAGCCACTTGGCGTGCTGGTTGAACATCGAGTCGATGACGTGCACGAAGGCCTCGTAGGTCGAGAAGAAGCCGTGGCGTCCGGTGAGCAGGTACCCCTCGAGCCAGCCCTCCAGCGTGTGCTCCGAGAGCATCTCCATGACGCGGCCGTCCGGTGACAGCTCACCGCCGTCGGCATCCACCGGGAGCAGGTCCGCGAGCCAGGTCTTCTTGCTCGCCTGGTAGACGGCGTCGAGCTTGTTCGAGGTGGTCTCGTCGGGGCCGAAGACGCGGAAGTTGTCTGGATTGAGCCTGAGGATGTCGCGCAGGAACTCGCCGAGCTT
>Ga0031656_10000143_pt1 | contig 20587 bp, 24 predicted proteins | sample FrelakmetDIP11DI_FD_55080 | JGI IMG/M metagenome (GOLD analysis project Ga0031656, IMG submission 55080) | Freshwater lake sediment microbial communities from the University of Notre Dame, USA, for methane emissions studies - DIP11 DI | ecosystem: Environmental > Aquatic > Freshwater > Lake >... | reverse complement strand
ACCTGCAGCACGGCGAGGAAGGCCTCCTGCGGGATCTCCACCTGGCCGAGCTGCTTCATGCGCTTCTTGCCTTCCTTCTGCTTCTCGAGCAGCTTGCGCTTGCGCGAGATGTCGCCGCCGTAGCACTTGGCGAGCACGTTCTTGCGCAGCGCCTTGACCGTCGAGCGGGCGATCACGTGCGCGCCGATGGCGGCCTGGATCGCCACCTCGAACATCTGCCGCGGGATCAGCTCCTGCATCTTGTCGACGAGCTCGCGGCCGCGCTGGTAAGCGCTGTCGCGGTGGGCGATGGTCGACAGGGCATCCACTTTGTCGTCGTTGATCAGGATGTCGAGGCGCACCAGCGGCGCGGCCTGGAAGCGGTCGAACTCGTAATCGAACGAGGCATAGCCGCGGCTGCAGCTCTTCAGGCGGTCGAAGAAGTCGAGCACCACCTCGGCCAGCGGCAGTTCCCACTGCATGGACACCTGGTTGCCGAGGTACAACAGCTTCTTCTGTACCCCGCGCTTGTCGAGGCACAGCTTCATCACCGGCCCGACGTAGTCCGGCGGCAGCAGGATGTTGGCGATGATGATCGGCTCGCGCAGCTCGCGGACTTTTTCGACCGGCGGCAGCTTGGCCGGGTTGTCGACGTTGACGATCTCGCCTTCGGTGGTGAGCACCTCGTAGACCACGGTCGGCGCGCTGGTGACGAGCGACAGCTGGTACTCGCGCTCGAGCCGCTCCTGCACGATGTCCATGTGCAGCAGCCCGAGGAACCCGCAGCGGAACCCGAAGCCGAGCGCGGTCGACACCTCGGGCTCATAGTGCAGCGCGGAGTCGTTGAGCTTCAGTTTTTGCAACGCATCCCTGAACGACTCGTAGTCGTCGGAGCTCACCGGGAACAAGCCCGCGAACACCCGCGGCTTGATCTCCTTGAAGCCCGGCAGCGGTTTGCTCGCCGGTCGCGCGTCGAGCGTGATGGTGTCGCCGACCGGTGCGCCGTCGATCTCCTTGATGCCGGCGATCACGAAGCCGACCTCGCCCGTCTCGAGCGACTCGGCGACCAGCGACTTCGGCGTGAAGCGGCCGAGCTTGTCCACCTGGTGAGCGCGCCCGGTGGTCCAGACGCGGATCTTCTGCCCGGTGCGCAGCGACCCGTTCACCACCCGCACCAGCGACACGACGCCCACGTAGCTGTCGTACCAGGAGTCGATGATCAGCGCCTGCAGGGGTCCATCCGGGTCGCCATGCGGCGGCGGCACGCGCGCGATCAGCGTCTCGAGCAGGTCGGGCACGTTCTCGCCGGTCTTGGCGCTGACCCGCACCGCGTCCGCGGCCTCGATGCCGATGATCTCCTCGATCTCCTTGATGACCTTGGCCGGGTCGGCCGACGGCAGGTCGATCTTGTTGAGCACCGGCACCACCTCGAGACCCTGCTCGATGGCGGTGTAGCAATTGGCGACGCTCTGCGCCTCGACGCCCTGCGCGGCGTCCACGACCAGCAGCGCGCCCTCGCAGGCCGCCAGCGAGCGCGAGACNTCATAGGAAAAGTCCACGTGCCCCGGCGTGTCGATCATGTTGAGCTGGTAGACCAGGCCGTCGCGGGCCTGGTAGCGCAGCGACACGCTCTGCGCCTTGATGGTGATGCCGCGTTCGCGCTCGAGGTCCATCGAGTCGAGCACCTGCGCCTGCATCTCGCGCGCCTCGAGGCCGCCACAGACCTGGATGAAGCGGTCGGCGAGTGTCGACTTGCCGTGGTCGATGTGCGCGATGATGGAAAAATTGCGGATCAGGTTCATCGGTGCGGGCACTCCGGCCCGGCGCCGGTGCAAAAGGCGGGATTATACCCCGAGCGCCCGGCGGACCCCGGGGCCGTCGTAAATCCCCTCGCAGATCACCTGCCCCGCCAGCTCGAGCACCGGCACGCGCAGGCCGAAACGGACAGCGAGATCGGCGTCCTGGTCGACATCGTGCACCGGCAGGCGCTCGATGGCGGACCCGAACTCGAGCGACAGCTCGAGCAGGAACTGGTCGCAGAGATGGCAGCCCTGGCGCACGTACAGCACCAGGCCCTCGGGCAGTTCGCGGTTCATGACCCTTCCTCGAGCTGCAGGCGGTAGCGCGGCGGCGAGCGCTGCAGCCACGCCCGCGACACTGTCCACCCTGCCACGAGCCCGGCCAGGGACGCCAGCATGGCCGTGGCCTGCCCGCCCGGGGCCAGCACCGTGGCGCCGCCGGCACCGGCCAGCAGGCCGGCCAGCGGCGGCAGGTAGGCGAGCAGCGCCGCCCGCAACAGCTCGCCGTCGCTCACTTCCAGGAGGATGCCGTCGCCGGTGGCAAGCCTGCGGCCATCCGCCGCCTCGGCCGGCACCTCGAGCACGGCACCTTCGGCACGGGCGAGCCAACGCAGTGCACAGCCGCGTCCGCCGCTGCACGCTTCGCAGGCCGACGCCGCGGTGTCGCACACGAGCCAGGCGCGGCCGTCGCGGACGTCGCGCACCCGGGCGATGGTCTGCATCGGATCAGTGGTCTTTGGGCGGCTGGGCTGGCGCCGGTTGCGCCTCGGCCGGCGCGACCGAGNTCGCGATGTCGCGGACGGTGGCCTGTGGAACCTCGCCGACCGCTGTGACGACGAAACCGCTTACTTGCGTGGAAAAAGCGTTGGCGGAGCCGACGCTGGTCGACTCGGGCGGGGTCGGGCCGGCGGCATTGCCGGGCTCGATGAACACCGACACCGTGGCGACGCCGTCGGAAAACACCAGGTGCGTCATCTTCATCGGCGAGTTGGGCATGGGGTGCACGCGGGTCGCCACCAGCCGAAACCCGGGCGGCATCTTGCGCGGCCGCCAGTCGCCGGCGGCCGCCACGCGTGCATCCAGGCGCCGCGGCGCACGCATCCACTGGAACCCCGCGGCATCCACGGCTGGCTCGAGCTCGCGCGAATTGATCCGGTCGCGCACGTCGAGCCGCGTGAAATGGATCGCCTCGACCGCCACGCCCGCGCCGTTCACCACCTCCGAGCGCAGCGGCATGGCCGACTTCTCATCGAGCCAGAGGCGGTAGCCATAGCGATAATCGTCACGCGGCCGGATGTCGAGGATGCGCACCTCGCGTCCAAGCAGCTTCGTTCCCTTCTGCACGCTTAGCGTGTAGACGGCGTCGAGCTGCGGGCCCGGCTTTGGCAGCGTGCGCAGCAGCGAACCCTCGTCGGAGCGCTGCTCGACCAGCACCACNCGTCGGTCGGGCATGTAGAAATGGATCTCTTCGGGCGTGCGCACGATCTCGCGACCGCTGCCGTCCAGCGACACCAGGCGCTCCATGCTGCGCCCGTCCTCGTAGCGGTGCACGATGCGCATGGTCTCGGACCGGTTGCCCGCCGTGTGCGTGAACAGGCCGTCGTAGTTGAGCGACGCCAGTGCGCGGGTCATCTGCTCGAGCCACTCGCCGGCGGAGCGGTCGCCCGCCTCGGCGAGCGGCGCGCCGAGCGCGGCGATCAGCAATGCGGCAGCGGCAACGGCGCTCCGCATCAACGCGCCTCGGGGTTCTCGACGTTCACACGGGCGATGCCTGGGTCCGTCGCGAGTGCGTTCGACCAGGCGTTGCGCCGGCCGATCGGTGAAGCGTACTGGCCGTGGACCACGAGGTACCCGGCGAGTCGCTGGCTCTGCGCCGGCGTCAGGCTCGCGCCCCCGACCACCGGCATGGTCATCACCGGGGCCGCCGCCGGGGCTCCCGACCGCTGCGCGAACTGCTGGCCGCTGTCGCCATCCGGGCGAACCAGCAGCACCGCAGCCAGCGCGGCGCTCGCCGCGACCGCCGTCGCAGCCGCCGGCCGCCACCAGCGACGTGGCGCGACGACCGGCGCCTCGTCTGCCGCGACCGGCCCGACCACGCCCTCGCTGATCTCTATAGCCGCTGCGACGCGCGCGGCGAACCCGCGGCTCGCCACCCGGCCACCGGGGGCGCGCAGCGTCTCGCCGGCCAGCACGTAGCTGCCGAAGGCGCGCTTGAGTTCGGCATCGCGCGCCATGCGGCGCACCAGCAGGCTCACCTCGCCCGGGGGCAACTCGCCGTCGAGCAGCGCGGACATCTGTTCTCGAATCTGGTCGGTCATCGGTTCATCCCGGGCATTGGGCGGTTGCAGTCGTCAGTCGAGCAGCGGCTTGAGGCTGCGGTCGATCGCTTCACGGGCACGGAAGATCCGGGAGCGCACGGTGCCCACCGGGCAGTCCATCGCTTCCGCGATCTCCTCGTAACTCAATCCCTCGACCTCCCGCAGGATGATCGCCGTGCGGAGATCCTCCGGCAGCGCGCCGATGGCGTCNTTCACCGTACGGTGGATCTCGTCCGACAGGGCGACGGCCTCGGGCGTGTCGCCGTGGCGCATGCGCGACTCGACCGCCGACTGCTCGCTCTCGCTCAGGTCGGCCTCGTAGTCGAGCGGCCGTCGCTGCCGGGACGCCATGGTATTGCGCGCCGTGTTGACGGCGATGCGGTACAACCACGTATAAAACGCGCTGTCGCCCCGGAAGGAACCGATGGCCCGGTAAGCCTTCACGAAGGCTTCCTGGGCCACGTCCTCGGCTTCCGCGGGGTCCCGCAACATGCGCGCCACCAGCTTCACGACCTTGTGCTGATACTTGAGGACCAGCAGGTCGAACGCGCCGCGCTCGCCTCGCTGAACCCGCCTCACGAGCTCCAGGTCGCTCTGGTCGGCTCCGGCGGCGGGCCGCGCAGCATCGTCCTCTGGCTCGTGCGGTTCAGTAGACCCGTCGACGGGGGGAAAGTTCGCCATCGCCGTCATCGAGCCGGCGCCGTGCATGGTGATGCGTTCACGGCGCGACCGCCCGCACGGTGACCAGCCGGACCGCCAGCTGGCGCAAGGTTCGACGCGGCAGGTCGAGTGGCGTGAGCCACAGCGCGTTCCGGCCGCCGGTGGCTGTCTGCCAGTGCAGCACGACGCTCGGTCCGAGGATGCGGGAGGCACCATGCACCGAGCAGGGCTCGCAGCCCGGGGTACAGTAAACAGCACCACTGCCCGCCGGCCGGATCGCCAGGGCCAGCGGGCGACGCGCCCGGTGGCCCGCATGCCATAGCAGCAGGCCGATCGCGACGGCCAGCCCGACACCGCTGGGTGCCCCGACCTGGTCGGCGGCCACCACCTCGACGACGATGCCGGCCGCGATCACCAGCGCTACGGTCAGCCGGTCCGCCAGAGTCCAGCGGGGCAGATCAACGGTCATGGCGGATCCGGGCGAGGACATGGCGCAGGGTGTCGTCGGTGGGAACGGCGCGTCCGACAAGATACCCGAAGAGTTCCGGGTCCTGCAGGTCGAGAATCCGGGCGAATGCGGCACGATCGGCGGGTGACGCCGCGTCGTAGTCCTGCTCGAGGTAGCGCAGCAGCACCAGGTCGAGTTCCTTCATGCCACGGCGGCAGCGCCAGCGCAACCGTGCACGCTCGCGCCCCACGCCCGCCTCGCTGTCGATATCCGTCTCGGGCGGCGACACGCTCAGTGCTGCCGCTCCGCGATCATCTTCTTGATTTCGGCGATCGCCTTGGCCGGATTAAGGTCCTTCGGGCAGGCCTCGGCGCAGTTCATGATCGTGTGGCAGCGGTACAGGCGGAACGGATCCTCGAGCTCGTCGAGCCGCTCGCCCGTGGCCTCGTCGCGCGTGTCGATGATCCAGCGGTAGGCCGCGAGCAGCGCCGCGGGCCCGAGGTATCGGTCGCTGTTCCACCAGTACGACGGACAGCTCGTCGAGCAGCACGCGCACAGGATGCAGGCCGACGGCCGGTCGATTTTCTCCTGGTCCTCCTTGGACTGCAGGCGCTCGCGGTCGGGCGGCGCGGGCGTGCGCGTCTGCAGCCACGGCTTCACCGAGGCGTACTGCGCGTAGAAGTTGCTGAGGTCCGGCACCAGGTCCTTGATCACCGGCAGGTGCGGCAACGGATAGATCTTCACGTCGCCCTTGATCTCGGACGTCGACTTGGTGCAGGCCAGCGTGTTGACGCCGTCGATGTTCATCGCGCACGAGCCGCAGATGCCCTCGCGGCACGAGCGACGGAAGGTCAGCGTGGTGTCGACTTCGTTCTTGATCTTGATCAGCGCGTCGAGAACCATCGGTCCGCACGACGCCATGTCGACCTGGTAGCTGTCGACGCGAGGGTTCTCGCCCGAGTCCGGGTCGAACCGGTAGATGCGGAACGTGCGGACGTCGCGCGCCCCGCCCGGTGCAGCGTGGGTCTTGCCCGGCTGGACGCGGGAGTTCTCGGGCAGGCGGAACTGAGGCATGGGATTAGGGGATGGGGGATAGGGGATGGGGGATAGTCAGGACGGCGGGCTCTCTGCACTAGTCACGAGTCACTGATCATCAGTCACTAGTACGTTCGGGCCTTCGGCGGCACGGACTGCACGTCGCTGGTCAGCGTATTGAGGTGCACGGGACGGTAGTCGAAGGCCACCCGGCCCTGCGCGTCGACCCACGCGAGCGTGTGCTTCAGCCACTCGCGGTCGTCGCGGTCCTGGTAGTCCTCGCGCGCGTGCGCGCCGCGGCTTTCCTTGCGGTTCGCCGCGGAATGCATGGTCGCCACCGCCTGGCCGAGCAGGTTGTCGAGTTCGAGCGTCTCGATGAGGTCGGTGTTCCACACCAGCGAGCGGTCGCTCACCTGCACGTCCGCGAACGAGGCATGCACGGCGGCGAGCTTGTGCACGCCCTCGGCGAGCGACTCGCCGTTGCGGAACACCGCGGCGTGGTTCTGCATCACGCGCTGCATGTCGAGGCGCACCTCGGCGGTGCGGCGTGGGCCCTTGGCGTTGCGGAGCCGGTCGAGGCGGCCCACGGCCAGGTCGCCCGCATCTTTCGGCAGCGGCTTGTGCGTCGTGCCCCGCTGCACCGTGCGGCCGCAGTGGTGCGCCGCGGCGCGGCCGAACACCACGAGGTCGAGCAGCGAGTTGGAACCGAGGCGGTTCGCGCCGTGCACCGATACGCACGCCGCCTCGCCCACCGCCATCAGCCCCGGCACTACCGCATCGGGATTGCCGTCGCGCGGCGTGACGACCTCGCCGTGCACGTTGCAGGGAATTCCGCCCATGTTGTAGTGGACCGTGGGCAGCACCGGAATCGGCTCACGGGTCACGTCCACGCCGGAGAAGATGCGCGCCGTCTCGGCAATGCCGGGCAGCCGCTCCTGGATCACTGCCGCACCGAGGTGCTCGAGGTGCAGGTGAATGTGGTCCTTGTGCTCGCCGACGCCGCGGCCCTCGCGGATCTCGATGGTCATCGAGCGGCTCACGACGTCGCGCGACGCGAGGTCCTTGGCGTTCGGCGCGTAGCGCTCCATGAAGCGCTCGCCCGCGGAGTTGGAGAGGTAGCCGCCCTCGCCGCGCGAGCCCTCGGTGATCAGGCAGCCCGAGCCGTAGATGCCGGTCGGGTGGAACTGCACGAACTCCATGTCCTGCAGCGGCAGGCCAGCGCGCAGCACCATGCCGCCGCCGTCGCCGGTGCAGGTGTGCGCCGACGTGCAGGAGAAAAAGGCGCGGCCGTAACCGCCCGTGGCGAGGATCACCTTGTGCGCACGGAAGCGGTGCAACGAACCGTCCGACAGGTCGAGCGCGACCACGCCACGGCAGGCGCCGTCCTCCATGATCAGGTCGATGGCGAAATACTCGATGAAGAATCGCGCCTCGTGCTTCAGCGACTGCTGGTAGAGCGTGTGCAGCATGGCGTGGCCGGTGCGGTCGGCCGCCGCGCAGGTGCGCTGCGCGATGCCCTGGCCGTAGTGCGTGGTCATGCCGCCGAACGGGCGCTGGTAGATCTTGCCGTCCTCGGTGCGCGAGAACGGCAGGCCATAATGCTCGAGTTCGAGGATGGCGGCCGGCGCCTCCTTGGTCATGTACTCGATGGCATCCTGGTCGCCGAGCCAGTCCGAGCCCTTGATGGTGTCGTAGAAGTGGAAGCGCCAGTCGTCCTCGCCCATGTTGCCGAGCGCAGCGCTGATGCCGCCCTGCGCCGCCACGGTGTGGCTGCGTGTCGGGAACACCTTGGTGATGCAGGCCGTCGTGAGCCCCTGCTCCGCGAGGCCGAAGGTAGCGCGCAGGCCGGCGCCGCCGGCGCCGACCACCACGACGTCGTAGGTGTGGTCCGTGAACTTGCAGGCGGTCATGCCGCGACTCCGAAGGCGATGCGCAGCACGGCCAGCACGCCGATGACGGCGGCGACGGCGAACGCGAACTTGACGACCAGCAGCACCGCGACGCGCGTGCCCTTGTCGCCGACGTAATCCTCGATCACCACCTGCAGCCCGAGCAGCGCGTGCCAGGCCGCGGTGAGCACCAGCAGCACGGCGAGCGCCGCCGACAACGGCGACGACAGCCACGCCACGACGTTCTGGTGCGTCGCGCCGCCGAGCGTGACGAGCGCGAAGACGAACCACAGGCCGAGCAGCACCAGCGCGACGGCGCTGACGCGCTGCGCGTACCAGTGGCCGGAACCATTGCCGGCGGAACCGAGATAGGTGACGCGACGGAGCGGGCTGCGCAGGCTCATGCCCCACCCCCGAGGCCAAAGCGAACCAGCAGCCACAGCAACAGGCCGAGCACCACCGCTCCGATCGCGACGGCTCGGCCGCTGGCGCGCGCCGTCTTGAGCTCAAAGCCGTGCCCCATGTCGAAGAACAGGTGGCGGACGCCGTTCAGCAGGTGGTAGCAGAAGGCGAACGCGGCGCCGAACCACACCAGCTGCGCGAGCGGCGAAGCCAGCGTGTCCCGCGCGGCGGCGTAGCGTTCGGGCCCGGCGGCGGCGGCGGCCAGCCAGTACACCAGCAGCAGGAAACCGAGTGACAGCAGCACTCCGGTGATTCGATGCAGGATCGACAGCGTGTTGGTGTACTGCCATCGGTACTGCATGAACGGGGACAGCGGCCGGGCGCGCTGGGCCATCTCGATTACCTCCGTGGCCGGCCGCTAGAAGTCGATGCAGCGCCCGGCCTTCTCCCAGTCGCCGAAGCGCGTGGGTTCGGGACCGTCCCGGCCGCCGATCTCGCGCGGTCGCGCCGGCTTCGGTGCGGCGGGCTCGGCGGGTTCGGCAGCGGGGGGCGTCGGCAGCTTTTCTTGCGGAGCAGCATTCATGGCGACAGCCTTCAAGTGTGCCAGATCCTCCATGGGTTCACCACCTTGATCCTAAAGGGAAATTACAGCGCCGGATCGAACGCCGCAGCGGTTCCGAAAAACCCCGACGCGCGTCCGCTTCCGGTACNGGCGGCACGGTTATCATTCATGCCCACCGACCATGAACGAATCCACCCAGAGCATCCACGCCGCCCTGCTGCCCTTCCTCGGCGTCATCCGTTGCCACGGGCCGGACGCCGCCAGATTCCTGCAGGGCCAGGTCACCCACGACACCCAGTTGCTCGGCAACGGACGCACGCTGCTCACAGCGTGTAACACGCCACAGGGGCGCGTCATCGCGGTGCTGCGCCTGCGCCAGACCGAGGAGGCGGTGTACGCATTGCTGCCCACCGACCTGCTCGAGCACGTTGCCGCCCGGCTGCGTCGNTTCGTGCTGCGCGCCAAGGTGGANGTGCAGATCGCTGCCGACCTGCAGCCGGCGTGGGTCGGGACGCAAGCCTTTTCCGCGACGCTCGCGACCGATGGCTACGACGCGACCCGCACCATGTCGGTCGTCCCCGAGGCCGGCGCGACGGAACTCGTGTCCTTCGACTACGCCCCCGGCCGGCAGGTGATCGCCGCACCGGGCGCCGCCCTGCGCGCCATGACCGGCCTGTCGCTGTCGAAATCGCTGCCCGGCATCGAGCAGGAATGGTGGGCGACCGACATTGTCGCCGGCCTGCCCCAGGTGTTCCGCGCGAGCAGCGAGGCGTTCGTGCCGCAGATGCTGAACCTCGACCTCCTCGACGCCATCAGCTTCACCAAGGGCTGCTACACGGGACAGGAGATCGTGGCCCGCACCCAGCACCTCGGACGCATCAAGCGCCGCACTTTCCGCTACCGGCTGCCCGCGGGCCCGACCCCTGCCCCGCTCGCCGGCCTGATGCTGGACGGCAACAAGGTCGCGGAGGTGGTGATGGCCGCACCGCGGGCGGACGGCATTGAGCTACTGGCCGTGACGAACCTGGACGCGAGGGGCAGCACGCTCCGCAGCGAGGATGGGCACGAAGCGCAACCGCAGGACCTGCCCTATGAGGTAAGGGGATAGGGGATAGGGGATGGGGGATAGCAAGAGGTAGCAAACTTCGGCTGCGGCACCCGTAGCGCCACTGCACCCGAAATCTACCGCCTCTTACGATCCCCTATCCCCTATCCCCCATCCCCTCATTCCGGCCGCATGTGCGGGAACAGCAACACGTCGCGGATCGACGGCTGGTCGGTAAACAGCATCACGAGGCGGTCGACGCCGATGCCGAGGCCAGCGGTGGGCGGCAGGCCGTACTCCAGCGCGCGCACGTAGTCGGCGTCGTAGAACATCGCCTCCTCGTCCCCTGAACTCTTGCGCGCGACCTGCTCGCGGAAGCGCGCCGCCTGGTCGTCCGGGTCGTTCAGCTCGGAGAAGCCGTTGGCCAGTTCACGGCCGCCGACGAAGAACTCGAAGCGGTCGGTGATGAACGGGTCGCCATCGTTGCGCCGCGCCAGCGGCGACACCTCGGCCGGATAGGCGTAGACAAANGTCGGCTGCCGCAGGCTGGCCTCCGCGGTCTTGTCGAAGATGTCCACTTGCAGCTTCCCNGCCCCGTCGCCCGCGCCGGGTTCGATGCCGAGCCGCCCGCACACGCCGCGCAGGTACTCGACCTCGCGCAGCCGCGCGCGCTCGATACCCGGATTGAAGTGCACCACCAGGTCCTCGATCGTGACCCGGCGGAACGCGGATCCGAAATCAAACGTCTCGCCCTGGTAGGGCACCTGCCGGGTGCCGAGCAGCATGTCCGCCAGCCCCTGGAACAGCCGCTCGACGAGGTCCATCAGGTCGCCGTAGTCGGCGTACGCCTGGTACAGCTCGAGCATGGTGAACTCGGGGTTGTGGCGCGTTGACAGCCCCTCGTTGCGGAAGTTGCGGTTGAGCTCGTAGACGCGCTCGAAGCCGCCGACCACCAGTCGCTTCAGGTACAGCTCCGGCGCGATGCGCAGGTACATGTCCATGTCGAGCGCGTTGTGGTGCGTGACGAACGGCTTGGCCACCGCGCCGCCCGGGATCACCTGCATCATCGGCGTCTCGACCTCCATGAAGTCGAGCGCCTCGAGGAAGTTGCGCAGGTACTGGACGATGCGCGTGCGCTTGCGGAACACCTCGCGGCTCTCGTCGCTCACGATCAGGTCGACGTAGCGCTGGCGATAGCGCTGCTCGACGTCCGCGAGGCCGTGCCACTTGTCGGGCAGCGGCCGCAGCGACTTCACCAGCAGCCGCACGCGCTCGGCCTTCACCGTCAGCTCGCCGGTCTTCGTCTTGAACAGCGTGCCCTCCAGCCCAAGGATGTCGCCGACGTCCCAGCCCTTGAACTCGTCGTAGACGTCGCCGAGCGCCTGCTGCAGGAACACCTGGATCGCGCCGCTGCGGTCCTTCAGCTTGGCGAAGCTCGCCTTGCCCATCACGCGCTTGGCCATCATGCGACCGGCGATCGTGGCGCGGACCGGATGCGCATCGAACCACTCCGGCGCGTGCTCGCCGTAGGCGAGGTGCAGCTGTTCGGCAGTCGTGTCGCGGCGGAAGTCGTTCGGAAAGGCCACGCCCTTTGCTCGCGCGCGCTCGAGCTTCGCCCGTCGCTCGGCGATCAGGTGGTTCTGTTCGGCCTCCGCCGGCGCGGTGGGATCGGTAGGTATCTGGTCGGTCATTGGTTGCCCTCGGGCGAGGGGATGGGGGATAGGGGATGGGGGATAGTCAGAGGCATTGTGGATGAGACGACCATCGCGGGTCTCGCCAACGGAACCTCACATCTGCTGCCCTTCCGACAATCCCCCATCCCCTATCCCCTATCCCCTTCCTACAGTCCTTGCTTCAAGCTCGCCGCCAGGAATGGCCCCAGGTCCCCGTCCAGCACCGCCGTCGTGTTGCCGATCTCGACGCCGGTGCGCAGGTCCTTGATCCGCGACTGGTCGAGCACGTACGAGCGGATCTGGTTGCCCCAGCTCACGTCCGACTTCGCGTCCTCGAGCACCTTCGCCGCCGCGTTGCGCTTGTTGACCTCGAGCTCGTACAGCTTGGCCTTCAGCATCTTCATCGCGGTGGAGCGGTTCTTGTGCTGGCTGCGCTCGTTCTGGCACGCCACCACGATGCCGGAGGGCATGTGCCGCAGGCGCACCGCCGACTCGGTCTTGTTGACGTGCTGGCCGCCGGCGCCGCTCGAGCGGTACACGTCCATCTCGATGTCGGCGGGGTTGAGGTCGATGTTGATGTCGTCGTCCACCTCGGCCGAGACGAACACCGACGCAAACGACGTGTGGCGGCGCGCGTTCGAGTCGAACGGGCTCTTGCGCACCAGGCGGTGCACGCCGGTCTCGGTGCGCAGCCAGCCGTAGGCGTACTCGCCCTCGAAGCGGATCGAGCAGCTCTTGATGCCGGCCACCTCGCCGTCGCTGCTGTCGGTGACCTCGGTCTTGAAGCCGTTCTTGTCGGCCCAGCGCAGGTACATGCGCATCAGCATCTGCGCCCAGTCCTGCGCCTCGGTGCCGCCGGCGCCGGCCTGGATGTCGAGGAAGCAGTTGTGCGAGTCCATCTCGCCCGGGAACATGCGCTGGAACTCGAGGCGTGCGACCTCGCTCTCGATGCGGTTCACGTCGCGCTGCACCGACGCCACGGTGCCGGCATCCGCCTCGGCCTCCGCCAGCTCGAGCAACTCGCCGGCTTCCGTGAGCCCAGACTGCATGCGGTCGAGCGTGCCCACTACGCTTTCGAGCCTGGTGCGCTCGCGCCCGAGTTCCTGCGCCCGCTCCTGCTGCGAAGTCCACAGTTTCGGGTCTTCGAGCTCGCGCAAGACCTCGGTCAGGCGCTCCTTGCGGCCCTCATAGTCAAAGATACCCCCTGAGCGCCACACAGCGCTGCGCGAGGTCCTCGAGGGAACGGCGGATCGGNTTGATTTCCATGCGGGCGGCGGTCCGGAAATGATCAAGCCGAAAAGCTTATCACGCCGGAAGGAGCCACTCGCTCACGAGCTGCAGCCGGCGCGCGCCGCCATACTCGTCAAGCGCCGCTCGATAGACCAGGTCGATTGAGTCCTGCGCCCGCAGGACCGCCGCCGCCGGATCGTCGAGGTGGCGGAAGGCAATGGCGTCGACCAGTTCGCCCGATGACGCCCTGAGGCGCAGTTTCAGGTGGCGGCCGCCCACGACGCGCGTCTCGAGCACTCCGAAGCGTCCGTCGAACGCCGGCTCGGCGAAGCCCGCGCCCCACGGACCACCCTCGCGCAGGGCCACGGCGGTGTCGGCATTGAACTCGCCGGGCTCGAGCGGGCCGTCGGTGTGCAGGTCGCCGGACAGCACGTCCGCGCCGGCCGCCCGTGCCACCTCTTCCGCAAACGCCGCGCGGAAGTCGGCGAAGCGCTCCTCGCGCAGCGTCATGCCCGCCGCCATGGCATGGCCGCCGAACTTCTCGAGCAGGCCCGGATGATGCGCGGCCACCGCATCGAGCACGTCGCGCACGTGCAGGCCCGCGACTGAGCGCGCCGAGCCCTTCATCCAGCCCGGGTCGGCCGGGGCAAAGGCGATCACCGGCCGGTGGACGCGTTCCTTGACCCGCGAGGCGACGAGCCCGATCACGCCCTGGTGCCAGCCGGCGTCGAACAGGCACAGGCCTGCAGGCAGCGTGCCCTCGAGCGAGCCTAGCAGCGCGTCCACCTGCGCGAGCGCCTCGCCCTGCATGCGTGCTTCGATGTCGCGGCGCTCTGCATTGAGCGCTGCTAGCCGCGCCGCGAGTGCGCGGGCCTCGACACCATCGGCGGTCAGCAGGCAGTTGATGCCGAGCGTCATGTCCTCGAGCCGACCAGCTGCGTTGAGACGCGGACCGACCTGGAACGCAAGGTCCTGTGCGACGATGGTCGCCGGCGCGCGGCCCGCGGCCTCGAGCAACGCCGTGATACCGGTGGCGCAGCGCCCCGCGCGAATGCGCCGCAGGCCCTGCGCGACCAGGATGCGGTTGTTGAAATCGAGCGGCACGACGTCGGCCACGGTGCCGAGCGCGACGAGGTCGAGCAGGTCGGCGGGATTCGCCACCGCGGCGCCGGCCGCACCCTGCTCGCGCAGCGCNCGAGTGAGCGCCGCCATGACGTAGAACGCAACGCCGACGCCCGCGAGCGACTTCGAGGCGAACGCCTCGCCCGGCAGGTTGGGATTCACGATCGCGGCGGCCTCGGGCAGCGCCGGACCGGGCAGGTGATGGTCGGTGACCAGCACGTCGATGCCGAGGCGCCGCGCTTCGGCGACGCCCTCGACGGACGACACGCCGTTGTCCACCGTGACGATCAGCTCGGGGCGCATCGTCGCCGCGACGCGCACGATTTCCGGCGTCAGCCCGTAGCCGAAGCGGAAGCGATCCGGCACCAGGAACTGCGGGTCCGCNAAGCCGAGCCGTCGCAGCTGGCGGATCATCAGCGCGGTGCTGGTGGCACCGTCCGCGTCGAAGTCGCCGAGCACCAGCACCCGGCGGCCGTCACGGTGACAACGCAGCAGCAGGTCCACCGCGGCTGGCACGCCGCCGAGCGAACCTATCGGCAGCAGCCGCTCCAGGCCGAGGTCGAGATCGTCAGGGCTACGCACGCCGCGCGCGCCGTAGACCCGTCGCAGCACCGGATGCAGGGAGTCCGGCAGCGCGTCCCCGGGCGAGGTGCGTTGGCGACGCACGATGCGGCGCGAGACGGTCACGCCAGCAACTCGTGCAGCGGACGTGGCCGCCGCCAGAACGCCCAGCGCGCAACCGCCGGGACATGGAACAGGTCCGCATCGACCTGCAGCGTTACCTGGCCGAGGCGGCCGGCCTCCAGCGCCGCACGCACGGGCGCGAGGACCGCCCGGTCCAACTGCGCGAGATCTTCAGCCGTACCGAGCCCTGCTGCCAGGGCGATGCGCAGGTCTGCGGACGACTCGCCAAGCACGCGCGGTATGTCGTCGAGCGAGCCCGCCTGTCCCCGGTGCAGGCGCCATAGGCCGGCCAGCCATGCGTCGTCAGTGATCAGCCATCCCGCAGCACTCCCAAGCGGCTCGGCAGTGCCGCCCGCACCCCACAGCCAAACCGAATTCACGGCCGGCCAATCGCGCGCCTCCCGTCGTTCGTTGACCGGATGCTCATGCAGCAGCATTTGCAGCTCGTTGACGAGGGCGCGGACCCGCACCGCGTCGCGTCCACCCGGCAGGCATTCGCGCAGGTTGCGCCCCACGGCTTGCGCCGGCTCCAGCGCCGTGAAGTCGCAGCCGGGCGGACACTCGACGACCCAGCCGCCGTGCCCGCCATCGTGCAGCCGGAAACCGCTGCCGGCAAGGTGCTCGTCGAGCATCGCGCGCAGTGTGGCCCGCTCGTCAGCGGCGAGGGACAACGGCACCGGTGCTGCAAGCTGCAGGTGGTCGAGCGCCGTGAGCAGGTGCACCGGCTCGGCACGCGCCCAGGTCCCGGGCAACGGTTGCCCGTCGCGCTGCGGGGCACTGCAGGGCCCGACCGGATGGCGAGCCAGCGCGTCGCCACCGAGGCCTGCGCCTTGCAGCAGCCACCCGCGCCAGTCGAGCCCCGGTTTCGACTCGCGTCGCCCTCGTGCCACGAGCCACTCGGCCGCGGGCAGGCGCGCGGGTTCGCCATGCTGCGCCTGCCGCAGCACGGCGGCACGCAGACCGGGCAGGGCCAGTCGCACGCTGGGGGTGTTGCTCATGCACACCCCGCGCGGGCGATGACCACGGCAGCCCGCATCCAGTAAGGTACGCCCATGAAATTCACCCTCGACCGACCGGCCACGCGCCACGTCGTGCGCGGATACTCGCCCGGCGCATTGCGCATCGGCGAGCAGGAGTACTCGCGCAGCGTGATCGTGTCCGCGCAGACCCTGATCACGGACTGGCGCCCGCAACGCATGGACCAGCTCACCGCGGCCGACCTCGAGTCGGCGCTCGCGCTGCGGCCCGAGGTGCTGCTGCTCGGTTCTGGCGTGCGCCAGGTGTTTCCACCGCACGAGCTGCTCGCCCAACTGCATGCCGCGCGGGTCGGCTTCGAGGTGATGGACACGGGAGCCGCCTGCCGCACCTACAACCTGCTGGTTGGCGAAGGCCGCGAGGTAGCCGCCGCGCTGCTCATCACCTGACGGCGCGCTCAGCCGAGCCCCTGCAACAGCGGTACGAAGATCGCCGGTCCGAGATCCTCGCGCTCGAAGCCATCGCCGCGCCGTGTGACGCGCAGCAGGCGCTGCTCGCGATCGGCACCCACCGGCATGATCAGGCGTCCGCCGTTGCCGAGCTGGTCGAGCAAGGCCGGCGGCACCGCCATCGAAGCAGCCGCCACCAGGATTGCATCGTACGGCGCATAGGGCGGCCAGCCCTCGAAGCCGTCGCCGTGGCGCATGAAGACGTTGGCGATGCGCAGGTCGCGCATCACCCGCCGTGCCCGCAGCTGCAGCGCAGCGATGCGCTCGATGCTGTACACCGTGGCCACCAGCGGTGCCAGCACCGCCGTCTGGTAGCCGCAGCCGGTGCCCACCTCGAGTACCTTGCGCGGCGCAGCGCCCTCGAGCAGCGCCTCGGTCATGCGCGCCACGATGTAGGGCTGCGAAATCGTCTGGCCGTGGCCGATCGGCAGCGCCGTGTCCTCGTACGCCCGGCTTGCGAGCGCCTCGTCCACGAACACGTGGCGCGGCACGGCGCGGATGCGCTCGAGCACCTGCGGATTGGCGATGCCCTGTTCGCGCAGCCGCGCGATCAGGCGGTCGCGGGTGCGTGCCGACGTCATGCCGATGCCGGTGAGGCTCGGGCGCGTCACGTGGCCCGTCCGCGCAACCAGTCGTCCAGGTCGGCGAGCGCCGCATGGCGGGTGAGATCGACCTGCAGTGGCGTCACCGAGACGCAACCCGCCGCAATCGCCGCGAAGTCCGTACCCTCGCCGGCGTCGGCCCCCTCGCCCGCAGGACCCACCCAGTACACCGAACGACCGTGCGGATCGGTGGCACGTACCACGGACTCGGAGCGGTGGCGGTGGCCAAGGCGCGTGACGCGGAAGCCGCGCAGGTGCTCGTAGGGCACGTCCGGCACGTTGATGTTCAGGATCATCGACGAGTGCAGCGGCGCGCGCAGCAACCGCATCACCAGCTCGCTCGCGACGCGCGCCGCGGTGTCGAAATGGCTGCCGTCGCGCAACACCAGCGACACGGCCATGGTCGGCAAGCCGAGAAAGCGGCCCTCGATCGCCGCGGCGACCGTGCCCGAATACAGCACGTCGTCGCCGAGATTGGCGCCGTGGTTGATGCCCGAGACCACCATGTCGTGCTCGAAGTCGAACAGTCCCGAGATGGCGAGGTGCACGCAGTCGGTGGGCGTGCCGTTGACGTAGAAGGCGCGCTCGCCGTACGAGTTGACCCGCAGCGGCACGTCGAGCGTGAGCGAATTGCTGGCACCGCTGCGATTGCGGTCCGGCGCCACCACTGTGATCTCGGCCAGCGGACGCAATGCGTCCGCGAGGCGCTGCAGCCCCTCGGCACGATAACCGTCGTCGTTGCTGACCAGGATTCTCACGTCGGGACCGTGCCGGAAGTCGGGCGAACTATACACGCGTCGTGCACCAGCTCGTGCAGCACGGCCGTCGCAAATGCGCCGCGCGGCAACTCAAACGCGAGCGTGAGCACGTCGCCGTCGAGCGACCAGTGGAGGCCGCGCACCGGCAGCCGCAGCCCGCGCCGCTCGTGCTCGAGCCCCTCGGTTTCGAGCAGCCGGCACAGGTCCGGATACTGCGCCACCACGGTCGCCTCCGGCTCGAGCGCGGCCCCGGTCGCGGGCGATGCGCCCCGTCCCCACAGCGGTCCGCTCGGGTGCACGTCCATGCTGAGACATCGCTCGCGCAGGCTGGCGTCGATCTCGGCCGCCCGGAAAAAACTGCGTCGACCGTCGAGCATCACCGCCTCGCCCTCCAACAGCCCGTCCCAGTCGGCGCGGCGCACGCGCTCGGCCAGCACCGCGTTGAACACGAGGCTGCGTGCGGCCGACAAGGCAAAGCTGCGCGCGCCGCGCTCGCCCGGCGCCCTGCCACCGGCCGCCCAGTCGCGGGCACGCACGAGGTTGTTGCCGTCGCGGCCGAAGCGCTGCGGGCCAAAGTAGTCGGGCACCCCGCGCTGCTCGACCCGCTCGAGCCGCTCGCGCAAGGCGTCGCGGTCGCCCGCCACGTCCCGCACGCGCAGCTCGAAGCGATTGGAACGGTGCGAGCCCGGACGCAGCTTGCGACCGTGGCGCTCAGCGCTCAGCACGCGGTAGCCCTCGCCGGCGAACTCGAGGCACGGCTCGACCGGGGCCTGCACCGGCCAAGGCAACGTGAACGCCTGGCGGGTCANGGCGTGGCGGTCCTTCTGACCCGACACGCCCACGTCGCGCACGTGAACCCCGGCTGCACGCGCCAGTTGCGCCGCCACCCAGCCGGTATTGGCGCCGCGCTTCTCGACCTCGAGCAACACGTGGGCGCCGGCGCCGTCCGGCATGAAGCCGAGCACTTCGTGAACCACGAAATCCTCTGGCTCGACGCGCAGCCGGCCGCCGACGGGCGCGGTACCGTACGCGGCCGGCAACTGCAGTGGATCAGCCTCCGTGGCGATGGCCGTGCCCATTCTCATGCTCGTGACCGTGCATGCCGTCTGCATGGGCCAGCAGCACCACCGCGTGACAGGCGAGGCCCTCGCGCCGGCCAATCGCGCCGAGGCCCTCGCAAGTGGTCGCCTTGACGTTGATCCGGTCCGGCGTCGTGCCGAGGTCGGCCGCCACGTTGGCCCGCATCTGCGAGCGGTGATCGCCCAGGCGTGGCGCCTCGGCCAGCACCGTGAGGTCGGCGTTGACCAGCCGGAACCGATGCTCGTCGAGCAGGCGCGTGCAGTGGCGCAGGAACAAGCGGCTGTCGGCGCCCTTCCAGCGTGGATCGGTATCCGGAAAGTGCTGCCCGATGTCGCCGAGCCCCAGCGCGCCGAGGATGGCATCGCACAACGCGTGCAGCAGCACGTCGCCGTCGGAGTGCGCGCGCACGCCCTGCTCATGCGGAATGCGCACGCCGCCCAGCGTCACGAAGTCGCCGGGCTCAAGCGCGTGGACGTCGTACCCGAAGCCGATTCTCACCCTTGCGTCCCCCCATCGTCGCCAGGACGGCCGCGGCCAGTGCGCGGTCCCCCGGCAGTGTGATCTTGACGTTACCCGGCCCGCCGGCGACGAGGCGCGGCCGCAGGCCGAGCGCCTCCACCGCCGACGCTTCGTCGGTGACCGTGCGCTCGCGCGCGATGCTAAGCGCCAGCGCGCGCCGCAGCACGCCGTAACGGAACATCTGCGGCGTCAATGCGCGCCACAGGCCCTCGCGCGACACCGTGCGCTCCGCTCGCCCGTCGCACCCCGCTGCCTTGAGGGTGTCGCCGACCGGCACCGCCAGCAGCCCCCCCACCGGATCGTCACCCACCTCGGCAAACAGCGCGCGCAGGTCGGCGCGCGCCAGGCACGGCCGCGCTGCGTCGTGCACCAGCACCCAGTCCGTCTCTCGAGCCACGTCGGCCAGCGCGTCGAGCGCGTTGACAACCGACAGCTCGCGTCGCGCGCCGCCGCGACAAGTGCGCACCCGCGGGTCACGCGCCTCGGGCAGCCGCGCAAAGCGACGGTCCCCCGCGGCCAGCGCCACCACCACGCCGTGGATGGAACGCTCCGCCAGCAGTGCGGCCAGCGACCATGACAGCACGGGCCGCCCGAGCAGCGGCAGGTACTGCTTGGGCACCCGGCCACCGATGCGCTCCCCGCGGCCGGCCGCCGGCACGACGGCCCAGCGCCGGGCGCGCACGGTCATTGGCTGGTGGCCTCGGCGGTGCGTCGTTCCTCTTCGGGCGGCGCCGCCGCGGGCTGCGGCGGCACCACCTGGAAGAAGGTCTCGTTGCTGCCGACCATGCCGAGGTCGGTGCGGGCGCGCTCCTCGACGGCGGCGCGGCCTTCCTTCAGGTCACGCACCTCGGCCGCGAGCGTGCGGTTGCGCTCAGCGAGCCGCTCGTTTTCCTCTTGCTGCTGCTCGATGGCCCCCTCGGTGCGCCACAGGTCGCGCGCGCCGTTTGGCGACACCCAGATCCGGTACTGCAGCGCCAGGAACAGCGCCAGCAGCAGGCCCGCCACGATGCGCAGCACCATCGGTCGCCTCAACCGCGCACGGCCGGCGCGACCGGGAACGCCGCGCGGCCGGCGTACTGCGCCTCGGCACCGAGCTCGGCCTCGATGCGCAGCAGCTGGTTGTACTTGGCGACGCGGTCAGAGCGGCACAGCGAGCCGGTCTTGATCTGGGTGGCACGGGTCGCCACCGCGATGTCGGCGATGGTGCTGTCCTCGGTCTCGCCCGAGCGGTGCGACACGACCGCGCTATAGCCCGCATCGACCGCCATGTCGATCGCCTCGAGCGTCTCGGTCAGCGT
>Ga0031656_10000142_pt1 | contig 20701 bp, 16 predicted proteins | sample FrelakmetDIP11DI_FD_55080 | JGI IMG/M metagenome (GOLD analysis project Ga0031656, IMG submission 55080) | Freshwater lake sediment microbial communities from the University of Notre Dame, USA, for methane emissions studies - DIP11 DI | ecosystem: Environmental > Aquatic > Freshwater > Lake >... | reverse complement strand
GATTGTTCCGGTTGCATATGCAGACCTGTTTCTGGCTGCTGAAATATACATATCTGATTCTTTTGTTAGAGCAAGTGAAACGGGGAGTGATTTGTTAAGGACTGCAAAAAACGGGGTGCTTTCCTGTGCGCAGATTGAATTATGAATCAGCAAAAAAACTTAAAAAGAGTTTTATGGCATTCCCTGCTTTCATGGAAATTATCAAAATTAATAAAAAGATTTGCCTTGTAAGCAAACGGAAATAATCCTTTAGTTAAGCAATTCATGACCAATATCAGACTGTTTCAACATTTCCATTTTGATCAGGTGATTCCGGATGAAAGCAGGCATTACCCGGTTTATGTTCAATAAGAACCTGTTCATCCGGCCAGGAATGATAACTTCTTTCCCGGCAAATAAACCAGTGATGGCAACTTTGGCAACTTCTTCCGCAGATAAAACTGTTTTTCGTGCAATTCCGGTCAATCTGCTGTTTGCTTCATGCAGCCTTGGATTGGTATTAACCGGACCCGGACATAGAACTGAAATATTCAATCCGGTTCCCCGGAACCTGTTACGCAGCGATTTGGTAAAAGAGAGAATGAATGACTTGGATGCTATATAAACTTCTTTATTTGGCATGTGAAAAAATGCGCCCAGGCTACTTACATTGAGGAGGTAAGAAACAGGTTGTTTCTGCAACATTGGAATAAATAAACGGGTCAGAAAAACAACCGCATTAATATTGAGGTTTAATTGTTTTTCATAAAATGATTCCGGAAAATCTTCAAAAATACCGGCAGAACCAATCCCGGCATTATTGATGAGCATGTTAACGGGGATATCTCTGCCTCTAATATCATCGTAAATCATTTGGCAGTTTTCTTTTTGATCAAGGCTGGTCTCCATTAAGTAAACCCTGACATTATTTTCCTTAGATAAATCCAATGCAAGTTTGTCGAGATTTTGCCCGGGAAGGGATACAAGATACAGATCACAGGATCTTTTGGCCAGTTCTTTGGCGATGGCATAACCAATTCCCTGGCTTGCTCCGGTTATTAAGGCTGTATTTTTCAGCTTAGCCGGGTTTTCCTTACCCATTCAATTGTCAATTTAATTCCATCTTCGAGTGGTCGTATCCGGTATCCGAGTTCACGTATGGCCTTACTGCTGTCCAGGGCCCAGTTATAATCATATTTCTTTACCCATTCAGGCGTGATCATTGGTGCCTTGCCTGATATGCCGGCAAGGAAAACCTGGTATTTACTGAACAGAAGCAAAAGCGGGAATGGAATATGCCAAAGATTATTATTGATGCCGCTTTGAGTGCTGATTGTTTTTATTAATTCGTTAAAAGAAGCATTAACTCCTCCAAACAGGTATCGTTCACCATTCCGTCCTTTTTCCATGGCCAGGATATGTCCATCAATGACGTCATCTACATAACAATAAGATCCAAGGTCGTCACCAGAACCCGGAATAACATACCATTTCTTCTGCAGATACAGTTCAACAATTTTAGTGATAGGATTACTGCCGGTATCGAGGCCGGGACCGTATACCCTTGATGGGTTCACTATTGTCACCGGAAGCCCTCCTGAAGCATATTCCACTGATAATTGTTCAGCTTCGGATTTGGTTTTTTCATACAGGTTAAAAAAACCTGCGATTTTCGGCATGTTTTCACTCATTGGCATTTCACCGGAAGGTCCTACCACTCCAGCGGTTGAGGTATGCACCATTTTTTGAATCCCTGCTGTCACTGCCGCATCAAGTACGTTCCGGGTACCTTCCACATTAATGGCCTGGTATGTGTATGGATCCCTGGCCCAAAGCCTGGCATAAGCAGCCATATGATATACCCTGGAAACACCTTCCATGGCTTTTTTCAGGGATTCTTTATCGAGGATATCACCACGAATTATTGATATTTCGGGCCTGTCAAATGTATTTATGTTTTGTCCGCTACGACTCAATAAGCGAACAGACTCGCCACGGTCTGCAAGTGATTGTGTAAGTTTTGAACCAAGATACCCGGTTGCACCGGTTATCAATATTGACATTATAACAGGTTTAATAATTTCTAAAATTACACATTAAGGATATTTTATTGACTAAATGTATTCAGAGTTTTATACAATCGGCCTTCTTTCGGGAAATAAGGTAAAAGTATAAATAATGAATGCATACATGGTCAATACTATGGTATATAATTAAAATGTAATCTAAATACTTTAAGGGTAACTGAAAACATAAAGAAAGCCATTTTGCAATCTTTTCCGCTGAGTTTATGCCCAATATTCAAAATTATGTTTATCTTATGAATATCACTAGGAGGCATAGCTGCCAGAACACCTTAAAGAAATTCAATGAATGCCTAAACCAGTTTGAATGAAACAGGTAATTAAACAGGTTGACTTTTTTAAATACCTCAAATCGGTCCTGCCTGAACAGGTTTCACTGGTGGATGAAATTGCGGGGATACTGAATATAAGTAACGACAGCGTTTACCGAAGAATCAGGGGGGAGAAAGACCTTACGCTTGAAGAACTGAAAAAAATCTGCGAATCAGTAAGAATTCCACTTGACAGTTTTTTACATCTGGACAGTTCAAATATACTTTTTTACAGCAAGTACCTGCAACAGGAAACTTTTAACCTGAGATCTTACCTTACTGAAATGCTGGAGACATTCAAGCAATTCAAACATTTCAGGGAAAAGAAGATCATCTATCTTACAAAAGACTATCCGATCTATCATTATTTCATGTTTCCAGAAATTGCATCATTCAAATATTTTTTTTGGATGAAGACCTATCTCAATTTCCCCGAATATGCCAGGAAGAAATTTTCCATAAATCATGTTATGGATGATATCCATGAAATAGGGTTTGAAATTGCCCGGATGTATACGGAGATACCGTCCGTGGAAATTCATAACCCGGATAATATCCTTACTACACTTCGTCAAATTGAATATTACAAGGATTCACTTTTTTTTGAATCACCAGAAGATATTGAAAAAGTATACGCAAGCCTTAATAAAATGATCGATCATATGGAAGAGCAGGCAACGGTGGGCAAGAAGTTCATGAAAGATACCACACCACATATGGGTTCTGTTCCCAATGAATTATATGTTACGGATTTCTTCATCGGAGATAATACACACCTGGTTACGCTTGATGGCCATATGCGGTGCTATAAGGTACATAATGGTATCAATTATATTGCCACAACGGATGAGGCTTATTGTTCATATACACAACAATTTATGCAAACAATAATCAGCAAATCCGCCTATATAAGCTTTGTAGGGGAAAAGGAGCGTAACCGGTTTTTTAATATGATAAGGGAACGCATAAACGCATACAAGGAAAACCGTGTTCATACCCTGGCAAATTTTTAAGTGTATTTATAAGTGAACCATTATGGATTCTGCAGGCATTCAGATACAGTTATTCAACCAGATCCGGTCATTGTTACCGGCTCATATTTCTTTGTCAGAAAAAATTGCATCCCTGCTCGATATCAGTATCGACAGTTCATACAGAAGGATAAGGGGCGAAAAAGAATTGTCGTTTGAAGAACTCAGCCGGCTTTGCATGGAGTTCAATATTTCAATTGACCAGATTTTGAACCTTGGGGAAGGAAAAGTACTTTTCAGCGGAAGATTTATTTCTCCGGAAAAATTTCGTTTTGAAGATGCACTGAGGCAAATATTAAAACAACTCCAACGAATAAACAGTTTTGAAGAAAAAAAACTGGTTTATCAGAATAAGGATATATCCTTTTTCTTTTACCTGATGTTCCCGGACATAATCGCATTCAAATACTTTGTCTGGATGAAAACACATTTTCAATTCCCGGAATTCAAAAACACACCGTTTTCATTTGATGTTCTTACGGAAGAGCAACATAGCCTGATCAGACAAATTAAACAGTCTTTTATCACGATACCTTCCATTGAGATCATGAACCCGGATAATATTCTTACCGACCTGCGACAAATAGAATATTTCAAAGTGACCGGGGCTTTTCAATCAGCCGAAGACCTTAAAAGAATCTATGACGGGGTAGAAAAAATGATCGCCCATATAGAATTACTGGCACAGCTGGGCCGGAAGTTTCTGCCCGGAGAAGACCTGGATAAAGAAGGGTGNCCGCATACGCTTTACGTACACGACTTTCATTATGGAGATAATGAAGCAGTAGCATTGGTTGGAGAAAATAAAATGACCGTACTCACACATGCAGCCATCAATGTAATCACTACCAACGATAAACAAATGAGTGATTATTCCTGGGATTTCATGCAGAATATCATCCGTAAATCCACTCTCATCAGTGTTGCCGGGGAAAAAGCAAGAACCCGGTTTTTTAATCTTATCAGGGATAGGATCCATGAGTTCAGGTCTGATAAAGTTAAAAGTTTAATACATTGATGTGGAATTTCCCNACTTTAAAAGCATTATCAGGTANTACCTGCATATTGGTTAACAAACTTAAAAACAATGCTGATTGTTGTAATTTGCAGCAGAAACACGATTAATGCAAATACCCATACAACTGGTTGAATGTCCCCGCGATGCCATGCAGGGCTGGACCGATTTTATCCCGACTGCAAAAAAGACAGAATATCTGAGTGCATTATTAAAAGTTGGTTTTCACACACTGGATTTTGGAAGTTTCGTATCGCCNAAAGCCATTCCGCAAATGTCGGACACAAAAGCTGTACTCGAATCATTGGATTGGCAGTCGTCTGAAACACGGCTTCTGGCAATAATAGCCAATACCCGTGGTGCGGAAGAAGCCGTTAGGTTTGCAGGTGTACACTATTTGGGTTTCCCCCTATCAGTTTCTCCAACTTTTCAACAGAAAAATACAAATAGTACCATCATTGAATCTTTTGACAGAGTCAGAGAAATTCAGGAAATCTGTTCAAGAACAGGGAAAGAACTGGTAGTTTATCTGTCCATGGCTTTTGGTAATCCATATGGGGATACATATAACCCTGATGATGTTTTGGGATGGGCAACTAAATGCCACGGCGAAGGAATTNATATCATATCCCTTGCTGATACCGTTGGACTNGCAACAGCAGAACAAGTTGGTGAGCTGACCAAATTACTGACAACNGCATTACCGCAGTCTGCGATTGGCGTTCATTTGCATTCGACTGCACAAAACTGGAAATCCAAAACGGAAGCCGCATTTTTGTCTGGCTGCCATAGGTTTGACGGTGCCTTGAAAGGTATCGGGGGATGCCCGATGGCAGGTAATGCCCTGGTGGGCAATATGAATACTGAATGGCTTATCAGTTATTTTTCAGAAAATGGTTTTGACCTGGGATTGAACAAGGAAGCACTGGAGAAAAGCCTGTCAATTGCTGGTGAGATTTTCGTCTAAAAGTAAAAATTCAACCAGGTAGTTCTAAACTGGTATTAAAAATAAAGTGAGACTTTATGGACTTTCATTTATCCTTTGACCCACCAGATTTGCCGGAAAAGATAAACCTCAGGGATAAGATCATGCTATCAGGGTCATGTTTTACAGAACATATGTCTGCCAAATTCAGCCATTATAAGTTTCAGATAATGGATAACCCGCACGGCATACTTTTCAACCCGGTAAGCCTTGCACGATCAATTCAGGCATGTATAACAAAACAGGTGTACACTGAGCAGGATATTTTCCNGGATCAGGGTATCTGGGCAAGTTGGGATTTTCANAGCAGATATGCAGATCCTGATCCATTAACCAGTCTTTCTTCCATGAACCAGGCAACAGAAACTGGTCATCATTTTTTAAAAANTGCNCAATGGCTTATACTCACATTTGGTTCAGCGTTTGTGTACCAGTTGGAAAACGGGCGTGTTGTAGCCAATTGCCATAAAGCCCCGGCAAAGCTTTTCCGAAAGAGATTACTTTCCGCTGATGAGGTTTTATCTGAGCTGGATAACCTTATCCACAGGGTCTTTTTATTTAATCCGGGCATCCGGATCATATTCACAATAAGCCCGGTGAGACATTTACGGGATGGTTTTGTGGAAAATAACAGAAGCAAGGCTGTACTGATACAAGCGGTTCATCACTTAGTAAATAAATTTGATAAAATATTTTATTTCCCCTCTTACGAACTGGTGATAGATGATTTGCGGGACTACAGGTTTTATGCCGAAGATATGGTACACCCCAATTACCAGGCAACCAACTATGTTTGGGAAAAATTTGCTGACTCCAGCATAACAGACAGCACACGTGAGACCATGAAAGAAATCCACAAACTTAAGGCGGCTGTTTTACATAAACCATTACATCCTGATTCAGTTAATCATCGCGAGTTCCTTAAAAAAAATCTTTCCGTAACAATGGAACTGGCAAGCCGTTTTCCTTTTCTCGACCTAAGAGAGGAGTTAAAATACTTTTCATCCTGATGGCTGCACATCAAAAAAATACAGAAGCAGAGAGGATTATTACATTTCTTACATCCCTGAAACCAGATTTTCAATTACCTCCGGGTGTTGACATAATGAATCCTTTTCTGAATAAACAGAGCCTCGGACTGGTCAAACTTTTTTATGATAAATATTATTCGGATAATCATTGCCGGCATTTTATTTTTGGCATCAACCCTGGAAGATGGGGTGGGGGTATAACCGGAATCCCTTTTACTGATCCGCAAAAATTACAGCATAGTTGTGGGATCGAAAACGACCTTTCCCATAAACAAGAACTTTCAGCCAATTTCATTTATTCAATGATTGAAAATTTTGGCGGTGTAACAGTCTTCTATAAAAAATTCTTCATCACTGCTGTTTGTCCGCTAGGTTTCACCAAAAACGGAAAGAACCTTAATTATTACGATGACAGGAACCTTCAAAATGCAGCAGAACCATTTATTATTGATTGTTTACAAAGGCAATTGTCTTTATTGAAATCAGAAGACACTTGTTTTTGCCTGGGCGAAGGAGATAATTTTCGTTATCTGAACAGGCTGAATGAGCAATATAATTTTTTCAAAAAGATAATTCCCTTGCCCCATCCAAGATGGATCATGCAGTACAGGAGGAAGCTATTAAATGAATATATAAATCTGTATGTTAACGCTTTCAGACACCCAGAGGAATATTCTTTTAAGTAAGGCTGTGCTTTTCAATCTTTCGAAAGATCCGGGTTACTTATAATTCAGTGCATTCTGTCTCCCCGAATATCCAACGAAGCCAGTACTTTGGCTTCATGCACCAGCCATTCTTTCCACCGTTTCCTGACTTTTTCTTTATCAATATAGTTGTCGGCCAGTTTTATGAAAAGGGTATAATGACCTGCTTCACTTTCCATGAACTTACGATAAAAATCGCGCAGGTAAGGATCATCAAGCCCTTCACTTAGCCGTTTAAAACGTTCACAACTTCTGGCTTCAATGAGTGCGCAAAAAAGTAATTTATCCAGCAACCTCTCTTCATCTGTACCTGTTTTTGCCTGAAATGGGATCAACGCATTAACATAGGCGTCTTTTCGCTGTCTTCCCAGCTTCAAACCACGTCGGTGAAGTTCCGCAAGTACTTGTCGGAAATGACCCCATTCCTCCGTAACAACCGGCGCCAGGTCATTTACCAGTTTATCTTTTCCTGCATATAGTTGGATGAGAGAAATACAGCTGGTTGCTGCTTTTTGTTCACAATAGGCATGATCTGTAAGTATTTCTTCCAATGATATGGCGGCAAGGTCAACCCAACGTGGATCGGTGGGAAGTTTTAATCGGAGTATGCTTTTAAGGTCGTTTTCGGCAGACATAAATAGTTTGTATAGGAAGCAAAAATAATACAGGAAACAGAAACTGTTGAGGTTGATCCAATATGATAATTTCAGCGTAGATACTTTGCTTTTTATTATTTTCGTTGATTAATCGGATTTTACATGATGCGGATCCTTAGTTTCCTCCTGGCCATTTTACTTACAACCGGCCTTATTTATATATTAGATTCCAGGAAAGTACTACCTGCGCCCTTGGGTAAATTGCTTAGTCCCCAGGAAGGCTTATGGCAAAATGCCGAACCTGTGAATATAAATTTCACTGATGAATTGCGATTCCCATACCTCAAAAGTAAGGTGGACGTATACCTTGATGAAAGATTGGTGCCGCATATTTTTGCCGACCAGGATAATGATGCTTATTTTGTACAGGGCTACCTGCATGCAAAGTTCAGGTTATGGCAAATGGAGTTTCAGACCCATGCTGCCGCAGGCCGGGTCAGTGAAATCATAGGTGACAGGGCGATAAATTATGACAGGACACAACGCAGACTGGGTATGGTCTATGCAGCAGAAAAAGCCTTGCAGGAAATGGAAAAGGACCCGGAAATCAAAGCTTCCTGTGATGCTTATACCGCCGGGGTGAATGCTTATATTTCAACACTCAGCAGTAATGACCTTCCTGTAGAATATAAATTGCTCGGATACAAACCCGAAAAATGGTCGAATTTAAAAACCGCCCTGTTCACGAAAGCCATGACATATGACCTGGCAGGATTTGACAGGGATTTTGAATTTACCAACGCTTTGAATGTTTTAGGTGAAGAAAATTTCAGGATGTTATTTCCAGATTATGCAGACTCTTCTTCCCCGATCATACCAAAGGGCACGGCATTTAACCCACCTGTCGTTCCCATCGAAAAACCAGCCAATGCTGATTCTGTATACTTACACCGTACCGATTCCATCTGGTTTACGGAAGAATTCAAACCAAACCCGGACAACGGTAGTAATAATTGGGCTGTATCAGGTTCCAGGACAGAAAGCGGCAGGCCCATTTTAAGCAATGATCCCCATTTACGATTATCCCTGCCTGCGATATGGTTTGAAATGCAGATTCATACACCTTCATTCAATGCTTCAGGCGTTTCCTTTCCGGGGATCCCCGGAATCGTAATAGGATTCAATGAATATATTGCATTTGGGTTTACTAATTCCGGTCGTGATGTAAAGGATTATTATGACATAAAATTCAAGGATGAAACCCGCAGGGAATACTGGTTCAATAATGCCTGGAAGCCCGCTGAAAACAGGGTTGAAAAAATTACCGTAAACGGTGGAGTAACCATACTGGATACGGTATCCTATACTATTTTCGGCCCGGTGATGTACGACAAAAGCAATAAAAACAGTTTAAATGATAATCACGCCTATGCTTTAAGGTGGGTGGCTCACGATCCTTCCAATATCCTTAAAATGTGGCACCTGCTGAACAGGGCAAAAGACTATGATCACTACCTGGCAGCAATCAAAAATTTTAATGTACCCGGACAGAATATGCTTTTTGCATCAAAAAGCGGAGATATTGCTTTATGGCAGCAGGCTGATTTTCCGCTCAGGTGGAAAGACCAGGGGTTATTTGTAATGCCAGGCCAGGACAGTAGTTATATGTGGAAAGGATTTATTCCACAGGAAGAAAATCCACATTTGATAAATCCGGTTGAAGGGTATATAAGTTCTGCGAATCAGCGTCCGGTTGATTCAACTTATCCTTATTTCATACCCGGTAAATACGATGTTTACAGGGGGATTATCATTAACAGGAGGTTATCTTCCATGGAAAATGTAACACCGCAGGATATGATGAAACTGCAGAATGATAATTATAATGTATTTGCAGAATATGCTCTACCGATTTTGTTGAATAATGTCAGGAGATCGGCATTGAATGATACTGAGAAGATTTATCTGAATACCCTCAGCAAATGGAACCTGCGGAATGATCCACAGGAAAAAGCACCAACCATTTTCATAAACTGGTGGGATTCACTGCAGCAGATAATTTATGCGGATGAACTCAACCAGGGCGCCATGCCTGTTATTAATCCGGATAATTTTGTTTTAGTTGAAGCATTGTTACGTGATTCAGCCTATAAGTTCATTGATAATATACGGACGCCTGAAAAAGAAAGCATCGAGGATATGGTCACAAAAGCATTCAAAAAAGCAAGCCCGGTTCTAGAAACTGCTGAAAAAGAGGGAAATCTCAATTGGTCAGCTTTTAAGAATACAAGTATTTATCATCTCTTAAGAACAGGTGCTTTGCCGTTTGCCAGAACTGGATTACAAAACGGGGGCGGAAAAAATATCATTAATGCAACTACCCATGATCATGGCCCGAGTTGGCGAATGGTTGTTCACATGACCGATGAAATCGAAGCCTATGCCGTATACCCAGGTGGGCAGCAGGGCAATCCGGGAAGCAGGTATTATGATAATTTTATTGATACCTGGACAAAAGGTGAATATTATCGTTTGTGGATCATGACAGATAAAGACAGGGAAAGTAAAAAAATTAAGTGGACTATGACGTTCAGATCATAACCGTGATATCAAATAATTAAACCAACATGAAATTTCTTGCTTCCGTATTCCTTATGGCTTTAGTAGGTTTTGCATTGGGTTTATATCTCCCCTGGTGGAGTGTAGCCCTTGCCTGCTTTGGTATTTCCTTTTTTTTATATCAGAAGCCGTTGGTGGCTCTGTTGACGGGATTCTTTTCCATTTTTTTACTATGGGGTTTGCTTACCATTGTGCGTAGCCAGGCCAACGATCATATTCTCGCGCACAGGGTTTCGATACTTATTTTGCAAAAAGACAGCCCGAATTTACTCATCCTTGTCACCGCACTTATTGGCGGTATAACAGGAAGCATGGGTGCATTGTGTGGAAGTTTATTAAGAAGGATACGAATGGTCTCCTGACAAGAAAAGTTACAGATACCTATGAACATCTTATTAAAATTNAAACCNTTTCGGCAGATTTATTTCTTACTGGTTTTCGTATGCCTGCTTGGATTTCAACAAGTGCATGCCACCCGTATAAAAGGTAAAGTGTATACAGAAAGGAGTATTATACTTCCTTTTGCCTCCATCCTGGTAAAAGGAACCACAACGGGAACAACAGCTAACAGTGAAGGTGAATTTTACCTTGATCTTACCCCTGGAAATTATACACTGATATGTCAGCATGTAGGATACGAAAAGAGGGAACGGGAAATACAAGTGGGAGTAGAAACACTTGAGTTGAATTTTGTACTAAGGGAAGAAAGGCTTAGTCTGCAAGAAATCATTATTAAACCAGGAGGAGAGGATCCGGCTTACGAGATCATCAGAGCTGCCATTAAAAAAAGGCCTTTCTATAAACAACAGGTAGCAGCCTATCAGTGCAATGTCTATATTAAAGGGCTTATCAGGTTAAGGAAATTCCCAAAAACGTTTTTTGGACAACCTATAGATTTTGAAGATGGAGATACAAGTGGAAATAAGATCATATTTCTTTCCGAAACTTTGGCGCGATATGCTTTCAGTCAGCCCGACAAGCAAAAAATCGATGTTTTGTCTACAAGGGTTAGCGGCCAGAGCAATGGCTTTGGATTCAGTAACCCGCAGGTGATATCCTTTTATGAAAATAATGTGCAACTGACCCGGACANTTAATCCCAGGGGTTTTATTTCACCCATTGCCGATAATGCTTTACAGTTTTATACATACAAATACCGCGGTGCCTTTTTTGAAGACGGGAAGCAGATTAATAAGATAGAAGTGATACCCAAAAGAAAATTTGAGCCCCTGTTTCACGGGTTTATCAATATCATCGAAAACGACTGGCGTATCCACAGTATTGATCTGGACCTTAATAAGGAATCACAGATGGAATTTATTAATGAGCTGAAAATACAACAACTATACGTACCTGTTAGTAACGATATCTGGATGCTACAAAGCCAGACCGTTTATCCCTCGGCTAAACAATTTGGCTTTGATGCTTATGGATATTTCAGCAGTTTGTATGCTGATTATGAGGTTGAGCCGGGCTTTAAAAAGAACTTTTTTGGCCGCACCATTCTTAAATATGATTCTATTTCCAATAAACGCAAACAGGCTTATTGGGATTCTGTAAGACCGATGCCTTTATTGCCGGATGAACTTAGGGATTTTGCCCGGAAAGACAGCCTGGAGAAATTAAGGGAGGACCCGGCTTACCTGGATTCACTCGATAAAAAGCAAAACAGGATAACGCCGGTTGGTTTTGTGCTGAATGGCCAGACATTTACACGTCGAAGTAAAAAAAGATCTTTTACGTATGAACCATTTTTAAAATCATTCGGGTTTAATACCGTTGAAGGCTGGAACCTTAGGTTAGCAGGCACTTTTGAGAAAGACCTGCCAGGCAGGAAAACAATCAGCTTATCACCTGTATTGCGTTATGGATTTAATAACGGGCATTTTAATGCATTTNTAACCGGCAATTACAAGTTTGGAAAAACTTACACCAATGAATTGTCTGTTTCCGGAGGCAAGCGTGTAATTCAGTTCAATAATGCGAATCCCATTCCGCAATTAATGAACACTTTAAATACATTGCTTGACGGCAATAATTTTATGAAAATTTACGAGACCTGGTTCGGAAATATACAATATACAAAAGGACTCAGGGAAGGACTGACACTCATTGCAGGGATTCAATATCAAAACCGGAGACCCTTAAACAATACTGATACAAGTACATTCTGGGGGAAAAGTGAAAACAAAGCCAACCTGACACCTAATTTCCCTACAGAAATCAGTCAGGAAAATATCAATCCGCATCAAGCCTTAATAGCTGCTGTTTCACTTCGGTATCAGCCGGGGACAAGATATGTTGAGCTGCCCGACAGAAAATTCAATATTGGATCAAAGTACCCTGTTTTTATGGTCACTTACGCACGTGGAATCAATAAGCTGTTGGGAAGTGATGTGGAGTATGACCGCTGGCGTTTTTCCATGCAGGATAACTTTAATTTCAAGCTTGCCGGTGAATTCCGGTATAAAGTTGTTATCGGTGGCTTTATTGGGAAATCAAAAGTAGAATTGCCTGATTACCAGCATTACGATGGTAACCGGGTTACCGTTGCAAGCCCATACCTCAACAGCTTCCAGTTAGCGCCGTATTATGCCAACTCTAATGTGGATGACTTTTTTTCCGTCCTTCACATTGAACATCATTTCAACGGCTTTCTGACCAATAAAATCCCCTTTGTCAGGAGGTTGAATCTTCGCCTTGTAGGTGGCACCAATGCCTTCTATGTAGGAAAAAATAATTATTATTACGATTTCTTTTTTGGCATTGATAATGTGCTGAAAATCTTCCGGATCGATTATGTATGGGGGTATAATGAAAATGGTTATTTCGACCAGGGCATAAAGATCGGGATAAAGGCATTTTCCACTTTGTTTGACGAGAACTGATACAAACGGTTTAGGATTAGTTTTCAATTTCATTTTTTATTTTACTCTTTTGGCTGTTGACTCCAGACTCCTGACTCGGGACTCTTTTTATTTCCTCCATTTTCTTATCTTTGCAATGTTTAGGAATTTTGCCCAGCCTGCAACTGGGGTTCCAAATTTTCCGGGTTAACCGGAGGGATTAAAATAACCAATCATGCCTGTATTACACAACCGTGTTTCCCGTAAGGAGCTCAAGCTTCGTGTGCAACAAGACCCCACACCACGCCAGACCATATCCTTTTATTTATATACTCCTATCTCAGATACTCAATCATTCCGTGATCTTTGGTACCAGTCCTTAAAAGAAATAGGCGTACTTGGCCGTATCTATATTGCAGAGGAAGGGGTAAATGCCCAGATCAGCGTGCCAATTCCCCGGGTGGATGCTTTTCGGGACTTCCTGGATTCACAGCCCCCGTTCAAAGGATTGCGGTTAAACATAGCCGTTGATGATGACGGCAAATCGTTTTTTGTTTTGGATATCAAGGTCCGTAAAAAAATAGTGGCTGATGGTATCGATGATCCTTTTTTTGATATGCAGAGAAAAGGGAAGTATGTAAATGCCAGGCAATTCAATGAACTTACCAGCGACCCGGATACATTAGTGATTGACATGCGTAATCATTACGAATACGAAGTGGGGCATTTTACCAAAGCCCTTGAAATACCCAGTGATACATTCCGGGAGCAGTTACCCATGGCCGTTGATATGATGAAAGATAGAAAAGACCGCAATATCATCATGTATTGCACCGGGGGCATTCGATGCGAAAAAGCCAGCGCCTGGATGCTGCACAACGGTTTCACCAATGTATTTCATCTTGAAGGAGGCATTATAAATTATGTGCGGCAGGTCAGGAATGAATCCCTGGAAAATAAATTCCTGGGTAAAAATTTTGTATTCGATGACCGGCTTGGCGAACGCATCAGCAATGATGTACTGGCCCATTGCCATATTTGCGGCAACCCCTGCGACACACATGTTAACTGCGCCAACAGCGGCTGCCACCTGCTCTTTATTCAATGTGATGCATGTAAAGAAAAATATGAAGGCTGCTGCAGCGAGTCATGTCACGATTTTATACATCTTCCTGAAGAAGAACAAAAAGAAAAAAGAAAAGGAAAAGATAAAGGAAGAAATATCTTTAATAAATCGAGGATCAGGATGCAGGAAATTGCCCATCATCAGGCAATTACACCCAAATAAAATCTACTTACATTTTTCGATTCTTAAAAAAAGAAAAGGCCCAATGCCTTTTGTTAATTTATTCTCCAGGCTATACAAACCGGTGTAGGTACAGCGATCCTTTTTCCTGTATCAGTAAGAATACCTGTTTCCATGTTCCTGCTGAAAATGACCATTTCATCAGATCCCTGGTTTGCTACAATTAAATGCAAGCCATCGGGAGTGATGCTGAAATTTCTCGGGCCTTTACCCAGCGTTGGCTGATGGCCTATGAGCGATAGATTTCCATCCGCCGGATTCACAGCATACATAGCAATCGTATTAGATTCTCCTCTGTTAGACGCATAGAGGAAACGACCATCTGCAGAAAGGTGGATATCGGCAGAGCCAGCCTGGCCAGTAAACCCTGCGGGCACGCTCGAAATGTTTTGAATAGCTTTTAATCCGCCTGATTTTGCCTTATACCGGAAAGCCGTAACCGAACCGGAAAGTTCTTCCATGATATAGGCAAATTTGCCGGAAGGATGGAAAGTGAAATGACGCGGTCCTGAAGCCGGTTTTGTTTTAGCAAACGGTTGTTTTGCTGATTTAAGTTTGCCTGTTTTTTCATTGAAATGATAGATCATTATCTTATCTGTTCCAAGGTCTGGTACAAAAAGAAAACGGTTATCCGGTGAAAGAACGGTGGCGTGCACATGGGGCTTCTCCTGCCTGTTTTTATCCGGCCCCGAACCTGTATGATTTATTTTTTCAACGGCTGCCCCTAAGGAACCATCAGCCTGTATCGGCAGTACGGATAAAGAACCACTGCTGTAATTGCCCACAATCACCCATTTATTGGTTTTATCCACAGTCACGTAACAGGGATCATCACCACCACTGGGTTGTTCATTCAGTTTCCGCATAGAACCTGTTGATGGATCAAAATCATATGCTATGACCCTGCCGGCATCTCCGTTACCATTCATTTCACTCACCGCATATATTTTATTGCCGCCGGGCGCAACAGCCAGAAAGGAAGGATTCTTAATGCCGGTAGTTGTGAAAACAGGAGATGCTTCCGTTTTATCCTGCAGGTAACGGTAGACATAAATGCCTTCGCTCTTACCTGATGTATAGGTTCCGGTAATAAGAAAAACCTCATTTTTCTGTGCCGGCGATTGCAGACTTAAAAACAAACCGATAGTGATTGTGACAAAATGTTTCATATTACCAATTTACGGACTTAAAAATAATTGAAAGAAAAAGGAAAGTATACCGGCTTGTTATTAGAAAAAAGGAATCCCATTCAATGCCTGGATAAAGAGAACTATAACCCAAATAAGATATAGCCCGCTAAATATAAAAACCTGCTTTTTGCCGGTTGCAAGGAAATGTCCAACAAGGGGGATCACTTGTAATGCATGCATCCCAAAAAAATGAGCTACCCGAAGATCGCCGGCGTTCAGGCTCCAGTTAAGTAATGGAAGGCCAGGGCCACCGTCAGTTTCTCCAACGGTATGTTTCATAAATGAAATCATAAGACCACCCTCTATCGAAAATAATAGAAAACATAACAAACCTATGCGGTACGACCAGATCATTTTTTCCGGAAGGTTAAAGCTCCTTTGCCGGAAAAAAAGAAAACAAATTACGGCAGTTGCAAAAGTGAAAGTTAGAATGGCGATACCCATGATGGCAAAAACCACCCCATTAAAAGCTGTAGAAATATTAAAGTGGGAAGTTGTACCACGGTATGACTGCAAACAAATTGCAGCCAGTTCAATTATCATCGTGACCAGGAGGAACACAGTGTATATTTTTACGATTCTCCGGCTGTCAAGAAAACTTAAAATCCACCCCATTGTCCAGCTCAATATAGCAACAGACAGAAAAAACTTAAGCGGCTTGATCCAGGCATTAATCCCTTTTATTTCCCGATCATCAGTGAAAATCAATATGACCATCAGCAAGGCAAATGCAAGGTTAACAAACCCATTTATATACAATAACCTGTTGCGTTGTTTGAGTTGCCCCCAAAAAGATTGACTGTTTTCCATAAAACTCAGGCATAATTATCAGCAAAATACTGACGGGTGATTATCCAGCGAATCAACAAATAAAGCAATAAACCTACGGGCCCCAGCATGAATGTAAAAAACAAACAAGGTACTGTTAACCAATGATTGATCCCATGAAGAGCAGCATTCTTCCTTATAAACAGTCCAGTCATAAGGTCAAATGCCAGGTAATGCACCCAGCCCCCAACAACCATGGTCCTGTCATCAAATAATTTCATTACCCCGTCAAGGGTTGAAAACGACTCTATATCCGCCGGCTTGAATGTTGAAAGAATAAGCCAGGCATATACAATGGCGAGCAGGGTAATAAAGATGCCGATGATTACTTTATCTGCCTGTTTCCAGAAGGGCAAAAAAATCAGGATGATCCAACCCAGGAGGGCAAATGTATTGGTGTATTGAAAAATTTGATCTGCTGTCATAATCCGGCTGTTAATATTATTTTACAGTAAGATAGTAAATAAAGAATAACAGGACAGNTAAATGACCTGTCAGGATATGGCGCCCAATTTCCTGAGGCTGTTGACAATTTTTTCTTCAGTGATTTCAGCCGACAGATTTTCAGGAAGGAATTTTTTCCCTATCACTTTTTCATAGAGATCTATATATCTTTTGGAGATGGTGTCTATCCATTCATCAGTCATTACCGGAACAATTTGGCCTTCCTTGCCCATGAAATTATTGGCAATAAGCCATTCCCGCACAAATTCTTTGCTAAGCTGCTGCTGTTTTTCTCCGGCAAGCTGGCGTTCTTCAAATCCTTCTGCAAGAAAATAACGGGAAGAATCTGGTGTATGGATTTCGTCCATCAGGTAGATATCTTCTCCAATTTTACCGAATTCATATTTTGTATCGGCAAGGATCAGATTACGGGATTTGGCTATCGTCCGTCCTCTTTCAAATAACTGTAAAGCATATTTTGATAAAATTTCCCAATCCTTAGCTGAAACGAGGCCTTGCCGGATGATTTCTTCAGGTGAAATATCTTCATCATGACCCGCTTCTGCTTTGGTTGAAGGGGTTATAATTGGGGTAGGGAAAAAATCATTTTCCTTTAAGCCATCAGCCATTACAGCTCCGCAAAGCAATCTCGAGCCAGATTGATAGGTTCTCCAACCATGACCTACCAGGTTACCGCGAACAACCATTTCAATGCGAAAAGGATCGCATTTTTTACCAATGGTAACATTGGGTGCAGGTACGTCAACCAGCCAGTTAGGACAAATATCTTTTGTCTGCTCCAGCATATAAGCAGCGATTTGGTTCAATACCTGTCCTTTAAAGGGAATAGGGCGGGGGAGGATCACATCAAATGCAGATATACGATCGCTGGCGATCATTACCAGCCAGTTTGGTCCAATATGATAAACATCCCTTACCTTGCCGCTATAGAAGCCTGATTGACCTGGGAATTGAAAACGGTTCATGGCACGAAAATAAACCTACCCGTCCATTCAACCAATTTTCATAGCCCGTGGTTATATCCAAAAAGGGTAATTGGTGATTAAAAAATATATTTCACCGAAAAACCTACAATCCTTAATTTGTCCAAAATTTGTACTCAAAACCAGATTGCTTATGAAAAGATTAGCGAGCTATGCAGCATTGCTGCTTTTAATGCTCCCAACGATTGTTTTTGCCCAAGCCCAGGTTTTAACAGGTAGTGTGCAGAATTCACTAACCAAGGAGATGGTAGGCTCCGTTTCTGTAAGTATTAAAGGCACTACTGCCGGTACTTTTACGGATGATAAGGGATATTTTAAATTGACAGTTCCTTCGACTGTAAAATTTCCCCTTACCCTTGTGTTTACATCTATCGGCTATGATTTTAAAGAAATTGAAGTAACCGGGCCAGGTGAAGTTCCCACATTAGTTTTAAATGCAAGTTCCTCTCTTGGAGATGAGGTTGTTATTTCAGCAACCAGGGTTCCAACCAGGATTTTAGAATCTCCTGTTTCCATTGAGCGTGTAAGCTCAACAGCATTGAAGAATGCACCGGCTGCCAACTACTTTGATGTGGTAGGAAACTTAAAGGGTGTTGATATGGTAACAGCGAGCCTTACATTTAAAACAGTTACTACTCGTGGTTTCGCTGGTAGTGGAAACGTTCGTTTCAACCAGATTGTTGATGGAATGGACAACCAGGCACCCGGCCTGAATTTTGCCGTGGGTAGTTTTATTGGTTTGAATGAACTTGATGTGGAAAGCATGGAATTGCTGCAAGGCGCTTCCTCTGCTTTATATGGTCCCGGCGGCATGAATGGAACCCTGCTGATTAACAGTAAGAATCCCTTCAAATACCAGGGTCTTTCTTTCATGGCCAAAACAGGCATCATGCATACTGATGGTAAATACAGGGACCCATCGGCTTATCATAACTGGAACCTCCGTTGGGCCAAGAAGATTGGTGAGCGTTTTGCATTCAAAATAAATACCGAATTTATACAGGCCAAAGACTGGGTGGCAGCAGATGCCCGTAATGTAAACAGGCTGGACAGGGGTTCAGAAAATATTATTCCCGGCACCCGTGAAACCGATCCCAATTACGACGGTATCAATACCTATGGAGATGAAACAACCATCGATCTTCGCCAGGTATTAAATGGAATTGCAGGTGCCGCTCCTTTCCTTGCTCCTTATATTTCTACACTTACCGGCAGTGCAATTCCAGTTTCACGTACTGGATATACTGAAAAACAGGTTATAGATCCCAACACGGTAAATTTTAAATTAGGAGGATCCCTGAATTATAAAATCACTAATTCTCTTGAAGCGATTGTTGCAGGCTTTTGGGGTACTGGTAGTACGGCTTATACCGGAAGTGACCGTTATGCATTGCGCGATCTAAAGATGGGACAATATAAAGTTGAATTAAATCATACTAACTGGTTTGTTCGCGCTTATACCACCCAGGAAAATGCAGGGCAGTCATATAACTCTACCATTACAACCCGTATTTTCAACGAAGGATGGAAGCCATCTCAAACCTGGTATACTCAATATGGTCAGGCTTTCTTAAATTCCAAATTAGGTGGTGCTACAGATATCAATGCACATAACCTGGCTCGTGGAGTTGCAGATGTCGGCAGGCCTGAAGCAGGAAGTAGCCAGTTCAACAAAACCTTTGATTCAGTCAGGTTAAAGCCTATTTCTGAAGGTGGCGGGCTCTTTATCGACCGCACAAATTTATATGCTACTGAAGGTCAGTATAACCTGACACATCTTACCGGAAAATGGGCTGAGGTGCTGGTTGGTGGTAATTTCCGCCGTTTTGTGCTGAATTCTGAAGGAACCTTGTTTGCAGATTCTGCCGGCCCCATTGGTATCAATGAATATGGTGCGTATGCTCAAATTACAAAACCACTTTTCAATGATTTCCTCAAATTAACTGTATCAGGTCGTTATGATAAGAACTCCAATTTTAAAGGAAGGTTTACCCCAAGGGCGACTGCCTTATTTAAAATTGCCAATAATAATAATATCCGGGTATCTTATCAGCAGGCTTACAGGTTTCCATCTACACAACAACAGTGGATCAACCTGGCAGTGGGTGGAGGTATCCTGATTGGTGGTGTACCACAACTAAAAGAATTCTACAATTTTGCAGGCAATCCCGTTTACTCAGCTGCTGGGTTAACCGGACCTAGTCCTGGTCTAAAAGTGCAGAGCTTTGAAGATTTCAGGCCTGAGGCAGTAACTTCCTATGAGATAGGTTATCGAGGATTAGTAGCTAATAATAAATTACTAATTGATGCTTATGGGTATTATGGAATTTATAAAGATTTTATTACCAGAATAATCGTGCTGCAATCAATTACGGCAAATCCACAACCTTCAGACATTTTAGATCCTACTAAACGAAGGAATCTTTCTGTTCCGGTTAATACGCCAACAAAGGTTAAAACTCTTGGTGCCGGCTTAAGCCTTGAGTACCGCTTCAACAAAGGCTTTTATGCAAACGTAAACGGCAGTTATGATGACCTGCAGGATGTTCCGGAAGGCTTTATCACCAATTTCAATTCGCCTAATTTCAGGGCAAATATAGTTGCAGGTAATAATGGTTTGGGTAAAGGAGGCAGGATTGGTTTTTCAATAGCTTATCGCTGGTCTGATACTTTCTATTATGAAAGCGATTTGGCTAATGGCTTTGTTCCCGCTTTCCATAACCTGGAT
>Ga0031656_10000141_pt1 | contig 20712 bp, 16 predicted proteins | sample FrelakmetDIP11DI_FD_55080 | JGI IMG/M metagenome (GOLD analysis project Ga0031656, IMG submission 55080) | Freshwater lake sediment microbial communities from the University of Notre Dame, USA, for methane emissions studies - DIP11 DI | ecosystem: Environmental > Aquatic > Freshwater > Lake >... | reverse complement strand
AAAACGTCGGTAGCATTGACGGGTATCAACGTATTCTGCCCTGCGTCAAAGGTAAGTTCTGCAGGCGTAAGCTTTGGTATTGAACGGACATTGTTTGCCACAGGTAGTACCGTATAAGAGAAATCATCCGTTGTAGGGACAGGATAGGATTGAAAGGGATCTTCCTGCGCGATTCTGTATTTAACCACAAGTTCAATGCTCCCGTCGCTCATTTCATCTCCATTTGGTGTGTTATTTCTGGCAAGAAGGGTTATCTTTGAAAAACCTTTAACCGGATCATCTGAAAAGGAATATACGCCGCTATCGGGCAGGACTATCTCTATAGTGCCACGGAAGAAATAATTTAGCATGCCTGCTGAATAGCCGACGGCCCGGGGGATCAGCTTCCGGGCATAATCTTCATGGCATCGTTCATCTCGGTAAAAAGTACTGTAATATTTGCTTCCTTCGCCAAGCATCTCGTATACGGCGGTTGTAAGATAACTCGGCCTTACAAAGTGTCCAATCTGTTCTCCAGCGGTAATCTTACTGATCCATATGCCCGTATCTTCTTTCCCATCCTCTGCAATGATTTTCTCAGGAGACTTTGTGCCTGCTATGAAACTTTGCATGTCGGTGCTCGATTTTTTGGGAAAAGGAAAATAATGCCTGTCGTCTGCCGCATACCTCTCTGCGGCAAAAACAGTATCACCACTGAAAAAGTTTGCATTCGTATATTCTGCCAGCCCTTGTGTAAGCGTAGCAGACGGATTTGATCCCTGATAGTGGTCAGAATCAAAAAGCCGGGCCACGGGTGAAAGGCCATTGTTCAAAGTGCTAAAGGAGACGCTTGCAAAAACAGGATCTGAAGCAAGGGTATTGATATAATGAGACTGGTCTTTTGCCCATGTCTCAAAATATTTGCTGCCGGACAGGTTTTTTTTCATGATGGAATCTTCAGGATGCGCGTCATTACGCACGTGATCAGGTACGGCAGTATCCTGTAACAGGTGCATCTGGTGCCCCAGCCCTCTGAATGTTTTTGCGAAGTTCGCCTGTCTCGCCGAGTCATTGAAAGAGGTAAGGGCAGCAGAGTAGTATTCTCTTGTCTTTTGCCATGACCAGTCTCCTTCTACTACGTTTTGCTGGTTACTTCCATCCTGTGCCCAAAGGACCGATGATTCACCGGCATAATGAGATATAAACCAGTCGTCCAATCCAGCCTGCTCCCATGGTTTTAATGGGTTATGAAAGTGATTTAGTGAACGAGTTGTGCCGGATACGGGGAATAAGGGGCTACTTTTGTCCTCAAATTCTGCACCCTCTTGGAACCAGTCTTTAACCTTTAATGTTTGCCCATTCCATTGAAACTTCTCATCTAAGTTATTTTGATAGCCTATTTTTTTAAGGTAATTCGTATTTAGACCGAGCACGGAATTTTCTGCTGCAATTCGAGATAAATCTCTGTGCGTTACTTTTTCATTCCAAGAATAACTATCTTCAACACATGCCAATAACAGAGCAACGACTAGTAAAAATTTCTTAATATTCATAACTATTTCTCCGGATAAGGCGGCCTTCCAAAGGCCTTTTCTTCTTTGTTAATCTCTTTGATAAGAAGAGGCATATTCCCCTTCTCATATGCTTCGGTAGGGAAGGACGGTGTTCCTTGTTTTTTCCTCTCCTCAATTGTCAATTTCTTCAACGGTATAATTGCCTTCTTTTCTTCCCATTTGATTTTTTTCCGTAGGATGAGATCCACTTTCAGGGATTCCCATGACCCCATTCCAATATGTTCATACCCTGCTTTGAATATCAGAACATCCATGGGTGTCACATTGCTCAGTATCTTTAATCCCATGCCGGGGATTTCAAATTCTCCATTTTTATCGGTTACGGTTTCCCTTGCATCATGAAAATTGTGCACAGCTCCACCGGGTGTTATCTGTTCGGTATTCCATACTCCAAGCACAACTACCCCTTCAACCGGTGCTCCGGTATCTGCATCTATTACCCTGCCGCTGTATGGTCCGTCATATCGAATTCCATATGCGCACGTAAAAGTTGCCAATAAGATAAGGATATTTACGACTACTGCAATGAATACTCTTTTCATACGTCATTCCTCCTTTGAAATATGGTTTATAAAATTGCTTCTACCGGATTTGTATGGATTTATGTCCAGCTTCCTATAAAAGAACAAGATTCCAATGCTGATATTTCCTTTAGGCATTCCAGCTTTCCTAACGGTTGTCATTCCGGGCTTGACCCGGAATCCAGCGACTCTTGCCTAAAAAGAAGTCTTCAAACAGATCACGCCAATATGGATTGGCTGACTGGATTAATTCCTTTTTCCATTTGCGCTTCCATTCCTTTATCTGTCTCTCCCGAATAATGGCGTTTCTTATGTCTTCAAAAGTTTCANAATATACGAGANAGGTAATTTCATATTTTTTCGTGAACCCATCAACCAGTTTTTGCCTGTGCTCTTCAATGCGCTTGACTAAATCAGATGTTACACCAACATACAGGGTCCCGTTTCTGCGACTCGCAAGAATATACACATATCCTTTTTTCGGCATTAGGGATATGAAAAAAGTCGCTGGATTCCGGCGTTCGCCGGAATGACGGCCCACACTAATCCCAGATGATCCAAAAATTTATAGCGGATACCTCTCCTTTATAAAATGTTTTAGGTAATCTGTGACTTTTTTCTTTTATATCCATGGGATTCTCGCAGGCTAAAGCCTGCGGCTACATTATTTTCCGACTATTTCCGGCAAAGAATTTATTAATACCAATCTATTTTCCATAATCCGTCATTATCGACTGAGAAATAGATATAGTGCGTAATTGCTATCATCTGCCCGTCATAGGATTCATCTTTCCTGATCCGGTATTTCGCGCCATTCCCTCTCACATAAATACGCTGAATATCCTCCATGTCCTCAGCAATTTGAGGCATTTGAGCATCAAGCGCAATAAATATATCATGGTAATGGGGCTTTGTTTCTTCAATAAAATAGTTTACCGCGGTATCGAAGTGCTGATTTGCAAGAGCTGTCCTCATCCCTTCCCATTTCCCCCTGAGCAGATTATCCATTTGCGTTGCGTTCATTACCGGTATTGAAACAGTATCCTGATAAAAATTGCCATCCGGGGCGGTGACACTTACGGTAAAAGAGTAGATGCCTTCAACAGCCATTGCAAACCGGTATTCTTTCTCATTACTGTCGAGAAGGTCCGGCTGGGAGGGCCCTGTTACAGAAACTTCTGCTTCATCAAAACTGAATGATCCATCTATGCTGAGCGTGAGCTCAAGTGGTGCTATGCCTGATTCAAGGTTTGGTCTCAGCCTGATGTAATTGTCAGTCGCTCTTGCACCGACTGTCACCTGGGTTGACGCAGTATTACCTGTCGAGTCTATGGCAGTAGCTGTTATTGTGTTTATGCCTTCATCAAGCGGTATGTGGTTTACGACAAATTGATTTCCATAAACGGCTGCCGGAATCCCGTTCACGGTCACTCCTGTATCATTCCCCGCGGAATTGATTACAGCCCCTTTAACGGTTATATCAGTGGAGATTATATCCCCTTGCGACGGAGAACTTATGGCAATTGTGAGACTGGGTGCAACATCTGCAATGCTCCCTTTTCCACCGGTGAGCGCTGAAAATCTCCCTGCCCAGGCATTCCTGATATTTTCTATTCCCGGCAATTCATTCCCGGAAAATGTGCCGGGAGTAGTTATGAAAATGAAGGCTGCCCTGAAGACCTTCTGGGACGCTGAAGCATTGGGAACCCGCTCTCCTTCTGCGGCAATAATATCATCTATTGTTACATATTGTGGTGTCCCGGAAACCGTAATGCCGGGTTCAGGCAGTCTCAAAGGGTCAATGGATGGATTCCCGATCAGCAGCATCGGTGGTACCCTTGATTTATCGTAAAATCCCATGAGATAGAGATCGAGAGGACTGCAGTATTTTCCTCCGCCTGTGGACGTGAAGGTTCCATTGCCGTTATCCAGCCAAGCATTTCCGTAATGCAGGGAAGCACCGGAATCGAGTAAGAAACTCCAGTGGCTTGCGTCTTTTCCGAGAAGAGCTGTGCTGATACTGCCCTGTGCATCTTTGTACTTCAACGATGTGCCCCATCTGTGCATTTGCTCATGAACAAGGGTATTAATCGTATTTTCAAAATTCGGATCACGGGGATCTGTAATCAGGGTCAATAGGTTTCCCATATCAATGGTTCCCTGAAGTTTACCATTGCTTCCAAAGAGGGTGGTATTGTCAACAAGTGGCTTGCCTATGCCCTGTGTATCATTTTTCACTTCCAGGTAAAAAGCTTTTGCCTGTGAGTCAGGCATTGAATAGGTAAAATTGGAGAAGATTATGAGGAAATCATATTCGTCCGGGTGCAGCCGCAGCAACTCTTTTGCTATCTCCTGTCGTGGCAAAATATTCAACGAGCCGTCAGGGTTTTTGGCATCATAGTTCCCTGTAATTTCCATGACCGTTACATTTCCATAATCTCCAAGAGTGCTTGCTGAAAAGATTTTTGTTAAGGCTGCATTGATGGTTATTGTTTCGCCGGAAACCAATGTTCCCGAAAAAGTGAAGGGATTAAAGCCCTCTTTTGTTATTGTTCCACTGAAAGCACCGGCTTCAAGGCCTGCAATGTGAAATCTTCCATCTGCACCTGTTAGTGTTGTCTGCGTGATATTGAGAGAATCGGTTACCGACACGATTGCTGATTGGACAGGAGACAGTGCTAACGACTCTATTACCATTCCGGTGATACTTCCTTTGGTTGTAAGGGCAACTGTTATACTATGGGTTGCTGTCTGACCATATTGATCGGTTGCAAGAGCAGTAATAGTGTTCTGACCACCCTGAATGTCGATTAGCAAGGAAAAAGTCCCGTTATCTACCGATGCCGGAAACCCATTCACGGTAACTATTGCATCATTGCTCACATTTCCGGTAACGGTTATTGGTGATGAATTCACCACAGCACCATTTATCGGAGATGTAATGTTGACGGTAGGAGGAGGAATCGGGGTCAACCGGACATCAAGGATTACAGTCTGTCCATCAGGCAATGCTCCGTTAACTCTCTGTTCACTGTAGCCTGCTTTTTCAAAGGTGGCTGCAAAACTCCCGGAGCTTAAATCAGTTAATGCATACAATCCGTTTGGATCAGTAGAAGTTGTATGGGTATTGATGGAATCTGTGACGGTGACATGCGCATCGGATACTGGCAACCCGGTTGCTGAATCGGTTATTGTTCCTGTGAGGGCAGCAGGAAGTTTTGTTATCCCGCCCCGAACACAGCGAACATTGTAATTGTTGTAGAATTTATGCTCAAAGGCTCCGGCAGAACTTCCACTGAAAAAATCAACCACATATGCATCATCAGGAACATACGATTCGGAAGAATTCAGGAGAGCCAGATACGAAGTGGACGTCCAGTATTCACTCCAGTCACCACAGGCAACCTGGGGGAAAAATTCATGATTGATTGCGGGCTTGTATCGAATATCAATGATGGATGAGAGTTCTTTGATATTCGGAACCCTCCAGTCAGCATATCCCCCGAGCGCGAGGTTTTCACAATAGGCAAGAGATGATTCCCAGTTTGCTGCAGTCGAATCTCCCTGCTGCCATATAAGACCTGTAAGCAAATCCGTCGTCGTTCCATCACCATTATCAAGCAAAGTATTCAAAGGCAATTGAGCACCCCGGACACACCGGACATAAAACGGGTAAGATTTCGTGCTTTTACCAATAGTGCCATCCGAGAAATTCACGAACCAGGCGTTATCCTTATACGTATCGCTGAATGAAGATGACCAGTAATACTGCTTTTTAGTTGCAGGAAAGATGGATAAGTCTATTGCGGGATTGTATCGTCCATAATCCACAATTCCGGTCAGTTCTCTCATGGTCGGGAAGCGCCAGTCTGTATATCCGCCAAGGTTNAGGTCCTCACAATACAATAGTGCCTCGTCCCATGTCCGGGCAAAACCATCATCCTGCTGCTCCCACACAAGCAACGTGTTATTGTCCCGCACCGTTCCCTCGGTATAAAGAGTATAAGACAGGTGATTCATATCGTAACTGCCATCCTGGGCCAAAGATGATCCCGGAACCGGACAACCGATGAGATTGCCATTTGCATTGTAGCAGCTTCCCTGACCTGTATCGGGAAGATAGAATGAACTCATCGCAGCAACNTTCAGGTCAACAACCACAGCCGGGTGGTCTGCATCGCTGGAGGGAATTGTGATATGATCGATAACGTTTCCCTCATCAGCCGGATTATATGTGACGGTGAGAGTACAAGACATGAGGGCTGATAGTGTTTTGCCGGAGCATTCGTCAGAGCTCATCAAGAACGGAGGCGAAGGGCCGGTAATTGTCCCTATTGCCAAATTCTCTTTGCCGGTATTCGAAACGACAACCTCCTGAGTTGTTACCCCTTGTCCGTTTGCATTCCAGAAATCAAGCTCCGAGGGAGATACCCTGATTTCCTGCCCATCGAGAGGTGCTATCTGTTTTCCCCGGACACAGCGCACACCATATTTATTGCAATTTCTGTCTTTGATGGAACAAACACCTAAAATCCCATTGTTATTCATCGTCCACTTGTAACTGTAATCAGTCACAGGGAGATATGTTGTAGATGACCAGGATGGAAAGTTAACATTAAGATTGAGATAATCAGACATGATCGATGGACCTTCTCCCCCATGGGTGAGCGATTCATATTCTTTTATATTCGGCACTCTCCAGTCTGTATAACCTCCATAAGAGAGACCTTCACAGTGACTGAGTGCATCAGTCCACCCGGTTGAATTTTTTTCATTCTGCTGCCACATTAAACTGGTAGACAGGTCGGATACCGTTCCATTTCCGTTGTCCGCAAAGTGAGCAAAAGGCAGAGGACCACCGCGAACGCACCTCGTATATGCGCGTGTTGATGGAGTAATATGATTGTAAGTGCCGGAAGCAAAATCTACTAACCATGGCTCACCGTAATAACAGGTCATCAGTGTGGATGACCAGTAGGTGCTGCTTTTTGTGTTTGGGAATGAAGAGCGGTCAATCGCAGGATACGTCTGCCCGTAATTGACAATGCCGGTCAGTTCACTTTTCGACGGCAGCCGCCAGTCTGTATATCCTCCAAGGTTCAGGCTTTGGCAATAATTGTCTGCTTCAAACCATGTTCTGGTGGTACTGTCATCCTGCCGCTGCCACATCAGATTCGTATTTTTATCGAGTATGGTTCCATCACTGTTTACCGTGTATGACGGTAGGTTTATTGCATAACTTCCATCCTGTGCAAGTGGGTCACCGGGCGGGGAACAGGGGACAATCTTGATTTTCCCTTTATTGCTGAAACATTGATTTTGACCGGTATCAGGCAGGTAAAAAGCTGCTGCGGGCAGACAGATCAAGAATGTTATCAGGGTGACAAGACTGAAGACTACCTCACAATGAATGTTTTTTTTCATCATAATCCCTCCTCATGAAAAAATGCATTGGTTTTTTTTGGTTTACTATCTTCTGTCAAAGTCTTTCGAAGATATGTCCAGGCGGCTGTANTATTGCATGAGGANNGAGGAATTTACTTCCCAATTTTTGCTTTTTATGTAACCTTTTTTGCTTTTTAGCGGTATTGTTCCATTGCTCTTCTGCGCTCCTTGACACCTGAAAACGCAAAAGTGTAAAGTTAAGTTCGTGGGCAGTTAGCTCAGTCGGTAGAGCAGAGGCCTGAAAAGCCTCGTGTCCGCAGTTCGATTCTGCGACTGCCCACCATTTCTTCCTAACCCACATGCAAAGTGAAGAAAAATCATCTGAATATCAGCGCTGGTTCAATAACAGGACATTTCATGCATAATCACGAACATTTAACTTTTTTCTTGACAAAACAATCCAATTTTGCTAAAAATTGACAAGCATGATCAGGCATATACTGTACATAATACAGATACTGATTTTCTTAACTGCTCTCCCCCTGTACGCATCTGAAATCAAACTTGAGACACAAGGCACACAGCCTGCAATCTCCAGTCTTACCGAAGACGAGATCAAGAATAGCCCGCCCTTTGTTGAAGATTACAGCAAGAATAAACTTGCTGTGGTTGCTGTCAGCAGACACATAACACTTTTTTCAGAAAGAATCCGTGAGAAATTCTCTTTGTGGCTCAGCAGGTCGGGCAGATATCTTGAATTAATGAAAGGGATATTGAAAGAACAGGATATCCCGGAAGAGATGGTCTTTCTCTCTCTTATAGAGAGCGGATTTAATCCAAATGCATATTCGCCTGCAAAGGCAGCCGGGTACTGGCAGTTTATCGCATCTACGGCAAAACGATACGGGCTTGAAATAAACTGGTGGCGTGATGAACGGAGAGACCCGGTAAAGTCTACGTTAGCAGCGGCAAATTACCTGAACGACCTCTATGATATGTTCGGTTCGTGGCATCTGGCAATGGCGGCGTATAATGCGGGTGAAGGCAAGATCATGAGAGCCCTGAACAGGACAAAAGCTGACGATTACTGGTCATTGTTGCCCACCAATCAGATCAGAAAGGAAACGAAGGACTACGTTCCCAAGTTCATTGCTGCAAGTCTTATTGCAGACAGGCCGGAACATTATGGATTTGATGACCTCGAATTCCATCCGCCGCTCAGTTATGAAACAGTGACACTGAAATCGCCTGTTGACCTTGAAGTCGCTGCAGAATGTGCAGAAGTACCGGTTGAGATAATCAGGGAATTAAACCCTGAACTGAAAAGATGGTGCACACCTCCCGATCTCCGGGAATATTCACTGAGGATCCCGGAAGGCAAGAAAGAAGTTTTCCAGGAGAAACTCTCCCGGATATCGGAAGACGAACGCTTTACTGTTGACTTGTATACGGTCAAGAAAGGGGATACCTTTAAAAGCATATCGAAGAAGACAGGAGTACCTGTGGAAGTTATCCTTGACCTGAATGATATGGAGAAGATCATGCCNCTTACGGGCGGAACAAAAATCTATCTCCCTCCCAAAGGAAAGTTTGTTCAGGACAGGCAGGACCGTGCAATCATAAAAAAGGCTTCACTGAAACAGAAGAAATCTGCAATGAAGGGCAAACGTTCCGGATCAAAAAGATCTGTTGTAAAGATATCGTATAAGCAGAAGAGAGCACCGAAGACCGCTTCGAAAAGAATTTAGCCTTCTTTCTTCCCTGACAATTTTATCTGCGCCTCATCCTTGAAAGGAGAATTGGGGAATCGTGTTATAAGTTCCTCNTATTTTTTCCTGGCTTCGTCAGGTTTCCCTTCTTTTTCAAGGATTCTGCTGTATTCCATGAGAGCAAAATCCTTATATATATCACTTTTCAAATTGTAGAGTGCATCGAGAGTCTTTTTTGCCTCGCCGGCATCGCCTTTTTGGGTATAGATCATTACCATTTTCCGGTAAGCAAGCGGAAGGAATGTTTCATCGCCTGAATATCTCCGGGAAAAATCTTTCAGAGTTTTTAGCGCCTCATCATACTGGCCAAGTTCATAGGAGCAGGCTGCAATATAATAGAGGGAGAAAGGAGATTTTCTGGTATCGTAAGCCTTACTGAATGCATTTAGGGCTTTCTTGTATTGTTCTTCCCTGTTTTCCGGCTGCATGGGGCCTCTGCTGTAGTAAATTTTGTATGCTTCATACTCGAGCTTCTTTGCGCTGGTCTCTTTCGTGTACGAATAGAATAGGAAGCTCACAACAGCTATGATGATGACAAGGATGCCGATACCGATTTTCAGGGCAGTGCTCTGTCGTTCCAGTAAGGTATCCTTAAGGTTCGAAAGGGTTGTCTGTACCCCTTCCTCTGGTGTATCCGCCTTTTTCGCTACTCTTTTTTTGATTGCCTTCGGCATCAATCCCTCCTGCGAGTTTTTTCTATAAGAGCCTTTGCATGATCAAATATGGATTCAATGCGGTTCTGTTCTATCCCGGAAGCAAGGAGTATTGTTCTTGCCATGTCCCGTGTGATGAGATCTGAGGGACTATGGGCATCAGTATTGATGCAGAGCGGTATGCCGAATCGTATCGCTTCTTTGGCGACATACCCATTCGATAGTGAATGCCCCTTGCGGGCAGTTATCTCGAGCGTTACCCCTTTCTCCTTTGCGAGGAGGAGGTCTTCCTCGGAGATCAGGCCCGGATGTGCAAGAATATCAGCATTTGCCTCAATGGCTGCCTTGTTCGTTCCAGGTGTAACCGGCTCGACGATTGTTTCCCCGTGCACGACAACGATTTTTGCGCCTAAATGCCGTGCCTCTTTCACAATATCAGGGATGAGCTGCGGAGGAACATGGGTAATCTCCGCGCCCGGGATAGCGTCTATCGAAATATAGGGTTTGATTTTTTTGATTGCATTGACAATCCGGGGAATCACCAGGTCGATGTTCGATAAATCAACATGGTCTGTGATCGCGATTGCCTTATAGCCGAATGCCGTTGCCCTTCTGATTAGTTCAGAAGGCACAAGTTCTCCGTCACTGAAAAAACTGTGTGTGTGAAGATCAATCATCGTTTCGAATAATCCATGCTATTTGTCATCCTGAACTTGTTTCAGGATATGAGAATCCATCGAGATGCTGAAATTAATTCAGCATGACACAGAAACAATCATTCATAAAGTGCATATTGTATCAGAATGATTATTCTTTTTGCACGACGGCAGACAGATTATATCACATCATAGCAATGGCGCCCGGGCGAGGGCGAGCACGGTAACTTCCTGTGCGCCGGCTTTCATGAGCATTTTCGAGCACTCCCTTACAGTCGCCCCGGTTGTAATCACATCGTCAACAAGCAATACCCGGAGGTCCGTGATGTTACCGTGAACTTCAAAAGCATTCTTGAGATTAAAGAGGCGCTCCCGGGCAGAGAGGCCGATCTGGGGAGGCGTGTCCTTTGTCTTGAAAAGAAAATCCATGTAAAGGGCAATCCCTGTATGCCTGGCTATAACATGTGAAATCAGGAGGGACTGATTAAAACCCCTTGCTATCAGTCCTTTTTTACTTAAGGGAACAGGGATGATACCGTCTGCGCGCGGGATGTCAAGATGGAGCAGTAAATTTCCGAGCGGTTTGGAGAGTCTTCTGACTCTGTGAAACTTGAACTGATGAATTGCTTCCGCCAGAACTCCTTCATACANNCCGTAAGTTATGACCCGGGAGAATGGTGGTGCTTTTTGCATGCACTGTCCGCATATCCTTGCGTGTTCTGATGCTACAGGAAGGGCACATATCATGCACGATGGGCCGGAGTATCTTTTGAGCTGAGACCAGCAGGCGCTGCATACCGGGGAATGAGTCCATTGATCTGATGGATTTCCGCAGGACGGACAAAGAGACGGGTAAAGGATATTAAGAAGTCCGGAGATCAGGGCATGTCTATAATGAGCACTGTTCCGCATCTGCCGCATTTGGGCTCCCGGGAGAGCTTTTCCCGCGAGACTTTATTTTTTATTCCGCACTCCGTGCAGGCGATAATCTGAAAGTCTGGAACAGACTCGGGTGTAGGCAGTTCTTTCGTGTCGATTCCTTGTTCCTGGAGAGATGTCATAACTAAATTTACATATGCCTCATCTCTTGTAATGAGTTCAATACCCATCCCGTTTTTAGCGGGTGTAACAGGTGCTTTAACGGTCCTCCTCACAATCCCCTTGAGCGAGGAAATCTTATCGCCGGGCATCATTAGGTGGATTTCTACTTCAGTGCCCGGAGCAAAGCCACGGTTTGTTCTGATAAACAGGCCATTTGCTGACAGGTTGCTTAAAATACCTTTATAGCTTAATCCTCCTGAACTGAATGTTACCTCAAGCCTCTTGGTGAATCTCGGATGTCTTTGATAACCTCTCTGGCGCGCCACTAAAACTGCTCTTTGAGCAGGATACGTTCATCCCGCCTCTGGCCTGTTGATATGATATGAACCTTAACGCCCAGCATTTTTTCGATTGTTTTGATATAGGCTTTTGCGGTCCGCGGCAGCTTGGTGAAATCCCTTATGCCGAGAGTGCTGGTGTCCCATCCTTTTGTTTCTTCATACACAGGTTCACATTCCTCAAATACAGGTATTTCTTTCGGGAATTCTTCATATATCTTTCCCTTATGCCGATACGCAGTGCATATTTTTATGACATCGAGGCCGTCAAGGATATCGAGTTTTGTAAGCGCAATTCCGGTGAGTCCGTTAATCCGCGCAGAGTGCCTGAGTATTACCATATCCAGCCAGCCGCATCTTCTCGGCCTGCCGGTTGTGGCGCCATACTCTCCGCCCTTTTCTCTGAGTGCGTCGCCGAGAGCATCCTTGATTTCTGTCGGGAAAGGACCGCTCCCCACTCTGGTTGTGTAAGCTTTTACAACACCAAGCACCCGGGAAATTTTTGTAGGACCGACGCCGAGGCCTGTGCAGGCACCTCCTGCAATGGCATTGGAGGAGGTTACAAAAGGGTACGTGCCATGGTCGATATCAAGCATCGTGCCCTGTGCGCCTTCAAATAATACATTTCCCTTTTCAGCAATAATTCTGTTAATAATGATGTCNGTATCGGCGATGTAAGCAGAAAGTTTCTCTGCATAGNCCATATATTCATTAAATATATCATCTGCCTTAAAGGCTTCTGCCTTATAGAGGTTTTCGAGGAGAAAATTGATGTAAAAGAGGTGTGCCTTCAATTTTTCTTTAAAAACGGCTGGGTGAAGGAGATCTGCCATCCGTATGCCTGTCCGCCCGATCTTGTCGCAATAGGCTGGACCGATACCCCGTCCCGTTGTCCCGATACTCCTATCTCCCCTGAGTTTCTCGCTCTCCCTGTCCAATGCCATGTGGTAAGGCATAATNACATGGGCATTTTTACTGATAAAGAGGTTCCTGCTGATCTCAACGCCTCTTGCCTTGAGACCGTTGATTTCCTCGATTAACGCAGCAGGGGCAATAACGACACCGTTTCCGATGAGACATTTTTTGTCTTTATAGAGTATTCCCGAGGGAATGAGATGCAGAATAAATTTCTCGTCGTTAATGACGACGGTATGGCCTGCATTATGTCCCCCCTGATACCGTGCAACAACATCCGCCTTTTCAGAAAGGAAATCTACAATCTTTCCTTTCCCCTCATCACCCCACTGTAAACCGACTACGACTACATTTGGCATACCGGCACCTCGCCTACAGACTTATTTGCTTGACCGAGAGGATATTCGGNAGCTTCTTGATTTGATCGATAATCTGGGGTGATGNATGGGTATCGANGCTGACCACAGAGATAGCCATACCTCCCTGGCGCTCTCTCCCGAAATGCATCCGGGCGATATTAATATGATTTTTTCCAAGGAGTGTCCCGATATTCCCTATGACACCCGGCTTGTCATTATTATATAAGAGGAGGAGCTCCCCCTCCGGAACTATTTCGACCTTGAAATTGTCGATGTAGACAATACGCGGATCCTTTTTGCTGAAGAGGGTTCCCGCAACATAACTTTCCTTGCCTTTCGCCTTTACCCTGAGTGCAATCATNCTCTGATAGTCGCCCTCATCAGTGCTCTTGGTCTCTTTGACCTCTATTCCTCTTTCCTTTGCAATGACAGGTGCGTTCACAAAATTGACCGTTTCCAGCAGGATAGGGTTAAGAAAACCCTTAATCGCAGCAATAGTAACCGGAGCGGTATTGATCTGCGCTGCATCTGCACGGTATTCGATCGTTATTTCGGTGACGCCGCCTTCAAACATCTGGGCAGCAAAACCCCCGAGTTTCTCTGCAAGATTTATATACGGCTGAAGCCGTGAAACCTGGTCTGCAGGAATGGACGGGAAATTGACCGCATGACGAATTGTTCCATGAATGAGATAATCGACGATCTGTTCTGCAACAGCAACAGCAACATTTTCCTGCGCTTCTTTTGTCGAGGCGCCGAGATGGGGAGTGCATATGAAATTATCAAGGCTGAGGAGGGGATTATTCTCAGGGGGTTCCTTTTCAAAGACATCGAGAGCNGCGCCTGCAACTTTGCCTGAAACAATGGCATCATAGAGGTCTGTTTCGTTGATTATCCCGCCTCGTGCACAGTTGATTATCCTGACCCCGTCTTTCATGGTCCGTATGGATTTTTTATTAATAAGATATTTTGTTTCTGGTGTCAGGGGTGTATGTATGGTAATGAAGTCAGAGCGTTTGAAGAGTTCCTTAATGTTAACCTTCTCAACCCCCATGGTATTTGCCGTGTCTTCGCTTAAGAAAGGATCGTATGCAATGACATTCATTCCGAAAGCCTGCATCCTTTTTGCGACCTGACTCCCTATATTGCCGATGCCGATTACTCCGATGGTCTTGTTNNAGAGTTCTACCCCCATGAACTTCTTTTTCTCCCATTTGCCGGTCTTCATGGATACCGTGGCCTGGGGGATCAGCCGGGCAAGCGAAACAATGTGCGCGATGGTATGTTCTGCTGTGGTGATGGTGTTACCGCCCGGGGTATTCATAACAACGATGCCTTTTTTTGTGGCTGCAGCCTTGTCGACATTATCCAGTCCTGAACCGGCACGGCCGATAACTTTCAGATTCCTGGCAGCATCTATGATCTCAGAGGTGACCTTTGTCGCTGACCGTATCACCAGACCATGGTATTCGCCTATGGATGCCTTGAGCTCCTCAGGCTTCATGCCGACTTTTACATCAACCGCAAGTCCTGCGTTCTTGAGAATGTCTATGCATTTCTGTGATATGTTGTCACTGATAAGAACTTTCATTCGTCCTCCCTAATCCATGAGTAATGCCTGTGCAACAGCCACGCCTGTTCCAAGCATCACCGGGTATCCCATTCCCTTCAGTACCATCTCGATCCCCGCAATTGCCGTTATAATATCGAATCTGTCTGAATATCCAAGATGTGCAATCCGGAAGATCTTGCCTTTTGCCTTGTCCTGTCCGCCTGCTGCCGTTATGCCATATTTCTCACGAAGGTTTTTATATACTGCCTGGCCATCGATACCGGGAGGGGTCATGATAGCCGTTACCGAATTGGCAGGGGATTCTTTTGGATACAGATCCAGGCCGATCGCCTGAACAGCTTTTCTCGTTGCATGGGCAAGCCGCTCGTGCCGCTTAAAAATATTCTCGAGGCCTTCTGCCTGTAACATCTTCAGGCCGGCATTCAGTCCGATGATCAGGGTAACCGGCGAGGTGAAGTTCGTCTGGTTCTTTGCAAGATTTTCCCGTTCTTTCTTAAAGTTGAAATAGAATTTAGGTATCTTTGAGGTTTCCGCTTTCTTCCAGGCCTTCTCGCTCACGCTGACAAAAGCGATGCCCGGCGGAAGCATGACCCCTTTCTGTGAGCCGCCCACCATGATGTCTATTCCCCATTCGTCGGTTCTCAGATCATGCGCTACCAGAGCACTGATTGCATCAACGACAAATAACGTGTCTTCGTACTTTCTGACAATCGAAGAAAGCGTTTGAATATCATGATACACACCGGTTGAGGTTTCGGTGGCCTGGACAAAAACCCCCTTGAGATTTTTATTCTTTTTGAGCCTTTCCTCAACCTCTGCAGGCTTGACCGCATACCCCCATTCAACAACGATTTCCTCAACTTTGAGGCCGTAAGCCTGACAGATCTTTGTCCATCGTTCTCCAAATTTACCGCCGTTGACGACGAGGACTTCATCACCCTGATTGAAAAAGTTATTCACAGCACCTACCATTCCGCCGGTACCCGTTGAACTCAGGATGAGTACATCATTCTTTGTCTGATAGAGCCACTGGAGCCCCTTCTTTGCCGAGTCGAGTACAGGAAGAAAATCGGGGGAACGGTGATGGATGATCGGTGCTGCCATTGACAGTAATATTTCTGCCGGCACCGGTGTCGGGCCGGGTGCCAGGAGATAGCGTTTTAGCATGAAAATTCCTCCATAAAGAATATAAAAATTATTACATCCTGCGGTTTCTGACGCAGTTCCATATGTTTGTCATTCCGGCTTGGCCGGAATCTTTTTTTACGATATTGAACAAATCAGAAGGATTCCCGACAAGCGGGAATGACAATGAAATCAAATATTCAATATTTAATTTTATACAGATTAGCCGGACTTTGGAAATTAGCACAATGCAGAGTATTTGGTCAAGGCCTGCCACTTTACAAGTCATTAATATCATTATTATAATGAGTTATCATGAAAAAGAAAATTTTTGTCGGGATTATGATCCTCCTTATAGGATTTCTTTTAGGAGGCCTCGCGTTCTATACCCTCGGCAAACTTACCGGGCAGAGCAGGTATCTGCAGTCTCCCGTCACCCCGAATGTACCCCGCCAGATCATGGAAACCGGCAAGGCATTCTCGGAAATTGTCAATACGGTTTCACCATCCGTGGTGAATATCTCTACAACNAAGGTTGTTCGGAGAGACACCGGCCCCTTTTTTGATGATCCGTTTCTTGATTTCTTTAATCCCTTTCATGAGTATGGTGCGCCAAAAAAATGGAAAGAGAGAAGTCTCGGCTCCGGAGTCATTGTCTCACCGGATGGATATATCATCACGAACAATCATGTTGTTGAAAAAGCGGATGAAATAAAGGTAACGCTTTTCGATAAAAGGATGTTCAAGGGACGCATCGTGGGTGTTGATTCAAAAACAGATGTTGCCATAATCCGCATTGACGCCGGCAATCTCCCGGTTCTCTCATGGGGTGATTCCGATAAGTTACAGGTCGGTGAATTTGTCCTTGCCATAGGGAGCCCATATGGGTTAAGCAATACTGTCACCATGGGAATTATCAGTGCCGTTGGAAGGGCCAATGTCGGCATTGCTGATTATGAAGACTTCATCCAGACGGATGCCGCCATCAATCCCGGGAATTCCGGCGGACCACTGGTAAACATTAAGGGTGAACTGATCGGGATCAACACGGCAATTTTTTCCAGAACCGGTGGATATCAGGGCATCGGGTTTGCCGTGCCGAGCAATATGGTTCGCTTGGTCATGGATCAGCTTCTCCAGAAGGGAAAGGTTACCAGAGGGTGGATCGGCGTTACCATCCAGGAACTGACACCGGAACTTGCCCAGCAGTTCGGCCTCAAAAAATCAAAGGGCGCCCTGGTCAGTGATGTCGTAAAAGAGAGCCCGGCAGCAAAGGCCGGTATTATGCGCGGCGATATTATTGTTGATTTTAACGGCAAGGAAGTGAAAGATGTAAGCAGCCTGCGAAACCTTGTTGCCCAGAGCAAGGCAGGCAGTGCAATTACTTTGAAGATACTCCGCGCCGGCAAGGAATTGACTGTGCAGGTCAATATCGTGGAACTGCCGAGGGAAGTTGCTGAAGTTGTCCCGGATAGTTTACCCAATGAAGCAGAGGCCAAGGTGCTTACAGGCTTAGCGGTTATGGATCTTACCAAAGAGATTGTCAGACAGCTTGGGTTTAACAAAGAAGAGAAAGGAGTTGTGGTTGTCAGAGTAGAGCCGGGAAGTGCGGCAGACGAAGCCGAAATGAAAAAAGGGGATATTATCAAGGAGATAAATAAAAAGGAGATAGACAATCTTGCGACGTATAACCAGGTTCTCACGAGTACGAAGAGGAACGAATCAATGCTTCTTTTTATTAACAGAGGCGGCAAAAAGTTTTATGTTATCCTCAAGGCATAATAAACCCGGTTAGAAAAAATCTGAGATCTTTTGGTTCTGTCGTTGCCCGACTTGATCGGGCAATCCAGAGAAAAAGCTGGGTTATCCGGTCCCTCCAAAAGAACGGCGGGCAAGCAGGCCGGATAATCACAATCATCGGAATAAAGTTTGCTATGTATCATACTCTAAACAGGAAAGGAGGTGATTACAGTGTTTCTTATTTCAAGAATTGTTATCCTTTTACTTTTTGTTTTTTCAGGATACATTATCGGTCTTAAATATAATTTTGAAGTGTATGGTATTTTGGCAGGTTTTTTCTTAGGACTCCTTGCAATAACAGCGGAGATGAAGTTCAAGAAAATCGAACTCGGTTCAATTATCGCGGGGTTATTCGGTATTTCGTGCGGGCTCCTGTTTGCATACCTTGTCATGCTGCCTTTACAGCTGTTCCTCGGTGAGGACATCAGGACTATTTCTGTCGGATTAATGGTCGTATTCGGATACGGTGGTCTGCTGATCGGATTGAGCAGGGGTAAGACCCTTTCTCTGTCGAGCCTTTTCAGGGTTTTCCGCGGGCAGGGCATCGAAGAAAATCTAAAACTTCTCGATACAAGTGTGATCATCGACGGAAGGATCGCTGATATCTGCGAAACAGGCTTCCTCGAAGGGAGCTTTATCGTCCCACAGTTTATTCTGCAGGAATTACAGCATATTGCTGACTCAGCTGACCCCATGAAGCGTGCGAGGGGCAGGAGGGGGCTTGACATACTCCACAGGATTCAGAAGATGTCCCGGATTACCGTGCGGATCGTTGAAGAAGATTTTCCGAAAATCAGAGAGGTTGATGCAAAGCTCGTTGCATTGGCAAAGGTAATACATGCAAAAGTCATCACAAACGATTTCAACCTGAATAAAGTTGCAGAACTTCAGGGGGTATCCGTCCTGAATATCAATGAACTGGCCAACTCACTGAAACCGGTTGTGCTCCCCGGCGAGGCCATGAAGGTATTCGTTCTGAAGGAAGGGAAAGAGTACAACCAGGGAGTTGCGTATCTCGATGACGGAACCATGGTTGTTGTGGAGAACGCACGAAGACTGATCGGAAAAAATACGGAGGTTACGGTGACCAGTGTGCTTCAGACAACGGCCGGCAGGATGATATTCTCCAAGCTCAAAGAGGATTATGAACGAGAGGAGCTGAAAGTTGTAGCTAAATAATAAATACTAATCAAGTCATAAGCATACAAACACTAATGGGAGTCTGTTCATAAACTACCAAAGGAAATCAAAAGACTGTCATTCCCGCAATCCCGAATGCTTTCGGGAGGTCGGGAATCCTTCTTAGAAGCCATCGGAAAGATTCCGGCCAAGCCGGAATGACAAAGTAACAGCAAAATATAACATTTATGGACAGATACTCATTATAAAATCCCTCCTAACCTCCCTTTACCAAAGGGAGGAATAATTCCCCTCTATTAAGAGGGGATTAAGGGGTGTGTGCCCCTCTTTGGTAAAGAGGGGTAGGGGAGATTTTTTAATAACGACGCCTAATGAAAACGTATCAGCAGTGTAAAGTCACTGCAATTATACCGGCGGCCGGATTAGGCAAACGGTTTGGTCCCGGAAAAGATAAACCATTCCAGTACCTTGGCGGCAAGCCGCTCATAATTTGGCCCCTTGAAGCATTGCAGGCGATTCCGGAGATAACGGAGATCATCCCGGTTCTCAGAAAAGAGGATACCGGAAGCGTGCAGAAGATTTTTGAAGAGTACGGCATCTCAAAGATAAAACGGATAGCACCGGGAGGAAAAGAGCGGCAGGATTCTGTCTATAACGGCCTCAGGCTTATTGAGGATAAGCGCTGTATCGTGCTTATCCATGACGGAGCAAGACCCCTCGCCGAAAAGGAGTTTATTGAAGGCATGATAGCAGAGATGATGAGGAGTAAGGAGACCTGTGACGGAATTATTCCCGGTGTCCCGGTGAAAGATACCATAAAAGAGGCAGAGAAGGGCTTAGTCAGGGGGACTTTGACACGGGATGATCTCTGGGCTGTCCAGACGCCACAGATTTTCCTGTACGAAAAAATAATGAACGCATACGGGCAGGCAATGGAGAAAAGACAGTATGCAACAGATGACGCTGCACTGCTGGAGAGATGCGGCGGGCGGATAAGGATCATCATGGGGTCGTACCGGAATATCAAAATTACAACCCCGGAGGACCTCATCATAGCAGAGGCACTATTGAAAAAACAGGGTTTTTCGCAAAAAAGTTGATAAGTCATTTGTAATAATTGGGTGTCATTCCGGCTTGGCCGGAATCTTTCTTTGTTTTTTAATTGTGTAACCTTTATTCGGAAGGATTCCCGACAAGCGGGAATGACAAAGATATGTAACAACTTTGTTTAGAACTTCGATACTCGAATTTAGGATTTGTATTTAACGGTATGCGTGTCGGCATAGGATATGACTCTCACAAACTTGTTGAGGGGAGGAAATTGATTCTCGGAGGAGTCGAGATTCCCCTTGCAAAGGGTCTTCTCGGCCACTCTGATGCCGATGTGCTCTGCCATGCCATCATGGATTCACTGATCGGAGCACTCGGCCTCGGTGACATAGGGAAGCATTTCCCGGACAATGACCCGCAATGGAAAGATGTGTCGAGCATTCAGCTGCTCGGGCAGATTATTGAACTTATGCGCTTCAATGGATATGAGGTCTCATGGGTGGACTCGGTAATTATTGCGGAAAACCCCCGGCTCACCCCCTATATAGAAGATATGAAACAGGTTCTGTCGCAATCCGGTATCCCGTCCGGCGTGATAAATATCAAGGCTAAGACCAATGAGGGGATGGGTTTTATTGGAAGAGGCGAGGGCATAGCAGCGTATGCGGTGTGCTTACTCAGGCGTATTGAATGAACGTGTAACCCCTTATTTCAGCAGCAATTTCCTGATATCCCCGACTCTCAGGGTAATCTTGTGTGAATCGAGGTATTCGAGGAGAGGCAGGGCATACTTCCGGGAGGTCTTGAGGATATCCCGGAATTCAGCAACAGTCA
>Ga0031656_10000139_pt1 | contig 20887 bp, 20 predicted proteins | sample FrelakmetDIP11DI_FD_55080 | JGI IMG/M metagenome (GOLD analysis project Ga0031656, IMG submission 55080) | Freshwater lake sediment microbial communities from the University of Notre Dame, USA, for methane emissions studies - DIP11 DI | ecosystem: Environmental > Aquatic > Freshwater > Lake >... | reverse complement strand
TAAAACAGCCCAGCAACAGTATTTCAGGAGCCCAGCATGATCGACCTCTCCACCGACTACCTTGGCCTCAAGCTCAAGAACCCGCTGGTGCCTTCGGCCTCGCCACTGTCGAAGAATCTCGACACCGCGCTGCGCCTTGAGGATGCCGGCGCCGCCGCGCTGGTGATGTATTCGCTGTTCGAGGAGGAGCTGAAGGCGGAGGACGCGATGCTCGACCGCTTCCTGCTGCATGCCGACCTCGGCCATGGCGAGGCAGACGGCTTTCTGCCCGATCAAGGCGAGTTCCAGGGCGGACTCGATCGCTATCTGTCGCACCTGCATCAACTCAAGCGCAGGCTGGAAATCCCCGTGGTGGCAAGCCTCAACGGCGTGTCTCCGTCCGGCTGGGTGGAACTCGGCCGCGCGCTGGAGCTGGCCGGCGCCGACGCGCTGGAACTCAACGTCTATCACGTCGCGGCCGACATGCAGACATCCGGCGCACAGGTGGAGGCGCGCTATGTCGAGTTGCTGACCGGGTTGCGCCAAGTGGTGAGCCTTCCCATCGTCATGAAGCTGTCGCCATTCTTTTCCTCGCTGCCGAATTTCGTGCAGCAGCTCGAGCAGGCCGGCGCTCAGGGAGTAGCGTTGTTCAACCGTTTCTACCAGCCGGACATCGACCTCGAAGAATTGCGCATGGCCGACCAGTTGCACCTGTCGACTCCCGACGAGGCTTTGCTGCGCATTCGCTGGATAGCCATCCTGCGTGGCCGCACTCGCCTCACCCTGGCAGCCACTGGCGGCGTCCACAGCCCGGACGAGGCCCTCAAGCTGCTGCTGGCCGGGGCCGATGTGGTCCACCTGGCCTCCTGCCTGCTGCAGCATGGGCCGGACAAGCTGACGGAAATCCTGGCGTCGATACAGAACTGGATGGAAGAAAAGGAATACGAATCGCTCGCCCAGATGAAGGGCAGCATGAGCCAGCAGAATCTGCCCGACCCTTCCGTNGTNGCGCGCGCCAGCTACCTGCGGGTGCTGGACAGCTTTTCGCCGCGGCCAGGCGTGTGGTCGTGAGCTTCGGGTCTTGCTGCTAGGAGCCTGTCGGACTTGAAGGAAATCGGCTGCAAATCCGACAGGCTCCTAGGGAATCCCATCTGAACAAGTCCATATTCGTCATTCCGGCGAATACCCAAAGGGCACAAGAGCCGGAATCCAGTGAAATCAAGTATCTGGACCCCGGCTTTCGCCGGGGCGACGACTTGTTCAGGGCTACTTCAAGCGAGCGCCGCGATGCGCCGGCCGAACGCCTCCACCTGCTGCCAGTCAGTGAATTCGATCACCGCCGTCGGGTCGGTNGGACCCTTCGTCATCCACATGATGAAGCGAATCATGAAGCGGTCGAAAACTCCGTAGCGTGGGTAGTCCAGCTTGCCGGCAAACACCGCCAGCGCCTGCGGGCGCCAGGCAATCTGTTTGAGAAATTTTCGCAGGTAGGGATTGGTGTCCGGCTGGTTCTTGCCCGGCTTGCGGGCGACGATGTTCACCGAGAAAAAAGCGTTGGCCTTGCCATCCAGCAGCGCCGTGTTGCGCTGGATGAAATCGGTCACCTGCCGGCTGTGCTTGCCATAACGGATGCTGGCGCCGATGACGATGGTGTCGAAAGCCTGCAGATCCACTTGGTCCGCATCGTCGATCAGAACCAGCGTGACCTGATGCCCCTGCTGTTCGATCACCTGCTGCAGGCGCTGGCAGATCTTGAGGGTGTGGCCGTCGGTGGTGGAGTAAAGGATGAGGACGCGGGGCATGCGGAAACTGGAATTGACAGCTAAAGATCATTAGCTGGGCACGTCGTTAAATAACGCGCCTTGCTCGAATAGAAGGTTTGGCTGGCTGCTTGATTGCAAGACCTGACTCCGCTATTTTGCACTATTTTGTGCCCCCACTGTTCTGAGTCAGAGATAAGATTCGGTGACGGCCAGACCCAGGATGGAAGGCTTCTCGCGACCCAGAATGGTGAAGTCAACGCCGAGATGCAGGAAATAAATTGATCATNTTCAAGGCCCATTCTGCGCGTGCTGACGACGTTCGATTTCCTGAGCCATAGACTCCAGGCTCGACTCGACCTGGCGACGTATTACAAACGGCCCAATGACTGATGGTAGCCAACCCTCAAGTTCAACCTCACCGATGTAATCGAGTCGAGTACCCCCGCCATATGGGGTGAGACGGTACTCGTTGCGCATATCCTTTACGTTGCCACGGATGACACGAGAGGTCAGCAGATAAGGTTGCAATTCCCGGGTGCTGTATATGATGTCGAACTTAAAGCGCAGGAACAGCAACTCCATCCACCCCTTCAGCGCCACCACGCTACCCGTGGCATTGCTCGTGATCACTCGACTCTCGGTCATGCCAGGCATATAACGGGGTTGACCTTCGTAATCAGTCAACACATCCCACACCTTAAGCGGCACGGCATCGACTTGCATTGTCGCCCATAGCCGTACCATTCCGCCATCACGCTCTGCCCTGACCACAATCGTTGATGCAGCCATTGCAGGTCCAGCGACGAGGACAGCGAAGAAGAGGAAGTACCGGGCATTCATGAAGATCAGTGGATTCAATCTGAAACGCTATGAACCGACCAGTTTAGTTAAACCATGGCTATCAGCAACGACCAAGGCCAAGGTGCCGCCGAACGCACAGGCCACGCGACTGACCGCTTGTGGAAATGCCAGGGTCGGGTCTTGCAATATCCCAATGTTAGGCAGCCAAACCAATTTCGACAAAGGTGCTTTTTGAGACAAGCCGGGGCATGGGTTTCCCCCCGCACGTGAATCAAAGGAATCTAAGCGGCCAGGCTCACATCATCTTCCGCATTCCGCATTCCGCATTCCGCATTCCGCATTCCGCATCACAATCCCGCTGCACGATGTGCAGAGGAACGCCATCAAGATGGATGCGGGGGCGGCGGGGCATACGTCCACCCTGACAAATTATTGTGAGCCCGGCGCCATTTATTTCCTTTTATTTTTCCATCGCGCCAGGCTGGCAATCCAACTAGCCCCCACTCAAGGCCTGGAAAATGTAAACCGTCCCGCCATCGGGGACACGATCAGAGAGTGTCTTTCTATCGATCACGACGGTGTCGTCGATACTGATCATCACATGCCGACGCAGCGCCCCATGTTCGTCTAGCACGTAATCGGCAAAGCCGGGGGCGATCTCGTTGACTGCGCGCAAAATTTCGGCGATCGACCCGGCGGGCACCGTGATCGTCCGGTTCTCCAATTGCGGGAAGAACCGGTAAAGATGGTGCGTCATCTGAACAACAGGCATGGCGTTCAGCCGAATCGTACTGAATACACCGGCGGCAAATTGTTGCCGAGGCATTGCCAGGATTCGCCACGGTCTTCCGACACATAGACATTTCCAGTCGTGCTGCCGAAACACAAACGATCGCCCGCCACATCCAGACCATGCCTCAGGACGATGTCGTAGGCATTCTCCTGCGGCAAGCCGTGTCGAAAAGCCTGCCATGGCTGCCCGCCATCGGTCGTTCGCGCAACGAATAAGCCGCCCTCAATCGCCATGCTTCCGAATCCGCGCGCGCCGGCACGACCCATGCCGTCCGCCCGTCATTCGCGTCCGCCGCGATGGGGAAACCAAAATGCACACCCACATCGGGCATGCTGACTTTTTTCCAGTTCCGTGCAGCGTCGTCGCTGTAAAAAACACCGCAGTGGTTTTGCTGCCAGAGATGGTCCGGCTGCCCGGGGCAGGCTGTCACGAAATGCGGGTCGTGGCCCCAGTCCGCTTCCGGGGTCGGAAGATAGTCCATCAACATGCCGCGGTTACGTCCCGCCCAGGTCCGGCCGCCATCGGTGGTCTCGATGACACCGGCGGTCGATACCGCAACATGGACATGATCCGCATCGCGCGGATCGACCAGGATGGAATGGATGCCGGGTTCGAACACGCCGTAATCTATGCTCGCAGGCGTGCCATTCCAGCGGTTTTTAGTCGTCGCGTCGCCGACGAACAGATCGCCGCCGCGACTCTCATGGTTCCACAGTGGCCGGTTGAGTTCCCAGCTATCACCGCCATCATCGCTGACGAACAAGCCACCGGGGATCGTTCCGGCATACAGCCGGCCCGGCTTACTGGCATGGCCAAACGCAATATTCCAGATCTTGTACACGGTTGCATCGGCATACTCGGGTTGGGCGGACGGTGTGGCCGGATCGAAGTCCGGGGTGGGCAGGTACTTGACGATATAGCGTGCGCCCTCGGGATACTTCAATGACGTCACATCCTCCCAGGTCGCACCCCCGTCACGCGAACGTGCCAGTTTGGGCCCCCAGTGGCCATGGTCCAGGCAAGCCCACAGAGTGCCATCACGCGGATCGCGCGCCGCGTAACAAACGGGAATACCCGAATGCACGATGGGACGAGGATGCCAGCTTGAATGGATACGATCGAATATGACGGTGCCCTTGCGAGTACCCAACAGAATCATGCCAGACATTGGATTTGCCCTCTTTATGATTACGTCGAATCACCCCCTCGATTTCGCCGTCGAAGCGAAGAATGTGATTTCGGCTGTAACGGTTGTCGACAAACTTCCGGCCTAAGCGAGATCAGGACACTTCGGTGGCGTTGGCAGTCATGGTATGCGTTCTAACGTCTGAAATCATACGGCCATCGTAGCCAATTAATGTGGGCCTGGCTCCTTTGATTTCCTTTGATTTTCGATTTCATCCTTCCTGGGGGTACGGGTTCAGTTTGTGGGGCGTTTCGCATTTGGTGCCGGACCTATTTGTTCCATGCGCATTGAACGCCGCGTGCCAGCGTGTCGACTATCGGCGACAATGCGGGCTGGACACGGCCGCGTGGCCGGAATCGATTTTCATTACTGGAGCTAAATCACCATGCGTTTTCTTTCTTTCCTTGCTCTGCTGGGCACCCTGCTCATGTCGCTGGGCGCGCTCAACGCGCAGGCCGCCGCTGGGCGTTTCTACGACCCCTCGAACGCCGCCAGCCCCACCGGCAAGACCATCGGCTATGAACTCTTCCGCACCATCGGCTGCCCGGGCCGCGAACAGCTCGGCGTGCCCTGTCAGGTGCCCGACAGCGACGCCGACGGCGTCTTCGACGAAGCGGACAAATGCCCGACTACGCCGGCAGGCCGCAAGGTGAATGTTGACGGCTGCGAACCTGATGGCGATGGCGACGGTGTTGCCGATGCGGTCGACAAATGTCCGACCACCCCGGCAGGTCGCAAGGTGAACGTCGACGGCTGCGAACTCGATAGCGATGGCGATGGCGTCGTCGACGGTGCCGATGCCTGCCCGACCGTTCCCGCGCAAACCGCCGACGGCTGCCCGCCACCTGCGCCAGTTGCCGCGCCCGCTCCGGTCGTTGCGCCAGTCGTTGCGCCCGTAGCAGCGCCCGCGCCCGCCGTGGCCCTGCCGGCCACCCTGGTGCTGATCGGCGTCACCTTCGACAACAACCAGGCCACCCTGCGCCCGGATGCCATCGCCATCCTCGATCGCGCCGCCGCTACCCTGCAGCAGTGGGGCAACATCAAGGTCGAAGTCGCCGGTCATACCGACAGCTGGAGCGACGAAGACCACAACCTCAAACTGTCGCAGAGCCGTGCCGAAGCCGTGCGCGACTACCTCGTCGCCAAGGGCGTCGCCGCGGATCGCCTGAGCGCCAGGGGCTATGGCGAATCGCGCCCGATCGCCGACAATGCGACCGAAATGGGTCGAGCGATGAACCGCCGGGTTGAACTGGTGCCGCTGCAGTAAGCGCGCCGCGATCCGCAAGAACGGGGGCTCAGGCCCCTGTTTTCAATTGTGGGTGGGCCTGTCTAAAGGAGCCAGGCTCACATTATCTTCCGCATTCCGCATCGCAATCCCGCTGCACGATGTGCAGGTGAACGCCATCAAGATGGATGCGGGGGCGGCGGGGCATACGACCATCTTGGTAAATTAATGTGAGCCTAGCCCCTTTGATTGCTCTGCTTGGATGCCGAAAATCTGCGCCCGCATTACGGAAAGACCTTGTGGCATTGGGTCACCCGGTTGGAACAACATGCCGACGAAGCCCGCCGCCTGATCGGCGAACAGAAATACCGTATCTGGCGCATCTACAGGCTGGTTCCGCCTATGCCTTTGATCGCGGCTGGATGGAACTGTAGCAGGTGTTGGTGGGCAAAGGCATTGACGGTAGCCAGCTGAATTATCCATTCAAGGGGGATTACATTTATCGCGGCGAGTGACTGCTGCGCTGGCTGGTTTGACGCGGTTGGTTGAGGAAGGCCCAAAGATACGTAGTTTCGAGAGGCTTTGCCTTAAGGCAGGAGTTTGACAACTTCCTTCAGCATTTCCTTGACGGACGTTCCATAGGGAAGGATACGCACCAACTTGCCAGTGGTATCAATCAAATAAGTGTTAACGGTGTGATCCACGGTATAGCTGGATCCAGTTGGCACATAGTGGAAATGGGCACCATACTGGTNTGTTACCTTGCGCAATTCCTGCTCGCTCCCGGTTAAGGCCAGTATGTCTTTGCCGAAGTGGCTGATATAAGAATCCAGTACATCGTGCGTATCCCTATTGGGGTCCACGGTAACGAAAATGGGCTGGACTCGATGTTTGCTTTCTGGCGGGAGCAAGGACATTAAGTGCTTAAATTGGAGCAGCTCGGTGGGGCACATCTCCGGGCAGTAAGTGAATCCAAAGTAAACCAATACTATTTTTCCACGCAGCGACAATAGGGAAACCTCTTCCCCTTTCGTGGTATGGAGCGTGAAATCCCCCCCAAGGGTTTGCCCTGCCCACGTGGGTGCTGCAACAAGACAAAAGCTTAGCCAGGAAAGCAGAACACATAGGACTCTCATCTCATCGTTCCTTTTTCAAGGCAATCTGCTGAACTTTAAGCACCATGCGCTTCCTGGCGTATTTGATTATCACAATGAGTTGGTCAGGGTTTTCCCAGCACGGATTCCATATAGATGTCGGCCGGNTCCTTGAGCAACACAGGGAGTGTCACGGGCGCGGTGCGGGCATCATTAACAAGGTGTTCGGTGTTGTCGCCTGTTAAGGTCTTCATGAAAGCCACAAGGGCGGTTTTTTCCTCGGCATCGAGCTTGAGGGGTGCCAGCAGCGGCGACTTGTTCTCGTTGTCGATGCCGCCCTTATTGTAGAACTCCACCACCTCATCCAGGGTCGACAGCGAGCCGTCGTGCATGTAAGGCCCGGTGAGGGCCACATTGCGCAGGATAGGCGTCTTGTAGGCCCAGCGGTCCTTGGGGTCGATGGTCACCTCGTAGCGGCCCACATCGGGCTGGGGCGGCTCGAAGGACTTGAGCAGGCTGCCCATGACGTTGACGAAGATGCCCGGGGCAAGTTGAACTTTGTAGGCGTTGCGTTCCGGGAACATGGTGCGTTCCCAGCCTATGCCGGTATTGTGGAACTTGTGGTCGGTGAAGAGGGCGGATTTCTCTTCCACCCGGTGACAGGCTACACAGCGGCCTTTTCCCATGAACACCTGAAAGCCCCGCTGTTCCTGCGCGTCAAGGGCGGTCTTGACGCCGCCGTAGTACCAGTGGTCGAAGCGGGAGTTGCCCGAGACCACGGTACGCTCGTAGCTGGCGATGGCCTGGCCGATGCGCTCGGCCGTGACGGGAGCGCCGAAGGCCGCCTCGAACAGCCCCTTGTATTCGGGCAACTGGCGCACTTTCTCCGTCACGTAGCCCATGGAGGGCATGTGCATTTCCACCTTGGTGAGCAGCGGCCCCCAGACCTGCTCCTCCAGATGGGGCTCGCGGCCTTCGTGGAAGAAACTGCGGTGGTAGCCCACGTTGAAGAGAGTGGGCGAGTTGCGCCGCAGGCTGCGGCCTTCCATGCCGATGGCGGTGCCCAGTTCATTGGACGTGAAGCCCTGTTCCGGTACGTGGCACATGGCGCAGGACATGGTGTTGTTGTGGGACAGGCGCCGGTCCATGAACAGCCGCCGGCCCAGGTCGATTTTTTCCCGGGTCAGGGGGTTGGCGGCCGGCACGGGCAGGGGTGGCAGGCCCAGGGGCGGGGTGACGGTCACAGGGGTGTCCGCCCATGCGCAAGAGACGAATAGCAGGCCCGCCCAAGTGGAGCCACGCGATAGCCATGGACGGTTCATTCCAGCTTGAGGCCTTCTTCCAACAACAGCGTGAGGATGTCGTTGTAGACCATATCCGGCATCAGGTAGGCAGTGGTGTAGACCTCGCGCACCGTGCGGGTCCGGTCGATGAGAAAGATCTTGAGGACGTGACTGTAGGTGCCACGGTGCTGGCCTGTTGCGGGGTCCATATCCAGGAACACATCCTGGCCGAAGCCGTCCAGGATGGGCATGAGTTCCCGGACCGAGCCGGTAGTGAGGAACTTCCATTCCACGGGCCGGCCGGCCTTGGCGTTGTCCCCGGCATACAGGGCAAGGACCTCGGGCGTGTCACGCTTGGGATCGAAAGACAGCGAGACCAGTCTGACCTGGCCGGCGAGCCGCGGGTCCCGCTCCAGCCGTGTTTGCATCTGATGGAAGACCATATAGGCATAAGGGCAGCCGCTGGCATCGGCGCAGGAGGAATAGATGAAAGACAGCAGGGTGACCTTGCCGCCGGTGAATTCGGACAGGTCATGGGTGCTGCGGTCGATGTCCAGCACCTGGCCGTGGGTGGCGGCCATGATGCGTTGCAATTCGTATGTGCCCGCCACGGGGGGCAGGAATTCAAGCGCCGCCGGAGATGCGGCGACAGATTTGGGGCTGTCGGCCGCGATAACTGTTCCCGCATTCAGTAGCATGACCAGAAGCAGAAAAAAAACGCCCCCCCGGGGGAGGCGTTCAAGCCTGGCGAATACCGTGCGAAGGAAATTCATGAAGCCTATTTGTCCGCGGTTTCGCGCATGACCAGACTGAGGCTGTCCAGACCTGTGTTGGCGGCATGGAGGGGCTTGAGTTTGCTCATGTCGCGTACCTGGAATTTCATGTGGTGGGCGCGGCCCAACTTCTCCTTGTAGAAGTCGAGAGAGAAACCTTCCTTCAGCTCCTTGCCGTCCCAATAGAACATCTTGAGGTACTGCTCGTCGTCGGCGCCCTTCTTGTCCCAGTTGCCCAGCAGGGAACTGGTGTAATAGACCCGCTTGCCGTCGTAGCTCTGGGACACCATGTTGACCTGGCTGCCGATCTTCTTCTTGTAGATCTCTTTCGGATGCATGCGATCGGAGAAATCCCAGAAGCGGGAGGTGCCGTCCATGAATGTGTTGATCCAGAGGCCCTTGCCATCGTTGGCGATAGAGATGTCGACCGGCAATGGGATATCGGCGGGGTTGCCGATGGTGCCGACGTTATGGACTTGCCACTCACCTTGCTTGTCCTGCTCGTANACCCAGATGTTGGAGGTCAGCGCCGTGGTGGTTACCGCCCAGTTGTCGTCCTTGTTCCAGGACCAGCGCGCTTCCAGTGGAGCGCCCGGGGTGCTGAAGACCTTGATCGGTTTCATGGTCTTGTAATCCCACATGACCGAGGTATTGCCGAAGTGCTTCATGGCCTCCGGGTCTTTCACCATCTTGCCCAAATCCATCATGTAGTTGTTCCAGCCGGTGAAGGAGGTCGACAACATGACGTTCTTCTTCGGGTTGATCGCTACATCATAATTGTAGCCATCACCCTTGANGCCGTTCATTTCAGTGGTGGGGATATGGACGGTATTTACGAACTCACCCTTGTTATTGTAGATGACATGGGCGGTGACGCCGCCGTGGTCCTTATTGTTGGATAGCCCGGTGATGATCATGCGGCCGGGCGTGGCGTAGAAGGTGTGGGGGCCGACGATGCCGCCGGACTTCTCGACGAAGTCCTTCACAACCTTCACCAGTTTCGGCTTGGCCGGGTCGGTATGTACGTCGAAGATGAAGATATGGCTGCTGTCCAGGCCGCCCCCCCAGAGGTAGCGACGATCGTCTGACAGACCCACGTGGTGCGCCTCGTTACGCCCACCTACAGACAGGCTGGCGATGACCTTGCCGAAGGTCTTGGATTTTGGATTTNCGTCCACGGTCACCAGCTTGTCCGAGCCGTCGCCCACGCCTTCCACGCCCAGGGTCCAGACGTAGACGAATTCTTCTTGGCCCATGATCAGGGGAGTAAAGGGAGAACAGCTGGTTTCGTCGGCTTGTGTCGTGGCGGGCAATGCCGTCGCTCCCAGCGCCATGGCGACAGATAGGGCAGCCGTCAGAGTCTTGGGGAGGAAGCGGGATTTACTATTGAACATGTCAGTCTCCTTGGTAATTTTCACGGAACCAAGCACACAGATACCGCTTTTTCCAGAACACCAAGGCGGCCACTGCTACTCGAGTTAAGCCATGCTGAACCTCATCAAATTAACCACCACCCATCGCGCTAGTACTTACGGCAGTGTCTGACCTACGCGCCCACACCAATAGACCTTTCAGAAATTTGAGCGCAATAAGTTCTCTGAACGATAGGACANTGGGGGTTCCCCTGCTAGGGAAAACGCCCTGTTTTGACTTTCAAGCTTCTGAAGACAAAGTCGTGGAGGAGACTTTTTAATTCCGTGAAGTAAACCCCCGGCTTTGCCGGGGGACTCCGAGATCATCCAGGTCGTCCCGAGCACACTCCGACCATTCAACCTTCATGATTCAGGCAACGTTTTTCCATTTCTTCCTGCGAGGTGATTCTTCCCTCTTCGGCTGCCTTCAGCGAGCGTTCCAGCTTCAAACGCACGTAGAGGGCATACATGACATCGTCGAAGCTTGCCTGGTCCGGCAGATGATCGGCAATGTCGTGAACGATTTGTTTGACCGTTTGCATGGCGGNTCCTTGGTAATCTGCGGAAATGCATACATGTGGTCAGGTCTTGCAACAACACATTTTTTAAGGCCGGTCGCCACAGTTACAAGACCGCAATAAATTCGTTTGCCGTCACCTCGGCCTGACGCAGGACGCCCGCCAAGGTGCCAACCTTGATCTCGCTACGCACGGGAACGACAACAGCCCTTGGAGCCACGGCGCATGATGACGTGGCTTCCGGATTGGCGAATCTTCTCGAAACCAAGGCGCTCCAGAGCCCGCACTACAGCGGCACCCGAAACATGCGGTAGCTTAGGCATGCGCAGGAACGCTGAATGTCGTTACCAGCGGATGTCCTGACACGGATAGGGGAAATTCAGACAGATAGAGCGCTGTTGCCTCTTGCAGGTTGGCAATGGCCTCTTCAACTGTTTCGCCCTGCGTCGTGGTCCCCGTCTCGGGATTCAGGGCAACGTAGCCGCCTTCTTTGGCGGGAGTATGTACCGCGGTCAGTTCCATGGCTTGGCTCCAATGGAGAAAAACAGATTGTCGCTCATTTCCGGGTTGTGGTNCCCAACGCTTATGCTGCAGGGCCAGGCCACCGCATCTATGGAAGAGCGCGGCCCTACCTCCCCTCGCCCCGTCCCTTCGGCGTCACCCGATGCTCCACCGCAAACACTGCCGCCTCCACGCGTGACGACAGGTTCAGCTTGGCCAGAATCTGCCGCACGTGCAGCTTGACGGTGTCGTGGCTGATGTCGAGGGTGGGATGAACAAAAGGGGCCGTGGTCGAATTAAATTCGCAAAGACATGGCCCCGGATATGTTCGTGGGCGTTGCACTTCGAACTTGCAGCCGAGCCATCATGCAGAAGCATCGAGATAGCTTCAAGCAGCAGTCTGTTCCATTGGCGCGACATCCTGGTTGATGCGCGCGCCATATTCGGCCAGGGCAATCTTCATGTCGTAATCCGATTGCAGGCCGAGCCAGAATTCGGCGCTGGTGCCAAAGTAGCGCGCAAGGCGCAGCGCGGTGTCGGCGGTGACGGCGCGACGCTCGCGTGCGATATCGTTGATGCGTGGGGCGGGCACACGCAAGGCAATGGCCAGGGCATTGGCAGAAAGCCCGAGCGGGATCAGGAATTCTTCGCGCAGGATTTCACCGGGGTGTATCGGGCGCATTCCGTTGACGAGTGTCATGGCAGCCTCCATTCAGTGGTAATCGACGATTTCGACGTCGAAGGCATTGCCGCCTTCGAAGCGAAAGCACACGCGCCATTGGTCGTTGATGCGGATGCTCCAGCTTCCCCTGCGGTTGACCTTAAGTTTTTCCAGCCGGTTTTGCGGGGGAATGCGCAAATCCTCGATGCGAGCGGCACGATGCAACATCTGCAATTTTCGTTCGGCCACAACCCTGATATTCACAAAGCGAGGTACAGATTTTCCGGCAAACAGGCTCTGCGTGTCGGCGCATCGGAACGACTGGATCATGCACGCAAAATATAACGCGATACGTTAAATGTCAACCGGCAATAAAACGGGCGAGCGCATTTCAANGCCAGGTCTTGCATGGCAACATTTTTCTATCGTTCCGTGTCGGTTGAATGTGAGAAATCCCCAGCAGGGCGCTGTCTACCGCCCCTCGCCGCGCCCCCCCGGCGCCACCCGATGCTCCACCGCGAACACCGCCGCTTCCACCCGCGACGACAGGTTCAGCTTGGCGAGGATGTGGCGCACGTGCAGCTTGACGGTGTCGTGGCTGATGTCGAGGGTGCGGGCGATGGCCTTGTTGCTTTCACCGCGCGACAGGTGGGTGAGGATTTCGCGCTCGCGCGGAGTCAGCGCGTCGAACAGGGAGTTCGCATCCTGGCCCTTCTGGTCGTAGAGCTTGACGAGTTTTGCGGTCATGGCGGGGGCGACGACGGTTTCGCCGCGCTGGGCGCGCTGGATGGCGTCGACTACTTCGTCGGGTTCCATGCTTTTCAGCAGATAGCCGTTGGCGCCGGCACGCAGGGCGCGGGCGAGGTCGTCCTCGGCCTCGCTCAAGGTCAGGATCAGCACGGGAAGGTCGTAGCCGTCGGCACGCAGCTTCTGCATCAGGGTGATGCCGTCGGTGCCGGGCATGTTGAGGTCGAGGATGAGGACGTCGGGGCGATGTGCCTTCAACAGCATGGCGACATCGTCGGGCGTGCCGGTGAAGGCCATCACCTCGATGCTGCCGCTTTGTTCTAGCAGTTCGGCCAGGCCNTTGCGGAACAGGGTGTGGTCGTCGACAAGGATGATGCGGGTTTTCTGGCTCATGCGGCGGGTTGATGCTTGGGAAAGACGAGGCGGATGACGGTGCCGCCGGCGGGGCGGGACTCCACGATGAGCTTGCCATTCAGCTTCGCTGCGCGTTCGCGCATGATGGTGAGACCGAAGCTTTTGCCCATAGTGGACGATTCGTCGTTTTTCTTCTGTACGCCGACGCCGTCGTCGGCGACGTTGACGATGTACTGGCCGTCTTCCAGGTCGAAGGTGATGACGACATGGCGCGCGCGGGCGTGCTTGGCGATGTTGTAGAGCGATTCCTGGATGATGTGGAAGACCTGGATTTCCTCGTCGGGCGACAGCGAGACATCCTGAACCAGGTTGAGGAAGTCGACGTCGGCATTGGCTTTCTTGCGGAAGCTCTTGGCCAGTTCCTGGATCGCCGGCACCAGGCCGCGCGGGTTGATGCGGTCGCGGTACTGGGTGATGAGGTCGCGCAGGTCGGCATAGGCGAGGTCGACCGCTTCCTCGACATCGACGAGATAGCGGTTGGCCTTGGGGTAGTCCTCGTGGTGCATTGCGTCGCTCAGCACAGTGAGGCGCATCTTGGCGTAAGCCAGCGTCTGCGCCAGCGAGTCGTGAATCTGGTTGGCCAGCATCTGGCGTTCGTTCATCAGCGAAATGCGCATGTTTTCGCGCGTCAGGCGGGCGTTTTCCAGCGCGATGCCGAGATGCTCGCTGATCGAGCGGAACAGCAGGCGCACGTCCTCGGGGACGGCCTTGCCCTCTTCCATGAAAAGGTTGTAGACACCCATCACCTGGTTCTTGTGCATCAGCGGCACCGCCACCACGGTGTTGCAGGTGTCGCTGAAATAGGCGTCGTTTGCCTGGCGCTTGCAGAACGCTACGTTGTTCCAGCTGCTCACNGTGACTTCGCGCGCCGCCTTGCCGCATACGCCGCAATCGACGCTGACGAGGGCTTCGTGTTCGACCAGTTCGGGCGGCAAGCCGACCGAGCCGATCAATCTCAGATGCGTGCGGTCGTCGGTGATGACGCGCACCGCGCCCGCCTGCGCGCCGGCCAGGCGGATCATGGTCGACAGGAAGCGCCCCAGCAGCTGTTCGACGTTGGCGTCGGAGGACAGACTGGTGGTGATCTCCGACAGTACCTTCAACGCCGGCACGCTGACGTTGCCGGAGTCGGTGGGGGTGTGCTGGATCAGCGGATGAATGTTGTCTTTCATGGTGGGATCAGAAGACCTGTCGTTTCAGCATATCCGATTTGAGCATGATCAGCCGTTTGGGGTTCACGGAGCCGGCGCCGCCTCGGTGGCGGGCCCTGGCGCGGGGGGCGGCGCTGGCAGCGTGAGTGGCACCGGAACAACCACGCTGGGTTCGAGGTCCTCTGGAAAGCCACCCTGGATCGGCGGTTCCTTGGCAGGCGGGACGGCCTGGCTGGTGGCGCCTTCGGGCTTTTCAGTCTCCGGTACGGGCGGCACGGGCGGTGCGACTACCTCCGGGGCTTCGGTGGCGGGCTTCGGCGGCGCGGGCGGCTCCGGGTAGAGATACGGCTGCAATTGCGGCAGCAGGGTCTTCAGCATCTGCGCGGTGAGCGAGCTGGTGAAGCCGAACTGGCCCGCCTGTTCGCCCGGCACGAGCGCAGTCAGGGTGCCGAAGTAGCGATCGCCGAGATAGAAAACGAAAGTGGCGGTGCGGTTCACCACGCGCGAGTCGATCAGTTGCCCGCCCTTGCCGTAGCGTTCGTAACGGTGGTCGCCGGTGCCGGTCTTGCCGCCGATGGTGATGGGCTGGCCGGCTGGATCCTTGAGTGCGCCGGCGAGTCGTGCGGCGGTGCCGCCTTCCACTACCCTTGCCAGCGCGCGGCGCACGGTCTGCGCCACTTCGGCGGGCATCAGGCGCTCGCCCCTGGGCGGTTTCATCGACAGGCGGGTGTCGTAAGGCGTGNCGGCAGCGAAGCGCAGCCCGGTGAGGCTCACCATCGGTACACGCACGCCGTCGTTGACCAGGATGCTCATCAGCGTAGCCAATGCGGCAGGGCGGTCGCCCGAGCTGCCGATGGCGGTGGCGTAGGACGGCGTGATGGTGTCGAACGGATAGCCCACGCGTTTCCAGTCGCGCAGCAGATAGTCGAAGGCTTCGACCTCGAGCAGACTCTGGATGCGGATGTCCTGCGCGTTCTTGCGACTGGTCTTGAACAGCCAGTCGTACACCTCGCGGCGGACCTCGGCGCCCTGGTCGTACAAGGCCTTGAGATCGGAGGCGGGCTGGTCGCGCAGGGTTTTGACCACCCAGAGTTCCAGCGGATGTATCTGCGTCACGTAGCCGCGGTCGGCCAGATTGTAGGCCCCGGGTGCATGGGTTTTATACAGCGCCTCGAGCACCTGCGGCGACAGGCTGGTGCTGGCAGGCACATGCGTGTGCAAGGCACTGACGTAGGTTTCGAAGTCTGCCTGCGGTTCCAGATAGCGAAAAACCGACGTGAATCGACGCGGGTTGGCGCGGTTGCGCGCGTACAGGTCTTCAGCCCGCTGCGACGGCGCGAGATTTTTGTGGTGCTGATAAAAACGGCTGGTGAAAACACGGCCTTCCTTTTCGACGAAGCGCATCAGATAGGCTTCGCGCAGCGGGTTGCCGGCATCGTCCAGAATCCGCGCCGCGGCACCTGGCGACGCGCTGGCGTAATGCCGGACGATGTCTCGCATGATGCGGATGTAGACCAGGTTGACCGAGTTCTTGGTGGCCTCCCACACCTCCATGATGCGGCCATTGTCCTTGGGGTCGAAGTTGGCGAACCTGTGCAGGCCTCCACCGGTGAAGAAGGTTTCCGGCGAACCCGAATACGGGCGGCTCATCGCGCCGTTGAGCAGGTCGGCCAGTTGAATCCCGGGGTAGTTCAGCAGGGTGGCGGCCACCCATTGCGCCAGCACGTCGCGCTGCGGTTGCGCTTTCTGTTTGAGCGTGGCAGCGTCGAGCGAGCGATATTCCTCGTGAAGTTGCGCGATGATTTGCAGATAGGTGACCAGGGTACGCAGCTTGGCGGTGGAGCCGAGATCCAGTCGCGCCTGGCTGTTGATGTCGAACGGCTGGTTGAGATTGTCGGCCTGTATGCGCAGCGCATTGCCCAGGGGCGTTTTCTCATACAGGGTGAAGCTGTAGACCACGCTGTCGAGGGGATTCTGGGGCTGCAGCAGGCGGAAGCCGATCAGGCCCGACGCTGCCGCGGCTTCAGGCATGGCCAGGCCCTGCAGATAGCCGCTGACGATTTTCTGCATCGGCTGGTTGATGGTCGTATTCACCTGCAGGTCCAGCCGGTCGAGATCGTACAGGCGCGATTCGCCGAGCAACTCGGCGAGGCGAATGCGCTGCGCGTTGGCGGCCTTCTGCTCGACGAAACGAGGCGCGGGGGGATCGATGCGCTGGTGAATGCTCCGCAGTTCGACCTTCTTGGCAAGATCGGCCAGCTCACGCGGGATCAGGTTCGCATTNGCCAACAGGTCGAGGTGGTCGTCGGTCAGAGCGTCCAGCGCCTTGCGGTTGGCGGCCAGGTAATACGACGGCCGCCGCTCCGCCACGATCAGCGACAGCGCATGTTTCAGCGCGCTGGCGTAGTCGGNGTCACCGGGAGCCGGCTTTCCTGACAGGATGCGATTGATCTCGGCGAAGTCCAGCCCGTACCATGCCCACAGGCCATCGCCGACGCCGTTGACTTCGCCAAAGCGCGGTGCGGCGGCCAGCGGCACGGTGTTGAGATAGGCCATCACCGTCTTGCGGCGCATCGGCAGGGTGTTGGCACCATCCAGATAAGCACGCAGGCTGGCGGTCGCCATCTGGCGCAGCTTATCGCCCATGCCGCTGGTCAGGCCTTCCGGCGAATGCCGGTACTTCTCGATCTGGGTCGGCAGGGTGCTGCCGCCGGGCACGTTGCGGTTGGTGTCGAAGAGGCTGATGCCTTTTTCCAGCAGCGCCTGCGCGAGGCGATCCCATTCCACCGCCGGATTGCGGGTAGGGAACTGCTCGGTCAGCAGCTCGCGGTTTTCAATATAGAGCAGGGCGTCGACCAGCACCTTGGGGATGTCGTCGAACCGCTTGTAGACACGCTGCGGATACNGCGCCTGATAAAGCGGCTTGCCGTCGCTGTCGAGCAGGCTAAGGCCGGCCTGGTCCTTTTCGTGATAAGGCAGAAACAGGCCAAGGTTATTCACCCGGGCCATCTGGCGGCTGATCCTGGCCTGCTGGTCGATCTGCCAGCCCGCCCGATCGAGGCGCGCCAGTAAGTCCGGCAGCTCACTGTAGCCGAGGCGCACGTCATAGGGCCCGGGGCCGGGGTAGCGGATACGGTCGGATGGCCCCGGTCGGATTTGCCATGTCATTTTCTGCGCGGTCTTGGCGAGGTATTTCGCTTCCACCGCCGATGACAGCAGTTCCCAGGCGATGAGCCCGACCAGGGCGATGAGCAGCAGCAGGATGCCGAGGCCGATCAGGATCCGCCGTGGGACCTTGTTCACGGATCAGCTCCAGTCGCGCGCGGTGAGGAAATCGGTGTACAGCGCGGCTTCCGGCGTGCCGGGCTGGGGGTGCCAGTCGTAGCGCCATTTCACGATGGGCGGCAGCGACATCAGGATGGATTCGGTGCGCCCGCCGGACTGCAGGCCGAACAGGGTGCCGCGGTCGTACACCAGGTTGAACTCGACGTAGCGCCCGCGCCGATAGGCCTGGAAATCGCGTTCGCGTTCGCCGTATGCGTTGCCCTTGCGGCGCGCCAGAATCGGCAGGTAGGCGATGAGGAAGGCGTCACCCACGCGCTTCGTCATGCCGAACGCATGATCGAAGCCGCCTTCGGCAAAGTCGTCGAAAAACACGCCGCCGATGCCGCGCGGCTCGTTGCGGTGCTTGAGGAAGAAATAGCGGTCGCACCATGCCTTGAAGCGCGGATGCAGGTCGGCGCCGAANGGATCGAGCGCGCTCTTGCAGGTGGCGTGAAAGTGACGGGCGTCTTCCTCGAAGCCATAGTAGGGCGTGAGATCCATGCCGCCACCGAACCACCAGACCGGCGCTTCGCCGTCCTTCATCGCAACGAAACAGCGCACGTTCATGTGGACGGTGGGCGCGTAGGGGTTGCGCGGGTGCAGCACCAGGGACACGCCCATCGCCTCCCAGCGGCGGCCGGCGAGCTCCGGACGATGCGCGCTGGCCGACGGTGGCAGCTGGCTTCCCAGCACGTGCGAGAAATTCACCCCGCCGCGCTCCAGCACATTGCCCTCCTCGATCAGCCGCGAGATGCCGCCGCCACCGTTCAAGGCAGGCTCAGCCTTGCCCCCCTCTCCCATTTGGGGGGAGGGCGGGGAGGGGGAACGTTCCCAGGCGTCGGTGCGAAACGGCAGGCCGTCGGCGGCTTCGAGCGCGGCTACGATGCGCGCCTGCAGGTCGAGCAAATAGGTTTTTACTGCGCTTGCATCAAACGNGGCGGTGGCGGAGGTATGGTCGGGCATCAGGGTCGAAGTACGGTTCCGGTGGCAAGGTCGATCAGAGTGGACGGGCGGCGGCGCTGGCCGATACGGCCATCGATCACGCGCACCTGTTCGCCGAATATTCTGCGGCATTCCGCGGCGGTTTGGGCAGGTTTTTTACCGCTTTTGTTGGCGCTGGTGGAGACCAGTGCCATGCCGAGGCTGCGGCACAGACGGGCTGCGCAGGGATGGGCGGTGACGCGTATTGCAATCGTGGCGCGCCCGCCGGTCAGCAGCGGCGGGCAGGCGGCGGAAGCCGGCACCACCCAGCTGACGGGGCCGGGCCAACTGCGGCGCATCCGGGCGCGATCGTCCGCGTTCAGCAGACGGATGAAGGCCTGCAGGCGCTTGAAGTGGTCGGCGACCAGCAGCAGACCTTTGGCGGCGCTGCGACCCTTGAGCCGGATGAGGCGCTCCAGCGCACGTACATTGCGTGGATCGCAGCCGAGGCCGTAGCAGGATTCAGTGGGGTAGGCGATGACGCCACCTCGCTTCAGGTACGCGCGCAGCGCGTCGATCTGACCGTTCACTGCTCGGCGTTTACCGGATCACTTCTTGCGATCCAGCGCACGCCAGCCGATGTCGCGACGGAACTGCATGCCGTCGAAGTGGATGCCGGCTACCGCTTCGTAAGCGCGTTTTTGCGCCATGCGCACGCTGTCGCCGAGTACGGTCACTGCCANCACGCGGCCGCCGCTAACCTTGGTCTGGCCCTCCTGCCTGGCGGTGCCGGCGTGGAATACGTGCAGGTCGTCGGCTGCAGGGGGCAGGGNGCTGATGACNGCACCTTTTTTCGGGGCATCNGGGTAGCCTTCGGCGGCGAGNACCACNGCGAGCGCGGTGCGGCGATCCCACGCCGCTTCNATCTGGTCGAGCTTGCCATTGACGGCGGCTTCCATCACGGTGACGAGGTCGGACTTCAGCCGCATCATGATCGGCTGGGTTTCCGGGTCNCCCATGCGGCAGTTGAATTCGAGCACCTTGGGCGCGCCGTCTGCGCCCACCATGATGCCNGCGTAGAGNAAGCCGGTGAAGCGNATGCCGTCGGCCGCCATGCCCGTCACGGTGGGGTGGATCACCTCGCGCATGATGCGCGCGTGCAGTTCGGGGGTCACCACNGGCGCCGGCGAGTAGGCACCCATGCCGCCGGTGTTGGGCCCCTGGTCGCCGTCCTGCAGACGCTTGTGGTCCTGGCTGGAGGCCAGTGCCAGCACGTGCTCNCCGTCGACCATGACGATGAAGCTGGCTTCCTCGCCCAGCAGGCATTCCTCGATCACCACCCGATGGCCGGCCTCGCCCATGCTGTTGCCGGCGAGCATGGCTTCCACGGCTGCGTGCGCTTCCGCGGCCGTCGCTGCAACGACCACGCCCTTGCCGGCTGCCAGGCCATCGGCCTTGACCACGATCGGCGCGCCGCGCTGGTCGATGTAGGCGTGCGCCTCAGCGGCATCGGTGAAGGTACCGAAGGCGGCGGTGGGTATGCCGTGGCGTGCCATGAACTGCTTGGCGAAATCCTTCGAGCTTTCGAGCTGGGCGGCGGCCTGGGTCGGGCCGAATATTTTCAGCCCGGCGGCGCGGAAGGCGTCGACGATGCCCGCAGCCAGGGGCGCTTCGGGGCCGACCACGGTAAAGCCGATGTCGGAATCGCGGCGTACGAATTCGACCAGCGAGGGAATCGCAGTCAACGGCAGATTGACCAGGCCGTCCTCAGTCGCCGTGCCGCCGTTGCCGGGCGCGACGAACACCTGCGAAACACGGGGAGATTGTGCGAGCTTCCACGCCAGGGCGTGTTCGCGTCCGCCGGAGCCGATGACTAGGATTTTCATAGTTTCTAGGGGCTAGGATCTGATCAGGAGTTAGGGGCTAGGAGCTAGGGATTAGGGGGCTTTGTGCGGCTTCGCCGCGTTAGAAGATTCAAGAGATGCGGCGAAGCCGCCCATTCCCTAGCCCCTAAATCCTAGCTCCTAGCCCCTCGCATTCAGTGTCGGAAATGCCGGGTGCCGGTGAACACCATCGCGATGCCATGCTCGTTCGCTGCTGCAATGACTTCGTCGTCGCGCATCGAACCGCCGGGCTGGATCACCGCCTTGATGCCGGCCGCGCCTGCCTGGTCGATACCGTCGCGGAACGGGAAGAAGGCGTCGGATGCCATCACCGAACCCGGGACGGCCAGGCCGGCATGCTCGGCCTTGATCGCGGCGATGCGTGCCGAATTGATGCGGCTCATCTGGCCGGCGCCGACGCCGACGGTCATGCGGTCCTTCGCGTAGACGATCGCGTT
>Ga0031656_10000138_pt1 | contig 20939 bp, 16 predicted proteins | sample FrelakmetDIP11DI_FD_55080 | JGI IMG/M metagenome (GOLD analysis project Ga0031656, IMG submission 55080) | Freshwater lake sediment microbial communities from the University of Notre Dame, USA, for methane emissions studies - DIP11 DI | ecosystem: Environmental > Aquatic > Freshwater > Lake >... | reverse complement strand
TTTCACCCCATGCAGGCGTTCTTTGAGTAAGCTAACGCGTTCACGCTGTTCTTTAATGCCTGCTTCGGTGGTCTGGTCCGCATTGAGTAGACCGCTAACCAGGGGTTCCCCGACCAGGTTAGCAAGCTGAGGCAACAGCTCACATGCATATTCATTCTGCTTATCCAATGTCAGGCGGAATCCGAAACCGAACTCCGCATTGTCTTCGAAAAGGGAGTTTGACCAGGAAGGACCGCGCCCGTCCTGATTTACTGTCCAGGGTGTGGTGGGCAGGTTACCACCATAAATTGAAGAACAACCAGTGGCGTTAGCGATCAGCAAGCGATCACCAAAGAGCTGGGTAAGCAGCTTTACATAAGGTGTTTCCCCACAACCCGTACAAGCCAGGGAGAATTCAAACAAGGGTTCCAGAAGCTGGGTATTCTTCAAGGTGAGATTGATCTGAGATCGGTCTGCAATAGGTAATGTCTGGAAAAATTCCCAATTGGAGCGTTCCTGCTCACGGACTGGTAATTGCTCGATCATATTGAGGGCTTTCCTGCCAACCTGGGTCTTATCCTTGGCGGGGCAGGTTTCAATGCACAGGGCACAACCGGTGCAGTCTTCAGCCGATAACTGGATTGTATATTTAGTGTTTGGGAACTCCTTGAATTTTGCATCCAATGACTTGAAGGTGGGAGGAGCTTTCTCAAGATACTGCGGCTCATAGATTTTTGCACGGATGACCGCATGGGGACAAACGAAGACACATTTACCACACTGGATGCAAAGATCGGGCACCCATTCGGGTACCTCCAAAGAGATGTTGCGTTTTTCCCATTGGGTGGTACCGAGTGGATAGGTTCCATCCACTGGGAATGCACTTACGGGCAATTCGTCACCCTCCAAACCGATAATCCTGCCCAGTACTTCCCGGACAAACACAGGTGCTTTTTCAGGCACATGCGGACGGCGTGTGATGGTGCTGGTGACTGATTTACCAGACACGTTCACTTCATGAAGATTTGCCACGGTTTGGTCGACCGCTTCAAAGTTCTTGTTGATGACTGCTTCGCCACGCTTCCAGTAGGTCTTTTTGATACTTTTCTTAATCTCGGCAATGGCGTCATCGCGAGGCAGGATGCCGCTAATAGCAAAGAAACAGGTCTGCATGATAGTGTTAATGCGCACGCCCATGCCAGTATCTTTGGCGACTTCATATGCATTGATGACATAAAAACGCAAATTCTTCTTCAGGATGCTCTCCTGTACCTCACGCGGTAGATAATCCCATACCTCATCTGGTCCATACAAACTGTTCAGCAGGAAGACGCCACCCTGCATTGCGAACCTGAGCACATCAAAACGCTCAAGGAAGTTGGATTGATGGCAGGCGACAAACTGAGCATGACTGACCAGATAGGGAGCGCGGATGGGTTTTGGACCAAAACGAAGGTGTGAGATGGTGATACCACCCGATTTCTTCGAGTCATACACGAAGTAACCCTGGGCATAGTTTTCAGTCTCTTCACCGATGATCTTGATCGAGTTTTTATTGGCACCCACAGTGCCGTCTGCGCCTAAACCCCAGAATACGCAGCGAGTGGTATCCGGGGATTCAATGTCAAAGGTGGGATCAAATTCCAGGCTGGTATGGGAAACATCGTCCGTTATGCCCACTGTAAAGTGGTTTTTTGGTTGCGATTTTTGCATCTCATCGAATACAGACTTGACCATGGCAGGGGTGAATTCCTTGGAAGATAAACCATAGCGACCACCAATGACTTTGGCCTGCCGTCCACCCTCATAGAGAGCATTAATAACATCCAAATAAAGCGGGTCGCCAGCCGCTGCTGATTCCTTTGTCCGGTCAAGTACTGTGATCGTCTTGGCTGTCGTTGGGAGAGCTTTTAGCAAGTGTTCATTGGAGAAAGGACGGTATAGTCGCACTTTAATAACACCAACTTTCTCTCCTTTGTCATTCAAATACAAGGCAGTTTCGCCAGCAGTTTCAGCCCCGGAGCCCATGAGGATAATGACCCGGTCAGCATCGGGTGCTCCGACGTAATCAAACAAGTTGTATTTTCGCCCGATGGAGGAGGCGAACTTATCCATCGTATTTTGAACAATACCCGGACATGCCGTATAGAATGGATTGGCAGCCTCGCGGCCCTGGAAGTACACATCGGGATTCTGAGCGGTGCCACGGATGCATGGATGGTCAGGCGAGAGGGCGCGTGCCCGATGAGCCCGGACTAAATCATCCGAGATCATGCTGCGAATCTCATCATCACTCAGCATCTCGATTTTGTTGACCTCGGCTGATGTACGGAAGCCATCAAAAAAATGCAGGAAAGGGATGCGCGATTCCAAGGTGGCAGCTTGAGCGATCAAGGCAAAGTCATGTGCTTCCTGTACCGAACTGGAAGCCAGTAAAGCAAAACCTGTAGAACGGGTGGACATGACGTCTGAATGGTCGCCAAAAATTGAGAGGGCGTGTATAGCCAGGGAACGCGCTGAGACGTGAAATACCGTCGAGGTCAGCTCGCCAGCGATTTTGAACATATTGGGGATCATAAGCAACAATCCCTGCGAGGCGGTAAAGGTGGTGCTTAGGGCACCAGCTTGCAGGGCTCCATGCACAGCCCCTGCAGCCCCACCCTCAGACTGCATTTCAACTACCATGGGGATTGTTCCCCACAAATTGGGCCGTTTGTGGGCGGACCACTCGTCGGCAAACTCACCCATGGTTGATGAGGGTGTGATTGGATATATTGCTATCACCTCATTAGTTTTATGAGCAACATAGGCAGTTGCCTCGTTGCCATCAAGGTTTGCTATAAGTTTTTTCATTAAAACTACTCCATAAAATGGTTTTGAAATCAAGATTGATATAATTGACCAATCAGATAGTTTAGCTTTTTTTTAATGAAAGAGACAGTTATATAAGGCATAAAAAACACCTGTCCCCTGTCATATTTCAATTTCATTTGGCAATTAAGGTCTTCCTTGTAAAAATGCATGGAAATTCTGTGCTATACTTTAATCATGAGTGAGAACCAGGCGATCTGGGTGAAATGGTCGCGTATATTCCATCGATGGGGGATAAGTGAGGCAGTTGCTTTGGTGCTGGATGCATCCGGCTCACTAAGCTTGCTTGTTGCCCAGTTAATTTATCTCAGTCAGCCCTTACTTTCTGGTATGATAACTACCCATTCGCTGCATGCGTTTGCTCAGATGCTCGAAAACCCTGTAGAAACGTGTGCATTTGTATCTCTGCTGCGGGAGGCGCCCTCCAGTGGAACAAGTTCTTAACTCGATCGGTAATTACCTCGGCTTGTTATTCATCCTGCTTTGCCTGGGATTGATCCTGTATTACTTTTTCTCAGACGGTAATCAACCTAAGATCAACCTGCGAGATATCCAGGCTTTCCGGCACCTCCGGCGCGAAGTTGACCTGGCAGTGGAAGCCGGTAAAAGGCTCCATATTTCATTAGGCAGGGGAAGTATAAATGAGCTACAGGGTGGGGCTGCTTTTATCGGGCTCACCATCCTGGATCGCTCCGCCCGGGCAGCCTCTAACAGCGACCGACCTCCGATGGCAACCGCGGGTGATGGAGTGCTCACCATTCTCAGTCAGGACACTCTACAGAGCACATATCGCAGCCTGGGAACAGAGCAACGGTATGATCCTACAAACGCGCGCATGACTGGTCTTAATCCACTGGCGTATGCAGCTGGAGCCATGCCGATTATTCATGATGAATATGTCTCTGCTAATTTCTTCACTGGTCATTTAGGGACTGAGATAGCCTTACTGACGGAAGCGGGAGAGCGTAGTGGTTCATTGACCGTAGCTGGCTCAGATAGCCTCCATGCCCAGGCTGTCTTATTCACCACATCTGACGAACCATTACTCGGTGAAGAACTTTATGCGGCAGGTGCATATCTTGGTGCAGGTCCAGCTCACATAGCCAGTTTACGCTCGCAAGATCTCCTGCGTTGGGTGCTGATTGGAGCGATTGTGATCGGGGCAATCATTAAGTTGTTAGGATTCCTAAATTGAAGAAAATTCTACCTACATCCAATGCAATCATAGCGGTTATTTCAGGTCTGCTTGTTTTGCTGGGATACTTTTTCCCCGGAGTGTTTGGTAATATACAGTCTGTCCTAATTGGGTGGGCGATCATCCTGGCAGCTTTTGCCCTGTTATTGGGAATATATAACTTAGCCCTAGTTCACTGGAAAAAGGCTGGAGCTGGTGGAACGAATGGGATCAACAGCATTGTTTTACTGGTATNCTTAGGTATTACAATAATTGCGGCAAGCCTAAGCGGACCAACCGGATCTTTATCGGTATGGATATTCAATAATTTTCAAGTGCCAGTGGAAATTAGCTTATTGGCAGTCCTGGCGGTAGTCTTGGTTTATGCTGCTGCTCGCTTGCTGACACGTAGACCCAAATGGTCTACCATTTTATTCCTGGTGACCGTGCTNATCGTATTATTGGGGTCAGTACCATTATTCTTCCTTGGAGAGGTGGCCCCTCTCGTTGCATTGCGTGGATGGGTAACACAAGTTCCTGCCGTTGCAGGTGGGCGTGGGCTTTTATTGGGCGTGGCATTAGGAACAGTTGCCACGGGTATCCGAATATTAATGGGCGTGGATCGCCCATATGGTGGATAGGTCATGACCGATATCATCTGCCCATTATGCGGAAAACCAAATCCACCCGAGCTGGAAGAGTGCAGGTATTGCCAGGCACCTTTGAATGTATCTGGTTTTCTTGCCCCCTCTGACCAGGAAGGGCAGGAGAACCCATTCATCCTTTCACCTGATGAACCTGATCAGGCAGATAGCCAGGTTATAAAATCAGAATCTACCTCAGCTTTGGAGCAATCCATCCCTGATTGGCTTAAAAATACCGAGGCGAATTTCCTTGAAGAAACAGAAGCAAAACCAGAGAGACAAGCTCCAGATGACATATCAGAGCAAATCGATTCCCTATTAAGTCAGCCCTCCACTCCCGACAATGTTACACAACCTGCCATTGATGATGATTGGCTGGCAAGCTTGCTTGCAGAAGCTGGGGGAGAATCATCGCCGTTGTCTTCGCAGGGAGCGTTGCTTGGTGATATAGAAGAGCCGGTCAATGAGAATATACCCCAACCTTTTATTGAAGAGCCATTCAAGGCAAAGGGAGTTTTACCTCCAACGCCGGTCGAGAAACCAGACTGGTTAACCGGGCTTGAAGCGTCTTCAAAGATTAAATTGGAAGGTGAGATAACTCCTAGCGAGGGGATAGATCAAGGCGCAGGAATTACCGAATCTATAGAATCAATAGAAACAGGCTCGATGGAAATTCCAGATTGGATCGGAAAGATAGAGCCCGAGGAAATTTCATCTNATTTGGAGGAACCAGCGTCTCAGATTGCCCCTGCTGAATTACCAGGCTGGTTAGAAGCCCTTCGACCCGAGGATAATGTACCTGCAACTGAGCCAGTCGAAGATCTGTCAGCTGCCGATATTGTTACAGCAGGACCTTTGGCTGGATTACGAGGCGTCATAGGTGCACGTCCATCGGCAATCCGGGCTCGTAAACCACCCACCTATTCCATCAAACTGCGTGTTACGGATGAACAACGTGCCCGGGTAGAGATGATGGAAGCATTATTGGCTGATGAACAAAAGCCAAAACCATTACCATCCCAACCAGCCCTCACTTCGCGTAATATTTTTCGCTTGGTTATTGCCGCTGCTTTAATTCTTCCCATTGCATGGATGATCATCACTGGGAGCCAGCGGGTTCCGACTCCACAACCTGGAGATGTTCCAGGTGTGATTGATTTTACACAACAAGTCCAGGCACTTCCAACTGGGTTGCCAGTGCTCCTGGCATTCGATTATGAGGCTGGATTCTCGGGAGAGATGAATCTTGCTGTTTCCACATTAATCACTCAGCTAGCGATCAAGAACGCATTTATGACATTAGTAACAACGATTCCGTCCGGTCCTGCCATGGCAGAAAGCCTGATTAATTCCAGCGTTGGTTTGGATGGTAATCAGGGGTCTTATTCATACTATACTAACCTTGGTTATATTCCCGGTGGTACGATGGGTTTGGTTGGTTTAGCGCTCTCACCCAAGTCGGTATTACCGTACTCATTGGATGGAATCAAAGTATGGGCATCTGCTCCATTAGATGCAATATCGACCATTAATGATTTTAGTGCAGTGATTGTATTAACCAATGACCCTGACACAGCCCGTTCCTGGATCGAACAAGTGGGTCCTACTTTGAAGATAGATGGTACACCACTGCTAATCATAACCAGTTCACAAGCTGAGCCATTGATCCGACCATATTATGAAGCAAACCCATCACAAGTTCAAGGTATGGTAACCAGCCTTGCTGGAGGATTAGCTTATGGGCTTAGTGTCGGCAACAGCCAACAAAATGGCGAGTGGGATGCATTTAGCATTTCAATTACGGCTTCTGTGCTAATCATACTGATTGGAAGTATTTCCAGGGCAGCTTTGAAAATACCAATNNCTGATAAGAAGAAGGAAAGCTAGGAGAGAAGATGCTGGAACGAATCAGCCAATTAGCTGACCCAATCGGTGCAATTATCGGTTTTACGCTTACGATAATGGTACTTAGCTACTTGATAGGAGATAACATCTTTTTCAGATTGGCGGTCTCTGTTTTTATTGGTGTTGCCTCTGGATATGCGGCTGTTCTCATTCTTTATAATGTAATATGGCACCAGGTATTGGTGCCAGTATTCCAGGTGATTAGTACCGGTAAAACAGATGATCTGATCACCTATGCCACGCACGTGCTACCTGCGGTTGTGCTCGGTATTTGGATGCTCACTAAGGTATCCCCGCGTTTGTCGCGTGGTGGAACACCTGTTTTGGCTTTCCTTACTGGTGTGGGGGCTGCCACTGTGATTGCAGGCGCTGTACGGGGGACGATATTCCCTCAGGTTGGAGCGTCGGCTAACTTGCTCAATATCCAAACCGGACCAGATGAGTTAAGCAAATTGGTTGGATGGTTCATCAATGGAGTGATTATCCTGGTGGGCACTGTGACAACGCTTATCTATTTCAAGTTTGGGATCAAACGACAGGAGGAAGGAGTTCCAGTTCAACACTCCGTTATCCTGGAGTATCTATCCACTGCCGGGCAGGGTTTCATCGTTATCACACTGGGTGTCTTTTTTGCCGGGGTGTATATTGCCACGCTCACAGCACTGATCGATCGCATTCAGTTTCTTTGGGATGTTATTATTGGATTTTTCTAATAGTTAATTATTATGCCAACTTCACTTATAGATGCTGACTCAGTCCTCGCAATTGAAATCGGAACAGTTTCGACGCGCGTAATATTATTTGATGTTGTTGATGGTCGGTATCGATTTTTAGGACACGGCAGCGTACCAACTACCGCCTCTGCTCCCATTAACGACGTTAGCGTGGGGGTTAAAGAAGCGCTGGATCAATTGCATGATATAACCGGCCGGGTGTTTTTTAATCAAGATGGGCAGATACAAATTCCCTCTCAACCCGACGGGACCGGCGTGGACGCGTGCGTTGCTACAGTATCGGTGGGTCCTCCGCTCAAAGTAGTGGCAATTGGCTTGCTGGAGGATATCTCAACCGAGAGCGCAAAAAACCTGGCTACCACAACCTATGCCCAGGTGGTTGGAAGCATGAGTTTAAACGACCGGAGAAAAACCGTTTCCCGCCTGGATACTATTCTGCAGTTACGACCAGACCTGATTGTTGTTGCAGGAGGGATTGAAGGTGGCGCCAGAGCATCGGTGATTGATCAGCTCGAAGCAGTAGGCCTGGCATGCTATCTTATGCCTAAAGAACACCGCCCGGAGGTGTTATATGCAGGTAATTCCGCATTGGTACAAGATGTGCAGGACACCTTAGGTTCAATTGCGAATCTTCATATTGCTCCAAACGTCCGCCAGTCATACGAAAGTGAACAACTGACTCCCTCACAACCTGCTCTGGCTCAAATTTATCGCCTGGTTCGCTCGCGACAAATTCGTGGTATCCAGGAAGTGGATTTATGGACCGGCAACAATCTCATGCCGGCTGCAACAGCATTTGGGCGAACCATCCGTTATCTCAGCAAAGAGTATGGCCATACACACAAGGGAGTTTTAGGGATCGATGTCGGCGCATCTGCCACCACTGTAGCCTCGGCATTCTCTGGAGATTTAATATTAAGCATCTACCCGGGGCTTGGTTTGGGAGAGAATCTACCTGAGATCCTTAATCTTTGTCCTTTGGGTGATATATCACGTTGGCTAACCGTGGAAGTATCCGAGAATGACCTGCGAGATTATATATTTAATAAAGCCATCTATCCCAACAGCCTGCCAATCACCTCGAACGAACTGGCTATTGAGCAGGCAATTGCCTGCCAAGCGATGCAGCTGGCAGTTAAGCAAGCCTCCAAAGCTTACCCTTCCGATATACTTGGCTCGCTGCCTGGGCTTTTACCATGGTTTGAGCCAATCATTGCCTCGGGCAGTGTACTTACTAAAGCACCAAGCCGAAACCAAACCTTGATGATGGTATTAAATGGGCTTCAACCTACTGGAATAACCACCATAGCCGTGGATCGCAATAATTTAGCTGCTTCGCTAGGAGCTGCGGCTAGTGTAGCCCCATTGTTGACCATTCAATCCCTCGAAGCAACGAATTTTATTAACTTATGCACGATTATCTCACCTGTTGGCAAAGCACAATCGGGGACACCTATCCTACGGGTACGGATGACAACCGAGGACGGGCAGGAATCTGAGCTGGAGGTCAAGCAAGGCACCTTAGCTACCCTTCGATTGCCCGTCGGGCAAGCTGGAACACTGCACCTGACTCCGCTAAATCGTTTCGATGTTGGTATGGGAGGTCCTGGTAGAGGGGGAAAGGTGAAGGTGGTTGGTGGCGCTTTTGGGGTTGTGATTGATGCGCGTGGTCGACCATTACGCATACCTGCGGAACCTTCCCGACGACGCGATGCACTCAATAAATGGCTGGCAATTGCTGGTACTGGATAATATTAATGGCATTTAACTTGCACCCCTTGTATATCGCGCAATATCGTGTAAAGGTTGCCTTGGAGATTCTAGCATGCTAGCTTCGGTCACACATGTCCTGCCGGTTGCAGCAATTCGTCGTGAAAGATTAATGCCCATCGAAGGGAGAATAATTGCTCGGCGAGGGCAGCAAGTAAATCCTTCGGATATCGTTGCTGAGGCAGTTTTACGTCCAGAGCATCTTCTATTGGATATTGGACTTGGATTAGGCTTGTCACCCAAGGAAGCTGACCATTATATCCAGCCTCGAGCGGGAGATGAAGTTGGTGAAGGGGATGTAATCGCTGGACCGGTTGGAATTGGGCGCCGGGTTGTGCGCGCTCCAAGATCTGGAACTGTTGTGGTGGCTGGTGGTGGACAGGTACTAATGGAATTGGAAGGAGAATACACTGAATTAAAAGCGGGTTATTCAGGTATCGTTGCGGACATAATCGATGAGCGAGGTGTAATCATTGAAACGACGGGTTCTCTCATCCAGGGAGTCTGGGGTAATGGGAAGGTAAATTTTGGATTATTGAATATCCTTGCGCAGGCACCTGATGAGTTGATTACACCGGATATGATGGATGTGAGTTTACGGGCTGCGGTAGTGATGGCTGGTTATTGTGAGGATGAAAAAGTGCTGCGCTCCGCAGAAGAGGTGCCCATTCGGGGTCTGATTCTGGCAAGTATGGCATCAACCTTGGTTCCAGCTGCCATGAGCGTGAATTATCCCATTATATTGGTCGAGGGTTTTGGAAAGCTGCCAATGAACCAAGAGGCGTTTTCAATTTTGTCATCAAATGGCAGGAACGAAGTAGCTGTAAATGCTGAACCTTGGAATCGGATCGGGAACACGCGTCCGGAAATTGTGGTTTCGGCATCGGAGGGGGCGTTTCCTGAAATCCCAACCGAGATGGCCTCTTTTTCCATCGGTCAAACCGTTCGTGTTGTCAGTCCACCCTATAAAAGTAAGCTGGGAACATTGACCAACATTTCTCAAAGTTTAACGCGTCTTCCAAGTGGTTTATTGGCAATAACAGCAGAGATTCAGTTCTCAAATGGTGATAAAGCCCAGGTTCCCCTGGCAAATCTTGAGATTATCGGGTGAATTATTGGATCTGAGGAGATAACACTATGGCCTTTACGGACATGAATGATGTCGAAAATGAGTTTGAAGACGAGAAACCATCGAATGGCAATGGCAACGGAAATGGAAACCGCAGTTTCTTGATCGTCGCCGGCGTTTTGGGCGGGATCATGGTTCTGGCATTACTTTGTATCGCTGGCATTGCATTATTCAGGTATTTACCAGGCCAGAGATCTGCCCAGAGTGCGAATGCAACCAATGAAGCCCAGGCGACCGTGATTGCTATTAGTGCCAGTGATACTGCTTCAGCGCCTACGTCAACATCCACCCTCCGCCCGACTGTCATTCCAACAAACACCAATGTACCCACCAAAGCACCCACCAATACACCTGTTATTGTTGTAGGCCCCACCAAGTCACCAACGGTGGATTTTGCAATCGCAACCCGCGATGCTTTAATTACTCAGATAGCACAAGCCACACAAGCCCCACAAGCTGAGCTAGTTATACAAGCAGGACTGGCTACACAAGCTGGGCTGGTCACACAAGCTTGGCTGGCCACACAAGCAGGGCAGGCTACACAAGCTGGGCTGGCCACACAAGCTTGGCTGGCCACGCAAGCTAGTCAGGTCGCACAAGCCGGGCAGGCCACGCAAGCTGCGCACGCTACACAAGCTGGGCAGGCTACACAAGCTGGGCAGGCTACACAAGCTGGGCTAGCTACACAAGCTGGGCAAGCCACACAAGCTGGACTGGCCACACAATCTAGGCTGGCCACACAAGCTGCGCTGGCCTCATCACTCCCACCTACCACTAAACCAACCTCAACTGCCCTTCCGGATACCGGGATTGCAGATAAGCTTGGTACGCCTGGTCTAATTACCGCTGCATTTGTTTTGGTTGTGATTATCTTCTTAATGCGCAAGCTGCGAACTGCAATGTAAAGGATGAAAGCTGATTAAACTACAGATTGGGATTGTTCAGGTCTGTTGAGGCTGAACAACCCCAATCTTTTTTAATTATGCAGCCTTGAGGGCTACCTGCTCACCATATCCAAGCAAATCCTGAACCATTTGTTGTGTGCGTCCTTCGGCATACACCCTTAATACGGGTTCCGTGCCAGAGGGACGAATCAGCAACCACGATCCATCAGCAATCATGTATTTAACCCCATCAACCGTAGAAATACTGGCGACTTTTTCTCCACCAATCTCAGCGGGTGCATCTTGCACCAGGCTACGACTCATTGCCTCTTTGGAAACTGGGTGGCGCAGTCGCAAGTCCGTCCGTTGGTAAAAAGCAGGTCCCACTTCTTCTAACAGGTCTTCTATCAATTCATAAAGGGTTTTTCCTGAAGTGGCAACGATTTCTAATAATAGAAGCCCCATAAGAATGCCATCTCCTTCAGGGATGTGTCCCCGGAATGAGATACCACCAGATTCTTCACCACCTATTAATACATCACCCTGGAGCATATAATCAGCGATGTGGTTGAAGCCGACGGGTGTCTCGTGCATGGGGAGTCCATAATGCTCTGCCAGTCGATCGATCATACTGGTGGTTGATACGGTACGGATAACCGGACCACGCCAGCCTCTTTTTTCAACCAAATAACGCAAAGATAACGCCATAATTTTGTGCGGGTCGACGAAGTTGCCACGCCCATCCATTGCACCAATTCGATCTGCATCCCCATCCGTTACCAGACCCAAGTCTCCCATACCCGTGCTGATGGCACTGGCCAGTGCTCCCAGGTAACGGCTAATCGGCTCAGGATGAACACCACCAAAACCTGGATTTAATTCAGCCCGGATTTCCTGAACCTCGCACCCCGTGCCTTGCAGGATACCTTTAATGACCCCCCTCCCGGATCCGTACATCGAATCAACGACAATCCGCTGAGGGTTCTCAGCGATAAGGTCGAAATTGATCAGCGTACGCAAGTGGTCATAATAGGCAGGCAAGGGGTTAATGCGTTGGATAAGCCCAGCCTGCCGAGCTTGATCAAAGTCCATCTGGTTGGGACCGCGCCCACGTGCTTCATTATCATTTAGATACACTTCTACCCGGCGGCACTGTTCGGGAAGCGCTGAGCCACCATAGGCAGCTTTTAACTTTATGCCATTGTATCGCGGGGCATTATGTGAAGCAGTGATCATTACACCACCTATTGCGCCTTGGTGACGAACGGTGAATGATATCACCGGGGTGGGAGCGTCTGATTGTGATAACAGGACCTTATACCCATTGGCTGCCAATACGCGGGCTATGTCCGCTGCATAACGATCGGAAAGGAATCGCGTATCGAAGCCAACGACCATTTTATGGGAATCAATGTTGTCCGCAGTTGTCTTACCATTCAACCAGTGCTCTGACCCAACTGCATCAGCAATCGCCTGGCCGACCAGGCGCAGGTTGTGAAATGTGAATGTATCTGAAATGACAGCACGCCAGCCATCAGTGCCAAAGTGGATGGGCATGTGAGTAGCCTCCTAGAAGGGTGTAAAGAGATTTGATTCTATCATAAGCACATCTATCCATAGACCTTGTACTACAAAATCTGTGAGGCAGGCGCATTATTATCTACGAAAGGCTTTGTTCATGCTACAATCAGATTATGCCTGAAGATCGTCAGAAAATTGTTGCAGTGCTAAAAAAAATAAGTTTATTTGATGGGCTGAATGATGCACAGCTCGAGCACGTAGCTTCATCTATCCATGCTTTACAAATTAAAGAAGGGGAAGCCTTGCGCCTGGATGGGAAAAACCCTCCATTTTTCATTATTGTTTCTGGGAATTTACGTTCAACCCGGATCATAAAAGGAGGTGAAGGTGCGACTTATGTGCTTAAGCAAGGAGATTTTTTTGGTGCAGATGTAGTTTTCCGCGGTAAGCAGAAGGCCTATCAAACTACAGCAATTAAACCGGCATTACTCTACAGCATCCAGGTGGAAGCACTGCGTCACCTGTTGAATACCATTCCTGGTTTAACAAAGAACATCAAGAAACAACTGGATTGGTACAAGTTGATCCATTCAAAGCCATTCAGCTGGCTGGGGGAGGCAGAAACCATCAAACTGATCCATCGGAAACACCCAGCATACTTGTTTGTAAGTGAACTTCTACCCCTTGTGACTGCCTGGGTGGGCATTTTGATCATATTCTTAGCCACTCAGATTTCTACCACTTCCTTTCGCCTGGTGATGGGGTGGTTTGGCGCTGGGGTAGTAGGTGTGTCAATCTTGTGGGCTTTATGGCTCTTCTTTGATTGGGGGAATGACTATTACATCATTACGGATGAACGTATCGTCTGGTTGGAACGTACGTTTGGACTATATGACAGCCGTCAGGAGGCGCCTCTCGTGGCAATAAAGGCTGGAGAGGCAAAATCCTCCCAACTTGGGCGCTGGTTAGGCTACGGCGATGTAATCACCCAGACATTCATGGGTCAGATATTCTTCCGGCACATTAGAAACCCGGGAGAAATCAAGAATATGATTGATCTGGAGCGCAAACAGGCCATGGAGCGCCAGGTGGCGACGGATATTCATGCCATAGAAGGAACAATCAGGCAGAAAATTGAACCTTCACAAGCTGTAACAGCTCCGACAGCAGTAAATACTCCAGCCGCGATTACGGTTGGAGTGACCGCCCAGGAAACCAAAACTATCACCGAACCCATATCTTTTTGGCAGTCGTTTCGGATGCGTTTCCAGACCCGCTGGGAAAAAGATGGGATGATCACGTATCGCAAACACCTCTATGTACTTTTTAGGATGACATGGTTCCCGGCGGCATGCTGTTTTGGGATGCTGGTTGGAACGGGTCTGCTTTATTTTTGGAGCGTGGTGGGGCTGATCGCCCTGTTAAAACCGGGATTGATCTTGCTGATCGGTATCTGCCTGACTGTGATGGCGTTGTTATGGTGGCTTTATAAATTTGTGGATTGGAGTAACGATATTTATCGGGTTACAGCTGAAAAGATCATCGATAGTGAGCGTAAACCACTTGGTGATGAAATCACTAAATCTGCGCCATTGGAAAATATCATAGGGCTAGATTATGAGCGCCTGGGCTTTTTAGGCGTAGTTTTAAATTTTGGAAATGTGATCATTAATATTGGGACAGATAACAAATTTATCTTCTATGGCATTCACAACCCCGCGCGTGCTCAAAAGGATATCTTCAATTATATGTATGAACGCAGGCACAAGAAACAGCTGGCTGATACCATGCAAGAACAGGAACGTGTTTCAAACTATATTGCTGCATACCACCGCCAGGTGGAGGAGATCCGCCAATCTCCTAAGAAACCTCCCCAAAATTGACCATATTCAGGTAAAATAGCCGCCATGGCGAATCTAGAAATTGTCACCCTTCCGCAGGCAGTCTTGAGGCAGAAGGCGCGTAAAGTGAATGATTTTGGTCCCAGCTTCCAGGGGTTGGTGGACGACATGGTTGATTCCATGCGCCAAGCTCCTGGGGTCGGCCTGGCCGCCCCACAAGTGGGCGAATCGTGGCGCTTGATTGTTGTTGAATATGGCGATGATGATAATGAAGAGACACCCCCAAAACTGTATGTTATGGTTAACCCAGAGATAACCCGCACTTCCCAGGAAACAATTCTCGGAACAGAAGGCTGCCTTTCTGTTCCAGGCATCCAGGGGGATGTGGAGCGTTATGAAGCCATAACGATTAAAGGATTGAACAGGCTTGGTCACTCGATGACGGTTAAAGCTAAAGGCTGGTTGGCTCGCATTTTTCAGCACGAGATTGACCATCTTGACGGGGTCTTGTTTGTGGACCGGGCCGAAAAACTCTGGCAGGTTGAGTTGCAGCCGGGGCAGGTTACTCCTGATAATGTATAATCCGAATATACCTCAAATATACACCTGACCTAAGAAACCTGCTCTTTGATATAATTTATGCACACATGGAATGCCACGGCGAAGCTCACCCGTGGCATTTGTGTGAGTGACTCAGGAAATGCAGCTTACCCATCTTTCCCTTACAAATTTCCGCAATTTCACCCGGCTGGATATCGAGGTTCCGGGAGGAACAGTGATGCTGGTTGGTAATAATGCCCAGGGCAAGACCAGCCTACTTGAGGCTATTTACTTCCTGGCTACTTTAACTTCGTTTCACGCCAGCTCGGACCGGCAGCTGATCAACTTTATAGAAGCGCGCCAGGACCTGGCAGTGGGGAGGATCACAGCTGACTTTAGCCGGGGAAAAGAAAACCACCGCATCGAGGTGCGCCTCATTCAAGAGCCAAACAGCCAAAACGGGGACAAGCATCTGCGTAAGGAAGTGCTTTTGGATGGTGTCAAGCGAAAGACCAGCGAAGTCATCGGGCAGTTTAATGCGGTCCTTTTTCTACCGCAAATGATGGGGGTGATCGAGGGAGGCCCGGAGGAACGCAGACGTTACCTTAACCTGGCGCTGGCACAGGTTATTTCTCATTACCAGGCAGCCCTGGGAGAATATAATAAAGCCCTCATTCAGCGTAATGCTCTACTGAAACAACTTTATGAGCGGAAGGGTGACGCCTCTCAACTTGATTATTGGGATGAGCAAATAACTGCCTTCGGGGCACAGCTCATTTACGCCCGTATTCAAGCTATTCAGGAACTGGAAAGATTGGCCGCACGCATGCACCGAGAGCTTACTCACGCCCAGGAAGTTCTGCGGTTGTGCTACCAACCAGCCTATGACCCTCTGCCTCAAACCCCGGGACAATTCACGTTACCACTGGAGGCAGCCGTTGATCGCTGCGGCTTTTCTCAGGAGCAAATCCGCAAAGGTTTTTTGGAGAGCCTGAGGAAACTGCGGTTTGAGGAAATAGCCCGGGGGATGACCACGATCGGACCTCACCGGGATGAGCTGCGTTTCCTGGCTAACGGCATAGACCTGGGAACTTACGGTTCACGGGGCCAGTCACGTTCAGCCATCCTGGCACTAAAAATTGCCGAAGTGACCTGGATGAATACCAAGAGCGGCCATTGGCCGATTTTACTTCTGGATGAAGTGCTGGCCGAACTGGATACAGAGCGCCGGTTTGATCTATTAACCAGGCTGGATCAATCGGAGCAAGTGCTGTTATCCACCACGGACATGAACCTGTTTGACCCCGGGTATGTAAAAAACGCAACGATCTGGCGTGTTGCAGGGGGTAGAGTGGAAAGACCTGACCCTGGGGAGCTATAGAGGGCGCCTGGCAGGCATCCCCACTTTACGCGGGTATGCATCCGGTGTAGCTGCGACTTTACCCACCACCACCAGGTAGCGTTCTTCCGCCACCCCTGGCAATGTCACTGGCAATAATTGGCGCAAGTGACCCCCAAGCATGTGCATGGCACGCTCCGCAGAGTGCGCTTCTGCCGGACCGCTTTCCCCTTTCATCGCTAGCATGCTTCCCCCTACCCGTACCATGGGCAGTAAATACTCTGACAGCACAGGTAGAATGGCTACAGCCCGCGCAATTGCCCAATCGAACTGCTCGCGGTAGGATGGATTCTGCCCGAGGATTTCAGCGCGCTCCTGGATCACTTCCACTTTCTTAAGATTAAGGATGTTAGCAACGTGGCGGCAGAACTCTGCCTTCTTGCCAACCGACTCAACGAGAGCAAGCTGCATTTTGGGGTAAATGATCTTAATCGGGATTCCCGGGAATCCTGCACCGGTGCCCACATCGATCAGCCTATCAACAGGGGTATCGCGAAGTGCCATCAGGCAGGTGAGTGAGTCGAGGAAATGTTTGATACGGATCTCCCTGGGNTCACGGATAGCAGTCAGGTTGAAGCGGGTATTCCAATCCAACAGCTCGCGCTCATACAGCGTGAGTGCTGAGAGCTGGGAACGCGTCAGATGTAATCCCATCTGTTGCTGGGCATGTAGGGCTAATTCCTGCATATTGTCCGATTATACCCGCATCATCAGCATGGCATGAGTCCTGCAACAGCACTGGTGGTTGGTCAGGATAAATGATGATGAATAGAATGAAACGCTTGTTGCGAATATTCATTTTGGGTTTGTTGCTTGCGTTTGTGAATGTTTCTCCAGCAAGGGGGGATAGCCTGCCAGACGCCAATTATATCTCTGGAGTGAATGGGCATGCTCAAAGTTATCCACTCTCGTGTGAATCTCGCTCTGCCGTTGATATNGCGAGCTTCTGGGGAATTGATATTGGCGAGGCTGAATTCCTNCAATCGCTGCCACGCAGTNATAACCCGGAGACCGGCTTTGTTGGCAATCCATATGATGCCTGGGGTAATCTACCACCGTCTGGATATGGGGTTCATGCCGGCCCTGTGGCAGAAACACTGCAAAGCTTTGGATTGGTGGCTGAAGCACACCATGACTTGGGCTGGGACGACCTGCGCCAGGAAATTGAAGCTGGTCGCCCAGTGATGGTTTGGGTGGTTGGACAGATGTGGGGTGGAAAACCGGTCGAATNTGAAGCGCCGGATGGGAGCACCAGCACGGTGGCAGCCTTCGAGCATACCATGATCCTGACCGGTTACAGCCCAGAGTCCGTCCAAGTGGTGGATGCCTATAGCGGAAATTACCAGAGTTACGGGTTGAGTACTTTCTTGAAATCATGGGCGGTGCTTGGCAACATGGCAGTGTTTGCCTCTGGTGAGGTATCTAATCATGATAGCTCCCCGATGGCTGATACGCATACAGAATCCTATACCGTGCAATCTGGTGATTTCCTGGTGGCGCTTGCGAAGAGCTTCGGAACAACATGGCAGGAGCTGGCGCAATTGAACGTAATCGGATATCCGTATACGATTTTCCCCGGGCAGGTGTTGAAGCTGCCGGGCGGAGAAGCACATGCGGCTGAGTTGCAAAGCGAATCTGAGCCAGAGGTGGATAATAATCCTGCGCCGGTAAAAGTGGTGAATTTCCAGGCACGCCTGCCAATGATACAGCGAAACTATACAGCGCAAAGTGCCCGAGCAGTGATGCCTGCTTCGGGGCATCCAGAAACCGCCATGAAAGCCGTTGTACGCAGCTCAGCAACATTAGTCAGCTTTAGTAAAAGCATCGGGGTAGATTGGCACGTCCTGGTGGAGCTGAACAACCTGCGGCCTCCGTACATGCTCCATCCAGGCCAGGGGTTGAAACTGAGATAGCCTCCTGATCACAGCCATCTGCGAGTTTGCCTGCAAACAAATCATAAAATCAAGAGCTTTTCTTATATAGAATAAAGCAGATGAGCTGTCCAGGTTGAAGTCATGGACAGCTCATAGCATTGTGGTTGTTGGTTTCAGGCCTGTGGTTCGGGTGGCGGGGCTTTCTTGGCTTTTCGCCTTCTCTTCACCAGACTGCTAATTCCCCAGACGATCAATATGATGGGTCCAAAGACGAGAATTAGAACCGGGAGGTATAAGATGACCAGGCGGATCACAAAGTTGGTCAATGACTGTAACGCTTTGATGAGTGACTGCAGGGCTTGCTTGGCTACTCCACCCGGCTGCCAACCAGCAATCGAGAGTGGCTGCATGGCGGCATTGGCAATCAGCTGAATGCTGATGGAAGAAAGGGCAGCTGACTGTTCGTAATACTTCATCTGGCCTTTGATCAGCTCGATCTGTTCGCGGACAGATACAAGCTGTGAATATACCGCCAGCACATCTTCGGTCCGGTTGGCATCGTCCATGATCTGCTGCAGCTGCTGTTCGGCGGCTTGCAGGTTGACCAGCCGCGAGTTCAGGTCGGTGTATTCGGCAGTCACATCCTGGCTGGATAAATTCTCGGTGATGATCGGTTGGTCGGTCTCGGCTTTGATGGTCTTCAGGGCTTCGTCCAGGCTTTCGGCGGGAATGCGGATGGTCATGGATACCTGGGGCACCTGGATCCCATTGTTGAGTGTTTGTTGGTACATATCAGCTGAGACGACAAACCCGCCCATGGCTTCAGCCATGCGGGCGATATTATCCCTCGATATGAGGGGGTCATCGACTGCCATGGACAGGGTGCCGTTTTTGATCACCAATCGATCGGTGGAGGCAGCCGTCTGGTCCAGGGCGTATGAACCTTTCTCGCCTTCAGCCATTGATGCAGAGGCTGGGGCTTCGACTTGCAGCATCTCAGTCACCACTCCCGCCTGGTCGGATGAACGGAAGTCGCTCGATGCAGGGCTACAGCCTGCAAGAAGCAGGGAAATGATTAACAGGGCGATTGAAAATTTTTGAAACATGGGCTCCTCCTTATATTGGTTGCTAGCCTTAAAACGCCCCCGCGTATTGGAATGTTCCCGCCTATGAGGGTTATCGAATTTTCCTACCAACCGGCGGTAAGGCGTGCGATGTGGCGCTCGGGTAAATTTTCCTGGCGCATCTGCTCCTGAACACTTTCAATATTGTAATCAACCCGGTGCCACTCCCAGGTATAGTCCTCCAGGTCGAGGATGGCGTAGGCGGCGCGCGGGTCACGGTCGCGCGGCTGGCCGACTGAGCCCGGGTTGACGATGGACCGAGGAGCCAGGGTCATCTCCGAAATTTTCTCAGGCACCCTCAATTGGGCGGTATTGGTAGTATCGGGCAGGTGGTAGAGCACGGGCAGGTGGGTGTGACCCACGAAGCAATAGGGGGTGTCGAAGAATTCAAAGCTGATGGTGGCAGTGCGCGTGTCGAGCAGGTATTCCCACACAGGGCGGAAGGGGCTGCCGTGTACCAGAGTGATGTGTTCGAGATTCAGACGTTCGGGCAGGTGTTTCAGGTAATCATGGTTGGTTGGGTTGAGCGCGCCTTGCGTCCATAAGACGGTCTTGCGCGCTTCCGGGTTGAAAGCATCCACAGCGATGATGCCAACGGCCGCGGCATCATGGTTGCCGAGCACGCATTGCAAATTGGGGAGCCCGGCGATACGCTCGACGCACTCGTTGGGATTTGGCCCATACCCAACCAGGTCTCCCAGGCACCAGGTGGCATCAAAGGGAGCAGCATCAGTGAGCACAGCTTCGAGGGCAGACAGGTTGGCGTGGATATCGGAGATGATCAGGGTGCGCATGGGTTAATGTTAGCATGATTCAGTGCAGTTAGCAATCAGCAAGGAGCCTTTAGCAGTGAGCCTTAAGCCATAAGCCATGAGGAAAAAAAGATTTTCACAAAGGATACAAAGGAAAAATGGTCTTAATTAGGCAATCGGGTGGTAAGGCGGTAGGGGGAATGAAGCGTAACCTAAAGTTTGGGTGGATTCGAATTAAAATATAACGAATCGGAACGAATAGTATTTATGGAAGCGGGTTAACATCTGGCCGGTAGGGTGTTGCGTTGGGTTGAATTGTATCTAAATAATTCAAATGCATTCAATTCACCTTTCATGGGTGGGATAGGGATCGGTGGATTTCGACAATTCTATTATAGCACAGATGTTCTAATTCCACAAGAGGTTTATGGATTTTTTAAGATTGGGATTTACCCTTACCCTGCCCAGCGAAAACTTGTAGCGTGATCACGAAGGCGCAATCCAAAGAGGCGGCATGCTCTCCCTGCAGGGAGAGGAGAAATCCATTTGGCGCAATAAAAAGGGTGGAAATGGGGAAAAGAGGCGATTATTTTAATCTTTAACAGCAGCAATTCTCAATATGATAAGATAAGGTTGATGCGAGAAAAGAAAAGATGGAATGAAAAACAAAAAAGCAGAAGATACGACCGAGAAGTGGTGGATGAAGAAATATGGAATTACCCGCAAAGGCAACCCAAAATAACCGCTGCACAAAAAACAGGGTTACACGAATAAGGAGAAAGAAGAAGAATGAATTAG
>Ga0031656_10000137_pt1 | contig 21005 bp, 22 predicted proteins | sample FrelakmetDIP11DI_FD_55080 | JGI IMG/M metagenome (GOLD analysis project Ga0031656, IMG submission 55080) | Freshwater lake sediment microbial communities from the University of Notre Dame, USA, for methane emissions studies - DIP11 DI | ecosystem: Environmental > Aquatic > Freshwater > Lake >... | reverse complement strand
CCGGCTCGGAGAACAACACACGCATGCCGGGCGAACGCGACGCGCGCATGGCGGACAACCTGCGCTGGCTGGAGGCGGCGGCGAAACTGGCGGCGCAGCCGGATGTGCGCGCGCTGGTCGTGGTCGCGCACGCGGAGCCCGCGCTGGACCGCGGGCCCGAATCCCGCGATCCGTACGCCTCGTTCCGCGCCGCCCTGGCGCGGAACGCGGAGCGACTGGGCAAGCCGATGCTGCTCGTCCACGGCGACGATCACCACTTCGCGTTCGACCGGCCGCTGCGCGATCCACGCACCGGGCGGCGCGTGGACAATCTGCAGCGCGTGTCGCCCTACGGCTCGCCGTCGATGGCGCCTGCGGTGGTGAGTGTGAGCGCCGCGGACCGGCCGGTGTTCGAGGCGCGATCCGGCCTCACGCCTTGAAGCGCACCCGGCTCAGAGACCGGTGCGGGCCGCGATGTAGCGCTTCACCGCCTCGGCATCGACGTCGATCGTGTCGAAGCGCCGCGGCAGATCCTCGATGCCGGCGAACTNCGCCGGCCGCTCGGGCGCGCGGCCGAGCGCCTCACGGATGGTCGCCTCGAACTTCGCCGCCAGCGCGGTCTCGAGGCAGACCAGCGGCACGCCCGGCTCGCGGAAGCCCTCGCCCACCTTGATGCCGTCCGCGGTGTGCGTGTCGACCATGTAGCCGTGGCGCTCGTAGACCCGCCGGATGGTGCGCAACCGGTCGGCATGCGTGGAGAAGTCGGAGACGAAACCGGTGTCGGGCACGCGCGCGTAGAACGCCGAGCCGGAGAGGTCGAACTCGCCTTCGGCGTCGATGCGCCGCCAGAGCTCGCGCACGCGCGCCGGGTCCTGGCCGACCAGGTCGTAGACGTAGCGCTCGAAATTGGACGCCTTGGAGATGTCCATCGACGGGCTGGAGGTCTGGAATACCTCCGCGCCCTTGCGCGGCCGGTAGACGCCGGTACGGAAGAACTCGTCCAGCACGTTGTTCTCGTTGGTGGCGAGGATCAGCTTGCGGATGGGCAGCCCCATCATCCGCGCCACGTGGCCTGCGCAGATGTTGCCGAAGTTGCCCGAGGGCACGCTGAAGGACACTTCCTCGTCATCGCCGCGCGTTGCCGCGAACCAGCCCTTGAAGTAGTAAACGACCTGCGCCAGCATGCGCGCCCAGTTGATGGAGTTCACCGTGCCGATGCGCTGGCGCGCCTTGAACGCGAGGTCGGCGGACACCGCCTTCACGACGTCCTGGCAGTCGTCGAACACGCCGCGCGCCGCCAGGTTGAAGATGTTGGGGTCCTGGAGGGAGTACATCTGCGCGCTCTGGAACGGACTCATCTTGCCCAGCGGCGAGAGCATGAACACGCGGATGCCGCGCTTGCCGCGCATGGCGTACTCGGCGGCCGAGCCGGTGTCGCCGGACGTCGCGCCCAGGATGTTGAGCGTCTCGCCGCGCTCAGCCAGCACGTGCTCGAAGAGATTGCCCAGGAGCTGCATCGCGACGTCCTTGAACGCGAGCGTGGGCCCGTTGGAGAGCTGCAGCAGGTGCAGGCCTGGTTCCAGCGTTTTCAGGGGCGTGATCTCGTCCGACCCGAACGCCTCGGCCGTGTAGGTGCGATCGACGATGGCGCGCAACGCCGGCCCCGGGATGTCGTCGATGAACCGCGACAGGACCTCGAACGCGAGCTCGCGATAGCCCAGCCGACGCCACGCCGCCAGCGTGGCGCGGTCCACCTTCGGGTAGGCCTCCGGCATGGCGAGCCCGCCGTCCGGGGCGAGGCCCTCGAGCAGGATGTCGCAGAACCGCTGCGGCACCATGCCGCCGCGGGTGGAGACGTAACGCATCAGCGCCCCAGCGTTTCCAGGCGGATGCGCGTGACCTTGCCGGTCACCACCGGAAGCGCCTCGATCGCCGCGATGGCCGCGTCAACGTGCTTCTCCACCGTCTCGTGGGTGAGCATGATGATGTCGACCTGCTCCTCGCCCTCCTCCGGCTCCTTCTGCACCATCGCGTCGATGGAAATCGAGCGGTCGGCGAGGATGCGCGTGATGTCCGCCAGCACGCCCGGNCGGTCGACCACGCGCATGCGCAGGTAGTACGACGTCCGCACCTCCGCCATCGGCAGGATGCGGGTGCCGGCGAGCTGGTCGGGCTGGAACGCCAGATGCGGAACGCGGTTGTCGGGGTCGGCGGTGGCGAGCCGCGTGACGTCGACGAGGTCCGCCACCACGGCGCTCGCCGTCGGTTCCGCCCCGGCGCCGGCGCCGTAGTACAGGGTCGCGCCCACCGCGTCGCCCTTCACCAGGATGGCGTTCATGACGCCCTCGACGTTGGCGATCAGGCGCTTCGCAGGGATCAGCGTCGGATGGACGCGNAGTTCGATGCCGGCGTCGGTGCGCTTGGTGATGCCCAGCAGCTTGATGCGGTAGCCGAGCTGCTCCGCGTAGCGGATGTCCTCGCGGGTGAGCTTCGAGATGCCTTCCGTGTAGGCGCGGTCGAACTGCATCGGGATGCCGAAGGCGATGGCCGACATGATGGTCAGCTTGTGCGCGGCGTCGATGCCCTCGATGTCGAAGGTGGGGTCGGCCTCCGCGTAGCCGAGCGCCTGCGCCTCCTTCAGCGCCGCGTCGAACGGCAGGCCCTTGTCGCGCATTTCCGACAGGATGAAGTTGGACGTGCCGTTGATGATCCCGGCGATCCACTCGATGCGGTTGGCCGTCAGGCCCTCGCGCAGCGCCTTGATGATCGGGATGCCTCCGGCGACCGCGGCCTCGAAGGCGACCATGACGCCCTTCTCCCGGGCTCGCGCGAAGATCTCGTTGCCATGCACGGCGAGCATCGCCTTGTTGGCCGTCACCACGTGCTTGCCATTGGCGATGGCGCGCAGGACGAGCTCCTTGGCCACGGTGTAGCCGCCGATCAGCTCGACGACGATCTGGATGTCCGGGTCGTCGACCACGGCGAAGGCGTCGGCGGTGACGCGCGCCGCTCCCCCGGTCAGGCGCCTGGCGCGCTCGGTGTCCTTGTCGCCGACGGCGGTGATGCGGATCTCGCGCCCGGCGCGGCGCTGGATCTCCTCGCGATTGCGGGCGAGCACCGTCCAGGTGCCGCCCCCGACGGTGCCGATGCCGAGCAGGCCTACGTTGATGGGTGTCATGGGAGAACCGTGCGTTGCGAAGTTTTCAGGATCACGCGCGCCGGCGGCGGTAGCCGTCCAGGAAGCGCGCCAGCGCGCCGATCGCCTCGGCGAGGTCGTCGCTGTTGGGCAGGAACACGATGCGGAAGTGGTCCGGGTGCGGCCAGTTGAAGCCCGAGCCCTGCACCACCAGCACCTTCTCCTGCTCGAGCAGGTCAAGGACGAAGCGCTCGTCGTCGTCGATGGGATAGAGCTTCGGATCGAGGCGCGGAAAGAGGTACAGCGCCGCTTTCGGCTTGACGCAGGTGACGCCGGGAATCTGCGTGACCAGGTCGTGGGCGAGGTCGCGCTGGCGCCCCAGGCGCCCCTTGGGCGCGACCAGGTCGCGGATGCTCTGGTAGCCGCCCAGCGCCGTCTGCACCGCGAACTGCCCGGGAACGTTGGCGCACAGGCGCATGGACGCGAGCATGTTGAGGCCGTCGAGATAATCGCCCGCGTGGCGCTTCTCGCCCGAGATCACCATCCAGCCGGTGCGGTAGCCGCAGGCGCGGTAGTTCTTGGAGAGGCCGTTGAGGGTCACGCACAGCACGTCGTCGGCGAGCGAGGCGATGGACGTGTGGGNCGCGCCGTCGTANAGCGTCTTGTCNTAGATCTCGTCGGCGAAGACGATGAGCTGGTGCTGCCGCGCGATCTCGATCAGCTCNCGCAGCAGGTCGTCCGGGTACAGCGCGCCGGTGGGGTTGTTCGGATTGATGACCACCAGCGCGCGGGTGCGCTCGGTGATCCTGGACCGCAGGTCGTCCAGGTCCGGCAGCCAGCCCGCGCCCTCGTCGCACAGGTAGTGCCGGGCAATGCCGCCGGCGAGGCTCACCGACGCCGTCCACAGAGGGTAGTCGGGCGCGGGCACCAGCACCTCGTCGCCGTTGTCGAGCAGGCCCTGCATGCACATCACGATGAGCTCGGAGGCGCCGTTGCCCATGATGATGTCGTCCAGCTGCACGCCGGAGATGCCCTTCTCCTGCGTGTAGTGCATCACCGCCTTGCGCGCGCTGAACAGCCCCTTGGAGTCCGAGTAGCCCGACGCGTTGGGCAGGTTCACGATAACGTCGTGGCGCACCTCGTCAGGCGCGTCGAAGCCGAACGGCGCGAGGTTGCCGATATTCAGCTTCATGATGCGGTGCCCCTCCTCCTCCATCTGGCGAGCGCGGGCGAGCACGGGACCGCGGATGTCGTAGCAGACGTTGGCGAGCTTGGCGGACTTGCGGATCGGCTTGAGCATGGCAGGGGTTGTTATGGTTGGTCGGGAGGGGTCTTGCGCCCCTCCTCGGTCTCAGGCGGCGGCGCGGACGCCGTCGCGGCGGAGCATGTCGCGGATGCCACGCACCGCCTGTCGGATGCGGTTCTCGTTCTCGATCAGCGCGAGGCGCACGTGGGTGTCCCCATACTCGCCGAAACCGATGCCCGGCGAAACGGCGACCTTGGCCTCGAGCAGGAGCTTTTTCGCGAACTCGAGCGACCCGCTNGCGGCGTAGGGCTCGGGAATGCGCGCCCACACGTACATGGATGCCTGCGGCGTCTCCACCGGCCAGCCCGCCTCGCAGAGGCCCTTCACCATCGCGTCGCGGCGCTTCTGGTAGGTGGTGCGGATNNCNTCNACGCAGTCCTGCGGGCCCTCCAGCGCCACGATGGCGGCAACCTGGATCGGGGTGAAGGTGCCGTAGTCGTGATAGCTCTTGATGCGCGCCAGCGCCGCCACGAGTTCGCGATTGCCCACCATGAACCCGACCCGCCACCCCGCCATGTTGTAACTTTTCGACATGGTGAAGAACTCGACGGCGACATCGCGCGCGCCCGGCACCTGCATGATCGACGGTGCGCGGTAGCCGTCGAAGGTGATGTCGGCGTAGGCGAGGTCGTGCACGACGATGATGTCGTGGGCGCGCGCCAGCGCCACCAGCCGCTCGAAGAACTCGAGCTCCACGCACTGCGCGGTCGGGTTGCCCGGAAAGTTCACGATCAGCATCTTGGGCTTGGGGAACGACTCGCGGATGGCGCGCTCCAGCTCGGCGAAGAAGTCGACGCCCGGCGTGTTGCGCACGTGCCGGATGTCGGCGCCGGCGATCACCGGGCCGTAGATGTGGATCGGGTAGCTCGGATTGGGCACCAGCACGATGTCGCCGCGCTCCAGCGTGGCGAGCGCGAGGTGGGCGATACCCTCCTTGGAACCGATGGTGACGATCGCCTCGGTTTCCGGGTCGAGCGCCACGCCGTAGCGGCGCTCGTACCAGGTGCAGATCGCACGGCGCAGCCGCGGGATGCCCTTGGACATCGAATAGCCGTGGGTACCGGGCCGCTGCACGCTTTCCACCAGCTTCTGCACGATGTGCGGCGGCGTCGGGCCGTCGGGGTTGCCCATCGAGAGGTCGATGATGTCCTCGCCCCGCCGGCGGGCGGCCATCTTGAGCTCGCCCGTGATGTTGAACACGTAGGGCGGAAGCCGGCGGATGCGCGGAAAATCTTTCATGGCGAGGATGGGAAGCCGGGCGATGACCGGCGCGCCCGTTGGTTGCATTGCAAAAGCGTATTATGCTACCCGCTCTAACCCCTTACCGCAATTCGAGTTTTCCTTGAAGCTCCACCTGGATGCCGGGGCCGGCCTGAACCAGTTCACCGGCTACGGCGAAGGCTACGTCGCGATCAACGGCGAGCGCCGCACGGCGAGCCTCATCGTGATGCCGCGCGAACCGGTCGCGGACTGGCCTCCGGCGCGCTTCGAGGATCTCGCCGCCGCCCACTTCGTTGCGCTCGCGGCGCGGGAACTCGAGATCGTGCTGCTCGGCACCGGCGCGCGCCTGCGCTTTCCGCACCCGGAGGTCGTGCGTCCGCTCATCGAGGCGCGCATCGGGGTCGAGGTCATGGACGTGCAGGCCGCGTGCCGCACGTACAACATTCTCGTCGCGGAGGGGCGCAAGGTAGCCGCCGCGCTGGTTCTCGACGCGCGCGCCGCGGCATGAGCGCCCTGTCCTTTACGCTGATCCTGGCGGGCGTGCTGCTCAACGCGATCGCGCAGCTCCTGCTCAAGGCCGGCACCAACGCCGTGGGCCACTTCGAGTTCTCCGGCGCGAACGTCGTGCCGGTCGGCATGAAGCTCGCGTTCCAGCCCTACATCGCCGCGGGCATCGTCTGCTATCTCGTCAGCCTGGTGGTCTGGCTGATGGCGCTGTCGCGCGTCGAGGTGAGCGTCGCCTATCCCATGCTCTCCATCGGCTACGTCATCAATGCCGTGGCGGCCTGGTACCTCTTCGGCGAGGCGGTCACGCCGATGCGCCTCGCCGGCATCGGCATCATCGTCGTCGGCGTCTACGTCGTGGCGCGGAGCTAGCCCGCTTGGCCCAGCCGCTGCTGCCCTTCACCCGGCCGGACATCGACGAGGCGACCATCGCCGCGGTGGCCGAAGTGCTGCGCTCCGGGTGGATCACCTCCGGCCCGAAGGTGCGCGAGCTCGAGGCGGCACTGTCCGTCCACTGCGCCGGACGGCCGGTCAGGGTGCTGAACTCCGGGACGGCCGCGCTGGAGCTCGCCCTGCGGCTCGCCGGCATCGGCCCGGGCGACGAGGTGATCACCACGCCGCTCTCATGGGTAGCGACCGCGAACGTGGTGCTCACCGTCGGCGCGCGCCCGGTGTTCGTCGACGTCGACCCGGCAACGCGCAACATCGATCTGGACCGCGTCGCCGCGGCGATCACGCCGCGCACCCGCGCCCTGCTCCCGGTCGATCTGGCCGGCCTGCCGGTGGACCGCGACCGCCTCGACGCGCTTGCGCACGCGCACGGGCTGCAGGTGATCGAGGACGCGGCGCAGTCCTTCGGAGCCTCCTGGAACGGCCGGCCGATCGGCGCCGGACGGCACTACGTGGCCTTCAGCTTCCACGCCAACAAGAACGTCACCACTGCCGAGGGCGGCGCGCTGGTGCTGCCCGACGAGGACACCGCGCGGCGTTGTGAGCGGCTGCGCCTGCAGGGGGTCGAGCGCTCCGGCGAGGACGGCATGGACGTCGCTGCGCTCGGCTACAAGTTCAACCTCACCGACGTGGCCGCGTGCATCGGGCTCGGCCAGCTGCGGCGCCTGGAGGCGTTCACCGCGCGGCGCCGTGCCCTCGCGGGCCGCTACTTCGCGCGCTGGGATCGGTCCCTGGGCTGTGACCTGCCGCCGGCCGACTTCACGCGCTCGAACTGGCACATGTTCCAGCCGGTGCTGCCGATCGGCCGCATGCGCGGCACGCGGGCCGAGTTCATTCGCGGCATGCGCGAGGCGGGGATAGGCGTCGGCGTGCACTACCCGGCCATGCACCGCTTCACGCTTTACCGCGCGCAGGGCTGGAAGGAAGGCGACTTTCCGCACGCGGAGCGGATCGGCGCGGGAACGGTGACGCTGCCGCTGTTCCCGGCCATGACGGATGCCGACGTCGACCGCGTCTGCGACGCCGCCGCCGCGGTGCTGCGGCCGCTGCTCGCATGAGCCCCGCCGGGCCACCCCAAGGGGCTCATCCCGAGCGCGCCCTCGGCGCGAGGGTAGACTCATGAGCGCCGCCCGCGCCCCGGAGGTCTCGGTCGTGATCCCGGTCTTCGACGAGGAGGCCGGACTGCCGGCGCTGTTCGCGCGCCTCTATCCCGCACTGGACGCGCTGGGCCGCAGCTTCGAGATCGTGTTCGTCAACGACGGCAGCCGCGACCGCTCGGGTGCGCTGCTGCGCGAGCAGTTCCAGCGCCGGCCGGACGTGACGCGCGTCATTCTCTTCAACGGGAACTTCGGGCAGCACCTCGCCATCATGGCCGGCTTCGAGGCGAGCCGCGGCGCGGCGGTCGTCACCCTCGACGCGGACCTGCAGAACCCGCCGGAGGAGATCGGCCGGCTGCTGGCCGAGATCGACAAGGGGCACGACTACGTCGGCACCATCCGGAGACAGCGGCAGGACGGCGCGTTCCGCCGGTACGCGTCGCGCCTGATGAACCGCATCCGCCATCGCATCACGCGCATCCGGATCACGGACCAGGGCTGCATGCTGCGCGCCTACGCGCGGCCGGTGGTCGACGCGGTGAACGGCTGCCGCGAGGTCAACACCTTCCTCCCGGCGCTCGCCTACACCTTCGCGCTGCGCCCCACCGAGATCGACGTCGGGCACGAGGAGCGCACGGCGGGCAAGACCAAGTACTCCCTCTACAAGCTCATCCGCCTGAACTTCGACCTGGTCACGGGCTTTTCGGTGGTTCCGCTGGAGATGTTCTCCATCGCCGGCATGCTGATCTCGCTCGCATCGCTCGCCTTCGTGGTGTTCCTCGCCATACGGCGGCTCGTGGTCGGGCCCGAGGCGGAGGGCGTGTTCACGCTGTTCGGCATCGCGTTCTTCCTGATCGGCATCACCCTGTTCGGCATCGGCCTGCTGGGCGAGTACGTCGGGCGCATCTACCGCGAGGTACGCCAGCGCCCGCGCTATGTCATCCAGGCCGTCCTGGAGGCCGAGCCGGGCCTGCGCTCCGTCCCGCCGGCGCGCCAGACCGGGAGCATGCCGTGACCCGCGCGGTCGTATTCGGCTATCACGATGTCGGCTGCCGCTGCCTCGCGGTGCTGCTCGCGCACGGCGTGGAAGTGCCCCTGGTGGTGACGCACGAGGACGCCGCCGGCGAGCAGATCTGGTTCGCCAGCGTGGCCGAGCTCGCGCGCCTGCACGACATCGAGGTGATCACGCCTGCCGATGCCGGCGATCCCGCGCTGGCGGCGCGCGTGCGGACGCTCGCCGCCGATTTCATCTTTTCCTTCTACTATCGCCGCATGCTTCCGCCCGCCCTGCTGGCGAGCGCCGCGCGCGGCGCCTACAACATGCACGGCTCGCTGCTGCCGAAGTACCGCGGCCGCGTGCCGGTCAACTGGGCGGTGCTGCACGGCGAGCGCGAGACCGGCGCCACGCTGCACGAGATGGTCGCCAAGCCCGATGCCGGACGCATCATCGATCGCCAGGCCGTCCCCATCCTGCCCGACGACACTGCCGCCGAGGTATTCGCCAAGGTGACCGTCGCGGCCGAGATGGTCCTGGATCGCGCGCTTCCAGGACTCATCGACGGGACGGCGGTGCCGGTGCCGCAGAATCTGGCGGCAGGCAGCTACTTCCGCGGCCGGCGCCCCGAAGACGGCCGCATCGACTGGACCCGGCCGCACACCGAAATCCACAACCTGGTGCGCGCGGTGGCGCCCCCCTACCCGGGTGCCTTCAGCTTTGTCGGCGGGCAGGAGTTCCGGCTGCTGCGCACGATGCTGACGGGACGCCGCGAAGGTGCGGTCGGCGCGGCGATGTATGCGGCCGGCGACCGCCTGCTGCTGCGCTGTGCCGACGGCGGCGTGCTGCGGGTGCTGGCCGCCGAGTTCGGCAACGCCCCGGTGACCGCGGACAACTTCTGGCGGCGGTTCGGCACCGACCNGCTGCCGCTCCACAACTGAGCCATGAAAAAAATCCTGATCCTNGGCGTCAACGGCTTCATCGGCCATCACCTGTCCAAGCGCATCCTCGCCACGACCGACTGGGAGGTGTACGGCATGGACATGAGCACCGAGCGGGTCGCGGACCTGCTCGAGGACAAGCGCTTCCGGTTCTTCGAGGGCGACATCACCATCAACCGCGAGTGGATCGAGTACCACGTGCGCAAGTGCGACACGGTCCTGCCCCTGGTCGCCATCGCCACGCCCGCCACCTACGTGCGCGAGCCGCTGCGCGTGTTCGAGCTCGACTTCGAGGCCAATCTCCCCATCGTCCGCGCCGCCGTGCGCCATCGCAAGCGGCTGATCTTTCCCTCGACGTCCGAGGTCTACGGCATGTCGCGCGACCGGCGCTTCGACCCGGAAACCTCGGAGCTCGTGCTGGGGCCGATCAACAAGCCGCGCTGGATCTACGCCTGCGCCAAGCAGCTCATGGACCGCGTCATCCACGCCTACGGCATGCAGGAAGGGCTGGACTACACCCTGTTCCGGCCGTTCAACTGGATCGGCTCGGGGCTGGACTCGCTCAACACGGCCAAGGAGGGCAGCTCGCGCGTGATCACGCAGTTTCTCGGCCATATCGTGCGCGGCGAGCCCATCCGGCTGGTGGACGGCGGCCGGCAGAAACGCGCCTTCACCTACGTGGACGACGGCATCGACGCGCTGATGCGCATCATCGAGAACCCGCGCGGCATCGCCTCCGGGAAGATCTACAACATCGGGAACCCGCGCAACAACCACTCGGTGAAGGATCTCGCGCGCATGATGGTCGACCTCGCGCTGCAGTACCCGGAGTACCGCGCGAATGCGCGCCGCGTGAAGCTGCTGCCGGTCACCGCCGAAGCCTATTACGGCAAGGGCTACCAGGACGTACAGAACCGGGTGCCAGGCATTGCCAACACCACCCGCGACCTCGGCTGGCGGCCGCGGGTGGGCATGACCCGGGCGCTCGAGCGCATCTTCGACGCCTACCGCGGCCATGTCGCGGAGGCGCGCGCGTTGGTGAACTGAGCCGATGCAGCTCGGGCTCAAGGTCGATGTCGACACCTACCGCGGCACCCGCGAGGGCGTGCCGCGCCTCGCCGCGGCGTTGGCGCGCCACGGCGTGCGCGCGACCTTCCTGTTCAGCCTCGGTCCGGACCACACCGGCCGCGCCATCCGCCGCGTGTTCCGTCCGGGATTCTTCGGCAAGGTGAGGCGGACATCGGTGCTCTCCCACTACGGCCTGCGCACCCTGCTCTACGGCACGGTGCTGCCTGGACCGGACATCGGCCGGCGCTGCGCAGCCGAGATGCGGGCGGTTCGCGACGCCGGGCACGAGGTCGGCATCCACGCATGGGACCACGTCCGCTGGCAGGACGGCGTGGCAGGGGCTGACGCCGAGTGGACGGCGCGCGAAATGGAGCGCGCCTGCGCGCGGTTCGCGGAGATCTTCGGCGAGCCGGCTCGCACCCACGGCGCAGCCGGGTGGCAAATGAACGCGCACGCGTGGCGCCTCACCCAGCGGCTGGGGTTCGACTACTGCTCGGACACCCGCGGAACGCAACCCTTCATGCCGATCCGCCACGCCGAGATCATCGCCTGCCCGCAGCTCCCCACGACGCTGCCGACGCTCGACGAGCTGATCGGCCTGGACGGCGTGACGCCGGGGAACGCCGCCGACCGGGTCCTCGCCCTGACGGAAGCCCCGCGCCCCTCGGGCCATGTCTACACGCTGCACGCGGAGCTCGAGGGCGGCAGTCTGCTGCCCGCGTTCGAGCGCCTGCTGGCGGGGTGGCAGGCCCAGGGCTATGCGCTGGTGCCCCTGCGCGCGATGTACGACTCGCTCGACCGGGCGAGCCTGCCGCGCTGCGCGGTCGAGGTCGCGACGGTCGCCGGGCGATCGGGTACGCTAGCGGTCCAGTCGCGCCCCTTTCTCGCCTGACCTGCATCGAGCATGTTCGAAGGCTTCCGCCAGACCCGCGTCCTCGCCAACGGCCTGCACCTGAACGTCCGCGTCGGCGGCAGCGGTCCGCCGGTGCTGATGCTGCACGGCTATCCCCAGACCCACGTCATGTGGCGCAAGGTCGCGCCCCGCCTCGCCGAGCGCTTCACGCTGGTCATGCCCGACTTGCGCGGCTACGGCGACAGCGACAAGCCGACCGGCACGCCGGACCACGCCACCTACTCCAAGCGCGTCATGGCGCGCGACCAGGTCGAGCTGATGCGCGGCCTCGGCTTCGAGCGCTTCCGCGTCGTGGGCCACGACCGCGGCGGGCGCGTCGCGCACCGGCTCGCGCTCGATCATCCCGAACGTGTGGAGTGCATCGCCGTACTCGACATCGTTCCCACCCGGGTCATGTACCTCAAGGCCAACCGCACCTTCGCCAAGGGCTACTACCACTGGTTCTTCCTGGTGCAGCCCGCGCCGTTCCCCGAGACGCTCATCGCCGCGAACCCGGAGACCTACCTGCGGCACCACATGGGCGCGCGGCACGCCGGCCTGGAGCCATTCATGCCCGACGCGTGGCCCGAGTACCTGCGCTGCTTCAGCGACCCGGCGAGCATCCATGCGACCTGCGAGGACTACCGCGCCGCGGAGTCGATCGATCTGGAGCACGACGAGGCCGACCTTGACCGCCGCATCGACGCGCCGTTCCTGTCCCTGTGGGGGCGGCACGGCATGATTGAGCGCTGCTTCGACGGCATCGCCGATTGGCGCGACCGCGCGCCGCGCGTGCACGGCAGGAGCCTGGACTGCGGCCACTATCTTGCCGAGGAGTGCCCCGCGGAGACGGCTGCGGAGCTCCTGGCGTTCCTGGCCTGAAACCGCGCGGAAGCGCAACGTCGCGTATTCTTGCAGGCGGTTTCCCTCAGAGGACATTCCACCGTTCCCATGCCCGAAGCGAAGATTCCCGACTTCACCCTGCCCGCCACCGGCGGCGGCACATTCCAGCTTTCGAAAGCGAAGGCCAGGCACCTCGTCCTGTACTTCTACCCCAAGGACAACACGCCCGGCTGCACCACCGAGGGCCAGCAGTTCGCCGAGCTGCACAAGCAGTTCGTGAAAGCCGGGGCCGAGGTGTACGGCATCTCGCGGGACAGCCTGAAGTCGCATGAGAACTTCAAGGCCAAGATGGGTTTTCCGTTCGAGCTCCTCTCGGACGAGGACGAGGAGGTGTGCACCCTCTTCGCCGTCATCAAGATGAAGAACATGTACGGACGGCAGGTGCGCGGCATCGAGCGCAGCACCTTCGTCCTCGACCCGAAGGGCAACATCCGCCGCGAATGGCGCGGCGTGAAGGTGCCCGGACACGCCAAAGAGGTGCTGGATCTTGTTGCGACGCTCTGAGCCCGCAGGCGGGCAGGAGGCGCGCCCGGCGCGCCGCGGGCGCGGCCGTGCCGCGACNACCAAGCTGTTCGTGCTGGACACCAACGTGCTGATGCACGATCCGACCAGCCTCTTCCGGTTCGAGGAGCACGACGTGTTCCTGCCGATGATGACGCTGGAGGAACTCGACAACAACAAGAAGGGCGTGTCCGAGGTCGCGCGCAACGCGCGGCAGGCGAGCCGTTATCTCGACGAGCTGGTGAGCCGCGCTCCGGGAGCGATCGAGGCCGGGATCCGCCTGAAGCGCCACGACGCGGACACCGCGACCGGCCGGCTGTACCTGCAGACCGAGGCGATCGACGACACCGTCCCGCCGAGCCTGCCCACCACCAAGGCCGACAACCACATCATCGGCGTGGTCGCGACGCTGGCACGGCTGCAAGGCGACCGGCAGGTCATCCTGGTGTCCAAGGACATCAACATGCGGATCAAGGCCCGTGCCCTGGGCCTCGCCGCGGAGGACTATTTCAACGACAAGGTGCTGGAGGACACGGACGTCCTCTACACCGGCGTGCGCGAGCTGGCTGCCGACTTCTGGGACCTGCACGGCAAGGACATGGAGTCGTGGAAGAAGGACAGCCGCACCTTCTATCGCATCAAGGGACCGCTCTGCGAGAGCCTGCTCATCAACGAGTTCGTGTACCAGGAAGGCGACCGCCCGCTGCACGCCATCGTGCGCGAGCAGGCCGGCCGCACGGCGGTGCTGGAGACCATTCGCGACTACAGCCACGCGAAGAACGCGGTGTGGGGCATCACGGCGCGCAACCGCGAGCAGAACTTCGCGCTCAACCTGCTGATGAATCCGGAGATCGACTTCGTCACGCTACTCGGCCAGGCGGGCACCGGGAAGACGCTGATGACGCTCGCCGCAGGCCTGATGCAGACGCTGGAGGTGAAGCACTACAGCGAGATCATCATGACGCGCGTCACCGTCCCCGTGGGCGAGGACATCGGCTTCCTCCCGGGCACCGAGGAGGAGAAGATGACGCCGTGGATGGGCGCCCTGGAGGACAACCTGGACGTGCTCAACAGCACCGACGACGAGGCCGGAGAGTGGGGCCGCGCCGCCACGCGCGACCTGATCCGCTCGCGCATCAAGATCAAGAGCCTGAACTTCATGCGCGGCCGCACCTTCATCAACAAGTTCCTGATCATCGACGAGGCGCAGAACCTCACGCCCAAGCAGATGAAGACGCTGATCACGCGTGCCGGGCCGGGCACCAAGGTCGTCTGCCTGGGGAATATCGCGCAGATCGACACCCCCTACCTGACCGAGGGCTCGTCGGGACTCACCTATGTGGTGGATCGCTTCAAGGGCTGGGACCATTCCGGTCACATCACCCTGCAACGCGGGGAGCGCTCCCGCCTCGCCGACTACGCGGCCGAGGTCCTGTAGCGGCAACGGGCCGAGGGGCTGCGCTCAGATGACGAGCGTGTAGAAGACATTTCCGAGGGCGAGCACACCGCCGAGGGCGAGCGCGTACCAGAAGTGATCCATGGGCGGAGCCGCAGTTGCCGAGGGCCATAGAGTAGCCCGCGGTACGGCCCCCACTCATTGCACTTGCGAATGCCAGCCACCCGCGTCACGGCCGCGGCGTGAGAAAAGTCACTCTGCCGCCGCGGGCCCGAAGAGCGCGCGCTTGAAGCGCACCAGACCGAGCCATTGCTGCCGCAGGAAGCCCTCGCCGTAGTCGCGGCCGGCGAGCTGGTCCCGGATGCCGGTCGGCTCGACGGCGCTGCGGAAGTCCGCGGTGCCGAAAAGGATATCCCACACCGGGAACAGCACCGCAAAGTTCACGCCGCGATAGGTGCCCTCGTGACCGACGCCGATGGCGTGGTGCACCCGGTGAAAGCGCGGGCCGACCAGCAGCCGCTCCCCGATGCGTCCGAACGACAGGCGCAGGTTGGCGTGCGAGAGGCTCTCGACCACGCGCGTCACCACCACCAGCAGCACGAACTGGCCCGGAGGAACGCCGATGGCGAGCGCGATGCCCGCGAACCACAGGGCGCCGATCAGGTCGTCGAGCAGGTGGTTGCGGTTGTCGGTCCAGAACGACATCTGCCGCTGGCTGTGATGCAGGGCGTGCAGGGCCCACCACCACCCGAAACGGTGCTGCAGGCGGTGCCGCCAGTACTCGGCAAGATCCAGCACCAGCAGGTAGGCGATGAAGGCCACGATGGGCGACTCGCCCAGCACCGGCAGGACGTCTTCCAGGTTGAGCGGCGCAACGCCACGCACGGCCAGCCATCCCTTGATGCCGTCCAGCAGCGGCGCGAGCAGGAAGAAGAACAGCACCGGCACGACGCCGAGCCGCTGCAGGAAGGTGTAGAGGACGTCTGCCCGCACCGCGCGCCGGTCGGGCCACGCCTCCACCGGGCGCAGGCGCTCCAGCGGCCGCAGGATCGCGTAGAGCAGCGCGATCTCGACTGCGCCAATCAGGAACCACTCGGTGGCTTCGAACGCCTCCTCGAGATGCGCCGCAAGCCCGAGGCCGTACAGAACGGGCTGCACCGCGTGCTCGAACAGCAGCCGCTGCGCTTCCGCGAACAGGCTCATCTGCCCCCCGCCCTGGCCCGGGCGACCTCTCGCGTCACCGTGGCGAAGCAGAAGCCCTTCGCCTTCAGGCCCGCCAGCAGCGGGTCCAGCATGGGCGCAAACGGCTCCTTGCGCGACCAGATGCCGGTGTGCATCACCATCACGTCGCCGTCCCGCAGGTTCGCCAGCGCGCGCTTCAGGAGCACGTCGTTGGGGTACTTGTCGGAGGGGAGCTCGTCGCCGAGGAACCCGGCGCTCGCCCAGTGCACGTGCTCGAAGCCGCAGGCGCGCGCCGCGGCGATGGCGTTCGGCGTCGTGTACCCGCCCGGGGCGCGCCAGATCGGGTCGTAGCCGCGCCCGGTGAGCTCGCGGAAGCGGGCCTCCGAGCGCTTGAGCTCGGCGCACACGCCGTCCGCGTCCAGCTCGCGGGTCCTGCCAGCCACCACGTACTTCACCTTGCCGCCGGGCAGGTCGCCGCGGAAGTAGCCGTGTTCCCAGGTGTGGCTGCCGAACGCGTGGCCCTCGGCGGCTCGCGCCTTCCAGTACGGACCCCATGCCGGGTCGAGCGAGTGATCGCCGTTGACGGTCCGCTCGTTGGCGACGAAGAAGGTCGCCTTGACGTCGTGCCTGGACAGCGTGCGCGCGATCAGCTCGGCCTGCGACATGCTGCCGGTGTCGATGGTGAGGTAGAGCGTGCCCTTGCAGTCCGCGGCCGCGGCCGGGACGGCGAGCAGCAGCGCTGCGATCAGGCTACCGGCGCGCCGCATGCGACAGGAACCAGACGCCGTGCGGCGAGCGCCCCACCGGGATGGTCTTGATCACCTTGCCCGAGGGGATGTCCACCACCGCGACCACGCGCGCCCAGCGTGCGGTGATCCAGAGCTCCTTGCCGTCGCGCGACACTTCCATGCAGTCCGGGCCGCTCGGCGCGGCAAAGCTGCGGACCACCGAAAGGTTGTCCATGTCGAGTAACGACACGGTGTTCGCCGCGCGGTTGGAAACGAAGAGGTGCTTGCGGTCGCCCATCGGCGCGAAGGCATGCGCGCCCAACCCGGTCTTGATGGTGCCAACGGTCTTGCGCGCGCGCCAGTCGATCACCTCGACGTAGTCCTTGCCCATGATCCCGACCAGGAGGTGCTTGTCGTCCGGCGTGGTCCAGATGCCGGCCGGCTGGCGCCCGACCTTGTGCTTCCACACGACCTCCTGCTTCACCAGGTCGATGGCGGCCACCTCGTCGCTCTCCTGCAGCGTGACGAAGGCCATGGTGCTGTCAGCGCTGTAGGAGATGTGGCTCGGCACCTTGGCCAGAGGGAAGCGCTTCACCAGCTTCAGGTCGGCGGTATAGAGGTCGACGTGATCGAGGCGGTTGGCCGCCACCACCAGCCACTTGCGGTCCGGGCTGAACGCCAGGTGGTACGGATCGATGATGTCCTTGACGCGCCGCTGCACGTCGCCGGTGAGCGGATCCAGGAACCACAGCTCGTTCCCGGCCGCGCTGGCGATGATCACCGACTTGTCGTCCAGGGTGCCGATGAGGTGGTGCGGCTCCTTGCCGACCGGCACGCGGCGGAGCTCCGTGTAGGTCGCCTTGTCGATCACGCTCACGGTCGCGTCGGCGGAGTTGAGCACCAGGGCGACCTCGGCGCCGGCGGAGAAGGAGGCCGCGGTCAGCAGCGCGAGGACGAAGGCGAGCAGTTTGCGCATGTACATCCTTAGGAGAGGTCCGCGCAACCCGGTTCGCGGACCTTCATTCGCAGGGGCACGGGGAGGTATCCCGGGTTTTGTCGACCCATCCTTAGAACGACCCCGGCGCGGCGTAGTTCTCGAACCGGGTGTAGTGCCCGAGAAACGTGAGGTCCACCGAGCCGATGGGCCCGTTGCGCTGCTTGAGGATCAGCACTTCGGCCTTGCCCTTGTCGGCGGTGTCGGGGTTGTAGACCTCGTCGCGGTAGATGGCCAGGATCACGTCGGCATCCTGCTCGATCGCGCCGGATTCGCGAAGGTCGGACATCACGGGACGCTTGTTCGGCCGCTGCTCCAGGGAGCGGTTGAGCTGGGAGAGCGCCACCACCGGCACGTGCAGCTCCTTCGCCAGCGCCTTCAGCGAGCGGGAGATCTCGGAGATCTCGGTGGCGCGATTCTCGCCGGCGCTTGCCGACGAAGCCGACATGAGCTGCAGGTAGTCCACGATGATCAGCCCGAGCTTGCCGTACTTGCGGTGGATGCGGCGCGCGCGTGCGCGCAGCTCGAGCGGGTTCAGCGCCGGGGTCTCGTCGATCTCGATCGGCGCGCCGTGCAGGCGGCCGACCGCGGTGGTGAGGCGGTTCCAGTCGTCGTCGGAGAGGCGCCCGGTGCGCAGCTTGTGCTGGTCGAGGCGCCCGAGCGAGCCGAGCATCCGCGTCGCGAGCTGCGTGCCGGCCATCTCCATGCTGAAGACCGCCACCGGCATTTTCGCCTCGACGGCAACGTGCTCGCCCATGTTCAGCGCCAAGGCGGTCTTTCCCATCGACGGCCGTCCGGCCACGATCACGAGGTCGCCCTCCTGCAGCCCCGAGGTCATGGAGTCGAGATCGTGGAAGCCCGTGGGGATGCCGGTGATGTCGGAAGGGTTGTCGCGGTTGTAGAGATAGTCCACCCGCTCCATCACCTGCGTGAGAAGCTGATGGATGTCGCGGAAGCCGTCGCGCCCGCGGCTGCCCTGCTCCGCGATCTCGAAGACGCGCGACTCGGCCTCGTCGAGCAGCTGCGCGACGTCCTTGCCCAGCGGGTTCACCGCGGCGTCGGCGATCTCGTTGCCGACCGCCACCAGCTTGCGCATCACCGCGCGCTCCCGCACGATCTCGCCGTACCGGCGGATGTTGTGCGCCGACGGCACGTTCTGCGCGAGCTGGCCGAGATAGGTCAGGCCGCCGGCCTTGTCCTTGTCCTCCGAGGACTCGATCGACTCGGCGACCGTCACCACGTCCGCCGGCCGGCCGGACTCCAGCAGCCGCGCGATGTGGCGATAGATGCGGCGGTGGTCGTCGCGGTAGAAATCGTCCACCGCCAGCACGTCGCCGATGCGGTCCCAGGCCGCGTTGTCCAGCAGCAGGCCGCCGAGCACGGACTGCTCCGCCTCGACAGAGTGCGGCGGCAGGCGCAGCGCCACGAGCTGCGGGTCGACGGTGGTCTGCGAGGCGGGCTGGGCCATGGATGTCCTGCGGAAGACAAACGCTATTGTCCCGCAAACGAAAAGGGCCCGCGAGGGCCCTTTTCGACTTGCCGGAACCGCGGGGGCGCGGCGCTACTCCACCACTTCGCCCAGGACCGACACGGTGACGGTCGCGTGCGCATCCGCGTGCAGGGCGATCTCGACCTGGTGGTCGCCGATGCTCTTGAGCGGCCCCTGCGGCAGGCGAATCGCCGCGCGCTCGACCTCGTGCCCCTGCGCAGACAGCGCTTCCGCGATGTCGTACGTCGTCACCGAGCCGAACAGGCGCCCGTCGACGCCGGCCTTGCGCGTGACCTGGAGNATCAGTCCGTTGATCTTCGCGGCGGCCTCCTGGGCCTTGTTGAGCTCCGCGGCCTGCGCGGCCTCGAGNTCGGCGCGACGGCCCTCGAACTCCTTGAGGTTGGACTCGGTGGCGCGCTTCGCCTTTCCCTTCGGGATGAGGTAGTTGCGGGCGTAGCCGTCCTTCACCTTGACGACGTCGCCGAGGCCGCCGAGGTTGATCACCTTCTCGAGCAGGATCACTTGCATGGCGTGCCTCGCTCTAGTGGCGGTCGGTGTACGGCAGCAGCGCGAGAAAGCGCGCGCGCTCGATCGCCGCACCCAGCTGGCGCTGGTAGCCGGCCTTGGTGCCGGTGATGCGGGCCGGGATGATCTTGCCGTTCTCGTTCACGAAGTCCTTGAGCAGGTCGACGTCCTTGTAGTCGATCCACTGGATCTTCTCGGCGGTGAAACGGCAGAACTTGCGGCGCTTGAACANCGCGGAACGGCGCGTGCCGTCCTTTTTTCCGTCCTTGCGTCCGGGCTTACCACGTCCACGTGGGGGGGGCATCTCTAGACTCCTTCCTTGAATTCCAGTTCGGTAATGTGCAGCACCGGCGTTCCGCTCGATCGGCCACGGGGGGCGAGGAAGCCTCGCGCCACCAGCCGCGCCCCAAGGGGGCTTGCGGCCACCACCCGTGCAATCTCCTCCGCCGCGATGCAGCCCATCTCGAGCCGCACCTGCCTCGCCTCACCGGCCTCGTGCTGCGTCGACTCGTGCGTGAGCACGAAACCGACCAGGGCAATCCCGGCGGGCGTATGGCGCAGAGCGTCGCGCGCGGTAAGCGTGCCGTCGAGGATCAGCCGGTTGGCCTGATCCAATCGCCCGCTACGCCTGCGCCGCGGGGGCCTCGGCGGGCTTCGCCTCGGGCCGCGGCTCCAGGACGGACTTCGCCTTCTCCTCCTTCATCATCGGGGAGGGCGCCGTGACGGCGTTCTTCATCTTGACCACCAGGTGGCGCAGCACCGCGTCGTTGAACTTGAACGCGTGCTCGAGCTCGTCCAGGATCTCCTGGTCGCACTCGATGTTCATCAGCACGTAGTGCGCCTTGTGGACCTTCTCGATCGGGTAGGCAAGCTGNCGCCGGCCCCAGTCTTCCAGGCGGTGGATGCGTCCGTTCTTGCCGGTGACCGAGGCGCGGTAGCGCTCGATCATCGCCGGGACCTGCTCGCTCTGGTCCGGGTGGACGATGAAAACGACTTCGTAATGTCGCATGCAGTCTCCTTGTGGGTTCGAAAGCCTCCCGGCATGCGCATCCGGTGAGGCAAGGATCGGGCGGCAAGCATGGCCTGCCGCGTGGAAAGCCTTTGATGTTACCTCGAACCGGCAGGTTTGCGCAAGAAATCAGGATATTGGCGTGGCGAGCCGACGCCGGCGGGACTCGTAGAGCGCCACTCCGGCCGCCACCGATACGTTGAGGCTGCCGCAGGCCCCCAGCATGGGAATGCGCACCAGCAGGTCACACCTCGCCCGGGTGAGCTGGCGCATGCCCTCGCCTTCCGCCCCGAGCACCCAAGCCACGGCATCCGGGATCTCCGCCTCGTAGAGGGACCGCGGGGCGTCGTCAGCGGTCCCGACCACCCAGATGCCGCGCTCCTTCAGCTCGTCCAGCGTGCGGGCGAGGTTGGTGACGATGATGTAAGGCACGCTGTCCGCGGCGCCCGAGGCCACCTTGATCGCGGCGCCGCTCAATCCCGCCGAGCGGTCCTTCGGGGCGACCACCGCGTGCACCCCCGCCCCGTCCGCGACCCGCAGGCACGCGCCGAGATTGTGCGGATCGGTGATGCCGTCGAGCACGAGGAGCAGCGGCGGCTCGGTGAGCGCGTCGAGCAGGTCGTCGAGGCTCTTCGCGAGCGCCACCGGCCGCGCCGCCGCGACCACGCCCTGGTGGCGTTCGCCGCCGGC
>Ga0031656_10000136_pt1 | contig 21080 bp, 18 predicted proteins | sample FrelakmetDIP11DI_FD_55080 | JGI IMG/M metagenome (GOLD analysis project Ga0031656, IMG submission 55080) | Freshwater lake sediment microbial communities from the University of Notre Dame, USA, for methane emissions studies - DIP11 DI | ecosystem: Environmental > Aquatic > Freshwater > Lake >... | reverse complement strand
CTCGCAATCTACGACCCGTCCACGGCGCCGGGCGGCGGCGTGCGCTTCAAGGATGTGTTGAGGTTCTTCGCGTCGCGCGTCGAGCAGTTCCCGCAATTTCGGCGCCGGCTGGTCACGGTGCCGCTCGCGCTCGATCGCCCGTACTGGGTCGAGGAGTCGAGCTTCGACGTCGAGTTCCACGTGCGCCACATCGCGCTGCCGCACCCGGGTGACTGGCGCCAGCTCTGCATCCAGGTGGCGCGCCTGCACTCCCGGCCGCTGGATCACAGCAGGCCGCTGTGGGAGGCATACGTGATCGAGGGCCTGCACGACGTGCCCGGTGCTCCTGCTGGCAGCTTCGCGCTCTACTGCAAGATGCACCACTCGATCGTCGACGGCGAGTCGGGCACCGAGATCCTCAAGGCGCTGCACTCCCTGTCGCCGGAGTTCGTGGACGATGGCGAAGGAGCGGTGGGCGGGTTCACGGCGGACCGCGAACCGCGGCTGTCCGAGCTGTACGCGCGCGCGATGGTCCACAGCCTCGAGCGGCTGCCTGCGCTCGCGCGCTTCTCGCTGAATTCGGCCCGCCGGTTGGCCGGCGCCGGCGCCGGCGCGTTCGGTGCGCTCGCGAGCCGCGGTTCCGCGCTGCTGCCGCAGCTCAGGACGCTGCTCTCCGGTGATCTGAGCCCGCTGCTCGAGCGGCTGCCGCCGCAGACCCGCTTCAGCGGCACGGTCTCGGCGCACCGCGTGTTCGAGGCCGCGAGCGTGCCGCTCGCGGACATCAAGGACATCCGGGCCCAGGGCGGTGATGCGACGCTCAACGACGTGTTCCTCGCGATCGTGGGGGGCGCGCTCAATCACTACCTCGACGCCAAGGGCGAGCTGCCGGACACGTCGATGGTCGCGATGGTGCCCATGACGCTGCGCGGCGCCGAGAAGGGCGGCGATCGCGGCAACCAGGTCGGCTTCACGCTCATGCCGGTCTACTCCGAGATCGCCGATCCCCTCGAGCGCCTGAGCGCGATCAGTGCGAGCGCGCAGACCTCCAAGCGCGTCACAGACGCGGTCGGCAAGGAGCTTGCACGTGACCTTCTCGAGCACCTGCCCGCGCCGCTCAGCCAGGCGCTGATCCGCAACGCCAGGCTGCCTGGAATCGGGCTCATCGTGTCGAACGTGCGCGGCCCGGACGTGCCGCTGTACATGGCGGGCGCGCGGCTCGTGAACTACTCGCCGATCAGCATCGCGATCGATGGGCTCGGGCTCAACGTCACGGGCTTCAGCTACGCGGGCACGATGTGGATCTGTGCCGTCTCCTGCCGCGACATGCTGCCCGACCCGGCGTTCTTTGCCGACTGCCTCCGCAAGAGTTTCGGCGAGCTCAAGGACGCTGCCGCGCGGCGTGCGAGCGCGGTGGATGCCGAGGCGAGCCGGCCAAAGGCGCCGGCAGCCCGGCGGCGCGCATCGCGGGCTGCGACGCCGGCGATCGCCATCGAAGCAGCGGCGACGCCGGAACCGGCACACAGGACCGCCCGCAAGCGCCCGCGCAAGGTCGCGCGGCGACGCAAGGCCGTAGAGCGAGCCGGCTCCGCGGATTGAGGCATGCGCACCGCCGACCTCATGCCGGCAGCGCTGCGCGCAGCGCTGGTCGAGCTGTTCGGCGATGAGGTCGATGACGTCGTGCTCGTGGAGCACTCGGTTTATGCACGCCTGCATGGCGGCGCCCGGGCGACGACGCGCCGCAACCGTATCCTGCTGCGCGGCAGCGCGGCCGAGTTCTTCGCCGACCCGGAACTCGTGCTTCACGAGTACTACCACGTGCTGCGCCAGTGGAATCGCGGGCGCATGAGTCTCGCGTCCTATCTCGCGGAGTGGCTGCGACGCGGCTACTTCAATAGTCGATACGAACGGCAGGCGCGCCGCTTTGCACGCCTGCGCCGACCGGCGCTCGAGGCCCTGCTGCGGAAGTGAGCCGCAGTGAGCATGACCGGCAGGATCACGCGGACAGGTTTCCTCGACGACGTGGCGGATGCGGCGCTGCGCGCCTCGCGCGCCCAGCTGCTGCATGCGACCCTGGCCGATCACAGGCGGCCATCCGCCGGGACCTGTCGCGATGCGGGAGCCTGATCGTCGAGGCATCGCGTTACGAAAAGGCGTCGGGAAGCCCGTAGAATGTCGCCCCGCTTCCGGAGCCGGGACATGCGCTACAGCGATCCGTTCGATGTCATCGTGGTGGGCGGCGGCCACGCCGGCACCGAGGCCGCGCTCGCCGCGGCCCGCATGGGATGCCGCACGCTGCTCGTAACCCAGAGCATCGAGTCGTTGGGCCAGATGAGCTGCAACCCGGCGGTCGGCGGCATCGGCAAGGGCCACCTCGTCAAGGAGATCGATGCGCTCGGCGGCGCGATGGCTCGGGCGATCGACCGGGCCGGGATCCACTTCCGTACGCTGAATGCGAGCAAGGGACCCGCGGTCCGCGCCACGCGCGCCCAGGCCGACCGACAGCTCTACAGGCGTGCGGTCCGCAGCCTCCTCGAGAACCAGCCGAACCTGACGCTGTTCCAGCAGGAAGTCGCCGACCTGAGGCTCGATGCGGAGCGCGTCACAGGCGTCGTGACCCAGGCGGGTGTCGAGTTCTCGGCCCGCGCGGTAGTGCTGACCGTGGGCACATTCCTCGGCGGTCGCATTCACATCGGGCTCGAGCAGCATGCGGGCGGTCGCGCCGGCGATCCGCCGTCGAACCGGCTGGCCGAGCGGTTGCGGGCGCTGCCGTTACGCGTAGGGCGGCTCAAGACCGGCACCCCGCCGCGTATCGACGGCCGCACGATCGACTACGCGACGCTGAAGGTTCAGCCCGGTGACGAGCCGCGACCGGTGTTCTCTTACCTGGGACGGCGCAGCGAACATCCGCCCCAGGTGCACTGCCACATCACCGCGACCAACGAGCGCACGCACGAGCTGATCCGTGCCGCAAGCGACCGCTCACCGATGTTCACCGGCGTGATCGAGGGCGTGGGCCCGCGCTACTGCCCGTCGGTCGAGGACAAGGTGGCGCGATTCGCGGACAAGTCCTCGCATCAGATCTTCATCGAGCCGGAGGGTCTCGACACGCACGAGGTCTACCCGAACGGCATTTCGACCAGCCTGCCGTTCGATGTGCAGCTCGCGTTCGTGCGCAGCATCCGCGGATTCGAGCGCGCACACGTGACGCGCCCGGGCTACGCAATCGAGTACGACTTCTTCGACCCGCGCGACCTCTCGCCCACGCTCGAGACGCGCCACGTGCCCGGGCTCTACTTTGCAGGGCAGATCAACGGGACCACGGGCTATGAGGAAGCCGCGGCTCAGGGACTGGTGGCCGGCGTCAACGCCGCGCTTGCGGTGCTCGGCCGCGAGCCCTGGTGGCCGCGCCGCAGCGAGGCGTACATCGGCGTGCTGATCGACGACCTCATCACGCGCGGCGCGCCCGAGCCCTATCGCATGTTCACCAGCCGCGCCGAGTACCGGCTTACGCTGCGCGAGGACAATGCGGACCTGCGCCTGACGCCGGTGGGCCGCGGACTCGGCCTCGTGGACGACGAGCGCTGGCGGTTTTTCGAGCGCAAGCGCGCGGCGGTGGAATCCGAGCTGCAGCGACTGCAGTCGCTGTGGGTGCGGCCGGGCACCGCGGCCTCGGCGCCGATTGAATCGCGCTACGGTCCGCTCTCGCGCGAGCATCGTGCGCTCGAGTTGCTGCGCCGCCCGGAGGTCTCGTATGCAGGCCTCGTTGCGGCGCTGGAAGCGGGGGACGGCGGTGGTGTCGGACCCGCCTCCCAGGCCGAACCCACGGACGGCGACGCGGCGGCAGCAGCGACCGAACACTGGCGCGACGACGAACGCCTCGCCGTGCAGGTGCCTCTGCAGGTGGACGTGCAGGGGAAATATCACGGCTACATCGATCGACAGCGCGAGGAAATCGAGCGCCAGCGACGTCACGAGGACGCGCGCCTGCCCGAGGACCTCGATTACGCCGCCGTGCGCGGGCTCTCGAATGAGGTACGCCAGCGCCTCGCCGAGCATCGCCCCGCCACGCTCGGGCAGGCCTCCCGCATGCCGGGCGTCACGCCGGCCGCGGTCTCGCTGCTGCTGGTGCACCTGAAGCGACGCGCCCTCGCCGCCGACGCCTCGCGCGCCGCGCAGAGTGGCTGACGTGGAGAGACGCATCCGCCGGTGGCTCGCGACCGCATGGCGCGGCAGCGCGGTGGCATTTCTTGCGGGATCGCTCCTCGCCTGCGGTAGTGCGGACAGGAGTGGCGATGCCGCGCAGGAGACGGCGGGAGGTGCGGCCGGCAAAGGCAACGTGGTGACCCGCGACACGCTGCGGCGCGGCAACGGCCCGGAGCCCGACACGCTCGACCCGCAGCGCTCGCGCACGGATGCATCGTTCAACATCCTGCGGGACGTGTTCGAAGGCCTCACGGCCGTGGGCCCGGATGGCACCGCCGTACCGGCTGCCGCCGAGTCGTGGACCGTGAGCGCTGACGGCCTCGAGTACACGTTCCATCTGCGCGACGGGCTGCGCTGGTCCAATGGCGATCCGCTCGTCGCCGCCGACTACGTGGCCGGCATGCGAAGGCTCGTGGATCCGGCCACGGCATCGCCCTACGCCGGGGTGTTCGACCCGGTGCTCAACGCGAAGGCGATCGTGAGTGGCCTCAAGCCACCGGACTCACTCGGGGTAGAAGCGCCCGACCCGCGAACCGTCGTGATTCGTCTCGAGCATCCGGCCGCCTACCTGCCCGGCCTGCTCGCACAGCCCGGGACCTTTCCGGTGCATGGGCCAACGCTCGCGCGGTACGGCGCCGAGCACGCGCGACCTGGGCGAATGGTCTCGAACGGCGCTTTCGTGCTCCGCGACTGGGTGGTGGGTTCGCACGTCGTCGCCGAGCGCAACCCGTCGTACTGGAATGCGGCCGCGACGAAGGTCGCGCGCGTGCATTACGTGCACCTGGCCGACCCGAGTACGGAGTTCCGCCGCTACCGCGCCGACGAGCTCGATTTCACCTATGTGTTGCCGGGACCGCAGTTCGCATGGATCAAGGAACACCTGCCGGACGAGCTGCACATCTCGCCGCAGCTCTCCGTCTATTACTACGGCTTCAACCTCACGCGCCCGCCGTTCAAGGACCAGCCCGGCCTGCGTCGCGCGCTGTCGATGGTGATCGACCGCGATCGTCTCGCGACCTCCGTGGTAGGCGTGGGCGAGGCGCCGGCCTGGGGCCTGGTACCGCCGGGCGTTGCCAACTACACCTCGCAGCAGTTCGACTACGCCTCGATGCCCGCCGCGGATCGCATCGCCGAGGCGCGCCGCTTGTATGCCGAGGCGGGCTACTCCGCACAGAACCCGCTCAAGGTCGAGATCCGCTACAACTCTGGCGAGGTTCACAACCGCCTCGCGGTGGCGATTGCGGCGATGTGGAAGGAAGCGCTGGGTGTCGAGACGACGCTCTACGCCGAGGAGTTCCGCGCGTTGCTCCAGAGCATCCAGGCGCGCAAGGACACGGAGGTGTTCCGTTCGAGCTGGGTCGGCGATTACAACGACGCCTACACGTTCGCGCAGCTGCTGCAGGGAGGGTTCGGCATCAACCTGACGGGCTACTCGAACCCGGCGTACGACGCGCTCCTCGCCGGGGCGACGGCGACTCCGGACCTCGCCCGCCGGCGCGGGATGCTCGAGGAGGCCGAGCGCACGATGCTCGCCGACCACCCGGTGCTGCCGCTTTACTTCTACGTGAACAAGCACCTCGTGAAGCCTTGGGTCACCGGCTGGTCGGACAACGTCATGAATATCCAGTACAGCAAGAATCTGGCACTCGACGGTGGCTGAGCGGACGTGAGCAACGCGTCACAATCCTGCAGGGACATGACCTGCGAGCGTTGAGCGCTGCTCGCGCTGCTGACAAGATTCGGGGGCCCAACCGCCCGGTTTCTCGACAAGCAATGGTCTGGTTCATCCTCTTCGCGACCACCGTGCTCGGCCTGTATTTCTGGCGCGATTATCGTGTCCAGCAGCGGGACCTGCAGCGCGCGACCTCGCCGCTGCGCGCGGGCGAGCGCTACATCGGTCAGGTGATAACGCTGACCGACGCGCTGCGTGACGGTGACGGCAGCGTGAAGCTCGGCGCCCGGCGCTGGCGACTCCGCGGACCGACCGTGCCGGCCGGCACACGCGTGCGCGTTATCGGCGTGGACGGCACGGTCCTGATCGTGGATCGCCTTCCCGGCTGAGTTTCCGGAAACCACCGGCGACTGGTGGTCGAACCGTCCGGGGAGCGCAGTCTGCGCCGGCTGCGGAGCGTGACATGGCGTCCTTCTTCGACTTCAGGGTGACCGGGATCCAGGGCGAGCCCGACCTGCTCGGCCCGCTGCGTGGTCGCGTCGTGCTGGCCGTGAACGTGGCGAGCCGTTGTGGCTATACCCCCCAGTACACGGGCCTCGAGCAGCTGCGCGCCGATCTCGCCGACCAGGGGTTCGAGGTCGTGGGTTTCCCCTGCAACCAGTTTGGCGCCCAGGAGCCGGGTAGCGACCAGGAGATCCGGGAGTTCTGCTCGACCCGTTACGACGTCAATTTCCCCCTGGCCTCGAAGATCGAGGTGAACGGCGCGGGCCGGCATCCTCTCTATGCGTGGCTGACCTCCGAGCAGAACGGCTTCGCCGGCGACATCCAGTGGAACTTCGAGAAGTTCCTGGTCGCCCGCGACGGGCGAGTCCTGGGACGGTACCCCTCCGGCACCCGCCCGGACGACAAGGGTCTGCTGGGGGAGATCGCTGCGGCCCTTTAGTGCGCCCCTTAAGCCCGAGCGCCGACGGCCTGGAGAGTCAGCTTAAGTTGACTACTCAAACCAAGACCCTCTCACATGAGAGATATTGATAATTTTCAATAAATAATACCGGTCCCGAATCAGGGGCTCGGGATAAGGTCGTACTCGGCGTTCACGTTGGCACTGAACTTCATCTCGCCGGGTTGGTATGTAGCCTCGGGTGGCGGTGGAGCGGCCGCATCGGCCATCGCCGTCTGCATGCGGTACATGGGCATGGGCGGTCCCGAGGCGCCGCCGTTCAGNGTGCGCACGGTCCCGAGCTTCGCACCGGCCGCGCGTGCGAGCGTCTCCGCGTTGAGTCGGGCGTCCTCCACGGCCCTGGTCATGGCTTCGCGCTCGAGGTCCTTGCGGCGGCTCGAGTCGAGCATCGGGTCGCTCACCTGGTTCACGCCGAGGTCGACGGCGCGCTCGAGCAGCGGGCCCAGCTGCTCGAGGTCGCGCAGTTCGATCTGCACCTGGCGACTCACGATGTAGCCGAGGAGCGTTCGTTTCCGGTCCTTCGGGTTCCAGTTGTACTCGGGCTGCATCTGCACGCGTGTCGCGTTGACCTGCTTGGGGTCGATGCGCAGGTCGCGCGTGAGCTTCAGCACCCGATCCACGGTGGCGGCCACCTCGGCCCGGGCCTCCGCGAGGGTCGGCCGCCGGGCCTCCGCGCCCAGGGTCACGCGGGCGAGGTCGGGCTCGGCCGCGGCCTCGCCCGAGCCGGAGACCGCGACCGTTCGCGGCCGAACCTCGTCGGCCAGCACGGTCGAGGGGATGATCGCCAGGGCCGCAGGCAGCACGAGCAGCCGGGCCAGCCAGGAGTGGTTGTGCAGCATATCCAGCACCGTCAGTGAGGAGGAACGTGAGTGTACGATCCGCGCGCCGGCCGCGTACTACGGGAGTACAGGAGTAACCGGCGAGTCCACCGCCGCCCATTCGACTCGCCATCCGCTTTTGATTACCATGCCGGCCCTTCGGCCTTCCGGGGATAGGCCGCTGTTTCGCATGGAGTCTTCAATGATGTCGAGATCGGCCTGGCTCGGCCTGAGCCTGATCATCGCAGGGCTTGCGATGCCTGGGTTGGCGGCTGCTGCGGACGCAGCCCGCGGCGAGAAGCTCGCCTACACCTGCCACGGCTGCCACGGCATCCCGAACTACAAGAACGCTTATCCCAACTACAGCGTGCCGAAGCTCGGCGGCCAGCACGCCGCCTATCTGGTGGCAGCGCTCAAAGCCTACTCGAGCCAGGAGCGGGCACACCCGACCATGCATTCGCACGCGATCAGCATGTCCGCGCAAGACATGCAGGACATCGCCGCCTACCTGTCGGGGCAGGAAGTGAAGCCGTCCGGCAAGCCGGTGGGCACCCTGCCCAAGGCCGCGCAGACCTGTGTGGCGTGCCATGGGCCCGACGGAGTGGGCATCCTGCCCGAATATCCCAATCTCGCCGGTCAGCACGAGGATTACATCCGTAACTCGCTCGCCGGATATCGAAGCGGCCACCGCAAGAACGCAGTGATGGCAGGAATGGCCACGGCCCTTACGGACGCGGACATCAGCGAGCTCGCCCGCTATTACTCGAGCCAGCGGCCTGGTCTCTGCTCGACGGATGAAGTCCGTCGGCTCGGCAAGTGCAAGGGCCTCTGACGAAGACGCTGGTCGGCAATGCCACGGAGTCGCTCGCGCGGCCCCTCGGCAACGGCGTCTACCTGATCGACACGCTCTATGTCCGCCCAGGACATGCCGCGAGCCACCTGGTCGTCGACAGCGGTCGCGCGGCATTCGTGGACACGGGCCCCGGCCCCGCCGCCCCGCGCCTGCTGGCTGCACTGGACCAGATCGGTATCGCGCGCGAGCAGGTCGATTACCTGTTCCTGACCCACGTGCATCTCGATCACGCGGGCGGCGCGGGCCAGCTGATGCAGGCCCTGCCCAACGCGCGCGCAGTGCTGCATCCGCGCGGCGCGCCGCACATGGTCGATCCGTCGAAGCTGATCGCGGGCTCGATCCAGGTCTATGGCGAGTCACTGTTTCGCGAGCTCTACGGCGAGCTGATCCCGGTTCCTGCGGAGCGCGTGATCACCATTGCGGACGGCCAGCGCCTCACGCTTGGGCGGCGCACTTTCGAATTCATCGACGCGCCGGGTCATGCGCGACATCACCACTGCCCGATCGACCTCGATCACCGCGACGTCTATGCCGGGGACAATTTCGGCATCTGCTACCGCGAGTTCGACACGGACCGTGGCCCGTTCATGCTGCCGGGCACGACGCCGGTGCAGTTCGAGCCCGACGCGTTCCACGTCACCATCGACCGCCTGATGTCCTACGGGCCGCAGCGGGTGATTCAGACCCACTTCGGTCCGGTGACCGACGTCGAACGGCTGGCCCGCGACCTGCATTCCGGGCTGGTCGAGTTCGTCCGGATCGCGCGCACCCACGCCCGGGCGGACGACCGTCGGACCCACATCGAGCAGGACCTGTTCCACTATCTGAGTGCCCGGCTCGACGAGCACGGCTACGACGGCGACCTCGCCCGCCGACACCTGTTCCTCGACGACGACGTCCGGCTGAACGCAGCCGGGCTGGAGGTCTGGCTGGACCGCGGCTGAGGCGGCTTGTGCGCTGTGCACGGTCTGGGGATTCACCGGGCCGTACACTGCCGGCTGCATCGCAGGCGCCCACCGCCGGAATCCGTACCGACGCTTCGCTGGAAGTTACCGAACCCACCGCCCCGCGCACTGGCGACGCACCGACCATGAACACGTTTCGTGCCTTCCGCATCCACGAACTCGACGGCCGCATCGAGTCCCGCATCGACACGCTCGCGCTCGACGACCTCGGGCCGGGCGAGGTGGTGGTTCGCGTGCGCTGGTCGGACATCAACTACAAGGACGCGCTGGCCGCGACCGGCGCAGGTCGAATCCTCCGCAGGTATCCGCTGGTGGGGGGTATCGACCTTGCCGGCGAGGTCGTCAGTTCGTCCGATCCTCGTTATGTGGCNGGCCAGCAGGTGCTCGTCACCGGCTGCGGNCTGAGCGAGACGCACGACGGCGGCTACGCCGAGTACGCCCGCGTCGCCGGCGACTGGGTGATCCCGCTGCCGGCAGGCCTCGACGCGTGCGACGCCATGAAGCTCGGCACCGCGGGATTCACGGCCGCACTCGCGGTCCACCGCATGGAGCAGAACGGCCAGGCGCCAGGCAANGGCCCGGTGGTCGTGACGGGCGCCACGGGNGGCGTCGGCAGCCTGGCGATCGACATGCTCGCTGGCCGCGGCTACGAGGTCGTGGCGGTGAGCGGCAAGGCCGAGGCCGACGACTACCTGCGTGGACTGGGTGCNGCCCGTATCCTGCGCCGGCAGGACATCGATCCCGGCAAGCGCCCGATGGAGAAGGCGCTTTGGGCGGGCGCCATCGACAACCTCGGCGGCGACCTGCTCGCTTGGCTGACGCGCACCGTGACCAGTGGGGCAACATCGCGAGCGTCGGGCTTGCGGCCGGCGCGGAACTCAAGACTACCGTGATGCCGTTCATCCTGCGTGGCGTGAACCTGCTCGGCATCAACTCGGTCTACACGCCGCGCGAGCTGCGGCTCGCGGTCTGGACGCGCCTCGCCGGCGATCTGCGCCCGCGCCATCTCGACGCCATCTGCACGAAAGTCGTGGACCTCGACGCGCTGCCTGCGCAGTTCGACGACTACCTCAAGGGCCGGGTCATCGGCCGAACCGTGGTGAAGATCTCATGAACGACTCCGTCGCCGGCATCGTGCCGCCGCACACGCTCACCCACCTCGAGCGCCTCGAGGCGGAGAGCATCCAGATCATGCGCGAGGTCGTGGCCGAGTGCGACAAGCCGGTCATGCTCTATTCGATCGGCAAGGACAGCGCGGTGATGCTGTATCTCGCGCTCAAGGCGTTCTACCCCGCCAAGCCGCCGTTCCCGCTGCTGCACGTGGACACGAAGTGGAAGTTCCGCGACATGTACGCGTTCCGCGAGCGCATGGTGAAGGAGCACGGCTTCGAGCTGCTGGTCTACACGAATCCGGAGGGCCTCGCCCAGGGCATCAACCCGTTCACGCACGGCTCGGCGATCCACACCGACGTGATGAAGACGCAGGCGCTCAAGCAGGCGCTCGACCTCCACGGCTTCGATGCGGCCTTCGGCGGCGCGCGCCGCGACGAGGAAAAGAGCCGCGCCAAGGAACGGATCTTCTCGTTCCGCTCGGCACAGCACCGCTGGGACCCGAAGAACCAGCGACCCGAGCTCTGGCGGATCTACAACGCCCGCAAGCACAAGGGCGAGTCGATCCGCGTATTCCCGATGTCGAACTGGACCGAGCTCGACATCTGGCAGTACATCTACCTGCGCAACATTCCGATTGTGCCGCTGTACTTCTCGGCAGAGCGTCCCGTGGTCGAGCGCGACGGCACGCTCATCATGGTGGACGACGAGCGCATGCCGCTCTATCCGGGCGAGAAGCCNCAGATGAGAAAGGTGCGCTTCCGCACGCTCGGCTGCTACCCGCTCACCGGGGCGATCGAGAGCGAGGCGGACACGCTGCCCGCCATCATCCAGGAGATGCTGCTCACGACCAGCTCCGAGCGCCAGGGCCGGGTCATCGACCACGACCAGTCGGCATCCATGGAGAAGAAGAAGCAGGAGGGGTACTTCTGATGGCCCACATCTCCGACCTGATCGAGAAGGATATCCAGGCCTACTTGACNGCCCACGAGCACAAGAGCCTGCTCAGGTTCATCACCTGCGGCTCGGTGGACGACGGCAAGTCCACGCTCATCGGCCGGTTGCTGTACGACTCGAAGATGATCTTCGAGGACCAGCTCGCCGCGCTCGAGGCCGACTCGAAGAAGGTCGGCACCCAGGGNGGCGACCTCGACTTCGCGCTGCTCGTCGACGGCCTCGCCGCCGAGCGCGAGCAGGGCATCACCATCGACGTCGCCTACCGCTTCTTCTCCACCGACCGGCGCAAGTTCATCGTCGCCGACACGCCGGGGCACGAGCAGTACACGCGCAACATGGTGACCGGCGCCTCCACCGCCGACCTCGCCGTGATCCTCATCGACGCGCGCAAGGGCGTGCTCACGCAGACCCGNCGCCACAGCTACCTCGCCTCGTTGGTCGGGATACGCAAGGTGGTGCTCGCGATCAACAAGATGGACCTCGTGGACTACTCGCACGAGATCTTCGACACCATCGTCGCCGAGTACCGAGACTTCGCGAAGCAGATCGACCTGCACGACATCGTGGCGATCCCNGTGTCGGGGCTCAAGGGCGACAACATCACTGCGACCAGCAGCCATACGCCCTGGTACCACGGGCCGACGCTGATGGCCTACCTCGAGACCGTGGAGATCGAGGACCGACTACAGCACCAGCCGTTCCGCCTGCCGGTGCAGTGGGTCAACCGCCCCAACCTCGACTTCCGCGGCTTCACCGGCACCATCGTCGGCGGCACGGTGAGTCCGGGCGAGAAGGTGAAGGTACTGCCGTCCGGGCGCGAGAGTCGCGTGGCGCGCATCGTGACCATGGACGGCGACCTCGAGCGCGCGGTGGCCGGCCAGTCCGTGACGCTCACCCTCGAGGATGAGGTGGACGTGAGCCGCGGCGACGTGATCGCGGCGGCCGGGTCGCCGCCGGCGGTGGCCGACCAGTTCGAGACCACCATCATATGGATGGCGGACGAGCCGATGCTGCCGGGACGTCCCTACTGGATGAAGATCGGCACGCGTCAGGTGAGCGCGACGATCACCGAGCCCAAGTACAAGGTGAACGTCAACACGCTCGAGCACCTCGCGGCGAAGAAGCTGATGCTGAACGAGATCGGCGTGTGCAACGTGTCGCTCGACCATGCGATCGCCTTCGATCCCTACACGGAGAATCGTGACACCGGCGGCTTCATCCTCATCGACCGCCTCACGAACCAGACGGTGGGCGCGGGCCTGCTGCATTTCGCGCTGCGCCGCTCGCAGAACATCCACTGGCAGGCGCTCGACCTCAATAAGTCCTCGCGTGCCGCGCAGAAGGGACAGAAGCCCTGCGTGCTGTGGTTCACCGGCCTCTCCGGAGCCGGCAAGTCCACGATTGCGAACCTCGTCGAGAAGCAGCTGCACGCGCTCGGGCGGCACACCTACCTGCTCGACGGCGACAACGTGCGCCACGGCCTGAACCGCGATCTCGGCTTCACCGACACCGATCGAGTCGAGAATATCCGTCGCGTCGCCGAAGTCGCCAAGCTCATGACCGACGCGGGACTGATCGTGATGGTGTCGTTCATCTCGCCGTTCCGGGCGGAGCGCCGCATGGCACGCTCGCTGTTCGAGTTCGGCGAGTTCTTCGAGGTACACGTCGACACGCCGCTCGCACTTGCGGAGGCGCGCGACGTGAAGGGCCTCTACAAGAAGGCCCGCCGCGGCGAGCTCAAGAACTTCACCGGCATCGACTCGCCCTACGAGGCGCCGGAGAAGCCGGAGATCTACGTCGACACGGCGAAGACGCCACCCGAGGAGGCGGCGACCTCCATCGTCGACGAACTGCGCCAGGCGGGGATGCTGGGGGCCGGCAGGTAAGCCCGGCTCCCTGCGCGGCAGGCAACCCGGGCCTTCATGGCTGAACCGAGCCTGCGTACGCCGCCACCGCGATCATGTCCTTCAGGACGAGCTGATCTGCGACGGGCTTCATCGGCGCGCCCTCGGGCGTATTGCGCGCGCCGGTCCTGAAGGCGACCAGCGGGCGCAGCAGGTAGGTCGGCGACCGCCCGGCGATGGGCGGCACCAGCCCGACGCCGCGCAGGTCGGCGCCATGGCAGCTCGCACAGGGGGGGCCGGACGAGGTCCGCGTCCATCGCGAGCTTCCGCCCACGCTCGATGCTGCCGGGCGGCACGCAGGCGACATACTCGACCTGAGAGTCGCGCAGCTCGTGACGTGCGAAATCGCGCGGCAGCTCGATGAGTCGGACGCCGAGCGGTTCGTTTCCCCCGCCGCCCGGCGTCACGTACACCCACGCCTCCGCGTGGATCCTCGGCACCCGGTCCGCCTCGATGACCTGCGCGCGTGGCCTGCGCAGTGCTCGTGACGAGAAATAGGCCGCGGCCTCCGACACCTCGCGATCGGTGGNANGTCCAGCGAACTTCGCCANCAGCTCGGCGGGCAGGTAGGCCGGCCCGGTCCACGCGCTCTTGCGAGCCCCGCTGGCGAACGCCCTCATCTGCGCGACGATGTACTCGGCCGGCAGGCCGGCGACCAACTGAGCATCGTCGTGATGGGCCGTGTCCGACGCCGCCGCGTCGGCAGGATCCGCCAGCAGCAGGACGCAGAGCAGGACCCGAGCGACCGTTGCCACATTCGTCAAGGCGCGAATCCCCTGTTCCCTGGCGACGCGGGACCGGATGACCGGCGCGTCATCCGCGAGCACTGGCCTTCTGCGCTATCATCTCTTTTCCCTCTTGCATCGCGAAAGGGCTGCTCATGACCGTACTGACCTCTGCGGGCGCCCGGCTGCGGGCCGCGCTGGCCCAGGAACGCCCTCTCCAGGTCGTGGGCACCGTGAATGCCTACAGCGCCCTGCTCGCAGAGCGCGCCGGCTTCCGCGCCATCTACCTCTCGGGCGCGGGTGTGGCGAATGCGTCCTTCGGCCTCCCCGACCTCGGCATCACGAGCCTGAACGATGTCTGCGAGGACGTGCGGCGCATCGCCTCGGCGAGCGACCTGCCGCTGCTCGTGGACGCCGACACCGGCTGGGGTGCGGCCTTCAACATCTCGCGCACCGTTGCCGATCTCGTGCGTTCCGGCGCTGCGGGCTGTCATCTCGAGGACCAGGTCCAGGCCAAGCGCTGCGGTCACCGCCCGGGCAAGGCGCTCGTGACCGCTGCGGAGATGGTGGACCGCATCCGAGCTGCCACCGACGGCCGCAGCGACGGCAACTTCGTGATCATGGCACGCACCGACGCCCATGCCGTGGAGGGCCAGCAGGCCGCCATCGAGCGCGCGCAGCGTTACGTCGAGGCCGGCGCCGACATGATCTTCGCCGAGGCGCTCACCTCGCTCGACGAGTACCGCCAGTTCACCGCGGACGTGAAGGTCCCGGTACTCGCCAACATCACGGAGTTCGGCAAGACGCCGCTGTTCACGGTCGCCGAGCTCGCCAGCGCCGGCGTGCAGCTCGTGCTCTATCCGCTCTCGGCCTTCCGCGCCATGTCGAAGGCCGCCGAGGTCGTCTACGGGGCGCTGCGGCGCGAGGGCACGCAGAAGAACGTGCTCGAGCTGATGCAGAACCGTGCCGAGCTCTACGACGTGCTCGGTTACCACGATTACGAGCGCAAGCTCGACGAATTGTTCAGTCGCGAGGCGAGAGATCCATGAGCAGCGAAACGACTGCCGCCGGCGTCAAGCCGAAGAAATCCGTTGCCCTCTCCGGCGTCACCGCCGGCAACACGGCGCTGTGCACTGTCGGCCGCAGCGGCAACGACCTTCACTACCGCGGTTACGACATCCTCGACCTCGCGGGCAACTGCGAGTTCGAGGAAGTCGCCTACCTGCTGATCCACGGCAGGCTGCCGAACGCGGCGGAGCTCAAGGGCTACAAGGCGAGGCTCAAGCGCCTGCGCGGCCTGCCCGCCACGGTCTGCGACGCGCTCGAGACCCTTCCCGCGGCGAGCCACCCGATGGACGTGATGCGCACGGGCGTGTCGGTGCTCGGCTGCACGCTGCCCGAGAAGGATGACCACAACGTCGCCGGCGCGCGCGACATCGCCGACCGCCTGATCGCAAGCCTCGGTTCGATGCTCACCTACTGGTACCGCTTCAGCCACGCCGGCGAGCGCATCGACGTCGAGACCGACGACGACTCCATCGGCGGCCACTTCCTGCACCTGCTGCACGGCACGCCGCCACCCGCCTCGTGGGTGAGGGCGATGCACACTTCGCTCAACCTCTACGCGGAGCACGAGTTCAACGCCTCGACATTTGCGGCCCGCGTGATCGCAGGCACCGGCTCCGACATCTATTCCTGCATCACCGGAGCGATCGGTGCGCTGCGCGGGCCGAAGCACGGCGGCGCGAACGAGGTGGCCTTCGAGATCCAGCAGCGCTACGGCACGCCGGAAGAGGCCGAGGCCGACATCCGCCAGCGNGTCGCCAACAAGGAGGTCGTGATCGGCTTCGGCCACCCCGTCTACACCGTCTCCGATCCGCGCAACAAGGTCATCAAGGAAGTCGCGCGCCAGCTCTCGAAGGAGGCGGGCGACCCGAAGATGTTCGGCATCGCCGACCGGCTCGAGACGGTGATGTGGGACGCGAAGAAGATGTTCCCCAACCTCGACTGGTTCTCGGCCGTGGCCTACAACGTCATGGGCGTGCCCACCGCGATGTTCACGCCGCTGTTCGTGATCGCACGCACGTCCGGCTGGAGCGCGCACATCATCGAGCAGCGTCTNGACGGCAAGATCATCCGGCCGAGCGCGAACTACATGGGTCCGGAGGACCGCGCGTTCGTGCCCATCGACAAGCGATGAACACTGCCCACCGCAAGCCGCTGCCCGGCACGGGTCTCGACTGGTTCGACGCGCGGGAAGCCGTCGAGTCCATCCGGGCAGGTGCCTGGGACGGGCTGCCCTACACGGCGCGCGTGCATGCCGAGAATCTCGTTCGCCGCTGCGACCCGGCGATCCTCACCGAATGCCTCACGCAGATCGTCGAGCAGCGTCGCGACCGCGACTTTCCATGGTTCCCGGCGCGCGTGGTGTGCCACGACATCCTCGGGCAGACGGCGCTGGTGGATCTCGCCGGACTGCGTGATGCGATCGCCGAGCAGGGCGGCGACCCGGCGCAGGTGAACCCGGTGGTACCGGTGCAGCTGATCGTGGATCACTCGCTCGCGGTGGAGTGCGGCGGTGACGACCCCGAAGCGTTCGCGAGGAACCGCGCTATCGAGGACCGACGCAACGAGGACCGCTTCCACTTCATCGACTGGACGAAGAAAGCGTTTCGCAACGTGGACGTGATCCCGCCGGGGAACGGAATCATGCACCAGATCAACCTGGAGCGGATGTCGCCGGTGGTCCACGCACAGGACGGCGTCGCGTTTCCCGACACGCTGGTCGGCACCGACAGCCACACGCCGCACGTCGATGCGCTCGGCGTGATCGCGGTCGGCGTCGGTGGCCTCGAGGCCGAGAGCGTAATGCTCGGACGTGCGTCGTGGATGCGTCTGCCGGAGATCGTCGGTGTGAGGCTCTCGGGCCGTCCGCAGCCCGGCATCACCGCCACCGACATCGTGCTGGCACTCACGGAGTTCCTCCGCAAGTCGAAGGTGGTCGGCGCCTACCTCGAATTCCACGGCGCGGGTGCTGCCTCGCTGACTCTCGGCGACCGCGCGACGATCTCGAACATGGCGCCGGAGTATGGCGCCACGGCGGCGATGTTCTTCATCGACGACAACACGCTCGAGTACCTGCGGCTCACCGGCCGTGAAGAGCAGCAGGTGAGGCTGGTGGAGACCTACGCGAAGCAGGCGGGATTGTGGGCTGCGACGCTCGAGCAAGTGCAGTACGAACGCACGCTCGAGTTCGATCTCTCCACGGTCGTCCGCAATGTCGCCGGCCCCTCGAATCCGCATGCGCGCGTCGCGACGACCGATCTCGCCGCGAAAGGCATTGCCGGACAGTGGCAGGAGACNCCAGGCCAGATGCCGGACGGCGCCGTGATCATCGCGGCGATCACGAGCTGCACGAACACCTCGAACCCGCGCAACGTGATCGCGGCGGGCCTGCTCGCGCGCAACGCGAACCGGCTCGGGCTCACACGCAAGCCGTGGGTCAAGAGCTCTCTGGCCCCGGGCTCGAAGGCGGTTGCGCTGTACCTCGAGGAGGCCGGCCTGCTGCCCGAACTCGAGAAGCTTGGCTTCGGGGTGGTGGCTTTCGCGTGCACTACCTGCAACGGCATGTCCGGCGCGCTGAAGCCCGCGATCCAGCAGGAGATCGTCGACCGCGATCTCTACGCGGTNGCCGTGCTTTCGGGCAACCGCAACTTCGATGGCCGCATCCACCCTTACGCGAAGCAGGCTTTCCTGGCCTCGCCGCCGCTGGTGGTGGCCTACGCCATCGCGGGCACGATCCGTTTCGACATCGAGAAGGACGCCTTCGGAGCGGACAGCAGCGGCAGGCCGATCGCACTGAAGGACCTCTGGCCGTCCGACGCGGAAATCGACGCGATCGTTAAAGCGAGCGTGAGACCGGAGCAGTTCCGCAGCGTGTACGAACCGATGTTCAGGGTCGCCGTCGAGAGCGGCGAGAAGGTGAGCCCGTTGTATGACTGGCGCCCGCAGAGCACCTACATCCGTCGGCCACCGTACTGGGAAGGCGCGCTGGCCGGCGAGCGGACGCTCAAGGGATTGCGACCCTTGGCGGTGCTCGGCGACAACATCACCACCGATCACCTTTCCCCGTCGAACGCGATCCTGCTCGACAGCGCGGCGGGCGAGTACCTCGCGAGCATGGGTCTCCCGGAGGAGGACTTCAATTCCTACGCGACCCACCGCGGCGACCACCTCACCGCGCAGCGTGCGACCTTCGCCAACCCCACGCTGATGAACGAGATGGCCGTCGTGGAAGGCAAGGTGAAGAAGGGATCCCTCACGCGGCTCGAGCCCGACGGCAAAGTGACGCGCATGTGGGAGGCGATCGAGACCTACATGCAGCGCCGCCAGCCGTTGATCATCATCGCCGGTGCCGACTACGGCCAGGGTTCCTCGCGCGACTGGGCCGCGAAGGGCGTAAGGCTGGCAGGCGTCGAGGCGATCGTGGCGGAAGGCTTCGAGCGCATCCACCGCACGAACCTGATCGGCATGGGCGTGCTGCCGCTCGAGTTCAAGTCGGGCAGCAACCGCCGGACGCTGAGTATTGATGGCACCGAGACCTTCGACGTCATCGGCGGGCGGCGGCCTCGCGCCGACCTGACGCTGGTGATCCACCGGCGCAATGGTGAGCGCGTCGAGATCCCGGTGACCTGCCGGCTCGACACGGCGGAGGAGGTTTCCATCTACGAGGCGGGCGGCGTGCTGCAGCGCTTCGCGAAGGACTTCCTGGATTCGGTTGCAGCCTGACGCCGACCCGGCGCCGCAACCCGCCGCGCCGCCCTTTTCGGAACCACCACCCATGGCCCACGCTCCACAGGTCCGCATACCCGCCACCTACATGCGAGGTGGCACCAGCAAAGGGGTCTTCTTCCAGCTGCATGAGCTTCCCGAGCGTGCGCAGGTGCCGGGGGACGCTCGCGACCGGCTGCTGCTGCGCGTGATTGGCAGCCCCGATCCGTACGGCAAGCAGATCGACGGCATGGGCGGCGCGACCTCGAGCACCAGCAAGACGGTCATCCTGTCGAGGAGCTCGCGCCCGGGCCATGACGTGGACTACCTGTTCGGCCAGGTTTCGATCGACAAGGCTTTCGTGGACTGGAGCGGCAACTGCGGCAACCTTTCGGCGGCCGTCGGTCCCTTCGCGATCGCGAAGGGGCTGGTCGCTCCGGCGCGCATACCGCGCGACGGCATCGCGACGGTACGCATCTGGCAGGCCAACATCGCCAAGACCATCGTCGCGCACGTGCCGATGACCAGCGGCTCAGTGCAGGAAACGGGCGACTTCGAGCTCGATGGCGTGACCTTTCCCGCCGCGGAGATCGAGCTCGAGTTCCTGGAGCCGGCCGCCGAGGAAGAGGGTGCGGGTGGGGCGATGTTTCCGACCGGGCATCTCGTCGACGAGATCGAGGTGCCCGGTATCGGCAGGCTGGAGGCCACGATGATCAACGCGGGGATTCCCACGATCTTCGTGAACGCCGAGGCCATCGGTTACACCGGCACCGAGCTGCAGGACGCGATCAACGGCGACCCGAAAGCGCTCGCGATGTTCGAGACGCTGCGCGCGCACGGGGCCCTGCGCATGGGCCTGATCAAGTCGCTCGAGGAAGCCGCGAAGCGCCAGCACACGCCCAAGATCGCCTTCGTCGCGCATCCCGCGGACTACGTAGCATCGAGCGGCAGACGCGTCGCCAAGAATGACGTGGACCTGCTGGTGCGGGCGCTCTCGATGGGCAAGCTGCACCACGCAATGATGGGCACCGCCGCGGTCGCGATCGGCACGGCGGCGGCAATTCCGGGAACGCTGGTCAATCTTGCCGCGGGCGGTGGCACGCGCAACGCGGTGCGCTTCGGTCATCCGTCGGGGACGCTGCGCGTGGGTGCCGAGGCTCGCCAGGTGAACGGCGAGTGGATCGTGACCAGGGCGATCATGAGTCGCAGTGCGCGCGTGCTGATGGAAGGCTGGGTGCGCGTGCCGGGCGATGCCTTCTGAGCATGCCGGTGCGGCGTCGCAGTGCTGCCCGTACCGCAGCGGGTTGGCATGCCGGGTGAACCCGTGATGCTCGCCGATGGCGCGCGCTCGATGGGCGTAGAGCTCGACGACTCGCAGCTGCACGCGCTGGTCGCCCATCTCGACCTGCTCGACGAGTGGAACCAGCGGATGAACCTCACGGCCATCCGTGATCGTCCCTCCCAGATCACCAAGCACATACTCGACAGCCTGAGCGTGCGGCCGTACCTGCGCGGCGATCGCATCGCCGACGTCGGCAGCGGCGCCGGCTTTCCCGGCATCCCGCTGGCAATCGTCGAGCCCGGGCGTCGTTTCACGCTCCTCGAGTCCACGGGCAAGAAGTGCCGGTTCCTCGAGCATGTGCGCGATAGCCTCGGCCTCCTGAACCTCGAGGTCGTGCAGTCCCGAGCGGAGTCGTTCAGACCCGAGCAGCGCTTCGATACCGTGATTGCACGCGCCGTCGGGCCGCTGGCCGATCTCGTGCGTTATGCGGGCGCGCTCCTCGCCGGCGAAGGGCGACTGCTCGCGATGAAGGGTCGCTACCCCGCGGACGAGCTCGCAGCGAAGCTCAACGGCTGGAAGGTCCTCGCGGTGCACGCGCTCGCCGTGCCCGGCCTCGACGAGCAGCGTCACCTTGTCGAGCTGGTGCGCTCCCACAACCGGACGACATAGTCGAACCNACCGCCTGCGGTCCGCATCCAACCGCAGGGGCCGTTTCCGGGGAGAGAAACATNCGGCATCCGCTGCTTCGGAAAGCATCGTTCGCCGTGATCGGCGCGCTGCTCGCCGCGGCGAAGCCGCAGAGCCGCCACCCGCCGCGAACGGCCTGTCCGCTGAGGACTGGCGAGTCGACCTCGAGTTTGCTCGCGCGCAGATGCCGGTCC
>Ga0031656_10000135_pt1 | contig 21088 bp, 19 predicted proteins | sample FrelakmetDIP11DI_FD_55080 | JGI IMG/M metagenome (GOLD analysis project Ga0031656, IMG submission 55080) | Freshwater lake sediment microbial communities from the University of Notre Dame, USA, for methane emissions studies - DIP11 DI | ecosystem: Environmental > Aquatic > Freshwater > Lake >... | reverse complement strand
TACGGTTTCCACGGGCTCTCCTACGAGTACATCGCCTCGGTGCTGCCCTCGATCGACTCGCGCGCGGCGACGGGCCGCACGGTAGTCCTGCATCTCGGCAATGGCGCCAGCATGTGCGCCCTGAACGCCGGGCGCAGCATTGCGACCACCATGGGCTTCACGGCTGTCGAGGGATTGCCGATGGGCACGCGCAGCGGCTCGCTCGATCCGGGCGCGCTGCTGTTCATGTTCGACGAACTCGGCATGGGCGTGCGCGACGTCGAGCGCCTCCTCTATGAGCAGTCGGGGCTGCTCGGCATGTCGGGAATCTCGAGCGATATGCGCGACCTGGCTGCGAGCGACGAGGCCGCAGCGCGACTTGCCGTGGACGTGTTCGTCTATCGGATCCGTCGCGAGCTCGGGTCGCTGGCCGCCGCGCTCGGCGGCCTGGATGCCATCGTTTTCACGGCGGGAATCGGTGAGAACCAGGCTGAGGTGCGCCGCCGCATCTGCGAGGATGCGGGCTGGCTCGGCGTCGAGATCGACGATGCAGCCAACGCCCGTGGCGAGCGGTGCATCAGCGCCGCGGGCAGCCGTACGTCGGCCTGGGTCGTGCCCACCGACGAAGAACTGATGATCGCGCGACACGTGGTCGCGCTCCTTGGCTGACTCCGAAAAGAACACGGGGCCCGCAGGGGCCCCGTGTATTGCGCGACCCTGCGGCCAGGATCAGCGGCGGATCGCCACCTCTACGCGACGCGCCTCGGCCAAGTCGCCGGAGCCGGTCGTGACGATGGGCTTCACCATGTCGATCTGCGACTCGGGCACGCCGGCCGCCATCATGGCGTCCTTCACGGCCTGGGCACGCTTCCTGGCGAGCTCCTCGTTGTGGGCAGCGTCGCCCGTCGGATCGTGGTAGCCGGAGACGCTGGCCACGGCGGTCGGGTTGGCCTGCAGGTAGGCGATCACCGCCTCGAGCGAACCCTCACGCGCAACCGGCAACTCGAACTTGTCCACATCGAAGTAGTAGTTCGCGAGCGGGATCTCCGGTTCGCGACCGGGGCCGGCATCGGTTCCGGTGCCGGAGCGGGCTCGACCACCGCCGGTGCCGGAGTCGGCGCCGGGGCCATGGTCGTGGTCTCTTCCTTGCCACCCATGCAGCGCGACAGCAGCCACAGCAGCGCGAGCGCGATCAGAAGCGGCAGCAGCCAGCGCCAGATCGAGGACTTCGGCTCCGGCGGTGGCGGCGGAGGTGCAACATACCGCTCCGTCGCCGGCGCGGCGAAGTAACTCTCGAGGCGCGAGAGCGGACCNGGCAGCGCGGCCTGGTAGCTGCTCTTCTGGCCGGTGAGCATAGCCACCAGCGAAGAGAGGCTGAGGTTNCCGCTCTTCACGGCCTTGCCGAGCANCGACAGCACCAGGGGCGCNGCAAAACTGAGCATGGACGANGCGGNCGACGGCTTCACGCCAGCGTAACCNCCGAGGGAACTCGCGAGGTTGCCCAGGTTGTTGCCGAACATCGCNGAGAGGAGCTTGCCTCCGAGGGCACCCATCGGCGAGGACGCCGCGCCGGGAGAGAGCAGGCCCGCAACGTTGTTGAGCAGACTCCCGTCGTTTGCCGGATCGCGCACGAGGTTGTACAGCGTGGAGGCGAAACCGGGGTCCGCCGAGCGATTCGCGAGACTGCCGAGCAGCACCGGGAACACGGCGCCCATGCCTTTCGAGACGGCCGGCTCGGAATCGCCGAGGAAGGACGCGGCTCTGCCGAGCAGGTCCGGAGTCATCAGCCCTGTCAGGCTGGCTAGAAGGTCATTGGACATAAACGTTTCTCCCTGGTCTGGTTGCTGGTGACTGAATCCGTGCAGGCGACCGCCCGCCCATCCCCCGGCCGGGAACCGCCACTCACCAGCGTATTCTGAACATAATTCAAGACCGCTGCCAGTTGCCGCCAGCCGCTCGGGCAGTACACTTCCACCGCCCCGATCCGACCGTCCCGAGGCTGCTCCATGAACGTGACGTTCGCCGCCACCCAGTTCGCCTGCTCGCCCGACGCCGGCGCGAACCTCGAGCGGGCCGAACGAGCCGTGCGAGAGGCGGCGCGAAAGGGGGCGCAAGTCGTTCTCCTGCAAGAGCTTTTCGAGACGCCGTACTTCTGCAAGGATCACCTTGCCAGTCACTTCGGGCTGGCGCGGCCCGTTGCGGAAAACGCGGTTCTGGGGCGCTTCCAGGCCCTGGCGAAGGAACTCGGAGTAGTGCTCCCGTTCAGCTTCTTCGAGCGGGCTCACAATGCCTACTTCAATTCGCTGGCGATGATCGACGCAGATGGGGACCTGCTCGGCGTCTACCGCAAGTCACACATCCCCGAAGGTCCGGGCTACCACGAGAAATACTACTTCTCGCCGGGCGACACGGGCTTTCGGGTCTGGCGCACGCGCTACGGCACCCTCGGTGTTGGCATCTGCTGGGACCAGTGGTTTCCCGAGGCCGCGCGCTGCATGGCACTCATGGGGGCGGAGGTCCTGCTCTATCCGACGGCAATCGGCTCCGAGCCCCACGACCCCGGCATCGACTCGCGCGATCACTGGCAGCGCTGCATGCAAGGCCACGCCGCGGCGAACGTCATGCCGCTCGTCGCCTCGAACCGCATCGGCACCGAGCGCGGGCAAAAGTACGAGATGACCTTCTATGGCTCTTCGTTCATTGCCGACCCGACCGGTGCGAAGGTCGTCGAGGCGGATCGTACGAGCGAGGCGGTGATCACCGCGAGCTTCGACCTGGGCGCCGTGCGGGCGCAGCGCCATGCCTGGGGCGTTTTCCGCGATCGTCGCCCCGAACTCTACGCGCCAATTCTCACGCTCGACGGCATGGGCGAACTCTGAACGCGTGAGCGCGCGGCCGAATCCTTCGCCCGTCGGACTCGCGGCCCCCGCCCTGCGGGGACGCATCGCCTGCGTGGACCTCGAGACTACCGGTGGCATGGCGGTGCACCACCGCATCATCGAGGTCGGCATCGTGCTGCTCGATGACGGCGTGGTGGTCGGGGAGTGGAGCAGCCTCGTCAACCCCGGCGTGCGCATACCGTCCTCGATCGAAGCATTCACCGGCATCACGAACGGCATGGTCGCGGACGCCCCCTCGTTCGACGAGCTTCGCCGCGAGGTGCGGGAGCGGCTCGAAGGCCGATTGTTCGTGGCCCACAACGCCCGCTTCGACTACGGATTCATCCGCAACGAGTTCCGGCGGGTCGGCGAGAAATTCGCGGCGCCCGTGCTGTGCACGGTGCGCCTGTCTCGCGCGCTGTTTCGCGAGCAGCCCCGCCACAGTCTCGACGCGCTGATCGAGCGCTACCGGCTCGATTGCGCGCAGCGTCATCGCGCGCTCGGAGACGCCGCGGTGCTGCCACCGCTGCTGGCGGCCCTCGAGAGCGCGGCGGGCTTCGAGCGAGTGCACGAGGTCGCGACCGCGGTGCTTGGCGAATCGCGGCTGCCTCCGTACCTGCCAGCCGAACTCGAAGAAGACCTGCCCGAGGGTCCTGGCGTGTACCTGTTTCGCGGCGAAGGCGGCGCGCTGCTCTATGTCGGCAAGAGCCGCAATCTGAGGAGCCGCGTACTCGCGCACTTCGCGGGGGAGCATCGCGAAAGCAAGGAATCGAGGCTCGCGCGACAGGTGCGCGACGTCGAGTGGATCGAGACCGCAGGCGAGCTGGGCGCGCTGCTCCTCGAGTCGCAGCTCGTCAAGCAGCTCGCGCCAAGCGCGAACCGTCGGCTGCGCAATTCGCCTTCGCTCCACTGCCTGCGCCTCGTGGAGACCGGAGAAGGTCTCGCGGTGCGTATCGAGCTGCTCGATTGGTCCCGGGACGGCGAGGTTGGAGTCTTCGGGCCTTTCCGTACCGAGCGTGACGCCAGGCGTGCCCTCGAGGGCAAGGTGCGCGAGCACGGCCTGTGTCTCAAGGCAACCGGGCTCGAGCGTGGAGAGGGATCGTGCTTCGCCTTCCAGCTGGGCCGCTGCCGGGGAGCCTGCGTCGGGCGCGAGACGCGCCCGCGCCACGATGCCCGCCTGCAGCTTGCCCTCGCCACGATGCGGCTAAAGCCATGGCCATTCGAGGGGCCGATCGGCATCCGTGAGCGGGGCTTGGCGGGCGCCGACGACGTACTGCACGTCATCGATCGCTGGCGCCACCTCGGAACGGTCTCGGATGCACCGGGCGTCGCCGAGCTGCTCGCGCGCGCGGACGATGCGAGCTTCGACGCCGACGCATATCGCATTCTCGTCCGCTGCCTCGAGCGCACCGCGCCACGCGATATCGTGCTGCTCGGTGACCCGCGCCGCTGAGTCGCAATCGTGTCCACGACCGAGAGCCTTTCGTTCTTCGCAGCCTGCCCGCGCCATGTGCCGGACCTGCTCGCGGCGGAGTTGCGTGGCCTCGGGCTCGCGGTGAGGCGCGAGTTCCCGGCCGGCGTCGCCTTCACCGGTCCGTTGCGCGACGGCTACCTCGCCTGCCTGGCCTCGCGACTTGCGAGCCGCGTTCTGCTCACGCTCGCGCCGCTGCCGCTCGACTCGCCCGAGGCGATGTACGACGCGATCCGCGCACTGCCCTGGGAGGAGCACCTCGCATCCGAGGGAACGCTGGCAATCGACGTGGTAGGGCAGGGTCCGACGTGGCTGCGCCATTCGCAGTTCGCCGCACAGAAGGCCAAGGACGCGATCGTGGACCGGCTGCGAGAGCGTCACGGTGAGCGGCCTTCCGTGGATCTCGCGAACCCGGACCTGCGCCTGAACCTGAGCCTGATGCGCGAGCGAGGCTCGATCGCGATAGACCTTTCCGGCGAGCCGCTGCACCGGCGCGGCTATCGGCAATCGGGCGTGGAGGCGCCGCTCAAGGAAAACCTCGCCGCGGCGCTGCTGATGCGCTGCGGGTGGCCCGCGATCGCGGCCACGGGCGGCGCGTTCGCCGACCCGATGTGCGGGTCGGGGACCCTGGTGATCGAGGCAGCTCTGATGGCGGCGGACGTCGCACCGGGCCTGCTGAGGCGTCGTTTCGGCTTCGAGCACTGGCTGCAGCACGATGCCGCAGCCTGGGGCGAGTTGCGCGAAGCGGCGCTTGCGCGGCGTCGCGTCGAGTCGCTTGGCACCGGGCGCTTCGTCGGCTACGACCGCGACCAGGGCGCGATACGTGCGGCACTCGCGAACTCGGGGCGCTGCAGCGTCGGCGATCATCTCGTCTTCGAGCGCCGCGAGCTCGCGCAGTTGCCCAGGGCTGCGCAGCCGCAGGGCCTCGTGCTGGTGAATCCGCCCTACGGAATGCGCCTCGACGACATGGCGACGCTGGAGCCCCTTTATGCAACGCTCGGCAAGAAGCTCATGGACTGCTTCCCCGGCTGGGAGGCCGGCGTGTTCACGGGGCATCCGCCCCTCGGCCGCGCGCTGCGCCTGCGTGCCTACCGTGCGCACACGTTCTTCAACGGGCCGATCGAGTGCCGGCTGCTGCGCTTCGAACTCAAGCCCGAGACCGTCGAGCCCGACGCTGACGAGGCGCGCCGCGCCCGGCTCGCGGCCGCGCGCGAGCGGCCGGGCGCGGCGATGTTCGGCAATCGGCTGCGCAAGAACCTCACGCGCGTCGAGACCTGGGCAAAGCGCGAGGACGTGAGCTGCTTTCGCGTCTACGACGCTGACATGCCCGAATACGCGTTCGCCATCGACCTCTATGGAAACGACCAGCGCTGGGCCTGCGTGCAGGAATACGCGGCACCCGCGACCGTGTCGCAGGAGGCGGCACGCGGCCGCCGCGACGAGGCGCTCGCCGTATTGCCGGAGGTGCTCGGCCTTCCGCAGGAGAGAGTGGTGCTGCGCGTGCGACGGCGTCAACGCGGCGGCGACCAGTACGAGAAGGTGGACGAGCAGGGCGAGTTCCACACCGTGCGCGAGGGGCGCTACCGGTTCCTGGTGAACTTCACCGACTACCTCGACACGGGACTGTTTCTCGATCACCGGATCACGCGCCGCCGCATCGGCGAACTCGCGGCGGGGCGCACGTTCCTGAACCTGTTCGCCTATACGGGCACGGCGACTGTCTGCGCGGCCGGTGGCGGCGCGATCTCATCCACGACCGTGGACATGTCGCGCACCTACCTCGACTGGGCAAGGCGCAACCTCGAGCTGAACGGGCTCGCCGGGCCCCAGCACGGCTTCGTGCAGGCCGACTGCCTCGCCTGGCTGGAAGAGCAGGGCCATGAGGCGCGCCGTCGCTACGGGCTCGTGTTCGTGGATCCGCCGACCTTGTCACGCTCCAAACGCATGACGCGTGAGTTCGACGTGCAGCGCGACCACCCGCACCTCCTGGAGTCCTGCGCGCGGCTGCTCGAGCCCGGCGGCTGCATCGTGTTCTCGAACAATTTCCAGAAGTTCCGGCTCGACCCATCGTTGCCGGATCGCTTCGAGATCGAGGACCTGTCGCGCGCGACCCTGCCGGAGGACTTCGCACGCAACCCGCGTGTCCACGTCTGCTACCTGCTGCGCCCGCGGACGACGAACGGTAAGGTGACGCCCCCGGGGTGACAGGAGAAACGGTTGGAGATCTTCAAGTCATTCACGCTCGAGAGTGCGCATCGGCTGCCGAACGTGCCCGCAGGGCACAAGTGCGCGCGCGTGCACGGCCATTCGTTCCGGGTGGAGATCCACGTGCGCGGACCGCTGCAGCCGGAGCTCGGTTGGGTGATGGACTTCGCGGACGTGAAAGACGCGTTCGAGCCGCTGTTCCGGCAGCTCGACCATCACTATCTCAACGACGTGCCGGGCCTCGAGAACCCGACCAGCGAGCACCTCGCGCTCTGGATCTGGCAGCGACTTCAGCCGGTGTTGCCGCAACTGTCGGCCGTGGTGGTGCACGAGACCTGCACCAGCGGCGCGCGCTACACCGGCGACTGACGCTTGCGGGGTGGTGCTCCACGGTGTAAAGGCAGAACTGCCATCCCGCCGGCGCTCGAGGCGGGCCTGCGAACCGCAGGCTGCGGAGTGGAGGACAATATGAACGAGAACCAGGACATGCGTGGGGCGCTGGCCAGGTTCACAGGGGAGTGGACCGGCCGCAACCAGCTTTGGTTCGAGCCCGGCACGCCGGTGCACGAGTGCGAGACCGCGGCCTCGGTGGTGGCGGTCGCGCGCGGGTGCTGTGTCGCGATCCGCTATGAATGGGAAGAGGCCGGTGCGATCCAGGAGGGGCTGCTCGTCGTCCGTAACGCGCCCGAGGTCGGCGCCGAGGACATGGTGTGGGTCGACTCCTTCCACACCGGCGGGCAGTTCATGCGCCTGCGCGGCGAGGCCGACGCGGATGGGCGCGTCGCGGCGCTCGGCAGTTACCCGGCTCCCGAGGGGCCGGACTGGGGCTGGCGCATCGTGCTTGGTTCGGACGGCACCGACGATCTGCACCTGCTGATGTACAACATCACGCCCGATGGATCGGTGTATCCAGCGGTCGAGACGCGGCTGGCGCGCCGTCACCGCTGAACCGCGCGGGTCATGATCGGGAGCTTCACCATCCGCCGTGCTTCAACAGCGGACGCGACGCTCGTCGCTCCGCTGTTCGACGCGTACCGTCGGTTCTATGGACTTGCGAGCGATCTCGACCTGTCGCAGCGATATATCCGCGAGCGTCTCGAGCGCAGCGAATCCATCGTACTGCTGGCTGCGGCCCCGCGTGGCGAGGCGCTCGGTTTCGTGCAGATGTACCCGACGTTCTCCTCGCTGCAAGCCGCGCAGGTGTTCGTGCTGTACGACCTGTACGTCGCGGGCGAGGCACGTCGCCTCGGCGTGGCGCGGGCACTGATGCGCGCCGCCGTCGAGGAAGCGCGCGCGGCCGGCGCCGTCGCGCTCACTCTCCAGACCGCACGGACGAACCTGGCGGCGCAACGGCTCTATGATTCGCTCGGCTGGCGACGCGACGAGGAATTCGTCGAGTACGGGCTCACGGTCCGCTAGCTGGCGCGCCGGTCGCGCCGCTGCGACCGGCGCGCGCCGTCCCGGCGTACCGCGACGCCGGACGCTACAGCAGGTCCTTCAACCGGAACCACAGCATTGCGAGCACCAGCGCCGGCGTTCTGAGCGCCGGTCCGCCCGGGGAAGTCGCGGTGCTTCAGCTTCGTGAAGAGGTCGAAGCGCTCGGCCTGCCCGGCGATTGCCTCGGCGACGAGCTTGCCCGCCATGCCGGTGAGCGCGATGCCGTGCCCCGAGAACCCCTGCAGGTAGTAGACATTGGGCGCGATGCGACCGAAGTCGGGCGCGCGGCTCATGGTGATGTCCACGTAGCCGCCCCATGCATACTCGATCCTGACGTCGGCAAGCTGCGGGAACACCCGGATCATGCGAGCCCGCGTGGCCCGCTCGGTGTTGAGCGGATCGAGGCCCGAGTAGCTCACGCGCCCGCCGAACAGCAAACGGTGATCCGACGAGCGGCGGAAGTAATCGAGCACCCAGTTCACGTCGGTCACGCCGATGTTCTCGCGCATCAGCGCCTCGATGCGCCCGCGCCCCAGCGGCTCGGTGGCGACGATGTAGGTGCCGACCGGCATGATGCGCGCGCGCAGCGCCGGCGAGAGCTGGTCCATGTACGCGTTGCAGCAAAGCGCCACGTGCTTCGCCCGGACGCCTCCCTGCGCCGTGTGCAGCACGACCGTGTCGCCGTGCTCGATGCGCGTGACCTCGCTGCTCTCGTGGATCTGCACGCCCGCGGCCTCGGCGGCTGCCGCGAGGCCGAGCGTGTAGTTGAGCGGGTGCAGGTGGCCGCTGCGCGTGTCATAGAGGCCGCCGATGTAGCGCTCGGTCGCAAGAAGCGCACCAATCGCGTCTCGATCGAGCCAGCGCAGCGAGTTGTAGCCGTAATCCGTTACGAGCTCTTCCTGCCAGGCCGTGAGCTCCCGCTCGTGCCGCGGCTTGATCGCCGCGTGCACCTGGCCCCAGTGCAGATCGCAGTCGATGCGGTGGCGTGCGACGCGTTCCTTCAGCAGGTCGAGTGCATCGACGGAGACGTCGAACATGCGCCTGGCCGCCTCGCGGCCCACTTGAGCCACGAGCTTGTCCTGCCCTGCGGCGAAACCGAAGATCGCCTGCCCGCCGCTGCGCCCGGACGCCCCCCAGGCAACTCGCTTCCCTTCGAGCAGCGCGACCCTGTATCCGCGCTCGGCAAGGTGCAGTGCCGTGGAGCAGCCCGCGATGCCGCCGCCCACCACGCACACGTCGGCCGTGATCTCACCCCGCAACGGCTCCCGCAGCGGCGCGGGATGGGCGGAGGCGGCATACCAGGAGCGAATGTGTTCCACGGATCAGACCGTCGTCAGGTACCACGAATACTCGAGGGGTGAGACGTAGGAGGAAAAGTCCTGCATCTCGCCGCGGCGCGTCTGTGCGTAGAGCCGCGCGAACTGTTCGCCGAGCACTTCGCGGGCGAACTTGCTGCGCTCGAATGCTGCCAGCGCTTCGGGCCAGCTCAGGGGAATAGTGGGCGTGGAATCGCGATAGGCGTTGCCCGCGAGCACCGGGCCCGGATCGAGCTGGCGCTCGAGGCCCACCAGCATCCCGCCGAGCACCATCGCCGCGAGCAGGTATGGGTTGGCATCTGCACCCGCGACCCGGTGCTCGATGCGCCGGCTCGCGGGTGGACCCGCCGGCACGCGGAAGGCCACGCCGCGGTTGTTCACTGACCAGCTTGGGTTCAAGGGCACGTAGGCCTCGGGCTGGAACCGGCGATAGGAGTTCGCGGTCGGTGCGCAGACCGCCATGGTGTCGTTGATGGTCGCGACAAGACCGCCGATCGCGTGCCGCAACGCAGGCGAGCCCGCGGGATCCTCGGCCGCGAAGATGTTCCGGCGCTCCTGGTCGACGACGCTCACGTGGAGATGCGTGCCGCTGCCCGCGTGGTCGCGGTAGGGCTTGGCCATGAAGGTCGCCTCGAGCCCGTGGGCCAATGCCACGCCCTTCACGAGGCGCTTCAGCCGGATCGCATGGTCGCAGGCGAGCAGTGCGTCGTCCACGTGATGCAGGTTCACCTCGAACTGGCCGGGTCCATACTCGGCAAGGACGGTGCCCGTGGGCAGCCCCTGCGCGCGCGCCGCCTCGCCGATCGCCACGAGCACGCCGGANTACTCGTCGAGGGCGGCCATCGAGTTGATCTGCGTATNGTCCTCGCGGCGGCNCGACANCGGCTGTCGCGGCGGCCGGGCGCGGCCTTCAGCCGTGCGTTCACGGTCTACGAAGTAGAACTCGAGCTCCACGGCCATCACGGGCGTGAGCCCGCGCGCGGAGAAGCGACCCAGCACCTGCTCGAGGACATGGCGCGGGTCGCCGAAGAACGGGCGCCGGTCGTGCTCNTACATGGCGACCTGCATCTGTGCGACGTGCTCGCCGAGCCACGGAACGGGGACGAGTGAGCCGGGCAGCGGCAGGCAGACGCGGTCGGCATCGCCCTCGTCGAAGCCGAGGCCCGTGGACTGCACCGTGCCGCCGAGCACGTCCAGCGCGAACATCGAAGCGGGCAGCAGCAGGCCCTGCCTGTGCACGGTCTCCAGCTCGTCGATGGTGATGCGCTTGCCGCGCGGAACGCCCATCTGGTCGGGCAGCAGCAGGTCCACGTAACGGAACTGCGGATNTTGAGCGAGCCAGGCGCGCGCCTGCTCGTATTCCGCGAACTGCGGCATGGCAACCCCGAATGTTTAGGATTTAGTGACGGTTTGGAGGCCGCCCGCGCCCGAGCATAGCCCTTTGCCAGCGGCGCCGGCAAGGGCGGCCAACCGTGCCTGTCGGGCCTCAAGCAACTGTTTAGTCTGCTGTTTGTTCGCTTTTTTGCGTTGCTTGGCGACGGCCGGGGGGGCGCTGTGCTTTAATTCCGGGCACCTCCTGCCGGTGGGCGCCCGCCGGATGTCTAGGATNTTAAACGTGCCTCGCTCAAAACCGCTGATCGGCATACCCGCGGATCGCAGGATCCTCGGTCCTCATCCGTTCCATTGCGTCGGCGAGAAGTACATCAACGCCGTCGCGCTGGGAGCGGAGGCGGTGCCGCTGCTGATTCCGTCGCTTGGCGAGGATGCCGATTTCGACGCCATCCTCGACAGCGTGGATGGTGTGCTGCTCACCGGCAGTCCTTCGAACGTCGAGCCACATCGCTATTTCGGGCCGCCGGGCGATCCCGACACGCTGCATGACCCGCATCGCGATGCGACGACCCTGCCGCTGATACCGCGCATCGTTGCGGCCGGCATGCCTTTGTTCGCGATCTGCCGCGGCTTCCAGGAGATGAACGTGGCCTACGGCGGCTCACTATGGCCGAAGGTGCAGGAAGTGCCCGGCCACGCCGACCATCGCGAGAACAAGGAGGATCCGCTCGAGGTGCAGTACGCCCCCGCGCACGACGTCGAACTCGTCGAGGGCGGTACACTCCGGAGCATCGCCGGTGCCGCGCGGGTCAAAGTGAACTCGCTGCACTCGCAGGGCGTGCAACGGCTTGGCGACGGCCTCGAAGTCGAGGCGCGTGCGCCGGACGGCCTCATCGAGGGCTTCCGCGTCCGTAACTCGCCCGGTTTCACGCTCGCGGTGCAGTGGCACCCCGAGTGGCAGGTGACGAAGAACCCGTTTTCGCTCGCGATGTTCGCCGCCTTCGGCGAGGCAGCGCGCGCGCACGCTACAGGAAGACGATCATGAGTACGCCCATCCGGCAATTCTTCAAGGAACACGGTATCTCGGAGGTCGAGGCGGTGCTGCCCGACATGGCCGGAATCGCGCGAGGCAAGGTGATGCCCGCCGTCAAGTTCGCGGAGGACGAGGGCATGCGCATGCCCGAGAGCATCTTCCTGCAGACGGTGACTGGCGAGTATCCGGAAGACGATCGAGCGATCAGCCCGTCCGAGATCGACATCGTGCTGCGCGCCGACCCGACCACGACGCGCGTCGTGCCCTGGGCCGCGGAGCCGACCGCGCAGGTGATCCACGACAGCTTCTATTCGGACGGCCGACCGGTGACCATGGCGCCCCGCTACGTGTTGCGGCGCATTCTCGAGCTGTACGCCGCACAGGGCTGGAAGCCGATCGTGGCGCCCGAGCTCGAGTTTTACCTCGTAGAGCCCAACATCGACGCCGACTATCCGCTCAAGCCGCCGATCGGCCGCTCGGGCCGCCCGGAGGTCGGGCGCCAGTCCTACAGCATCGCGGCGGTGAACGAGTTCGACCCGCTGTTCGACGACATCTACGCGTTTTGCGAGGCGCAGGAGATCGAGATCGACACGCTGATCCACGAGGACGGCGCGGCGCAGATGGAGATAAACCTGATCCACGGCGACGCGATGTCGCTCGCCGACCAGGTGTTCCTGTTCAAGCGCACGGCGCGCGAGGCGGCGTTCCGTCACAAGATGTACGCGACGTTCATGTCGAAGCCGATGGCCCGCGAGCCGGGCAGCGCCATGCACATCCACCAGAGCGTGGTGGACACCGAGACCGGCAAGAACGTGTTCAGCGACCCGGATGGCAACCCGAGCCCGCTGTTCTTCTCGCACATAGCGGGGCTGCAGAAGTACCTGCCGGCGGCGATGTCGCTGTTCGCGCCGAACGTGAACTCGTTCCGACGCATCATCCTCAGGCACCTCGCGCCCATCAACACGCAATGGGGCTACGACAACCGCACCGCGGGGCTGCGCGTGCCGATCTCGAACCCCGAGAACCGGCGCGTCGAGAACCGCCTCGGTGGCGCGGATGCCAATCCGTACCTCGCGATCGCGGCGTCGCTCGCCTGCGGCTACCTCGGCATGCGCGAGGGCCTGAAGCCCTCCGAGCCGATCGCAGGCAGCGCCTACGACATGCCCTTCGGGCTGCCGCGTAACCTCGAGGAGGCGGTGCGCCTGCTGCGCGACTGCCGTCCGCTGGTCGAGATTCTGGGCGAGCGCTTCGTGCTCGCCTACACCGCGGTCAAGGAGAGCGAATACGACACCTTCCTGCAGGTGATCAGCTCGTGGGAGCGGGAGCACCTGCTGTTAAACGTCTGAGGACTCAGCAAGTCATGGTTGAATCCACCCCGTACGTCGCCGACCGCACCACCGAGGCCTGGCAGGCGCTCGACCGTCAGCACTTCCTGCACCCGTTCACGGACTTCAAGGCCCTGCACGCGAAGGGCACGCGCGTCATCGTCAGGGCCGACGGCGTCTATCTCTACGATTCCGACGGCCAGCGCATGCTCGACGGCATGGCGGGCCTGTGGTGCGTCAACGTGGGCTACGGCCGGCGCGAGCTCGCGGAGGCCGCCTACCGGCAGATGCTCGAGCTGCCGTACTACAACAGCTTNTTCCAGACGGCCCATCCTCCNGCGATCGAGCTCGCGAAGCAGCTCGTGGATCTTGCGCCGCCGCAGTTCAACCGGGTGTTCTTCACGGGCTCGGGCTCGGAAGGCAACGATACGGTGGTACGCCTCGTGCGTCGCTACTGGGACCTCATGGGCCAACCGCAGCGCAAGGTGATCATCTCGCGCGTCAACGCCTACCACGGCAGCACCATGGCCGGGGCGAGCCTCGGCGGCATGGCCTTCATGCACGAGCAGGGCGGCCTGCCGATCCCGGACATCGTGCACATCCGGCAGCCGTACTGGTACGGCGAGGGCGGCGATCTCTCGCCCGCGGAGTTCGGCCTGGTGGCGGCGCNCGCGCTCGAGGAGAAGATCCTCGAGCTCGGGGCCCACCGTGTCGCGGCTTTCATCGGCGAACCGATCCAGGGCGCGGGCGGGGTGATCATCCCGCCCGACAGCTACTGGCCCGAGATCCAGCGCATCTGCGACCGCCACGGCATCCTGCTCGTGGCGGACGAGGTGATCTGCGGCTTCGGCCGCACCGGCCACTGGTTCGGCAGCGACCTCTACGGCATCCGGCCCGACCTCATGACCCTGGCCAAGGGACTGTCGTCGGGCTACCTGCCGATCGGCGGCGTGATGGTGGCGGACCGAGTGGCCGACGTGCTGATCGACAAGGGCGGTGAGTTCGCGCACGGCTATACCTACTCCGGCCACCCGGTGGCCTGCGCCGTGGCCAGCGTCAACCTCCAGCTGATCCAGCAGGAGGACCTCGTGCGGCGCACGCGCGAGGAGACGGGCCCCTACCTGGCGTCGAAATGGCGGCAGCTCGCCGAGCACCCGCTCGTGGGCGAGGCGCGCTCCGTGGGCCTGATCGGCGCGATCGAGNTGGTACGTGACAAGGGCACTCGACGCTTCTTCGACAAGCGCGGCGAGGTGGGCACCATCTGCCGCGACTTCTGCTTCCGGAACGGCCTGATCATGCGTGCCGTGCGCGACACCATGATCATCTCCCCGCCGCTGGTGATCACTCGCGAGCAGCTCGACGAACTGGCCGAGAAGGCCTGGCGCTGCCTCGATCTCACGCTGGCGCGCTGCCGCGAGGAGGGCCGCCTCTGATCGGCGGAGGGCGGCGGCCGGTCGTAGTCTTGGCTTCCCGATTCCCATGCGCTATACAGGCGCAGATATANCTGCGGCAACGAACCGCGCGTCCTTTCNCCAATACGGGGTAACGAGTCTATGAGTAACAGCATTCGGGCGGCGCTGGCCGGCCTGGTGGTCGTCGCGGCGCTCGCGGGCTGCGGCAAGAAGCAGGAGCCGGCGACGCCGGCCGCCACCGACGCCGCGACGCCTGCGCCTGCCGCGGCTCCGGCCGAGGAGAAGGTCGTCAACGTCTACAACTGGTCGGACTACATCGATCCGGCCATGATCGAGAAGTTCACCGCCGAGACCGGCATCAAGGTGAACTACGACGTATTCGACTCGAACGAGGTGCTGCAGACCAAGCTGCTGGCAGGCAACACCGGCTACGACGTGGTGGTGCCCTCGGCCTCGTTCCTCGAGGTGCAGATCAAGGCGGGCGTATTCCAGAAGCTCGACCGGTCGAAACTCCCGAACTGGCAGCACCTGGATCCGGGCATCCTCGAGCGCGTTGCGCGCCACGACCCGGGCAACGAGTACTCCGTCAACCACATGTGGGGCACTGATGCGATCGGCTTCAACGTCGACAAGGTCAAGGCGATCGACCCAAATGCCCCGGTCGACAGCTGGGACCTGATCTTCGACCCGAAGTGGTCGTCCAAGTTCAAGGACTGCGGCATCTCGGTGCTCGACGCGCCGGACGAGGTCGTGGGCGTCGTGCTCGCCTGGCTCGGCAAGGATCCCAACAGCGAGANCCTCGACGACCTCAAGGCCGCTGAGGAAGTGCTGATGAAGATCCGGCCGAACATCCGCATGATCCACAGCTCGCAGTACATCGACTCGCTGGCCAACGGTGACATCTGCATCACCCTCGGNTGGAGCGGCGACATCCTGCAGGCCAAGAGCCGCGCGGAGGAGGCTGGCCAGGGCGTGAACATCAACATGACCGTGCCGAAGGACGGGACGATCATCTGGTTCGACATGTACGCCATTCCGGCCGACGCGCCGCATCCCGACAATGCCCACGCCTTCATCAACTTCATGATGAAGCCGGAGGTCGCCGCGGCGAACTCGAACTTCGTGCATTACGCCACGGGCAACTCCNCGGCCATTCCGCTGCTCGAAGCGACGGTCCGCGACGACCCGGGCGTGTACCCGCCCAAGGAGACCATGGACAAGCTGTTCCCGAACCTGGCGCGCTCGCCGGAGTTCATGCGCAACCTCAACCGCACCTGGACCCGGTTTACGACCGGCAAGTAAGGCGCATCGGGCGAGAGCGAACCGCGGGGCGGTCGGGGGCAAGTGCCTCGGGCCGCCCCCGTTCGTTTCCGGCCTACCCAATGGAAAGCGCCTGAGCTATAACCCGACCGGCCGCGGCGCCCGCTGCCGCGGGGCAGCAACGAACCGAATGAAGGGAGAGTCATGAGAAGCACGATCCGGATGGCCTCGGTGGCCGCACTGGTTGCGTTGGCCGGTTTCGGCTGTGGAAAGAAGCCAGAGGCGCCGCCGGCGGGCGAGACCGCCGCGCCGACTGCAGCGACGGCGGCGGGCACCGAGGAGAAGGTCCTCAATGTCTACAACTGGGCCGACTACATCGATCCCGAGTTGATCGAAGACTTCAAGAAGGAAACCGGCATCGACGTGCGTTACGACGTCTTCGACTCCAACGAGGTACTCGAGACCAAGCTGCTGACCGGCAACTCCGGTTACGACGTGGTGGTACCCAGCGCGTATTTCCTCGAGCGCCAGATCAAGGCCGGTGTTTTCCGCAAGCTCGACAAGGCAGCACTCAAGAATCTCGGCAATCTCGACCCCGAACTCACGCAGCGTGCCGCAGGCCACGATCCTGGCAACGAGTACGGCGTCGTGTACATGTGGGGCACGACCGGCATCGGCTTCGATGCAGCCAAGGTCGAGGCCATCATGCCCGGCGCGCCGGTCGACAGCTGGAGGCTCGTGCTCGATCCCGAGGTTGTTTCGAAGTTCAAGGACTGCGGCGTTTCGGTGCTCGAGGACCCGACCGACATGGTGGGCACGGCACTGCTTTTTCTCGGCAAGGACCCCAACAGCCAGTCGGAAGAGGACCTGGCGCTCGCCGAGAAGACACTGCTCGCCGTCCGTCCGTTCATCCGCATGATCACCAGCGCCCAGTACATCGATGCACTCGCGAACGGCGAGATCTGCATCGCGGTCGGGTACAGCGGTGACATCCTGCAGGCGCGCGACCGTGCGGCCGAGGCGGGCAAGCCCGTCGACATCCGCTTCTCCATCCCGAAGGAAGGCGCCCTGATGTGGTTCGACACGCTGGCGATCCCGGCCGATGCGAAGCACCCCGGCAACGCACACCTGTTCATCGACTACCTGCTGCGGCCCGAGGTCGCNGCGCGGAATTCCGACTTCGTGAACTATGCGAATGCCAATGCCAAGGCTACCGAACTCGTCAATGAGGAGCTGCGTAACGACCCGGGCATCTACCCGCCGGACGAGACCAAGGCTCGCCTGCAGCCCAATCTCTCGAAGTCCGCGGAGTACACCCGCATGCTGAACCGGGCGTGGACGCGCTTCACGACCGGTCGCTGACGAGCCCGACGACCCGACCAACGAAGCCAGAGGCGCCATGTCCACCTCACCTCGCGCGACGCAGCAGAAGTTCGAACCCTGGACCGATCCCGATGCCAAGCCGTACGTNCGCATCGAGAAGGTGACGAAGAAATTCGGCGACTTCATCGCCGTGGACGACGTGACCCTCGACATCTTCAAGAAGGAGATCTTCTGCCTGCTCGGTGCCTCGGGCTGCGGCAAGACGACCCTGCTTCGGATGCTTGCCGGGTTCGAGCGCCCGACCTCGGGCAAGATCTTCATCGACGGCGTGGACATGACGACCATCCCGCCCTACGAGCGGCCGGTCAACATGATGTTCCAGTCGTACGCGGTGTTCCCGCACATGACGGTCGAGCAGAANGTCGCCTTCGGTCTCAAGCAGGAAGGCGTCGCGAAGGCCGAGCTCACCAAGCGCGTCGGTGACATGCTCGATCTCGTCAGGCTGGGGCAGTTNGCCAAGCGCAAGCCGCACCAGCTGTCGGGCGGCCAGAGGCAGCGCGTGGCGCTCGCCCGTGCGCTGGTGAAGAAGCCCAAGCTGCTGCTGCTCGACGAGCCGCTGGCCGCGCTCGACAAGAAGCTGCGCGAGCATACGCAGTTCGAGCTGATCAACATCCAGGAAACGCTCGGCGTGACCTTCATCGTCGTGACGCACGACCAGGAGGAGGCGATGACGCTCTCCACCCGCGTCGGGCTGATGAATCACGGCGAGATCGTGCAGGTCGGCACGCCGAGCGAGATGTACGAGTACCCGAACTCGCGCTTCGTCTCCGAGTTCATCGGATCGGTGAACACCTTCGAAGGCAAGCTGATCGAGGACGAGCCTTCCTACGTCCGCATCGAGAGCGCGGACCTCGATGCGACCATATACGTCGACCACGGCGTGAGCTCGGCACCCGGCGCCACGGTCTGGGCGTGCATCCGGCCGGAGAAGATCCAGATCAGCCGCGAGAAGCCGGCGGATGCGGACAACTGGGGCAGCGGCATCGTGCGCGACATCGCCTACATGGGCGACGTGTCGGTCTACCTGATCAAGCTCGACTCCGGCAAGGTCGTGCGCGTGACGCAGCCGAACGTCTACCGCCACGCCGAAGATCGCGTCACCTGGGACGAGCGGGTCTACGTCCACTGGCATGCCTCGAGCCCCGTCGTGGTGACGAAGTAATGAACTGGCTGCGCCGCTGGTTCCCCTCCGGGCGGACGGTCGTCACGTCCGTTCCGTACCTGTGGTTGCTGCTGTTCTTCCTGATCCCATTCGTGATCGTGCTGAAGATCAGCTTCTCGCAGTCGGCGATCGCGATGCCGCCGTACGAACCGCTGTGGCAATGGGCCTCGGGCAAGNTGCTGGAGATCANGGTCAATCTCGGGAACTTCGCCTTCCTGGTCGAGGACAACCTGTACTGGAGGTCCTACCTCAACTCGATCCTCGTGGCCGGTGTCTCGACGCTGGGGTGCCTNCTGATCGGCTATCCGATGGCCTACGCGATGGCGCGNTCCAGCCCCTCGACGCGCAACATCCTGCTGCTGCTCGCGGTGCTGCCGTTCTTCACGTCGTTCCTGCTGCGCGTGTACGCATGGATCGGGCTGCTGAAGAACAACGGCCTCGTGAACAACGCGCTGATGGCGATGGGCGTGATCGACCAGCCGATCCAGATGCTGCAGACCGACTTCGCGGTCTACNTCGGCATGGTCTACTCGTACCTGCCGTTCATGATCCTGCCGCTGTACTCGAACCTCGAGAAGATGGACCTGACGCTGCTCGAGGCCGCCGCCGACCTCGGCTCCAGGCCCTGGGAGTCCTTTCTCAAGGTCACGCTCCCGCTGTCCCTGCCCGGGATCATCGCCGGCTGCCTGCTGGTGTTCATCCCGGCCGTCGGCGAGTTCGTGATCCCCTCGCTGCTCGGCGACCCCGGCATGCTGATGATCGGCAAGGTGCTGTGGACGGAGTTCTTCAACAACCGTGACTGGCCGGTGGCGAGTGCCGTGGCTATCGCACTGCTGCTGTTCCTGGTGCTGCCGATCATGTACCTCGACCGGGCCCAGAACCAGGCCGGCGAGGACGGGGAACGCAAGTGATGCAAGGCCGCAGCTGGTTCCGCATGGTCTCGCTGATCATCGGGTTCGCGTTTCTTTACATCCCGATCGTCTCGCTGATCGTCTATTCGTTCAATGCGTCGAAACTCGTCACGGTGTGGGGCGGTTTCTCGACGAAGTGGTACGGTGAGCTGCTGCGCAATGAGCAGATCCTGGGCGCCGCCTGGCTGAGCCTGCGCGTGGCTGCGCTCTCGGCGACGCTCGCGGTGATCCTGGGCACGCTCGCGGGCATGGTGCTGGCGCGGTTCGGGCCCTTCAAGGGCCGCACGCTCTTCTCCGGGCTCACCACCGCGCCTCTGGTGATGCCCGAGGTGATCACCGGCCTGTCTTTGCTGCTGCTGTTCGTCACGATGGAACAGCTCATCGGCTGGCCGGCGGGCCGGGGCATGACGACGATCATCATCGCTCACGTGACCTTCACGATGGCGTTCGTGACCGTCATTGTTCAGTCGCGGCTGGTGCAGATGGACGAGTCGCTGGAGGAGGCCGCGCTGGACCTCGGTGCCCGGCCCTGGAAGGTGTTCTTCCTGGTCACGCTGCCGATCATCTTCCCGGCGCTGCTGTCGGGCTGGCTGCTCGCATTCACGCTGTCGCTCGACGACCTCGTGATCACGAGCTTCGTCGCCGGTCCCGGCTCGAGCACACTCCCGATGGTGATCTTCTCCAAGGTGCGTCTGGGCGTCAGCCCCGACATCAACGCGCTCGCCACCATCCTGGTGGTCGTGGTCGCGATCGGTGTCGCGATCGCGGGGATCATGATGACCCGCCAGCAGAGAGCGCGCGACCGCGACGCACAGATGGCACTCGCGGCCAACCAGCAGATGATCGAGAGTCTCAAGAAGAACTGAGCCATGACGGGTCGCGCGCTGCTCTCCTTCGACGTCGGTGGTTCTTTCGTCAAGGCGGGGCTCGTGGATCCGGCGGCCGGGCGGGTCGTGGGCGAGGTGCTGCGCCGGCCGACGCCCGCGGACGCAGCACCCGAGTCGGTAATGGACCTGCTCGCCGCGATGTCGGGTGAGTTGCCCGCCGAAGGGCCCGTCGGACTGGCCTTTCCGTCGGTTGCCAAGAAGGGCGTCGCGCAGACGGCGGCCAACATCGACAAGCGCTGGGTCGGCACCAACGCACAGGCTTTGCTCGAGTCGCGCATCCACCGCCCGGTGGCGTTCATGAATGATGCGGATGCTGCGGGCGTCGCCGAAATGACCCTCGGGGCCGGCCGCGGCCGCGACGGCACGGTGATGCTGCTCACGCTCGGTACCGGTATCGGCAGCGCGATCTTCGTGGATGGTCACCTGTTGCCGAACACCGAGCTCGGCCATCTCGAGGTACGAGGCATGGAGGCCGAGCACCGCGCGTCGGCGAAGGTGCGCGCCGACCGGCAGCTCGGGTGGCAGGAATGGGCGGACGCCGTCAACGAGGTGCTCGCGACCTATCACGCGCTCCTGTGGCCTGATGTCTTCATCATCGGCGGAGGTGTGACGGAGAACTGGCAGCAGTTCGGACCGCTGCTCCGGAGTCGTGCCGAGATCCTGCCCGCGCGGTTCCGCAACGACGCCGGGATGATCGGCGCNGCNCTCGCGGCCGCGGCGATCGGGGAGCGAGTCGCTGCGTCATGAGGTGCTGCGGGTTGCCCGGCCGNGGCGGCGTCGGANAAGGGCACCAATCCCGGCAGACCGTCGCGCCGCAGGGACGCGGCGCGCGAGCCCCCACGGACGGGTTCACGGCGCGTCTGCCGGGAATGGTGCCCTTCGTTGGCGCCGCCCCGGGCACATGGCGGTCGCGGTGACCGCGCTGCCCGACTCGAAGCTGCCGCGCGTCGGCACCACGATCTTCACGGTCATGTCGCGCCTCGCCGCGGAATGCGGCGCGATCAACCTGTCGCAGGGATTCCCGGACTTCGATCCACCGCCACGGCTGGTCGAACTCGTGAACGAAGCCATGCGCTGCGGCCGCAACCAGTACGCA
>Ga0031656_10000134_pt1 | contig 21137 bp, 12 predicted proteins | sample FrelakmetDIP11DI_FD_55080 | JGI IMG/M metagenome (GOLD analysis project Ga0031656, IMG submission 55080) | Freshwater lake sediment microbial communities from the University of Notre Dame, USA, for methane emissions studies - DIP11 DI | ecosystem: Environmental > Aquatic > Freshwater > Lake >... | reverse complement strand
CCGCTGCGCGGGCTCGCTCAGGGTGACCTTCGGCTGAGGCCGAAGGTCACTGCGGGAGGACGGTGGTCGGATCCGAGGTCAGGTTGTCGAGCACCGACCCGTAGCAGTAGATCGACGCACCCTCGGTATTGGTCCACACGTCCACGTAGCCGGCCAAGATCGGCGCGTAGTTGCGGAACAGCCTGGTGATCTGGTTGTTGGAGTACGGCGCGAGGTTCATGGTCCTGGTCTCGAGCGACTCGCCCTCGGCGCTGAAGAGCTCGATGTTGACCGTGACCGGTTGCCCGCCGCCGTTCTGGCAGCCGACGTTGGCGCGGACGTCATCGTCTTCGTTCATGAAGATGATCCGCCTCTCCACCCCGGTCGGGATCATCCGGTCCGCCGGGATGCCCGGCAGCTCCTGGCCAAACGTGCCGGCCACCTTGGCCGACGGCAGGTTGTAGGTCCGGCTCATCGACAAGAGCTCCGGTCCGCTCGCCTCGATCGCGAGGCCACCGACCTGGTCCGGCTCGAGGCCGAAGACCGCGTCGAGCACATTGGCGTAGCGGACGCCGGCGCCGGGCGCGAGCGAGAACACCGCGCTGCGGACCGGGTCGCTGTTGTCGGCCCCCCGCGGCAGCCACAGCAGCTCGTAGGTGATGTCGGTCGAGCCGACGTTGTTGAGGTCGACGTCAGTTTGGAAGAAGGCTCCCTCCAGCCCGGCGGCGAGCGCCGCGGCCGGAATGAAGCTCAGGTCATCCGAAGGCACCTGGGGCAGGATCGTGGTCGGATCCGAGGTGAGGTTGTCGAGCATGGACCCGTAGCAGTAGTAGCGCGCGTTGTCGCTGTCGGCCCACACGTCGACGTAGCCGTTGACCGGCGCGTAGCTGCGGAAGATCCGGTTGATCTGGTTGTTCGAGTAGGGGCCCAGCGCCATGGTCCTGGTCTCGAGTGCCGATCCCTCAGCGTCGAAGATCCCGATGTTGACCCGGACCGGCTGGTCTGTGCCGTTGACGCAGCCGACGTTGGCACGGGAGTCGTCGTTCTCGCTCAGGAAGATGATGCGCTGCGGCTCGGTGCCGGCGATCATCTCGGTCGTCCGGATGGCGGGTAGGCCCTGGCCGAAGGTGCCGGCCACCTTGCCGGCCGGGATGTTGTAGGTCCGGCTCATGCCGATGACGGCGGAGGCGCTCGCCACCATCTTGATGGCGCCGACCGAGTCGGGTCCGAGGCCGAAGAGCTCGGTGAGGACGTTTTCGTAGCGGAGGCTCGTGCCGGGTCCGATGCTCAGCAGGTCGGAGATCACCGGTTCGGAGTTGTCGAGGCCGCGGGGCAACCAGGCGAGGTAGACCTGGGCCTCGTCCGATCCGGCGTTGTTGATCTCGAGGTCGGTCTTGAAGAACGCAGCCTGGGCGCCGGCCGCCACCGCCGCCGCGGGGACGAAGGACTCGTGGCCGTCCGGGAACATCCCGCCTGCACAGTCGTTGAAGGCGGACAATCCGCCCTCACCGTTGGCGACGAAGATCCGACCCGCGGAGACATCAACGCCATCGAAAGCCCCGAGCGCTTCGAAGGTCCCCACCGCGACCGGCGACGACGGTGTCCTGACGTCGATTACCAGCAACCCGCCCTCTCCTGTCGTGAGGTACGCGAAGCCCCGCGACGCGGCGACGTCGTAGGCGCTGCCCGGCAGGTCGACGAAGCCCACCTCCGCCGGCGAGGACGGCGTGCCCACGTCGATCACGCTGAGACCGCCGTCTTCGGTCGCGACGTACGCATAGCCGCCTGAAACGGCGACGCGACCGGTGGAGGCCGGCATCGCGACGAAGCCCACGTCCACCGGCGCCGACGGTGTCCGCACATCGACCACCCGAAGTCCTCCCTCGCCGGCGTCGTAGTCGACGTACGTGACATAGGCGTAGCCGCCCGATAGCGCGACGTCGAAGGCGTAGCCCGGCACCTCGACGACGCCCACCTCGACCGGGTCCGAGGGTTGGCTGACGTCGATGATCCGCAGCCCCGCCGCAGCGGCGGTAACGTATGCGGCGTCGCCAAAGACCGCGACACCGAGAGGTTGTCCCGGAACGTCGACGGACCCCACCTCTACCGGAGCAGCCGGGGTCTGAGCGTCGATCACACGCAGGCCGGCGCCATCGGCCACGACATAGGCGCGGCCACCGGCGGCGGCGACCGCCGTGGCGAAGCCTGGTACCGCGACGAAGCCGACGTCCGCGGGCTGGGCCGGTGAACGCACGTCGATCACCCGGAGGCCCGAGCCGTCGTCCACGACGAAGGCGTGTCCACCCCACACCGCGACTGCGCCGGCGTAACCCGGCGTGTCGACGAAGCCGACCTCGACCGGCGCCGACGGCGTGCTCACGTCGACGATGCGGAGCCCGCCGCCCCCGTCCGCGACGAGCGCCGAGCCGTCCGTCACGATGACGCCCCACGCGGCCCCCGGCGTGTCCACGAATCCAACCTCAACCGGCTGCGACGGCGTGCTCGCGTCGATCACCCTGAGGCCCGCCTCCCAGTCGGCGACGCAGGCACGTCCGGCTGACGCGGCGACCCCGTACGCGAATCCCGGTGTGTCGACAAAGCCCACCTCTCTCGGCGACGACGGTAGGCTCACATCGATCACACGCAGACCTGCCACAACGTCCGCAACGTAGGCGAATCCGCCCGTCACCGCGACGGCGCTCGCGTAGCTCGGAGTATTGACGGATCCCACCTCGACCGGTGCCGCCGGAGCGCTCACGTCGAACACCCTGAGGCCGCCCTCCCAGTCCGCGACGTACGCGTGACCGCCAGCGACCGCGACGCCGACGGCGTCGTTCTGCGTGTCGATGAACCCGACCTCGACCGGTGCTGACGGCAAGCTCACGTCGATCACCCGCAGGCCGCTGAAGCCGTCCGCCACGTACGCGTGGCCGCCATCGATAGCGATCCCGGCGGCGGAGCCGGGAGTGTCGACCAGCCCGACCTCGACCGGCGCTGACGGGCTCCCAACGTCGATGACCCGAACGCCAGCGGTGCCGACCGCGACGAAGGCGAACCCGCCGCCGACCGCAACACCCTGCACGACGTCCGGCAGCGTGAGCGCGCCAACGACCTGCGGCGCAGCCGGGCCGGACACGTCGGCAATCAGTAGCGCGGGGCCGCTGCCGAAGTAGGCGTGGTCGCCGGACACGGCGACGGCGTAGGCAGGCCCATAAGGCAGGCGGCCGACCAGCTCCGGGCAGTCAGCCGACGCCGACGAGGCGATGAGTGAAAGCACGCTAATGAACCTCACGGCGAGTCGACACATCCAGTCCACCCTTTTCCTGAGCGGCCGTCGTTCGGCTCATGTCAGGCCCGACTGCCGGTCCCGGCGGGGCCACCACACGACAGCGCGAGTCGGCGCCCTTAGCGTCGGTTGGAGAGCAGCATACCTCGCGCCTAGGTGCGCCGGCCACCGGCGGGCTGGTGCGTGGTGCTCGGTGATCGGACGAGGGAGTCTCTCGGCTGCGGCCGCTGCCGGCGATCGGCCTGCGTCCCCGGTCGAGGCGGTGGGTCGCCCGCGGCGCCCGCGACCCACGCCGGGATCAGGCGCCCGGTTTGGAAGATCGCTCCGTCTCGCCGAGACTACGGTACCGTCGCCGACCAGGGTGCGGTGTCGCCGGATTCGAAGCCATTGGCGAAAAGCGCAACCAGGGCCTCGCAGACTGCCTGCTGATCGAAGGTGCGCGCCGAGATCTTCTGCTGGGCGCAGGCGAGCAGGGTGGGCCAGGCGGCGTCGTCGATCGGAAAGCCGTAGTCGGTTTCGAACAGGCTCCGCAGGTCCTNGCCGGTGGAGGCGCTGAATGCCGCGGCGATCAGGGTCGCCTGCTGGGCGGTGCCGGAGACCGAGCAGGGGAGGGGCTCGCCGATCGGCGCGAACAGGCTGAAGAAGTCGTACCAGCACTCCGCACCGAACTGGTCCTTGAGGTCGAAGAGGATGCCGTCGACCACGTTGGGGTCGATGGTCGCGTAGTTGGCGCCTGCCCCCTGGTAGGCGGCGAGCTCGGAGAGGAAGTAGCTCCGCAGCGATGCGAACTGGTCGCTGACCTCGGCCGCCCCGGCGTCGTTGATGGCGTNCGGGCAGGCCTCGATGCCCCATCCCGACCACATGGCGCCGAGCGATGCACAGCCCTCGGAGTAGGCGAAGCCGTAGTCGGGTGAGGCGTTGACGAGGGTCGCAAACGCGCCCGAGGCCCAGGTGAAGTTATGGCCGACCTCGTGGAAGATGATGAAGAACTGCGGGACCCGGTTGGCCGGGTCGTTGACGATGTAGCAGCTGTTGTGGACGGGCACCCCGTAGGTCCAGCCGAGCCGGACCGGGTTGCCGCTGAGGCCGCACGGCACGGTGTCCGGGTCGTCGGACACGTCGAGCACCAGGTACTGTCGGCCGCCGCCGAACGGACGGCCGCCCATCGCCAGCTCCTGAAGGCGGTACGCGACCTCGGTCGCCAGGACGACGTCGTAGCTCTCGGTGATCTGGTCCAGGTCGACGCCATCGATGATCTCCGGCATGTAGTACGCGATGTGCGCCGCCGGGTAGTCGCGGTGATCGACCCCGAGGTCGGCGGTGGTGCTGCGGACCACGGTCGCGTTGACCGAGGCGACGCCGTCGGCGGCCAGCGTCATGTAAGGGGTGTCCCAGAAGTCGACCGGGACGCCGTGCACGGTCACGAGGCCGTTGCCGTCGACCGACGCCACGCTGGTGTCGGTCGGCCCGAAGAACTGGAGGTGGTAGGGATCGTTGGCCAGCAGGTGGCCGTATTCGTCGAGGATCGCGGCCGCCATCTGCCCGGTCGTCGGGCCGGCCGGTGACAGCATCATCAACGGCGGCAGCGAGCGGACCTCGGCCGGGGCAGGAGGGGCCGGCAGGGTCACCGCCAGCGCGACCACCGTCTCCGCTCCGTTGCCGCTGCCGGGGACGCCGTTGATGGTCTCGAAGGTCGCGCAGCGCCAGTCGAACTCGGCGGGCGCCGCGATCTGGCCGAGGCCGACCTCGATCGTGATCTGGCTGCCGGCGATCGTGACGGTGCCGNCGCCGCCGCCGGGCAAGCTGCCGGTGACATCCACCCAGCCGCCGCCATAGACCTCGCCGACCACCGCGCGGACGTTGAACTCGCTGCCCAGCGAGCCGTGCGGCTGGCCGGTGGCCCCATTGCGGTCGGCGTCGACCAGCCACAGATAGGTGATGGTGTCCTCGGGCAGCGGCAGCGTGGTCGGAATGTCGCCGCGGACCTCCATGACGAAGCGCAGCAGGCCGCCCTCCTGCTCGACCCGGGCGAAGAGGATGTCGCTGTAAGCCTGAGCGCTCGGGTTCGACGGGTCGGTCAGGGAGCCGATGGTGGTCCAGCTCTCGCCGGCGCCCTTGGCGGAAGCCCGCCCCTGACCGGCCGGTCGGCAGCCCGGCGCGTCCGGTCCCTGCACGGCCTCGACGGCCGCCGCCATGGCGGTGTCGAGCCCCGGGGAAAGGTCGGGGAGGTCGGCTGTCATCGCGAGTGCGGGCAGCAGCGAGGAAAGAGCCAGGACGACGGCGACGCGGATCGTGCTCATGGTCAGCCTCCCACGGTCTCTGACTGCGTATGTTGACGGAATGCTATCACGGCCGCGGGGCAGTGGCGTCCCCGCAGAGTGGCAGGCGGTGTGGTCATGACGTAACGGTAAAGAAGGTCAATACCGCCGCACCTGGCACCGTCAGATCTCGATCTGGGAGCCGAGCTCGACGACCCGATTCGGGGGGAGGTAGCCGAGCTGCACGGCCTGGCGGGTCAGCGAGAAGGTGCCCGAGATGACGGCCTGCGAGGCGATCACCGTGGCCAATGCCGCGGCCACGACCGCGCTTGAGCAGCGACATCAGGGCGAGGATCCCGCCCTCGCCGCGGTTGTCCATGCGCAGCACGTCGACGGTGTACTTGAGGGTGACGACGAGGATCAGGGTCCAGAAGATGAGGGACAGCACGCCGAGGACGTTGGCCTCGGTCACCGGCGTCTGGTGCTCGCCGGTGAAGCACTCGCGCAAGGCATAGAGCGGGCTGGTGCCGATGTCGCCGTACACCACGCCCAAGGCCGCCACGCACAGGCCGGCCAGCGGGGCGCTCGGCGCCGCAGGGTCGGTGCGGGCTGCTCGGATCACCAGACGTTCCCCCGTGTGGGCTGTCTCGACTATACCCGGTCGTCCCTTCGAGGCCCAGCGGGGGCGGCCGCCGCTGCTACACTGGGCAGCGGATCGCGGCGGCGCCGGTGCCGCCGATCCGTGGAGGCCGCGCATGTCCAGACGGTTCGCAGCTGTTGTTCTCGTCCTCGCCACCGCCGCCTTGGCCCACGCCCAGATTCCGAGCAGCTTCGACCTCCGCAACGTGGGCGGAAGCAACTACGTCACGTCGGTGAAGGAGCAGCAGGGCGGCACCTGCTGGACCCACGGGGCGATGGCCGCCATGGAAGGCAACCTGCTGATGACCGGCGCCTGGGCCGCCGCGGGCGAGGTCGGCGAGCCCAACCTCGCCGAGTACCACCTCGACTGGTGGAACGGCTTCAACACCTTCAACAACGACGACGACCCCGGCGGTGGCGGCCTGACCGTGCACGAGGGCGGCGACTACCGGGTGACCTCGGCCTACCTGTCGAGGGCCGAGGGCGCGGTGCGCGACGTCGACGGCCAGTCCTTCGAGCCCCCGCCGCCGCGCAGCGACCCGAGCTTCCACTACTACTACCCGCGCCACATCGCCTGGTACGTGGCCGAGCCCGACCTCAGCAACGTCGACGCCCTGAAGGCGGCCGTCATGGAGTACGGCGTCATGGGCACCTGCATGGCGTACAGCTCCCAGTTCATCGACGCCAGCTACAACCACTACCAGCCGCCGGCCAGCACGATGGACCCCAACCACGCGGTGGCGATCGTGGGCTGGGACGACGCGCGCGTCACCCAGGCGCCGCTGCCGGGCGCCTGGCTGGTGAAGAACAGCTGGGGCACGTGGTGGGGCTACGACGGCTACTTCTGGATCTCCTACTACGACAAGTGGGCGGGCCAGCACCCCGAGATGGGCGCGGTCTCGTTCCAGGACGTCGAGCCCTTCCAGTACGACCGCGTCTACCGCCACGACTACCACGGCTGGCGCGACACCCGCACCGATGTCAGCGAGGCCTTCAACGCCTTCACCGCGGCCGACAACGAGCACCTGGCGGCGGTGAGCTTCTTCACCGCAACCGAGGACGTGAGCTACACGGTCACGGTCTATGACCGCTTCGAGGCCGGCGAGCTGTGGGACGAGCTGGCCACGATGAGCGGCAGCTTGGCCGACGAGGGCTTCCACACCGTGGATCTTGGCTCATCGGTGGCGCTCGCGGCCGGGGACGACTTCTACATCTACCTGAGCCTGTCGGCCGGCGGCCAGCCTTACGATCGCTCCTCGGAGGTGCCGGTGCTGCTCGGCTCGGAGTCCAGGGTCTGGGTGCCGTCGTCCGCAGACCCCGACCAGAGCTTCTACCGCAGCGGCGGCGTCTGGCACGACCTCTACGTCGACAACGACTCGGCCAACTTCTGCATCAAGGGCCTCGCGGTCGAGTTCGTCGACCCTTCGATCTTCGCCGACGCCTTCGAGTCCGGCGACACGACGGCCTGGAGCGCGACGATCCCGTAGGAGCATGCAGGGCATAGGCCCCTCGGCGCACGCGGGTCGCAGGTTTCTGGGTGTGTGTGACGCGTCGCGGTTCCTGGCTGTCCTGCGCCCCGCGCGCGCCGAGGGGGACGCGCTGCGCGCATCCTGACGACGAAAAGCAGTACTGATGATTGGTGGTGGATCCAAGCAAGCGCACGGGGGCGAGCCGCGCTGCGAGGCCCCCGTCGCGTTGAGGCCCTGCGCTCCTCAGCCGACCTGGCTGACCAGGAAGCTGGCGAGCCGCTCGAGGTAGACCTCGCCCTTCTCCGCCGACGCCGTGCGCGGGTCTCCGATGACGCCGTTTTCCGTGAGCGCGGGCATACCTCGCTCGAAGATGACCTGGACCTCCTTCTCCCCGAGCGGCCCGACGTAACCGGGAGCGAAGCGGTCCCGCGCGATGAGGTCGGGCTCAAGGAACATCATCAGGGAGGTTTCGTTTTCGCCGGCGTGGGCCCCGGACTCTCCCTCCGAGATGCCGAACGTGGCAGAGGCCCGGTTCAGGAGGCCCGTGATCCCGAACAGGTCGGTGTAGCCGGTGATCGCGACGTCCGGGTGCGCCTCCCTCGCGTCCTCGATCGCCTGGGCGAGGGGGCCGAAGTTCCCGCCGTGGCTGGGCAGGAAGATGATCCGCCGGAAGCCGTCGCGGACGAGGCTGTCCACGTAGTCCCGCACAATCAGCTTGAGTGTCTCCGGCTTGAGCGAGATCGTGGCGCCGAACGCGAGATGGTGCTCGGAGACGCCGACCGGGATCGTCCTCGCCAGAAGAGCGTTGCCGAGCTTCAACGCGACCCGGTGCGCCATCGCGTCGCCGATCCGGGTGTCGGTCATGGTCGGCAGGTGCGGGCCGTGCTGCTCGGTGGAGCCCACGGCGACCACCACGGTCGTGTACCCGGCAGTCAGCGCCGACCTCACGTCAGGCCAGGTCATCTCCTCCATCCGGATCGTTTTCACGGCGGCCTCCTTCCCCTGGTCGAGCTTCCGCACTGGAGATCCTACACCCCGCGCGTGTTCGGGCGACCGCTCATGACTGCCTGTCGCTTCGCTGCTCCAAGCGAGGTCCGCCCGTTCAGGAGGTCATGTCAGATGCAGTGGTCGTCGGCCCACCGTGCCGCCATCGCTTCCGGCAGGCCGACTGTCGGGCGCATGCGGTGGGGATCGCCGGTCACGGGACCACGGACGACCAGGCCGAGGTGTCTCCGGACTCGAAGCTGTCGGCAAAGATCGGGGGCTCGGTGAGGCCGTCCCAGCCGGCGAGGCGGGCCATCATCCACCAGAAGGCGCCGCCTTTCAGCTTGCATAGCAGCGGGTGGGCGTGGCCCCAGCTGCACTGGGTCCAGAAGTCCGGGCTGCCGCTGCCGAAGTTGCTGCAGTCGTCCGGGTGGTCGGCGCACCAGGCGTCGCACCAGTCGCAGTAGTCGGAGGTGTCGAGGTGGGGGGTGCCGTCCGGCGCGTACCGCTCGATGTCGTTGAAGTCGAAGAGGACCATCGAGTTGGCGGCGGTGAAACCGCGGATGGCGTCGTTGTGGGGATCGACCCAGGGGCTCCAGGAGCAGACGTGGCCGGTCATCAGCACGAAGCGCATCGCGGGGTTGCCCTGGTCCCACCCGAGCATGGTCGAAAGGTAGAGGTCGCGGCCCGGGTCCTCCTCGCACAGCTGACCGCACCAGGCGAAGAGCGACACCGCGAACAAGCCGGTGCCGGCCACCGCCTCGGTGCGGGCGCGGCCGTCATCGGTCATCCAGTAGAGCTCGGGGGTGATGTAGGTCTCGTACGGCGGGTTTCCGTCGAACACGCACAGGGTGCCGGGCTCGCAGTCGAGGCTCGAAGGCGGCGTCGCGTAGCCCGAGGCGTCAAACACTGAGTGGCCGAAGCGAGCGGGGTCGAGGTCCTCCCAGATCGCGAGGCCGGTGACGATCTGCGAGCCGTGCGAGGTGTGGCCGTAGTGCACCGCCAGGGCGCGGGCCTGCGCCAGCCAGCCGTCAGGGATCTGCGCCGGATCGGTGCAGCTGTGGTCGACCACGATCGGTCCCTGGGCCGCAATCGGAGCGGTATGGAATGCGACGGCGGCGGCCGCGACGGCGACTGCGAGCGCAACGGTGGGATGGCTCATGAGTCGGGCCTCCGTTCCGATTGTGAATCGTCGAGCGGCGAACGTGGGCGCTCTCGCCGGAACCGGGCGGGGAGAGAATGTGAGGTGCGTCGCACACAGGTCCGGAACGCGCCGGGGCCCCGCCGTAGCCGCGCAGGAGACCTCACCGCCGAGCTCTCCGGCTGCCCGGTGAAGAAATCGCGGGTATCATGCCAGGCGTCTCTGGCTTATGACTCAGAAGGAGATGCCCATGTTGAAGCGACGGTCGGTCGTGGTCGCGGTGTGCGCGGTGCTGGTCGCCGTTCCGGCCCTGGCTGCGGGCGTCACCGACGTGGCGCCCACCGCCGCGCCGAGCGGGCTCGAGTACCGCCTCATCGGCCCAGCGCTGGGCGGTCGGGTCGCGCGGGTGGCAGGGGTCGCTGGCGACCCCCTGACCTACTACGCCGCCACCGCGGCAGGAGGGGTCTGGAAGTCGATCAACGGCGGCACCGCCTGGAAACCCGTCTTCGATGGCCAGCCGGTGTCGTCCGTCGGCTCGGTCGCCGTGGCGCCGTCCGATCCGAACGTGGTCTGGGTGGGGTCGGGCGAGGCCAACATCCGAGGCAACGTCGGCGAAGGCAACGGCATCTACCGCTCCACCGATGCCGGCGCGTCGTGGTCGCGGGTGTGGACCGCGGAGGGGCAGATCGGCACCATCGCCGTTCATCCGCAGGACCCGGATGTCGCCTTCGCGGCGGTCCTCGGCAGTCCGTTCGGGCCGGGCCCCGAGCGCGGGGTGTACCGCACCGCGGACGGCGGCACGACCTGGGAACGGGTGCTGTTCAAGGATGTCGACACCGGCGCCTCCGACGTCTGCTTCGACCCGGCAAACCCGCGCATCCTGTATGCCGGGATGTGGCAGGCGCGCCGCCGGCCGTGGGAGATGACCTCGGGCGGCGCGGGGAGCGGGCTGCATGTCTCGCGGGACGGCGGCGACACCTGGCAGCAGCTCCAGGGCAAGGGGCTGCCGGCCGCACCGTGGGGCAGGGTCGGGGTGCGGGTCGCGGCGAGTGACCCGTCGAGGGTGTATGCCGTCATCGAGGCCGAGGCCGGCGGTCTCTTCCGCTCCGACGACGGCGGCGAAAGCTGGACGATGGTCAACGCGTCGCGCGGGCTGCGCCAGCGCGCGTGGTACTACTCGACGCTGACCGTCGACCCGCGCGACGCCGACACGGTGTGGTTCCCTGAGGTTTCGATGCTCAAGACGATCGACGGCGGCCGCACGGTGCTCGCCGTCAAGGGCGGTGGCTGGGACTACCACGACGTCTGGATCGACCCTGCGGACCCCGGCCGCATGATCGTCGGCAGCGACGCCGGCGTCTCGCTCTCCCGGGACGGTGGTGCGACCTGGCTCCGGCCGCCGATGCCGATCTCCCAGTTCTATCGCGTGTCGGTGGACAGTCGCAGGCCGTACCGGGTGCTCGGCAGCGTGCAGGACCTCGGCACGGTCTCCGGGCCGAGCAACAGTCTCCACGGCGGCGGCATCCTGCTCTCGGACTGGCACTCCGTGGGTGGTGGCGAGGCCGGCCACGTGGTCGCCGATCCCGGCGATCCGGACATCGTGTGGGCCGGCGAGTACCAGGCCTTCATCTCCCGCTGGAACGGCCGCACCGGTCAGGCGCCGCACGTGGGGATCTACCCCGAGGACGGCGACGGCCACGGCGCGGGCGATCTCCGCCACCGCTTCCAGTGGACCGCCCCGATCCTGATTTCGCCCCACGACCCCAAGGTGGTCTATCACGCCGCCGAGCGGCTGTTCCGTACCGAGGACGGCGGCCAGAGCTGGTCGGCGATCAGCCCGGACCTGACTCGCGACGATGCCGCCAAACAGGCCTGGTCAGGGGGCCCGATCACCGGCGACAACACCGGCGCCGAGTACTACGACACCGTCTTCGCCGTCGCCGAGTCGTCGCTCGAGGCCGGCCTGATCTGGGCCGGGTCGGACGACGGTCTGGTGCACGTCACCCNCGACGGCGGCGCCTCGTGGAGCAACGTCACCCCGCCAGGCTTCCCCGAGTGGGCCACAGTCCGCTGCATCGAGGCGTCGCGCTGGGACGCAAACACCGCCTACGTGGTCGTGGACGCGCACCGGCTCGATGACGAGACGCCCTACCTGTTCTCGACCAGCGATCTCGGACGGAGCTGGAAGCTCCTCACCGGCGGGCTCGACCCGGAGGTCTACCTGCACGTGGTGCGCGAGGACTCGCGGCTCCCCGGGGTCCTGTACCTCGGAACCGAGCGCGGGGTCATGGTGTCGCACGACGCCGGCAGGAGCTGGCGGCCGCTGCGGCTCAACCTGCCCACGGTCGCGGTGGTCGACCTGGTGGCGGCGGGCGACGACCTGGTGGTCGGCACCCTCGGCCGCTCGCTGTGGATCCTCGACGATCTGACGCCGGTGCGGGAGTGGTCGCCGGAGGTCGCGGCGGAGCCTGTCCACCTCTTCGAGCCGCGGCCGGCGGTGCGCTGGCGGTACGCGTCGGCACCCTACGGCAACCAGGACGGGGCCGGCGCCAACCCACCCCAGGGCGCGCTGATCACCTACTCGCTCGGCGCCAAGCCCGAGGGCGAGGTCAGCCTCGAGATCCTCGACTCCGGCGGCCAGCTGGTGCGGCGCCTGAGCAGCGTTCTCAAGCCGCAGTACACCGCGCCGGACCATCCCGACTGGGACCCCAGCAGCGAGCCGAAGCCCGAGCTCAAGGTCGAGCACGGCCTCAACCGCGCGGCCTGGGACCTCAGGTACGAAGGCGCGAGGCGGGTTCCCGGCGCCCGCATCGACACCGGCGACCCCGGCCCCGGACCACTGGTGCCGCCCGGCGACTACACGGTGCGGCTGACCGTCGCCGGCCGCACGCTGACCCAGCCGCTGCGAGTCGAGCCCGATCCGCGCACCACTGCCGCGGCTGCCGATCTCGACGCCCAGCACAAGTTCGCGCTCGACCTCCGCGACCGGATGTCCCGGATCGCCGGCATGGTGGAGTCGATCCGCACGGTGCGCGACCAGATCACCGAGCGCAACCGGCTGCTTGCCGGAGTCCCCGCGGCAGCTCGCGTGGTCGAGCTCGGCGGGCGGATCGTCAAGGGCTTGAACGAGGTCGAGCGGGCGATCCACAACCCCGACGCCGAGATCGACTACGACATCCTGGCCGGCCGCGACGGCGGGACCAAGCTGTACTCGAAGCTGGCCTGGCTCTACTGGGGCGCGGACGACCACGACGGTCCGCCGACCCAGGGGATGCGCGAGGTCGCCGCCGAGCTGGCGGCCGCGCTGGCGAGCGAGGAGATGAAGCTCGACGCGCTGCTGAAGGACGACCTGACCGCGCTCAACGCGCTGGCCAGGGGGAGCGGGGTGCCGTTCGTGGTGGTACCACCGTCCGACAGTCGCTGATCGGGGGATCGTAGCTTCGTTGCTCCACTCGCCGAAGATCGGACGGCCGCAGCACGCGACCACCCGAATCCACCGGGTGATCGACGTGGTGGCTCGCTGCGATCCGCCGTTCCGGGGCATTAGGTATGAAATGTGGTCGGTGGGTTCACCGGGTTGAGTTTCGAGGATGGGTTCGTTGCGTCGCAGAGCCGCCTGAATGCCGTCGTGCCCAAACGCGAGTGAGGAGGAGATCGCTGTGAGAATCGAGACTTTCGAGATGGAACGGATGCAATCGACCTGGGAGAACATCGTTGAGTTTGATTTGAGCGAGAGTGGAGTGCTCCCGGTGACGCTGCGCGAGCTGTCGGGAATGGGGTTTGACCTGGACTGGGCCTTGGACACCCCGCTGACGTATAGCCAATCGAATGGAACGCCGGAGTTGAGGGAGGCTTTGGCTCGCATCTATCCTGGTTCGACTCCCGAGAGCTTCGAGGTCACAAACGGGACATCGGAGGCCAACTACCTGGTCGCCCTCAGCCTGTTGCAGGGCAACGACGAGATGGCTCTGGAGGTGCCGAACTACATGCAGCTCTGGGGTGTACCGCGAAGTCTGGGAGCCAAGGTGAACACCTTCCGATTGCAGCAGGATGAGCGTTGGGAGCCCAATTGGGAAGAGTTCGAGCGGGCAGTCAACGCCAGGACCCGCCTCGTCTACGTGTCCAATCCCAACAACCCAACGGGTTCGGTCCTGTCGACCGATGCCATGGAGCGCATCGTGCGGCGATGCGAGCAGGTGGGCGCTTATCTTCTCGCTGACGAGGTCTACCTTGGGGCAGAAATAGACGGCCCGCGGACGACGAGTTTCTGGGGCATGAGCGATCGGGTCATCGTCACCAGCGGTCTGTCGAAGGCCTACGGTATTCCGGGTGTTCGCATCGGTTGGATTGTCGGCCCGAAGGACCTGGTTTACGAATGCTGGACACAACATGATTCCGTGACCATCTGCCCGAACAAGCTGTCGGACGCCGTGGCACGGGTCGCGGTTCAGGAACAGAACCGGGATCGGCTCTATGAACGCTGTCGCGCTCTCTTGCAGCGGAATCGACAGATATTCAGCGAGTGGCTGACCGAATTGGGCGAAGGATTCTCCTACATTCCCCCAGCAGCAGGTGCCATCGCATTCTTGAGGTACTCCTCGCCAACAAGGAGTCTCGAGCTGGTCGAACGTATTCGGCGCAACCAGAGCACCCTCATCGTTCCCGGAATCCACCTGGGCCTCGAGGGATACGTACGCATCTGGCTGGGAGGGAAACGGGACTACCTCGAAGAGGGGCTGCGCCGAGTCGCCGAGGAGTTGACCTCGCTTCCCTAGGAGCGTGTAGGGCATAGGCCCCGGAGCGCGTACCTGACGTGGTCACTGTTGTTGGCCTCTGCCCACACGCTCCTCGGGATGCGCTGCGCGCATCCTGAAAAGGCCAATGCGGGACGAACTCCCAGTGAAGCTTCGCCTCAAACCGACGAGGTGAGGACGATGAAGCGACGGTAGGGCATCATGGATGCTCCAGGCCCACGCTTCGCTTCCCGACGCCGCCTGAAATTTGACTCAACTGGAAGGAAGCTCACCAAAGAGCGCCGCTAGACGCAGACCGTCTCCTTGGAAGAGCAGCTCGAGCGGGCACATCTGCCGTGGCTGCCACCCTCTGCTACCCTCGGGCCTACGAGATCGATCAGGCTCGTCGCGAGTAGGAGAGTCCCCAGTGAAAACGCGCGAGGCGATGAGCATCGGTCCAACCCGAATCGCTCACCGGAGTTCGGCGAATCGCCAACCGCAGCAGAAGGCCGGTGAGACGGGAGCGCTCATCCTGATCTCGGTGCTCTGTCTCGCGTTGGCCGGCTGTGGAGGCGGCGACGCCAGGCCGGGCCTGCCCCGGGACGCCGGGGCCCAGGTCGACGCGGTCTTCGCGCCCTTCACGTCCGGCGAATCGCCTGGTGCGGCTGTCATGGTGATCCGGGACGGGGAGGTCGCGTACGAGGCCGGCTACGGCTACGCCGACCTCGAGCATCGCGTCCCGATCACGCCGCAGACCAACTTCGAGCTGGCGTCTGTGTCGAAGCAGTTCACCGCCATGGCGGTGATGATCCTCGCCGAGCGCGGGCGGCTGTCGTATGACGATTCGATGGTGGAGTACCTGCCAGAGCTCGCGCGATTCGGAGATCGCATCACCATCCGCCACCTGCTGACCCACACCTCCGGGCTGCCCGACTACTACGACGCCCTCGAGCAGCAGGCTTGGGAAACCATGCCCGACACCGAGCAGGCGATGCGCTTCCTGGCCGGCTGGGGGGAGCCCCTGTTCACGCCCGGGGAGCGCTATGAGTACTCGAACCCTGGCTACGAGATGCTGGCGCTCGTGGTGGAGCGGGTCTCGGGGCAGGGTTTTGGCGACTTTCTCCGCGACCACATCTTCGCCCCGCTGGGCATGACGGCCACCGTGGTTCGCGACAGCTCGGAGCCTCAGATCGCGCACCGTGCCCGCGGCTACACGCGGAAGGTTGGAGGCTTCGAGCTGCTGGATCACCACCCCCTCAACCACATCGTGGGTTCGGGGAGCATCTACTCCTCGCTGGAAGACCTGGCGCGCTGGGACCGGGCCCTCGACACGGACCGGCTCGTGCGGCGATCGACACTGGGGGAGGCGTGGACGCCGGTGCGGCTCGCCAGCGGGGAGCGCTATCCCTACGGCTTCGGCTGGCAGCTCGGAGACTACGGTGGCCTCGGCCGGTGGGTCCACCACACCGGCCACTGGCTGGGCTTCTCGAACTACCTCGGCCGCTATCCGCAGCGCCGGGTCAGCGTGATCGTCCTGTCGAACATCGAGGACTTCGAGAGCGAGGAGTACGCGGGCCGGATCGTCGACATCCTGTACCCCTCGACCCTGATTGCCGGGGCGACGATCGTGGACGGCAGCGGGCGGCCGGGGGTCGCCGGCGACCTCCGCATCGAGGGAGGGCGGATCGTCGAGCTCGGCGAGCTCGAGGGCGTCAAGGACGAGCCGGTGGTGGACGGGAGCGGGCTGGTGCTGGCGCCGGGCTTCATTGACGCCCACAGCCACGCCGACGACGCGATCCTCGAGCTCCGCGACGCCGAGGCCGCGGTCAACCAGGGCATCACCACCGTGGTGGTGGGCCAGGACGGGGAGTCGAAGCGGCCGCTCGCCGGCTTCTTCGCCCGGCTCGAGGCCGCACCCGCGGCCATCAACGTGGCCTCGTACGCCGGCCACGGCACGCTGCGCACCGAGGTGATGGGGAAGGACTACACCCGCGCCGCCACGGCCACCGAGATCGAGAGCATGGAGGGTCTGCTGGGCGAGGAGATGGATGCCGGCGCTCTCGGGCTCAGCACCGGTCTCGAGTACAAACCCGGGATCTACTCGACCACCGCCGAGGTGGTGGCGCTGGCGCGGGTGGCGGCGGCGCACGGAGGCCGCTACATCAGCCACATCCGCAGCGAGGACCGGCGCTTCTGGGAGGCGATCGATGAGATCCTGGCGATCGGCCGCGAGGCCGCCCTGCCGGTCCAGGTCTCGCACGTCAAGCTCGCCATGCGAAGCGTGCACGGGCAGACCGACCGCCTGCTCGCCGCACTCGACGCGGCGCGGGCCTCGGGCATCGACGTGACGGTGGACCTCTATCCCTACACCTACTGGCAGTCGACCCCGACGGTCCTGTTCCCGGACCGTGCCTTCGACGACCGGCGGGCGGCGCTGTTCGCCGTCGACGAGATCACCGCACCGGACCAGATGCTGTTCACGGTCTTCGCACCAGACCCGGAGCTGGCCGGCAAGACCCTCGCCGAGATCGCGGCGCTGCGCGGCACCGATCCGGCCGCGACGCTGATCGACCTGAGTCGAGAGGCAGAGACCCTGTGGCTAAAGTTGGGCCCCGAGGTCGACGAAACGCGCGTTGCAGACGTGATCGCCACCAGCATGGCGGAGGGCGACATCGAGCGCCTGATGACGTGGCCGTTCCTCAACTTCTGCACCGACGGCGAGCTCGACGGGGCCCATCCCCGCGGCTACGGGTCGTTCACGCGGGTGCTCGGCCGCTACGTCCGCGAACGCCGGGTCCTCACCCTGGAGGACGCGATCTACAAGATGACCGGACGAGCTGCAGCGAACCTGGGGCTCCGGGACCGCGGCCGGATCGCCGCCGGCGCGTTCGCCGACCTCGTGCTGTTCGACCCCGCCACTGTGCTCGACCGGGCGACGCCCGAGCAGCCGCATTCCACGTCGATCGGGATCGAAATGGTGTGGGTCAACGGTCGTCTGGTTTACCAGGACGGACGCGCGAGCGGGCGGAAACCCGGTATGGTGCTGCGCCGCCAGCCGGTTTCGTGAGGAGGGAGTCATGCCGGCGATCTTCAACCGCGAGCAGATCGAAGAGGCCCTGCGGCGGGTTGACGTGACCGCAGCGATCGAGCAGGGCTTCATCGCCTACTCCGCGGGCAAGGTCGTGGTGCCGCCGGTCGGGGAGCTGGTCTTCGAGGACCCGCCCGGCGACGTCCACATCAAGTACGGCTACATCAAGCAAGACGACTACTTCGTCATCAAGGTTGCGTCGGGCTTCTCTGACAACGTCAAGCTCGGCCTGCCCCCGGCCGACGGCTTGATGTTGGTGTTCAGCCAGAAGACCGCTCAGCTGGAGTGCATCCTCCTCGACGAGTGCCATCTCACCAATGTGCGAACGGCGGCGGCCGGCGCGGTGGTCGCCAGGTACCTTGCCCCGAAAACGGTAGAACGGATCGGGGTCTTCGGCGCCGGGGTGCAGGGCAAGATGCAGGTTGAGGCGCTGCTTCCGATCGTTGACTGCCGGGAGGTCGTTGTCTGGGGGACCAGCGAGGAGGAGCTCGCGGCCTATCGCGAGGCCATGAGCGGACGCGGACTTTCAATCCGGACCACCCTGGACGGTGACGAGATTGCCGCCACCTGCAACCTCATCGTCACCGCCACCCCGAGCCGCAGCCCGCTGCTGCGTGCCGAGCAGATCAGGAAGGGCACGCACATCACGGCGATGGGCTCCGATACCAGGGAGAAAAACGAACTCGAGCCCAGGATCCTGCAGATGGCGGATCTGGTCGTTGCTGACAGCATCGAGCAGTGTCGACTGCGGGGCGAAATCCATCACGCGCTGAGGGCGGGCGTGTTGCAGGAAGGCGATGTCCTCGAGCTCGGCAAGGTCATCGCCGACCCGGCGCTCCGGCGGACCACCGACTCCCAGATCACCGTCGCCGACCTCACGGGTGTCGCTGTCCAGGATATCCAGATCTCGAAGGCGGTGTACCAGATTCTGAGATCGGGCCCGCCTTCAGGGTGAACGTTGCTCCCGGTCAGCTCNACGATAATGACGGCATCGTTCGCCAGCCCGACGATCGCCGACTGACGGCGGCCTTTCAGGTCGGGGCCGCGAGCCCGGATCCTGATGATGACGAAGTCGTGGTCGTCCGGGCCAGCGGTGATCTTCGGGTTGAGCCAGTAGGGAACGGCAGAGAGAAAGGAGTCGACGTCGGAGAGGAACGACTCGAGCGAGCGCTCGTCGGTGACGTCGAGCTCGACGCCGCGGGCGACGTCGGTTTGCAGCATGCGGTTGACTTGGTCGGCGCAGGCTCTGGCGGCTGCCCGGTCAATGTCCGCGATCCGGACCGCCTTTGCGTCCCCGAACTTCACCATGTCGTAGGCTGCGGCGGTTCCCTGCCGGCCGCCCCCGAGCACAGCGTAGGTGTACTTCATGCTTCGCCTCCCGAGCTCGCCTGAGGTCTGACGGCGTCTTCGCCGTTCGCCTCACGCTGATTTGCGACGCGTCGGGTTCCGCCGGTTCACTCGACCACGGTCTGGGACTGCTCCCGCAGGTAGAGCGGCAGGTAGTACGAGGAGCCGATGGCCTTGCCCGTCGAGCCCGACCCCTTCCAGCCACCGAACGCCTGGTAGCCCGGCCAGGCGCCGGTGGTCGCCCCCTGGGGGCGGTTGACGTAGGTGACGCCCGCCTCGATGGTGTCGAGGAAGTACCGCACCTCCTCGTCGTCGCCGTAGCAGCCCGCGGTCAGGCCCAGGGAGCTGGCGTTGGCGAGGGCGACACCCTCGCGCACGTCCGCGACCCGGCAGACCATGAGGATGGGCGCGAACATCTCCTCCTGAAACAGCGGGTGGTCGGCCGGCGCCTCGGCCACGGTGCACGCCACGAAATGGCCGTGGGCGTGGTCCCCTTCGATCAGGCGCGTGCCCCCGACCAGGATCCGGCCGCCCCGCTTCTCGATCTCGGCGCAGTATCGGGCGAAGCTCTCGGCCGCGCCTTCGTTGATCACGGGCCCCATCCAGATCTCGCGCCGGGTCGGGTCGCCGACCGTCACGGCCCGGGTTGCTGCCACGACCCTCTCCAGGAGAACATCCGCCACTGACTCTTGGACGTAGACCCGCGAGAGGGCCGAGCACTTCTGGCCGGTGAGGCCGAAGGCCGAGCGCACGATGCCGGTCACCGCGCGCTCGAGGTCGGCGTGGGCGGTCACGATGCAGGCGTTCTTGCCGCCCATCTCGGTGATGCAGGGACGCGGCCAGGCGCCGCCGGCCATGGTCCGATACAGGCGCATGCCCACCTCGTAGGAGCCGGTGAAGGTCACCCCGGCGAGGTCGGGATGGTGGATCAGCGCCTCGCCGACGACGCTGCCGGGGCCCGTGACGTAGTTGAAGACGCCGTCCGGGAAGCCGGCATCGCGGATGCAGTCGGCGAGCAGGCGGCCGGCCCAGGGAGTGTCGGTCGCGCCCTTGAGGATGACGGTGTTGCCGGTGATCAGGGCTGCGGCGGTGGGCCCGCCGCCGAGGGCGAGCGGGAAGTTGAAGGGCACGATCACGCCCCACACCCCGTAGGGCTTCAGAACCGAGCGGTTGTGCGAGCGGTGGTGCGGCAGCGGGTCGTCGGGGAGGGCCAGGTCGTAGCCCTGGTTGCGCTCGAGCTCCGCGGCGTAGCAGGTGAAGAAGTCGGCGGTCTCCTGGGTTTCGCCGAGGGACTCCATGCGGTTCTTGCCCACCTCGAGCGCGAGCGCCGCGCCGATGTGGTAGACCCGCTCCTCGATCAGCCCCGCCACCCTCCGGACGAGTTGCAGCCGCTGCTCGGGCGGGGTCATGTGCCAGGCCGGGAACGCCCGCTTGGCGGCCGCCACCGCCCGCTCGACATCGGTGGCGCCCCCGACCGGGAAGTGCCCGAGGACCAGACGCCGGTCCACCGGGCTCCGCTTCGCGGAGGTCCGCTCGCCCGCGATGTCGGCGCCGTCGATGTGCATCGCGTGGGTGGCCCCCAGCCCGGACCGCACCTCGGCGAGGGCCGCCTCGAAGCGCGCGTGCATCTCCTCCGGTGGGTCGAACATGGTGGAGTAGGTGAGCTTGAAGGTCATGACCACTCCAGCTGCTTGAGCAGCCGCTCCATCAGCGCGAGCGCGTCCATCAGGTCCTCCTCCTCGATCACCAGCGGCGGCGCGAGGATGATGAGGTTGCCGCGGGTGGCGAACGAAACGCCTTCCTGTCGTGACCGGTCGACGAAGGCCGCGAGCGAGGGGTGTCGCGAGGGCCAGGGCGAGACCGGTTCCCTGGTGGCGCGGTCCCGGACCAGCTCGACGACCGCGAACAGACCGTGCCCGCCGCGCACGTCGCCGATGACGTCGACGCGGTCCCGCATGGACCACAGCTCGGCATGGAGGCGCGCTCCCAGGCTGCGCGACCGTTCGATCAGCTTCTCGTCCTCGTAGGCCTGAAGGGCCGCGAGCCCGGCGGCGCAGGCCAGGGGATGGCCGCAGTAGGTAAGGCCCGTGGACAGCATCTCGGTTTCGAGGCTGGCGGCGACCTCTCGCGACAGGACCACGGCGCCGAGGGGCAGGTGCGAGCCGGTCAGGCCCTTGGCCAGGGTCATCAGGTCGGGTCTGCCGGCCTCGCCG
>Ga0031656_10000132_pt1 | contig 21199 bp, 17 predicted proteins | sample FrelakmetDIP11DI_FD_55080 | JGI IMG/M metagenome (GOLD analysis project Ga0031656, IMG submission 55080) | Freshwater lake sediment microbial communities from the University of Notre Dame, USA, for methane emissions studies - DIP11 DI | ecosystem: Environmental > Aquatic > Freshwater > Lake >... | reverse complement strand
AGGGCGTCCGCATTCGCCGTGTACTCCGCTGTTTCAAAGGAAACCATGACGTGGCTTTGGGCGGCAAGGTTGTAGATTTCATCAGGCTGCACTTCCTGGACGATGCGTATGAGGTTGGTAGCATCCGCAAGATCGCCATAGTGCATGAAGAAACGCACGTTCTCCTCGTGGGGGTCCTGATAGAGATGGTCAACCCTGCCCGTGTTCAGGGAAGAGGACCTGCGCTTGATCCCATGCACTTCATATCCTCTCCCCAGGAGGTACTCAGCCAGGTACGCCCCATCCTGCCCCGTGATTCCCGTGATCAGTGCCTTCTTCATGACGCTTCCTTTCGGTCATTTGCGATTCTTGTTCCGGATGGAATCGTCCGATACCAACCCGGTGACCGCGGTGATAATGAATCGAATTCCTCTTTAACCGGAGGGAAAACATTCACTCCGACAAAGAATCAAACAGGCAGGTAATCGTAAATCCGTTCTTGCATACTCCTGTTGGACTCTCAAATTATTAGGCAGAGACCCACACCACTGCCCGGAGTAGGCAAACCACTTATCCAGGAGCCGAGCCATGTGAACTTCTCCGCCTCAGTATGAGCAGCATGCAACCATGCTGCATATGACCGAACCGTATCCATCATGCGCGTCCTATCTGCGGATTTGACAAGGACAGAGCTCAAGGATTTCTTNGGTGCACTCTATGGCTCTCTCTACTTCTGCCTTTATGCTTCCTACAGAGCCGCAAAGCAAATCCACTCGAAGTCCTCACCCTTCTCAGGGAATTCTTGGCATGACGAAGATCTATCTCCGCCCGTATGAACCATTCTAGATAACGGTTCTTCTTGGGGACTCAATACTTTTCTGTTTGTGCATAAAAAGTCTCCTCTCTCATTCCGGTAGGTCTTCACTCAGGCATCACGCCAAGGCCATAACTATTTTTGTCTAATACATCCGCAAAAGATCACAATCCTCTTTGGAAGCTCTGCGATACCTCCGAACAGAAATCCATATATTTTGCCATTTTGCCTCTCCAATCCATTCTCTCAAATGCGTATTGTCGCATGTAATCAGAAAGATCTGACGACCTTGGGAATTTCTCCCCAAGGCTGNCATGGAAATTAAGGACCTTCTCAATAGATATTTCTTTAGCGTTATTGGGTACTTCCAAGAAAAACTTTCTCTTTTCGTCCATCCCGACTAGATCCACATCACGATAACCCAATATGAATGGAATGCCTCTCGCTGTGTACTCCCTGGTTTTCAAGGAAGCAGCCTCTTTCATCTTCTTTCTATAGAGGCCCATCGTGCTCACAGCCAGGTTTGCCTTCGCAAATACCTTATCCAACTCAGCCCCTCTTTTCACTCCATGGTAGATCAATTTCTTTTTTTCTGTTCCCTTTATTCCCAAAAAACCTGTTTCTCCAACTATGTGCAGTCTTAGCGCATANGGACCCGAATAGTTGTACACAGAGGTGGTTACCCTTTCCAAGCCATCCCATGGGGAGGACCTACTTCCCACGAAAATCAAATCAACGTTTTGCCCGTCTAGCTTACGAAATCCGGTTTTCGCAACGGCTTCCACATCTATTCCATTTGGAATGGTCAACGATGGTACCTTTGTTCCAATTCCTCTGGTCTCTTTCTCTCTCAATTCATTGGTGACAGCGACTATTCCACTGCACCGCTCTCTATAATCGTGCCCATATTTCACTTCGAGACAGAGTCTCACAAGAGATAAGAGTTTTAGATATAAAGGTGAATGACCAAGGACGGTCGATCTGAGCTCGGAAACTTCATCTGAGTGGTGTTCTGAGATTACCCTGTATTTCCGAATAAACCTGCTATAGCTGCGATCGGCAAGAGGATATCTAAGAATCACTAAATCATACTTGGAGAGGTCAATGGATTTCTCAATCAAAGAGAACTTCCTGAAAATCAGATCACGATAGTCCACTCCGTGAGCGATTTTAACCAGATTAAGCCTTCCTTTTTTCCCGCTAGCAAATCTATTCAGAAGAACAAAATCGACTTCCCTTGGGGAGCATGCTGCCTGCTCATAGAGCTTCCTTTCCACACCTGTAAGGGTTCTAGCTAAGATCAAGTTCACGCAAACAACTCTCATACGTCAAGGAAAAGCCCCAGCCTGTGTCAGAATCTCCTGCCCACTTCAGANATGCCATTTATACAATATTTTGGTTTTTTCCACAAANGCAGAACATGTACCCATGTACCTTTTTATTTCCTCCCTGCCTCTAACCGCATCTTAACTAAAAAGGCCCAGGCTAAACGTCTATTGATCTACTTCCTGGTTTTCGGCCATATATTGTATAGAAGGGTGATAAGAAAAGCCCCTTATCTTTTAGTAGCTTAACGATCGGGTTTAGAAGATAAGCCAAAAATCTTTTTCTTAAGTCATTGGACGCTTGCGGATAGTAGCCTGGCCTCAACTCCGTGTTGAAGTCGTGTCGCGCAAGGATCTCCACCAAACACTTAAGATCCATTAGATGTTCCGCCCAATTCCCAGTGAATGGGTCGCATGTGTTCGTTGATAGACCAAGCCGTGTAGGCTTTTTCCCGGCTTTCAAGTAATCATCAAGGTATTTCCTTATGTCCTCATACATTAGCCCTCTGGTCATGCTTGCAAGCAAGTCAGTTTCCCTGTGCGACAATTCCGGCGCACAACGGAGTATTATTTCCTTCCTGGCCATAAAGTACGCTCTCAAGCAATCCCTCTCTTTGTGACCTGGTTCTCTGCTCCTATCTTTGTACTCTAGTTCGAAATGCTTTCTTATGATCTGTCTCTTGATTAATGGATTATATGGGTTTGCACCCGATGACATCACCACACTAAATGGCTTAGTAGAAAGGAAACATGTCTTTCTCATGAAATCTTCGACATCATAAACATGCTCTATAACGTCATAGGAGGCGATAGCATCGCAGAGTAGCGCATTCTTCTTTAAGAAACCGATCAGATCATCAATCCCCCCTTCGATGCAATAGTCTGCTTCATTTCCTATTTCTCGTCCCAAAATCCTCGAATCTCTGCACGATACATCATAAACATCATTATATATCACTTTACCTACCCCGGCCTCCTTTGCCAAGAGCGCGAGAAGCCCTGGGCCCCCGCCGTAGTCTATGAAAGTAAGTCGTTCTTTTGGCGCAATTTGATAAGCCAGCGACCATGTCAGAATGTACACGTACCTTTGCAGCGTGGCTCCCATATCCCCAGTCTTATTTCTGAGATATCGCTTACCGTAATCCGATATCCCCAGTCTATCGATATTCAGGTTACACAGCTTCATATGAAGCCTCTGCGCTGCAGAGTTCACACTTTTCAGCAGGTGCTCATCTTTAGGCAAGAATGCTCCCCAGTATAGGTATCTGAGAGACCTATTTTTCATATGGCCAACGCAACCGGTCTCCTGTGATCAAAACCAATTGCCACTTACGAACAACTCCTTCCCGATTATAACTCAAAAGAGACGTTCCTGTTCTCCGCCCACCGAACGAAATTAATGCATCGCCATATACTGAAACCCCTTGTGTTATGGCTGCCCAGAAAACTTTTCCACTCTCTTTCCAGCGCAGGTACATTGAAAAAGTGTGCTTTCTTTGCTGTATCACTTCCTAGGACGGATTCTACCCAATGATGTGAATGACGAAGCCAATCTTTCTCGGGCGTCGCAAACCCGATCTTATCCTTCCTCTCCAGGATCTCACTTGGTACGATTCCCTTCATAGCACGCCTGAATATGGCTTTGGTTGTACCATGCGCGTTGATTATGTATTCCTCTGGGAGAGAATACAATAGGCCCGCAAGCTCCGGAGTCAAAAAGGGAACGCGACTTTCGATCGAGAATGCCATTGAGTTACGATCTTCATAGCGTAAGAGACCTATAAGTAGTTCGTCCATGAGTGAACGGTACAATTGCTCACGAAGTACCTCTCGTACTTTGGTTTTCTCGGAGAATTCAGTTTTCACATCGCGGTCCCTAAACCACCTCTTCCTAAGCCACGCTGGATTCGGTCCCAGTCCTATAAGCTTTCCGAAATAACCTCCGAGGTGAGATGGCAAAAAAAAGATTCCGGTTTTCATCACGATATCTAGCAGTCTGACGTCCTCATAACGTCTGAGCTGTAGCAGAAATCGGAAGCCTTTTAGACACCGCGCTTGCCGGATGAGAGATGCCAGCCGAGCCGCGAAAAAAAAGCGGTACCCGCCCAGCATCTCATCCGCTCCTTGCCCGTCGAGCATCACTTTGACTCCTCTTTCCTTAGCCAACCCCATAACTCGGTACTGAGCATAGATACTTGTGCTCCCAAATGGCTCATCTTGTATATCAATGAGTTTGTCTAGATCCGCTAACAACTCATCTGCAGTAAGCTTAACTTTGTGGATCTTTACATTCGCTTCCCTGCTAGTTAAGTCTGCCCATCTTTCCTCGCTCACGTCCGAACCTTCAGCTATGAAGGAAAATGTATCGAAATTGGTCAAATTTTCCTGAACTGCACGCACACCCATAACTATAGAAGAAGAATCAATACCACCTGAAAGCGCCGCACCAACCGGCACATCGCTCCTAAGGTGCAAACGTATGCTTTCTAAGAAAACGTCCCGTATTTTTAACGCAGCATCAGCCTCGGAAAGGCTGGATTCTGCATCCAATCCAATTCGCCAATATCGAACAGGCTGCGGATGGACCTCTTTTTCCAAGGCTACGGTGACAAAATGCGCAGCAGGAATTTGCCGTATCTCACGCAACAGACATTCCTCTCCATGGTCGACCAAACCAAATCTAAGATATTCATAGACTCTTTGGGCATTCAAAGTGCGATTGAGGTGAGGCAGCGTTAGCAGGGCTTTGATTTCTGACGCAAAGGCGAATCCTTGGCTCCACACTGTGTAGTATAGAGGCTTNATCCCAAAAAAATCTCGAGCCAACAAGAGCTGACCTTTTTCATTGTCATAGACGGCGAACGCAAACATACCAATTAGTCGAGTAAAAGCTCTTACCCCCCAGTGAACATAAGCATTCAGCAGCACCTCCGTATCGCTGTTAGACTCAAACTGATACCCCTGCTTTTCCAACTCCACCCTCAGTTCCAGGAAATTGTATATTTCCCCATTATAGATGATCCAGTACCTTCTGTCGGGGGTACACATCGGCTGATGCCCAGTAGCTGTGAGATCGATAATGGACAGGCGCCGGTGTCCAAAAGCTAGAAAAGCATGATGGTGTTCCTGACCTACAAATACTTCAGTGGGCGCATAATTGAGGCGCGAGTCGTATACCTCTCTTGGCGTATCCTGACCCCCATAAATATGTACTCGCCGGTTCCCCGGTCCAAAGAATACATATCCTTCGTCATCAGGGCCGCGGTGACGTAAGGCATCTGTCATGCTACGAATGCATGCCGATACACGCGCCGACCCTTGGAAACTTACGATTCCGGCAATCCCACACATATTTCTTGCACCAAAACTGACTCTACATTTTTCCAGAGTTCCCTGGTCACGTCGGGGACATACTTCCGTGTGCTGAATCCAGGTTTATTCCAGATCACTCAATATAGCACGATACTTATTGGGTTCCTAGGTGGGCCGGTCAAGAAAAGGGGTGCATTCTCATGAATCAGAGGGCAGATAAGAACCTCTCATGTTTCCCTATGCTCTTTTCAATTATGTCCAAGTGACTTTTCGTCCACTCGATTGTCTTTCTAATTCCATCCTCAAGTTTGGTTTGAGCCTCAAAACCGAGCTTCTCTTTTGCTTTTGCCGTACTTCCAAATCGATTTCCGGATCGATCCCAATCTCGTCCTGGCATCTCCTGAGCTGGTATTACATTACCTGTGAGGCGATTGATCATCGCAGCCAGATCATTGATCCTTGTCCCCACTCCACTAGCGAGATTATACACGTCGCCAGTAGCCCCCTCTAAAGCGCAAAGCATCAGCCCCCTGACGATATCTTCAACATAGATAAAGTCTCTGGTGGCTATACCCCCATTCTCTAAAGGAAGCGGCTTGCCTCTCAACGCCTTGAAGATGAAGGTTGGGGTGACATTTCTCCAGACCGTTGCCGGAGTCCCACGCCACTTTCCGGCACCTAGGACTTCTCGAGGGCCATAGACATTTTGAAAGCGTGCCCTTACGGTGGGAAGCCCGTGCTGCCTGTGAAAATAGACAGCGTAAAACTCACCCACGATTTTCGATATCGAATAAGGACTGTCCATATCAAGCGATACAGGGGCATCTTCAGAGGTAGCCTCAGCGTCATCAAAAGTCTTTCTTGCCACTGCGCAACCAGCTCCGGAGTAGACAACCTTCCTGATTCTCTTGGACTCCCGAAGACGGGTGAATAACTTGAGCGTTGTGAGAAGGTTATTTTCGTGATCCGCGAGAGGATCATGGATAGAGCTTTGGTTGCCATGATAGGTTGCCAAATGAAAGACATAGTCGTATTCGTCCTCAAGATTGTCTAGCACTTTGTCATCAGCGATGGATCCTTCCCAAAGTAACACCCTGGAGGACTGAGGAATGTTTTCGGGCTCTGAAGAAAGGAAGTTATCTACGATGACGACCTTCTTTACCCCTTCCTTCAAAAGCTCCACCGTAAGATTGCTTCCGACAAATCCAGCCCCACCCACAATTAAGATTCTGGTGTCGCTCCAAGGAGAACTCATCCCTTGTTCTGTACTCCTTTCAAATGAGTATATGTCTGGGTAAGCCCAAACTCCTTGTAATACTCGATAGTTTTCTTAACGCCTTCCTTTAGCTGGGTATCCGGCTTCCAGCTGAAATCCTGAATCGTCTTTGCGGGGTCAAGTAAGATAGTATACGCATCGTCGGGATTTCGTTCTCGAACCTGAACTTCTTGGTCCAGTGTTATTTCCAGCGCCCCAACCGTCTCATCAAACAGTTCCTTAATAGAATAGTCTGAACCTGAGGAAGCGTGGTAATATCCCTTCGTTCCCTTCCCGTTCAGAGCCATCAGCACAAGATCGATCAGATCCTGCACATAAATGAAATCTCGCCTCGTGTTCATGACAAAGCATTTCATACCGTTCGTCAGCCGATGGTAGAAGGTCGGAAGAGGCCCACTCAAATTGCGGGGACCATAGGCATTGGCCAGCCTGAAGGAAATGAAATCGATTCCGCTCAGTGCAATATACTGCTCGGCGGCCGTTTTACTGATGGCATAACTGCTGTCACCAGGACGAATGGGATGATTGAGTGTTATCGGCTGTTCCAGCGGCTTAACCCCATAGCAGAGGGACGTCTGAAAATAGATCAGCCGCTTCACGCTACCCCTTATAGACGCCTGGGTCACAATAGCTCCACCTAGGGTATTTGTCCGGCTGTCTTCGGCCCAATTGTCCGGGTCTTTATACGAGGCCGCAGCGTGGGCTACAACCTCCGGTCTGAAGTCTTCAAAAAGTCCGTAAACGAGATCGCGATCGGCAATCGTGCCCTCAACCACCTTCAGATTGGAATGAGGCTTCAAGTTATCCCTTCTCCCAGTGGAATAGTTGTCAATAACTAAAACCTCATCCCCTTGCTTCAGCAGCCTGTCTGCAAGGTGGGATCCTATGAACCCGGCCCCACCTGTAATCAGAATTTTCATCATATTTCCCCCTTCCGATATTTTCTGAATATGTCGGCTTTGTCATGAAACTCCTGCTGCCATAGTTCCAACGACAACAGCCCCCAAACTTTCCGTGTAAACTTGCCTTCCTGCGCCATAATCGTTTGAATATCAAAGTCAGGGCTGAGATACTCTCGATGGCGGGCAGAATCACTGTGAAAAATGTCCTCAACAAACTCCTTCAATTCGCCTTGCATCCAACTTGAGAGTGGCACAGGAAATCCCATTTTATTTTTCCGCTGCCACACTTCTTTGGGGAGATCTTGCCGAAAACTCTTCTTCATCAAGTGCTTCAGCCCCCCATCCTCGAATTTCACAATTGAAGGAATGGTTGCCGCCAGCTCCACAAGAGGATGATCAAGTAGAGGCACCCGAGATTCAAGCCCGTGAGCCATGCTGACCCGATCTTCAACCTGGAGAAGGGCAGGAAGAAGTGTTTTGAAATCAAAATGCGTCATGCTATCAAAATAGGATTCCTTTCCAACATTCGATCCCCAAAAGATCTCTTTAAAGGTCTCGAATGCGGAATAGGGCTCAAGGAGTTCCCAATTAATTTCCTTCGAAAGCCCGTTTGCCCGGTTAACAAGCCTGAAGTAACGCTTGTCTCGTTCTGCAAACAGACCCTCTTTCCAAAAGTCTTGCAACAGGGGCTTATAGTCCCTCAGGGAGGACAAATTCGGAATGATTGACTCGTAGGTAACGACGAAATTACCACTATTCATCGTTCCTTCAATAGCCCCCTTGATACACTGCTCAAAATACGAAATCAAATACCTTACATACCCCCCAAAAATCTCGTCTCCCCCGGTTCCCCCGAGCACGACCTTCAGATGCTCGCTCGCCAACTTTGAAATCATATATTGAGGGAACGAACCCGGGCCGGCAACCGGAGTGTCGAGGTGGTAGATCACCTTCCGAATGCTGGAGATGAAGTCGGCGCTCGTGATCTCTCGCTCGTGGAGCTTCATATTGCAGAAACTCGCCACGGCCTTCGCGTATTCAGACTCATCATATTCCGGGCCCGCTGAAAAGGTGCCATGAAAGGCGTGAAAGTCTCCCTCTTTCTGGACCCTCCTAGCCAGTGACGCAACAACACTTGAATCAAGACCCCCGCTCAGGTACGACCCCACGGGAACATCGCTACGAAGGTGAACTCTGACGGAGTCCAATAGAAGGCTGCGAACCTCTTCCTCGAAATAACGTTTGGTGTGAAGCCAGTCCAAATTATACTGAACTTCCCAGTACTTTCGGATCTTAAGAACCCCCTTCTCCAGAGTGAGGGTGTGCGCCGGGAGGAGCTGTTCTACGTTCTTGAAAAGAGTCTTCGCCCCCAGCGTGAACTGAAATGCAAAATAATCCTTGAGGCCGTTATAATCAGTGGAGACATCCTCCAGAAAAGGGACAAGAGCTTTCATTTCAGACGCAAAGAAAAAACCTTGAGCGTTTCTTGTGTAGTAGAAGGGCTTAATCCCAAAGCGGTCTCTCGCGCAGAACAGTTTACCATTCTTTTCATCCCAAACCGCAAAGGCAAACATGCCCCGAAAATGATCNACNCAATCTTCTCCCCACTTNTCGTAGGCCCGGAGTATCACTTCCGTGTCAGAAGTGGTTCGGAATTTCTCCAATCCCAGTTCTTTGCGTAACTCTATGTAATTGTAAATTTCTCCATTGTACGTAATCACCAGTCCCGCCTCTGTTTGCATCGGTTGGGATGCGGCAGGCGTGAGATCGATAATGGTCAGACGACGGTGAGCAAGCCCTACATCACCCTGCTCACGTATCCATAACCCTTCTCCATCAGGCCCTCGGTGAGCCTGAAGCATGTTCATCACTTGCAGCCACTCGTGAAGAGTCTCTCGCCTTCTTGATTGATNAGTTTTTATTCCTGCAATGCCGCACATTCAAATTCCCTTTCCGTTTCCTTTACCGCAAAACCCAAAAAACACTTTTCTAACGACACGTCCACTTTTGGGGTCTCTTTACTCTAAATATGACTGTTCCACTGTTGGTATATTCTTTTCTGGGGCCAAAACCTTGGAAATGGGCGTGCTCCTCGCCGTCTCATTGTAGCAACTCAACCTTTGATGGACACCATGGGTACACCAATATAAGGAAAGAATAAAGATTCATTGGAAGTNCATGAGTGCACAAGACGTAGGTCTTATCAAGTAAGATTTTCGGACGTTCGATAGTTATCCAGCCCCCAACTTTGTGCACAGGATCCCTACCCTTAACCGCATGTACCACGACTCCCACCATGCCTCTTGCCAAGGCAGGCAAATCACAATCTCGCTTTCACCTATAAGGACCATCTCCATCTTCTCCCTAGCTCCTGTAGCTATTCTGGAGCGTGCATGTACCTGAGCGCCGAAAACTGCAAATCCCTCTATCCAATCATCCCGACATCATGAATCTCCATAACAGCTTCGCTATTGCTCTTTCCAAAGTTGNTGATAAATTGATTCTATATTATCCAGAAAAGCCTCCTCCCCAAACCGCTTGACAACACAATTGCGGAGTTCACTGCTATCGAAACTGATTTCTCCGGAAATGAATTTCTCCATGGCATCCGCAAGCGCCGATGCGCTTCCGGGCTCTACCAACAAACCCGTTTCGGGTGTCACAACGAACTCAGGCCCCCCGCACCTCGTTGCGATCACTGGCTTCCCGCAAGCCATGGCTTCCCCTAACACAACACCAAAAGTCTCGCCCAGACTTGGCAAGACGAAGACATCGCAGCATTGCATCCAATACTTAACCTGCTCTCTGTCAAGCATACCCAGAAATCGACACTGGCCCAAGATACCCAATTCAGTAGCTAACCTCGCCAGCTTGGGCCGCGCGGGGCCTTCCCCTACAATGAGCAGTTCAAGGCCATTGACTCCGCGCGCTNCCAAAAGCCTCACTGCTTCGAGGAGATAATGGATTCCTTTGTTCGCATGCAATATTGCAACCGATAGAAACCGCATTACCTGGTGTGTGTTCCCTTTTCTTGTTTTATTGGGGACAAAAACGCTCGTCCTAATAACATTTCCCACGATACTAATTTCAACCTTTGGATGAAANCGGTGGATCTGATCGGCCAATACTGGACTNACTGCGATAATCTTTTTGACATCACTTAACGTCGCTTTCACAATAGATGCTTGGCTTCCTGATCGTAAGTGCATGGAAAATGGACCAGAATGTTCTGTCAAAACAACTGGGATGGAATACCATTGCCCCAGTCTCACTGCCAACCAGCCGCCTGGCAATACCACATGCGCATGAATGATATCGGGTTTTCCCCAATCGGCCAGTATCTTGCTGAAAATNTTTTTNCCAGAGTAAACGCACAACCAAGACCACAAATGAAAAAACCTCATTGGCAGGAAAAAGCTTGGTTGCCGATATACCATTATATCAGAATGGCGCTCAACTGAACCTCTAGATGCAAATCCTTCTTTCAAGGCATCTCGCCAACCCACAATGTTCGCTGCTAGGACGCACACATGGTATGATCGAGACAGAACTTGAGCCTGATCTTGTACAAAAACTCCACTGACCTTGGACGCTTTGCTTGGATACCAAGATGCTAGAACGAGTATCTTTCTGTTAAAATGCAAAAACCACCCTCACTTCAGCAGAAGGCTTAACTGAATCAGGCAGAATCAGGTTTCAGTCCTCAATCCGATATCAGAATAAATGGGTGCTTCGAGAATGCATTTTTCTTAACATGTTTCTAACTTTCCCTCTGCCAAGTCTTTTCAGCCCCCACATCAGGACCGCTAGCATCAACCACGACAAAATGTCTGCGATAAGCATCCATTTATGGATGCTATAAATCCGGATTGCATTAAAAGAGAGATCCCTTCGCCATTTGGTTCTTCCTAGAGACTTCCTTAGAGCCGATTCTCCACCTATCCTCCGGTTCTTCGCCGCAAACAAGCACTTCATATCCATTTCGTATCCAGTCTTCTATAAACACAAACACTTGAGCTAAAGGCAACCTTCATGGTTTTCAGAGCTCCGTCCAAAGCGAACAAGGGGCCAGATAGTGCCCGCACAAGACTCTCTGATTGATACACAAACTTGCAAAGAATTTTCCAGACTGTATTCGCCAGCACGTAGGTTAGCAAGCCAAAGCTCTCTATATTCCCATTCAATACAAATGAAACAGCGGGCTTTATCCTTTCCCTTCTGAAGCCTTTCTTATAAAGGATATCCTCAAGGAAATAGACATGCCGCGGGATTCCGTTCCCTTTGAAGCAGAAAAAATCAAAGGCATCAAACTTAGAAAAAGGCAAAGTGAGGACTGGGTCCATAATAATTAGGAACCCCCCTGGTTTGACACTATTGCTCACAAAGTGAAGTGCATTCAGAAAGTCCTCCACATTAATGAGGTGGTGAAGGCAATAACAACAAAAAACCAAATCAAACCTGCCAATGAATAACTCAGGGTCAATTTTTTTGAGATCCCTCTGTACTAGCTTCACCGAAGGGATATCTTTTTGCAGGATGTCTAGGGCTTCCCTAGATATGTCTAGGGCAGTCATGTCCACCTGGAACCCCTGCTCACCAAAATGACGTTGCGCAAGTCTTGTCCAATATCCAAAGCCCGCTCCTACATCCTGAATCGATAGTTTACTTTTGCCACTTTGCAGGAAGTTTTCCCCAATATCCTTTAAACTCTCTAGGAATGTTCGAGACTCACTCTTGTATTTCAGTTCGTTCAGTTTTTCGCTCAACAAAGGATGACCAGTCGCCTTTAGCGCACCTCCGTATTCTCTATACAAATTTGTCCAGTAAACGCTGTTCTCGTATTTCAAACATCTCCCTTTCATAAGCCCCTCGACTTCAAGTTGCCGCCAGATATAGTCATTCCCCTACACGGCAAACAACTTCTCCCCTAATTCCTATCGCAGTGACCGCTCAAGAACAAAATCAACGAACGCTTCATAGGTATATTTCCCCGAAGCTACAACATCCTCATAGGCGCGTTCCGTCAAATCGCCTCTCATCCTATCGTCTACTACAGACTCAAGAACTTCATCCAAGTTTGAAAAGTCCTTATTTAGTTCGATATAATGTCTTCCTGCATCTAGTATTCGATTATATTCTCCTGTCGTCAAAATCTGGCAAGTTCTAGTCGCGCATGCCTCAAGATGGCGAGGTGAAATTGCAAATAGGCTAAATGTTCCATCGAGTCCAATAAAGCATTTCGCCTCAATCTCTTCGAACGAGGCTTCCGGGTGTTCCCTAAGATATTCACCTGTCTTTTTGTGAATACTTCCGTCGTGATCCAGAATACTGGTACCTCCTTCGGCACCTATAGCATATTTACACTTCAACAGAAATTTGTACCATTCATCCCCAAGAATCGTATCCTCGTTGTCAGTGGAGATGTCTATGGCAAGGCCCTTCTGCGGCGCTTTTTCAAGGAACTTTTCAGCGACCTGTTGCTTAAGGTAGCCATGTCTTCCGAACCAAGGATAGGGACGTCCTGCTGTACGATATCCGATATCGATTCTTCNCCTTCCCCCCATCTTTCCAAGACNTNTGATTCTTTCTAGAATTTGGTTGTCAAGATAGCCAGGCAAGACTTGATAGAACTTGACCTTAGCCCTATCAACACTCGAGTAAATTCTAGCCCACTCAGAGGCCGGCGCTACCGAAAAAACAATATCTATCCCAATCTCATTGATAAATTCAGATAATATATCCGTATTAATGAATTCATCCTGTGGCAAAGCTATCTTCCTTGTATCCATCTCCCTTAATTTNCTTACTTTTTNCCAATTCTTCCTAAATGCTTCTCTATCCCACCTGCTACACATAAACAACGTCTCAAATATAACCAGGTCAAACTTGATCTTCCATATATACTTCGGTAGGTTTCGGACAGCGATATTTATGTAGAAACAATTGTGCCCTGAGTACCTTCGAAAACAATAGAGATGATTCCACGTGGTAGCTCTTAGAGGGTAAACGCTGCAGCTGTAAACAATAAGTATATTAAGCATCTCTTCTTATCTGAAAAAAGTAGGTCGTAAACACCATATTTTATTTTAGCTTCTTCATTCAACTTTAGACTTTGGAACACATATCAAGAAGGAGCAGAGTATCTGTTTACAGTTGCACTCGGACTATTTCTTACGATAAACGACATTCATCTCAAGGGGATAGTAAAGTTTTTCTCTCATACGAAGGGCGACAGTTGGCCATATTAGTCCCGCACAAGCGATTATTTTGGATACCACAAAATTCAACCTTACCGGCGGAAGTCTGTACCTGAGGAACGCCTCCTTGAAGAAATAAGAAGCGAATGTAGTTTCCAGATGCTCACAATTATAGATTCGCTCAAACAAAAGTCGGATAGAGTATTCGTCAAAATTTCTGAGGTGAACATATTTGTAGGGCGTTGTTAAATAGCCCGCTAGGTTCTCACGATAAGGCACTCTTACCACGAGAATACCGTTCGCCTTCAGGACGAAGAGAATATTCTCTATACATAAATTCAAATTTAGAACATGCTCCAAAACATCGGTGCATACGACTAAGTCAAAGATACTCTCCCGGTATGGCATTTCCTCAGCTAATGCGTAGCATACCTCTATGCCTTTTCCTTGTGCGCTTTCTAAATAGCCAAAGCTGATATCCATTCCGTAACGCCGCCGGTCCGCAAAATGAGACAAAAGTCGGCCTAAACCAACGCCCACATCAAGAATCATATGTCCTGGCAAGGAATGCTTTTTTATCAACTCGATAGTAGAATGTTCCATCTGAACCCATAAGTCCTTCGGTATAAACGGATTGGTGCCATCTTTCCGATGACAAACCAGATGATCTTCAGAAATTCTCTCATAATTTTGCGTGTATTCACTCCCTTCTGAGAAAACGGGAATCCCTCTGTGCAATCTCAGAGGTTGTCGAGCGTAAACATCGAGAAGAAAGTCACGCTTTTTCTCCAGTTCAGTGTTCATGCGCTTCTCGACATAGTCCTTTTGGTTGTGAGAGTTGGAAGGAAACTTCTTACAGCTCGTCGCTCCTGCGGGCGCAACAAACAAAATAAGGGGAGCGGCAGTGTAAGCATCACAGCAATCGAAAACATCGACTCCCCCAACCAGGTCAGATCGCGATCAAAAAGCATTATTATGGCATAAATAAGATACACTAACCCAAACCGCCCAACCCTCACCCACTCATATTCAATGTGAAGATATTGTCGTCTCCTATAGCAATTCCACAGATGCGTTAGTAATACCATCCCCAGGAAGCCCAGCGCGACACAAATTGCCGCCCCTGATATCCCATACGCAGGGATGAGGATAAGATTCAGTCCTACCGCCGCCATAGATGCAAAAGCCTGAATCAAACTTACATACCCAACTTCTTTGGCGAAATACAAACCGGGCAACAGAACATAAAACACCCCTGCAAGGAATTGGGCACTCGCTGAAAGGCCAACCACTTTGTATCCTTCGTGAAAGGCAGGCTGGGTTAAGAGCATGACGATTGGCTTTGCACCGATGAAAAAGAGAATGGTAACTGCCCCAAACGCAAAAACGTAGTAGGTCAAGATGCGGCCAAACAGGAGGCGAGCCTCTTCACGCTTTTCCACAAAGGACATGAAAAAAGGCAGCCAGGATGTCTGGAACGCTGATACGGCCAAGCTCATAGCAAGCCCCAAGTTAAAGCCGACGGTGTAAACCCCCAAACTCTCCAGACCATCGAACCATTGGATGATATATCTATTGCCATGCTGCAAGATGAACACAAAAGCAAACGAGGGGATAAGTGGGGCGCTCAGCTTTAGTAATTCTTTGCTCAGAGTGAAGCAGAATCGAAATCCAACCTTCCTAATCGTCGGCAATAGGAAAAGAATTACATTGATTGCCTGACCGATTAGTCCTGCCTCCACCCACCCTCTTATCCCTCTCCCGAAGGTAACAACCAGAAGGAGACTCGAAGCCACTGAACCTACGGTCACCAGGAGTGTGAGGGTCACGAAAAGTTTAGCCCGCTCCTCCAATTGCAAATAGAGGGTGGAAGGTATGCTTAGGATGGATAGAGAGGTACTCAATAAGGATAGCGCAACGAGATCATGATACTCGCTGGTTTTGAATGCCAGGGAACTAATGGGCCGTGCCAAAACGACGCCCATAATCGCAAGGAGGCCACTGCTAATCAGTAGGAGTGAAAAAGCGGTGCGCACGGTAATTTCTTTTCGTTCAGGATTATTGCCCTCGAAATAGCACGGCGCAATAGCTGCGCCCATACCCAACGAAAAAATTGGGGTAAGGACAAAAGCAACCCAGCTAAGAATTGAGCTGATACCATAATCAACTGGGGTCAGGTAGGCTGTGAAAACGGGTAATAATAAGAACCCGATGAATCGGTTCAGAAAGCCACCGACGCCATAGACCATCATGGTCTTGCTTAACCGGGCCAGCTGCGGCCTCAGCGTTTCACTGATCCGTGGTTGATTAAAGCCCGCGATTGGAGTGTCCATTGCTACTTTAGAGTGACCTGCACATCGAGACGCGCGGCAAGTTGTTCGACCAGCCGATTGACCATCATACCGTCCCTGCCCAAAATCAAACCTTGCGTCCTGAAACCTCCCTTCTCATCCATCCCAAGGCAGGTCAGATTCGGTTTTGCCGCGTGCACCCTCATTATGCCTGTGATAAGTGCCTTATTTTCATGAAAGCATTCTCTAAACCTTGCATCGTCTTATGGTGAAGGCAACGTGTTTCCTTTAAGGGTTTTCTCGAATGCTCTAATAAGTTCCTTCGCTTGAGCCTCGCGAATATAGCCTTTCTCAAAGATATACCTTCTGCCGTTTTCACCCATCTCACAACCAATGCTTTGATTTGAAAAAACTATCCGGACGGCGTTGGCTATTTCAACCGAATTTTCTGGTTCCACACAGATCCCCCCTTTTGCTTCTTCAACCACCCGTCGCGCTTCTCCCTCCACACTTAACAGTACAGGTTTTCCACATCCCCATGAGTCAAATATCTTACAGGGCAATGCTCCTTTGAAAAGTTCGATCTTCTTCAGTGGAACTAGACAGAGGCTCGCCAAGGAAATATATTTGGGCACTTCATCAGAAGGGATTTCGGGAAGAAATTGTAGGTTTGTAACACCCTTCATATTNGCATATTNTATAAGCTCTTTTTTCCGCGGCCCTTCTCCGATAAATGCNAAATGAATCGAAGGTTCGTCAGAAAGGAGACCAGCTGCATCAATGATTTTTTCCAGGCCTTGCGCTATCCCGTGAATTCCAGCGTAGAGAACCACGAACTTCTCTGCCCACCCCAATTTCTTCTCCAGTTCCAGATCACGGATATAGCGGAAACAGTCGGGATTTGTCCCGTTCTTGATAAGGAAGAGCTTTTCTTGAGAAATACCCTTCTGCTGAAGCCGTTCCAGTATCCCTACGGTCACCGCCACTATCCCCCGGGCCCGCCGGTAACAAAGATCAGCAATGGTGTGTGCGCGGGAGATGTTTCTTGGATTCCCCAGTTGCCCCAGGTCCACCGCTGACTCCGGCCAGAGATCCCTCACTTCGAAGAAAAAGAATGCCCGGCGCATGCGGGCAATGACGAGGCCCGCAAGGCCTACAAAGAGCGGCGGCGAAGTCGCATAAACCACATCGAATCTGCCCGGCCCAAGAAAAAGGCTGTTTATGATGGTGGTCGCCAAAAAGGAGAGATAAAATCGCATCCGGGTATTGAAGGTTTTCTCCGGATGCGCATCCACCCAGCTGCGGATCACCGGAATGCCGTCATAGGTTTCCCGGACCCGAAATCTTCCACGGTAAGCGGGTGAAATAACACCGGAGGGGTGGTTGGGAACCTCCGTCATGATCGTGACCCGATGCCCAAGTTTGATCAGGTTTTTGGCCATCTCGTAGGAACGGGATTGGGTGGCGCCGATTTCCGGGGGAAAATACTGTGTAATATACAGGATGTTCATTTCGCCAAGACCGCGAACCGCTTCGACCATCTCTGCAGTACAAAAGCCCGGAAAAAGAAACTGCCGGAAAGCCGGGAATGACCGGAGCAGAAGGCATCGAATTCTGCAGAGAGTTGCCTGGTGTTAAGAAAAAAGGAAATAAAGCCTTTGCCGGAAAAGGCCTCCTTGAGGGGCCGCCTAAGGTCATTCCGCAACCAGCGGTCCTGAGGGGTGTCAAAGCCGAGTTTGCCTCTCCGCCGGCGGATTTTTTCCGGGATAATCCCCTTCATGGCCTCCCTCAGGATATATTTGGTCCACCCGTTTCTGATCTTGAAACCAAGCGGGAGCCGGGCCAGGAATTCTACCAGACGAAAATCCAAGAAAGGAGTCCTGCTTTCGATGGAAAAAGCCATGGAATTTTTGTCTTCATAACGAAGGAGCGAGGGAAGGCTGAATCGGTGCATGTCGAGCAGAATTCTTCGGGCAAGCGAACCGTTCCAGCCTATGGGGATTGGTATTTCTTCAGGAAGCAAGATTTCCGGGCGGATGATGTTGGAGAGGCCCTGCCAATGCCGACCAAGCCTGAAATAACGCAAACTGTGCCGAACATCTATCCCGGAGAAAAAGGANAGGTTGCGGAGGGAAAGGAGGCTTTCCTTAAAAAGTNTTGCGCNTGCTTTGCGTGAAAGGAGCTCCCGTAGGTAAAAATAGGAAAACTTCCGGTACCCGCAGAGCTGTTCGTCGGCCCCCTGTCCATCCAGCATCACTTTGACGCCCGCTTCGGCGGCGCGCCTGAAAACGCACCACTGCGCGTAGATACTGGAGCTTGAAAAGGGCTCTTCCTGATGCCAGAGCAGCGTATCCATCTCTTCCAGAAACCTCCCTGGTGAGGGATAGACAAAGTGTGCATCCGCTCCGGTGGCCTCCGTAACAAGCCGGATGAAGGGGCTTTCATCCAGTGCCGGTAGTTCCGATACCGCCGAAAAAGCCTTTTGATGCTCCCCGACTCTTTCCTTGTGACCGGGTGAAATCAGGGAATGGATCAGACAGACGATGGATGCCGAATCGATTCCGCCGCTCAGACAACTTCCCAAGGAAACATCACTTCGCAGCCTCAACCGGACCGCATCAGTCAAGATTTCCCGAAATTTTTCCGCTTGGAGGGATACAGGGCTGTTGCCCTCCAGCTGGTTGCTCACCTCGAGGTCCCAGTAGCGTTCCATCCGGATTCCCTCTCGGTCAGCGATCAGCCAGGTTGCCGGTTCGAGCTTTCGGATACCGGCAAAAAAGGTCTCCGGTGTGTGATCGACTAGTCCTAAGATGAGGTAGTCCCGTATCAGCGTCCAGTTCGGCTCTACGCAGACATCCGGCAACGATAANAGGGACTTGATCTCGGAGGCGAATGCAAACCGTCTGGAGCTGCAGTGGTAATAGAAAGGCTTCTGTCCGAGCCTGTCTCTGGCGCAGAAGAGCCTTCTTTCGCGCCGGTCCCACAGGGCAAAGGCGAACATCCCATTGAATTTTTTGACGCAGTCCTCCTTCCATTGGGCATAGGCGGCCAGAATGACTTCAGTGTCCGACCCGCTCCGGAAACAGTACCCCTCCCCTTCCATCTCTTTTCTTAATTCGAGATAATTATAAATCTCCCCGTTGTAGGAAATGATCAGATTGCCCGAAGAATCGGTCATGGGTTGGTCAGCCTTGTCGGAAAGATCGATGATCTTCAGTCGGCGGTGGACGAGCCCAAATTCTCGATCTAGGTAGATCCCCTTCCCATCCGGTCCCCTGTGCGCGAGCCTCTCCCCCATCTCCTCAAGGAGCCTTTCCTCCACTCTACTTGCGTCAAATCGGTATATCCCGGCAATTCCACACATATCCACTGCCTAAATTGCCTTGCAAAGGGAGATAAGTTTCTTTTCCTCTTCTTCCCAGCAGACGGTTTGGCGGGCCATTAGGGTCTGTCTCCGCCATCCCTGAAGGCGTTCTGAATCGCCAAAGAAATCATCGATCAGCTTAGCCGTTTTCTCCGCCGTGCTCATATCACCCACCAGTCCGATCCGGTGTGTTTGAATCATTCTGCGGAGCTCCGGTAGGTCGCTGGCCACAATGGGGACACCAGCGGCGATAAACTCAAACAGCTTATTCGGTGTGCAGTAGTAGTTATTGAGACAATTCGGTTGATAGGGAATCACGCCGGCATCTGCGGATGCGGTGAATGCAAGCAGTTGTTCCTGGGGAACCGCAGGGTGCAAGTGGACGCGGTCCGAAAGTCCCAGCTTTTCCACCAGCCTCTTCAATGGCGCGCTTAATTGCCCATCACCCAAAATAACCAAATTCAGTATTGGATTGCGCACATGGCCCATGGCCTCTACAAGCACCTCCAGATTCCGTCCGGCCAACAATCCGCCTTGAAACAAAATGACCTTTTGATCAGGAGAAAGCTCAAAGGCTCTATGAAACAACCCCTTGCGTTCGAGAGATCTTCGGGAACGTTCAGCGTTGTAGATGACGTTTACTCCGTGAAGTCCGTAACGACGCTCCAGTTCTTTAGCAATCGATGGATTCACGGTAATCACGGCGTCACAAGCTCGGATATGTTTTGCTTCAATTTCAGTCCAACGTTGCTTTTCCCGAGCGGAAAACTCCTGTTCGCTGTATAGCTCGTGGCTGTCATAGATCAGCTTGGCACCGGAGCGCTGGCTGGCTAGGCGGGCAACCGGCAGCATCGCTAGATCGTGTGCGAAAAATATATCAGGTGAAAAGCGGGAGGTGGCACTCGAGAAGAGCTTCACAAAGAATGATTCCTGATCCACCACATACCGCCATGCAATCGCTTTTATTTTTCGCATCAGCCAACCGCTCTGAGGGACTCGTTGGCGCAACCACCGGTAGGCGTGCAGCAAGAAGTTTCCCCGATTGCTCAACGGATTATCAACGTCTATTCGTACAATGCGTGGATCGGTATCCATTTCACCAGGAGCCAGTGGCATGGCGATGATGGTAACCTTCCATCCTGCTGCCTCCAAACTGTCAGCTTCAAGCAGAATCCTCCGGTCGATCTTTCCGTCGGTGGTCAGCATGACAATAGAGCCAGATTCTGCCGATCGATCATGCATATCTCGGTTTGAAGTCACCACCGATGAAAATATACCACCTACCGATGCACATCAGTCCCCATACCACACGCCCGAATTCTCTCTCGCATTCAACACCCCGCTCGATCTCGGCAACGTTGTAAATCCCTCAATGGGTAGTCATCAGCCAGGCTTTCATCGTCACATGCAGCGTTCCCAGTATTTGATGAGTTTTGAAATTCCCAGAAGAACCTGTGGGGATACCATTGCCCGTGGTGTTGTGAGGTATTTTTCGAAGAAAGAGTAAACCGTTTTGTACGGCTGGCATCCAAAAGCGCTCAGATCCAGCCATCGTCCCGAGGAGGTGCTTTGCCTCAAAGCAGAATCGTCGACTCCGGTTCCGTCGACAAACTTAGAAAACTGTGAGCCGTTAAACGCTTCAGTCAGCGTCCGATTGAAAAGCAGCATTTCTTTTCTTGTAAACACTATATTGGTATCCAAAGCATCACACGCGAATGCGACATCGGTAGAACCGTGCG
>Ga0031656_10000130_pt1 | contig 21228 bp, 14 predicted proteins | sample FrelakmetDIP11DI_FD_55080 | JGI IMG/M metagenome (GOLD analysis project Ga0031656, IMG submission 55080) | Freshwater lake sediment microbial communities from the University of Notre Dame, USA, for methane emissions studies - DIP11 DI | ecosystem: Environmental > Aquatic > Freshwater > Lake >... | reverse complement strand
CGCCGATGATAGTGCGGCCTAGCCCGCGCGAAAGTAGGTCATCGTCAGGCACCCTCAACGCACAACGCCCCGGCAACCCTCGCCGGGGCGTTGGCGCTTCCAGAAGCGGACAATCTGTGGTGGAGCGGCCGCAACTCAGGTCAGAGCAACTCGCGATAGACTGCCGCGGTTCGGGCGGCGATCGCTGCCCAATCGAACTGACTGGCGTAGGCACGTCGGGCCGCCGAACCCGCGGGGTCTGGCGGCGAGTTTGCCGCATGCATCAACGCGTGAGCCAGCGCACTGGCTTCAGACGGCGCTGCATAGATCGCAAACGTACCTGCAACCTCCCGAAACACCGGGAGATCGGTTGCGACTACCGCCAGTCCGCTCGCCAGCGCCTCGAGCAGCGGCAGTCCGAATCCCTCGCCAAGGGAAGGCGTCACGAAGAGACCGGCGCCCGCATAAAGGTCCCGGAGCGCTTCCTCGTCGACGTAGTCCAGCCACCGGGAGTGACCGTCGGCGTTGCGCGCCCTGAGTTCGCGCACCAGGGCCTCCACGCCCCACCCGTCCCTGCCGACGATCACGAGTTGTCGTTCCTCGCGAACGTGTCGCCCCAGTCGGTCGTAGGCGTCGAGCAACGTTCGGAGGTTCTTGCGCGGCTGCAGCGTACCGACAAACAGAAAGTACCCTCGGCGAAGTCCGAAGCGGACGAGTGTGGCCTCGACGGACGCCGCGGGCCGGGGTGCGAACCACGTTGCATCTACGCCGCCCGGAATCACGCGAATCCGTTCAGGGGAAACGCCGTAGTGCTCGATGATGTCGGGCACGATGGCGTGGGCATAGGTGATGACCAGGTCTGCTCTTGGTACCGCGGATCGAAGGATCCAATTCTTGAGCGCCCTGAGTCGCGCACGGGCCCACTCGGGGTGCGCGAGCGGAATCGCGTCGTGGATGGTCGCGACAATGGGCGTACGACGAAGGGGGGGAACCAGGTAGTCGGTTGCGTGGTAGATGTCTATCGCGGCCTCCACGCTCGACGCGCCTGGCATTGCGATGCCAAAGAGCCGACTCGCCGCGATGCCGGTGGCGATGGGTATCCCGAAGGCGAGACCCTCCGGGTTCGGAAGGAGAACCCGGAGTCCGNAAACGGTCGGTCCATCGACTCGACGTGGCGCGAATCCGCACGAAGGCAACGAGCGCTCTAGGGCGCGCGTGTAAATGCCTATTCCGTCAACGCGTCCGCAATGGCGCCTGGCATCCAGCACCCCGGCGCTCAAACCGACCACCGGTCGCTCGAGCGGCTTGAGCCGGAGCGACATTGCGCGACGACCCGCATTCACCGTCGCGGTCCCGATTGGGCGTGCTACTCCGCATTGACACGGCGTAGATCGGCCTCCACCATCGATGCGATCAGCTCCTGCAGTGTCGTACTGGGGGTCCAACCAAGCTTCTCCCGGGCCTTGCTCGNATCGCCCTGAAGCACGTCTACCTCTGCCGGACGGAACAGCTTCGGATCCACGGCGACGAAATCCTCGTAGTTCAGACTGACGCAGCCGAAAGCGAGCCTGCACATGTCACGAACCGTGGTCGAAACCCCAGTCGCAATTACGTAGTCGTCCGGCTGGTCCTGCTGCAACATCCGCCACATGACTTCGACATAGTCGCCGGCGAACCCCCAGTCGCGCTTGGCGTCGATATTGCCCAGCCGGAGTTCCCGTTGTCGGCCGAGCTTGATCCTTGCGACCGCGTCGGTGACCTTTCGGGTCACGAACTCGAGACCCCGCAGGGGCGACTCATGATTGAACAGAATACCCGATGAAGCGTGCATTCCGAAGCTCTCCCGGTAATTGACCGTCGCCCAGTGCGCAAACAACTTGGAGACGCCGTAGGGGCTTCGCGGATGGAAGGGCGTGCCCTCGTTCTGCGGGGTCTCNCGCACCATGCCGAACATCTCGCTCGTCGACGCTTGGTAGAAGCGAATTCCGGAGTCGAAGAGACGGATTGCCTCGAGCGCGTGCATGGCGCCGATCGCAGTGACCTGCGCCGTAAGCACGGGCTGGCTCCACGAGGTCGCGACAAAGCTTTGTGCCGCGAGGTTGTAGACCTCGTCGGGGCGCGCAAGCCTCAGCGCATGGTTGAGCGAACTCTGGTCGACCAGGTCGCCGTCGACGAGGCGGACGTCCTTATCGATATCGAGTTCGCGGAGACGCCACAGTGTGTCGGAGCTGCGCCGCGCCAGCAGGCCGAAGACGTCGTAGCCTTTCCGGAGAAGCAGTTGCGCGAGGTAGGCACCGTCCTGCCCAGTGATGCCGGTGATCAACGCCGTTCTAGCCATCGAGTCGTTCTTCCCAGTAGCACAACGCATCGCGCAGCGAAGCCTCGATCGGAATGCGCGGCTGCCAACCGGTCGTTCGCACGAGCTTCGAAGGATCGCCGCGCATTCGGAGCTGCTCGCCGGGCCGCATTCTAGCCTGCTCCTGTTCGATCGATGCGGAAACGCCGGCGATCTCGACAAGACGGCCAAGCAGCGAACCGATGCTTCGCTCGATACCCGAACAGACGTTGTAGATGTCGCCGCTCTGGCCGCTGACGAGGAGCGCGAGGTAGGCGTCAGCGACATCCCGCACGTCGGTGAAGTCACGCGTCACGTCCAGGTTCCCCGCGCGGATCCGCGGCTCCTGCCGNCCGTTCACGATTTGGACGATCTGGCGCGCCAGGGAAGAGACCACGAAGCGAGAGCTCTGCCCATGGCCGATGTGGTTGAATGGTCGGGCGAGAACGACATCAAGTCCGCGCTGGACATGCCATTGCCAGCAAAGAGCCTCGGCGGCGAGCTTGCTCACCGCATACGGATTGCGTGGGCGCGGCATCCACGATTCCGCCACCGGCAATGCATCGTCGGGAACGTGGCCGTAGACGTCGCCGGATCCGACGTACAGCATGCGCCCGCGGAAGTCCGAGTCGCTAAGCGCCTGCAGCAGGTGAAGGGTCCCGAGAATATTGACTCGCAGCGTGCCCTCGGGATCGTCGATCGACTCCTGCACGGCGCTCTGCGCCGCGAGATGAACGACGGCATCGGGGCACTCGGTCACCACGAGCGCCGACGCTGCGCCCCGCTCGCAAAGATCGAAGGTCGGCGGTACATTGCAGAGTGCCCACGAGCCGGCGTGTGCCTCCGCGATTCGCCTCGCCAAGGAGTTTCCCACGAAGCCGTGCCGGCCGGTCACCAGCAGGCGGCGCACGGCCCGTCCCCTTGGAGACCTCCTGCCGGTCCTGGCACGGTTGCCAGGAATCGAACACGGCCGACGAGACGCGCGGCACAGCTGACGCCGGACCGCCCGGGGGACCGATACGCGCGATCCTTTGCCCGTTGCGCGAGAATGGCCATTGCCGCCTTCCTAGACGATTTCGATCTCGGGGAATGGAAAGATCAACCTGCCCCCGCGCGCCAGGAACTCCGCTTCCCGNCGCTGGATGCCTTCCTTGAAGTGCCAAGGGAGCACGAAGAAGTAATCGGGATTCTCGGCACGCGCATCCGCCTCGGAGACGATGGGAATGTGCGTGCCGGGGGTAATCGATCCGAACTTGTCCGGATTGACCTCGGCGATGCAAGGGATGTCCGATGAGGTGAAGCCGCAGAACTGCAGCAGGACGTTGCCCTTGGTTGACGCTCCGTAGCCAAGGATCTTCTTGCCGTCGGCATTGAGCGAGCGGACCAGTCGCACGAGGTCGTCGCGATGGCGAAAGACCCGCTCCTCGAAGTCTCGGTAGGGTCGAGGCGTGCCGATGCCCATCCGGTCCTCCTGCNTGACCAGCCAGTCCACTACGGCACGATTGCGGCGGATGCTGCGGTTGCCAGCCTTGGCCGCGGTCACCGCGAAACTGCCGCCGTTGATTCCGTTCATCGTGACGTCGACGACCTCGAGTCCGCCCGCGGCGAGGATCGGCATCAGTGAGCTGAGCGAGTAGTACTCGATGTGCTCGTGACATATCGTGTCGTAGCTGTTGAGGCGCAGCATCGACGGCATGTAGCTCTGTTCAAGGTGCCAGATTCCGTCGGCCGCCATGATCTCTGCAACCTCGCGAACGAACGCGACAGGGTCCTCCAGGTCGTAGAACATCGCTATCGACGTGATCATCCTCGCCGGATCCGCATGGACGCTCCGGTAGGCATCGGCCGAGAAGAAATCCGGGACCAGCGTTATGTCGTCCGGATAGTGCTGTCGGAACTTGTGCCCCGTCGGATCGACGCCGACCCGCCGGATGCCGGTCGCCCGGTACGCCTTCAGGGTCGTGGCGTCNTTGCTGCCGATATCGAGCACCACGTCGCCGGGCTNCAATGGAAGCAGACGCTCCAGGAAGCCGACCTTGTCGGCGAGGTGCCGGACCATCGACTGGTTGAGGCCGGAACGATAGCCGTAGTTGCTTCCGTACATCTCCCGGGGATCGTAGGAGTGCCGCAGTTGCAGCAGTCCGCTGTCGGGGCACCAGACGAGCTCAAGCGGCCCGGCAGTGACCGGGGATTGCGCGTCGCGCGGGAACACTCCGGTAAGCTGCTGCCGGCCCAGGTTCAGGACCGATATCAGGTTTGGGCTTCCGCTCGCGCGGCAGCGCTCGATCTCGCGGTATGCGGGCATTTCGTCTCCGTTGATCGCGGACGCGGGCAGGCGGGGCTGCTACGGGGCTCGCCGCGGCTCGTCGAGCACGACGCCGAGAAGCTCCTCGGCACTCTGCTCCCACGTCAGGCATGGCATTGTGGATGAATCCGGAGCGCGCCCCTCGGCGATGTCGGTAAGCCAGTTTTCGAGCGATTCGGCGAGTGCATCGGGGGTGCCGAGCGCGACGTAGGCGACGTGGTTACCGCCGACCTCACGAAATACGGGAATGTCGGAGGCGAGGATCGGCTTGCCGAATTGGGCGGCCTCGATCATGGGCAGTCCGAATCCTTCGCCGGCGCTCGGAAATACCAGGCCGACGCAGTTGCGGTAGCAGGCGACCAGTTCCTCGTCGGTGGGGCGTTCGACATAGTGGAGCCGTCGACCTCGCTCGGGGTGGTTGGCGATTCGCTGCATCAGTTCGTCGACCATCCAGCCGGGCTTGCCGGCGATGCACAGGGAAATGTCGGCCCCACGCTCCCAAAGCCTCTCCACTGCATCGAGCACGAGCCGGTGGTTCTTGCGCGGATCGATCGTTCCCACCATCAGCAGCGTGCGCCCTCGTGTTGCGAGCCGAACGCGATCGCTAGCGGTTCCTGCGCGATCGGCTGCCGCGAAGTCTGCGCCGAGGCGCCAGTATCCGATGCGCTTCTCAGTTTTGGCTCCATCGGCTCGTTCGCGGACGAAGTCGGACAACGCATCGGCAACCGCGCGCGAGATGCAGACGAGGGCATCGCTTGCGTCCACGGCGCGCTCCAGCCAGCCGCGAAACCACTGCGGCCCTCCCGGCACCATGAACTGGGGGAACTGGATGGGAAGCATGTCGTAGACGACGGTGTGCACCGTGCCGCCAGCTCGCCGGACAGCTTCGTAGAGTGGCAGGAAGTCAGCGATCCGTGCCCATGACGAGTCGAGCATGAGCAGGCAGTCGCCGCGGCGGGGCACGACAGCCTGCGGCCTGCCCGCGCCACGCTCGCCCTTCAGGAGGATGCCCTGGTCATCGAGCCACTCCTGGGCCACCACAAGATGTCCATCCAAGAGGCGCACGGCGACGGGCTCGAAGCCAGCGCGGTCGGAACAGTACAGGCAGCGGACGATGTTCTTCACCACACGCGGGATTCCGGTCTGATGATCGCCAGTCGTGATGTGACTGACGTCCACGAGCACCCTCCGGCGTGGAAACAGCGACTGTCCGAGCGATTCGTGAATTGCGAGTGCAGCCGCGTCGACCAGTTCCACCGTGTAGCCGCGATCCCGAATCGAATGCGCCACCTCCCGAACCGGCCGGTCGACCGCGCCCATCCTGGCGCGCTGGATGTACTCGTCGACGACCAGCGCATAGCGGGCCGCGACGCATTCGGGATCGTTGACCCGGGCCACATGCTCGCGGCCGCGGCGGCCGATGCGGGCTCGCTCNTCGGGATTGGAGTGCATTCGATCCAGCGCTGCGGCCAGGATGCCCGCGTCGGGCGTCGCCGGCAGCTTGACNACCACATCCGCCGGGTAGTCGGTGTAGCTCGCAGCATCGTTCAGGATGACGGGAACGCCGCGGGCCATGCAGTCGAGAACCGCTTTCGGCGTTCCGCCTCGGCTTTGGATTCGCAACTGGACGGCAACGTCGCACGCGGCGAGGTACTGCCCGTAGGTCTCGCCGTCCACATATCCCGTCACCGCAACTCTCGCCGAGCAAGGGCTCGTCGCGATGGCGTCGCGCAGTTCGTCGCCGAAGCGGTCGCGCGTTGGCTCGCCCACGAAGGCCAGCCTTGCCGATGAATGGGCTCCGAGCGCNGACGCCTCGAACGCGGCCAGCAGCGTTCCGCCGCACTTGTTCCAGGCCACGTGCCCGAAGCTGCAAACGACGAACGCGTCGTTGGCGATGCCCAGCGCCGACCGCGCGGCGGCCCGCTCCTCCGGGCTCGCAAGGGTTGCGGGCGAAATCATCTGCGGGACGATCCGGTAGGGGGCGGGAAAGCCCTCGGGATAGTGACTCCGGGCAAACTTCGAGTTGAACGGCGAGTGGGAGATCAGCCCGATTGCGCGCTCCAGAACGGCCTTGGTCGCGGGCAGGTGGACGGTTGCGGCTTCGGCCGGATCGGGATTGCCTTGCACCGGTGCAAGGTATCGCCGCGCCCGCGGCCCGTGGGAGTGGAGCATCGCTCCGGAGAACAAACCACGACGCCCGTCGTGAAACTCGGCATATCGATACAGGCCGCTCAGGTACGCGTCGTGCAGGACGACGATGCCTGGAAATCGCGCGAGCGCATCGAGGATGTACGTATGAAATGCAGAGTTTCCGAGGTCGTAGATCGCGGCGTCGTAGTCCGTCCGGCGGGAGGCGAACTCGCGGTGGTCGAAGATCCGGAACTGGGCGCGCAGCGCGTCGTTCTCGACCTCGTACCCGTCCACGTACAGATCGATTTCGAAGTGCCTCGCGAGCCACGGCAGAAAGGCCGCGTTGTAGTCGGCGACTCCCGAGCGACAGGGCGGCAACGGTGTGAACACCGCCAGGCGGCGCCTGGGCAGTCGCGCAGCGGCCACGGTGGGCGTGGCGGCGCGAAGCCGTTGCCGTGTGTCGCGCAGCGCGTCGACCGCCAGTTGCGCGGTGCGCTGCCATTCGAACTGCCGGCTGCGCTGCAGGCCGTAGGAACGCAGGTCTTCGCGAAATGCGGCGTCGCGCAGCGCGCGGGCGAGTACGTGCGCCATCGAATCTGGCTTGCGCGCATCGAAACGCGCGTCGCTGCGATCGACGATCTCGCGCAGGCTCGAGTTGTCGCTGCAGACCACGGCGGCGCCGCACTTCATCGCTTCGAGTACGGGCAGTCCGAGCCCCTCGTAGAGCGAAGGAAAGAAGAACGCTNCGCACAGCCGGTACAGGCCGACGAGATCGGGCTGCGGCACGAAGTCGGTGATGACCAGTTCCTCCGATCGCAGGCCGAGCTTTTCTGCCTTGCGGAGCAGCTCGCGGCGGCGGTCGGCGGCCATCGCGCACACCAGAACGAACTGGACCCCGCGCCTGACATCGTTCGGGATCGCCGCGAACCCCGCCAGCGCGCCGTCGAGGTTCTTCCGGTACTCGTCTCCGCCGGTGTAGAGGACAAAGCGATCCAGCAGTCCATACGCTCGCTGTAGCCTTGCCGCTTCGTCAATGGATGTGGAACCCGGCGCAAAGCTGCCGTCGACGCCGCCCCAAATGGTGGTTATCCTCGAAGGCTCGATACCGAGGAGCTCGATCGCATCGGTGCGGGTGGCGTTCGAAATGGCGAGCAGGTGGTCGCACTGCCTAAGGACGCCGACTTTTTCCAGGTACCACTGCTTGAGGTGTGGGTCGGCAAAGTACCAGTCTGGAAAACGGAGTGGAATCAGGTCGTACAACGTCGCGGAGCGGACGAGGCCCGGCATCGCGGGGAGCTGATTGGGGACGACGGCGTCTCCACCCAAGCCTTCGAACGCGTGGGAGATGTGCAGGACGTCGGGCTGCATTCGCGACCAGTGCCAGCGCACCAGCGCCTCGGCAACTTCCACCGACGCCGTGCGTTCCCCGGGAAGCTGGCGGCCGAGCGGCGGGTAGTTGTAGACCGTGAGGCGCTCCGCGGGTACCGCCGGCCGGAGCGAAGCAATGATCCGGGGGACGATGTCCCCGTAGCGGCCGTTGGCGCACAACCGCAGATCGACGTCGGCTGGGTGCGTGGCGAGCGCACGCACCAGACCCTCCGAATAGCGCCCTACGCCGCGTCCGTGCGAGCCCTCGGTCTGGCACGCCTGCAGGTCAACAACGATCCTCACCGGCGCTCCCGGATCGAGGGGTTGCGTGCATCGTGCGCGGTGCGCGGCATCGTGGGCGGCGGGAATGCGCGTTGCCGGTTCCGCTCACGTGCGCCGCGGTAGCCGCATCTCGACAAGAATTCGCTCCTTGATTGCTTCAAGGGTGAGCTCGCTTGAGTCCGCCAAGGCCACGTCGCTGCGCGCTTGCGCCGCGGCTTGCTGCGGCTCGAAGCCAACGTCGCTCGAGGGTGCGATCGCCACAGCCTCAGCCGGAGGCGCGGGCAGCGCCGAGCTCGGCGCTCCGATTCTCGACTGCTTGAGCTTCGCCCAGGCGACCGGATGCCGACTGCGCAACCAGCCCGCCAGCGGGTCGTAGAATCCCATCCGCTTCGCGAAAGACGCTGTCGCCGACACGCAGCGCGCTTGCCACGACTCCGAGAAAGGCCTACAGGCACCGCTGGCAGCCGCCGGGAGATCGGACTCGACCGAGCGATGCACCACTGCCCGCAGGCGACGAAGCGGCGCAGTGATGCGCCAGGATCGGCTCTCCACCACCCTATGGAACGCTGCGTCGGAGTGCCTTGCCTTCGCCTCCCAATGCGCAGCACGTGAAGCGCGCGCCTCGGCAGCCTGGAAGTCACGTTGCAATTCACCCACTCGCTGCGTGGATCGCGCAAGCTCCCGTTCCAGCACGTCGCCGCGGACCGAGGCGGCACGCACCGCCTCGGCGTCACGCCTCGACTGTTCGGCTGCAGACGCCAGCCGAGCGAGCGCTTCCCGATGGGCATGCATCATGTCCGCCGCAGCTGCTTCGGCTTGGGCGGTCCGCGCCTCGGCATCACGCTTCCACTGTTCAGCCTGCGTTGCGCGTACCTCGAATCGGGCCAACTGCGCCTCGGCCGCGCCACGCGCGGCGTTTGCGGCCTCGATTGCGCGCCCTGCTGCCTCCGAATGTGCGCGGGTCCGCTCCAGTTCACGCTCAAGCACGTCACCGCGAAGCGATGCGGCGCGAACGGCCTCGGCGTCCTGCTTCGACTGCGCCACCGCCGAATCGAGATGCCGGACGACCTCGTGGTACGCCCGCACGGCGGCAGCCCTTTCGGCTTCCGCGCCGGCTGCACGCGCGTCCGCCGCTGCGATCGAGGCCAGGTGGTTTTCGGACTGGGCCTTCAAGCTTGCAACTGCGTCCTCGAGCAATGCCTCCGTGGCAGGTTTGAAACGGTCGAGCACGCACGGAGGAAACGCGAGCCTGGGCGCGAGGTGCTCGGCCTCGCATGCGATGAAAAATGCATTGATGCCATCGAAATAGGCTTCCCGATAGCCGCTCGCCGCCAGGATCGAAGCAATCTTCGCGCTGGCAGGTCGACGAAGGGGCGTCCAGGGCAAGGTGATCTCGATGACGACGACAGCGGGGCGAAACCGGTTCCAGTCTCCNCTCGCGACGACGTCGAGCTCCATTCCCTCCACGTCGATCTTCAGGAAGTCGATCGCCCGGTCGGCGTACTGCTCGCAGAGGGCCGCGAGCGTGATGCACGGACTCTCGATTCCGCGCGCCCCGGGATACGGGGGTGTCGCGCTGGTCTCGCCGACGCTCGCACCTTCGTACAGCTTCAGCTTGCCCGTATGGCCCGCGATCGCGATGCAGAGGTTGACATCACGTGATCGCGCCGCGACAAGTCGCTCGTACGACTCGCGCACGGGCTCGACGTTCACGCCCGACCAGCCGGCCTCGTAGAAGTGCCGGGTGACCGAAGCGACGTCGGGGTGGCAGGCGCCGATGTCGACGTAGAAGCCGTCGATGCGTTCGCTGAAGACGCGCGCGAGGATGACGTCTTCAAAGTTCTGGGCGTAGGTAATCACGCGGGCTCCCCGTCAGGCACGGGCCTCGCTTTCGCACCGATCGCATCGATTGCGCAAGTGGCATCAAGACTGGCGATTCCGATGAAGTGCGGTTGCTCGGCCCTTATGACGCGGAAAGTGGCGACGTTTTCGATCCAGTCGAAGCTCTGCCAGAGCACGGTGTCGCTGTCGACCGACGCNACCGAAACCGAGTAGACCTCCTCCCCAAGGTTCATCGGAAAGTCGAACGCGATGCGAAACCGGTCGTCGACCGCAGGTGCGTGGATGACACGGTCGAGGTGAAACGTGTTCGTTCCATAGACGTCGTTGCCGCGACGATCGCGAATGAGGAAGCCCTGAACGAGCTTGGCGATCGGCCGCCGAACGCGGANGCAGACCTCGATGCGCCCCGGCTCGCCACACAGGAACGCGGCCCTGGGGCCACCATCGGCGCCGAGCACCTGCACCGAAAGCACCTCGACGTCGCGATTGCCCGATCGCGTGGTCACGAGCGCCCCCGAGTTGTCCTGAACGACGTGCTCGGCGAGCAGTCGGCTGGTCAGCACCGCGGAATAGTAGTCCGCGACGGCTGCGGCCGATCCCTCGCGCTCGATGCGGCCATCCTTGAGCAGGAGGGCGCGGTTGCAGAGCGACTTCACCGCTCCCGTGTCGTGCGATACGAACAGGATCGTCGTGCCTAGCCGCTTGAACTCGTTGATGCGAGAGAAGCTCTTCACCTGAAAGTAGCCGTCGCCGACGGCCAGCGCCTCGTCGACGATCAGCACGTCGGGACGGATTGCGGTTGCGACGCTGAATGCGAGGCGGACCGTCATGCCGCTCGAGTAGGTCCGCAGCGGCATGTCGAAGTAGGGACCGATCTCCGCGAACCGCTCGATCTCTGGAATCCGCTCGATGACGGCGGACTCCGGGTGCCCCATCAGCTGTCCCGAAAGCAGCGCGTTCTGGCGACCGGTGAAGTCCGGGTGGAAGCCCATGCCGAGCTCCAGCAGTGCGGCCACGCTGCCTTCAACGCGTACGCTACCCGTGGTGGGTTGCGTAGTCCCGGCTACGATCTTGAGCAACGTGCTCTTGCCCGCGCCATTGACGCCGAGAATGCCGACTACTTCGCCCCTGCCGACGGCGAAGGAGACTCCCTGGAGTACCCACCTCGGCGGCTGCCGGCGGCTGCCGGGGAGTTGAAGCCAGTCGGCGAGGCGTGCCCAGCGTGACGAAAACTGCGGGTACGCCTTGCCGAGATCCCGCACGTGGATCGCGCTCACAGCTCGTCCACCATGGCAGGTGCGTGGCGGCGGAAGAAGCGCATCGCTGCGATCGCGACGACGATCGCCAGCGCTGCGCACGGGACCAGCGAGCCCCAATCCGGCCACCTGTTCTGCAGCAATATGTCCTGGTACGCGGTCGCGAGTGCGGTGGTCGGGTTCGCCTGGATGATCGGCTTGAGGGCCTCGGGTACGATAGAAAGCGGATAGACGATCGGCGTGAGCCAGAACCAGAACTGCAGTCCGATCCCGACTCCCTGGGAGACGTCCCGAAAGAACACGTTCGCTGCGCCAAACATCACACCGAGCCCTGCTGCGAGCACGATGTGAATGGCGAGCACCGGGATCATGGCNGCAAGCTCGATGCCGGGGAAGCGTCCGATTGACGCGAGGAACGCGAGGAAGATCGCGAACACGATCGCGAAGTTGACGGCGGACGAAAGGACCACGGCCGCGGGAAGGCAGATGCGCGGAAAGGAGATCTTCTTCAGCAGGTTCGCGTTCTCGACGAAGACGCTGGTGCTGCGAACGATGATCTCGGAGAACATGCCCCAGGTGATGATCCCCGCGCATAGATAGATGCTGTATCCGAAGCTGTCCTCGAGGCCCGGCAGGCGCGCCCGCATCACGCCGGAGAGTACCGCGGTGAACACCGCGATCTGGGCCAGCGGGTTGAGGACCGCCCACAGCCCGCCGAGCAGCGACATCCGGTACTTCGATTCGAAGTCGCGCCGCACGCTCGCCACGACGAATCCCCGGAAATTCCACAAGGCGTAAAGCATGCGTTGGGCCAGCGCGATGCGCGGCGTTGGCACGCCACGTCCAGCGAACGTCCCGCCCCGCGTCCGTGGCGGCACGTGATGTCTCGTCGCAGTGCCGCTAGGGACGAGGGCTACGAGCTATCATCAAATATTAGCAGATGCGCTTGTGATGGCGCCCGCGGTGCGTCGAGGTGGGGAACCGAGGGTGCGGACACTCGGCTCGCGGCGAAACCGGCCCGGTGTGTGCCCCTGAACTCCGCTGGGCGGTGGCACCCCGCAGTCTTCGCTCATACGCCTTGGACATGCACTCTCCCTTGACCTCTCTCCTGGCCACAGGCGTCCCTGTCGCTGCCTGGGCCATTGGCTATCGGGCAGTCGATCGACTGATGCCGGGTTTTCGCGAGTCATGGATCGCGCGCGCAAGCCTCGGTCTCGGTCTCGGTGTTGCGCTCTTGACGCCCGGACTGGTCGTGCTGGCGCACACCGGCCTCTTCTCCGTTCAATGGTTGGGCGTGATCGGCTGGATCGTCGCCGGCGCAACGATCGCTGTTGCGCCGCGTGGCGGGCGCGTGGCGCGGCCACCGGTCGCCGAGGCCATCGTCCTGGCGGCTGCGTGCGTCTATGCGATCGTCGCTGCGACCGGCCGCGACGAGACCATCGGCGGCGGAAGGGATCAGCAGGTCTACGCGCAGTTCGCCGTTGCGCTGGCGGAGACCGGCTCGCTGGAACGCTGGATCGGGGCCGCCGATGCTGCCGACCGGGTACTGCTCGCGGATGTCGGCCGGATACACGTGCCGGGGACGGTCCTGGGACGAAACGGGATCGACGCTCCCTTCACTCCGTATCTTCCTGCGGGCTGGACGGTCTGGCTCGCGCTTGCGTTTGCGATCGGGGATTTCGTCGGCCTGTACGCGGCGAATGCCGTGGTGTTCGCCTGGGCCGCGGTGCTGTACTACATGCTGGTGCGCGCGCTTGTCGGGCGGACGCTCGCCGCCGGCGCGACCCTTGCGCTGCTTGCGCTTCCGAGTTCACTCTGGATGGGAGGAATCTCCCTTAGCGAGCCCCTGGCGATGGCGTTGCTGCTATGCGTACCTCTGCTTGCGATCCGGGGGCTGGAGCGGTCACGGTGGGCGATCGCGGCGGTCATGCTCGCCGCGGGGCTGGTCCGCTTGGACTCGACCGTCGTGCTTCCCGCGATAGTCGCCGCAGCACTTTTGTCGGCACTCGCGCGCGCCACGCCGAGAAGCATCGCGGCAAGCCGGCGGGTTGCGTCGGCTGCGGCGCTTGCTTTTGTTGCAGTTGTTGCGTTCTACGCGGTGTTCAACGGTCCCTACCTCGCCAGTCACCTTGCGTACGTCGGGATGGCTGGCGCGTCGCTTTTCGCGACCTGCGTCGCTACGGCCCTGCCACGGTCGCCCATCGCACAGCCCCTGCGTGCCGCAATCCGCTCCCGAACCGTCGGAGCCGTCACCGGATTCGTGCTGATACTGTTGTTTGGATATGCGGCACTGCTTCGACCGTCGAGCGAACCTTTCAGCCTGATCGCCAGCCAGACCTGGCTCAATGGCACGAGGGACTACCGCGAAGATGCCTTGCGCAACCTGGCGGTATACGTTTCGTGGCCGACGTTGATTGCGGCATTGGGCGGGGTCGTGCTCATGCTGTCGCGCGGATGGCTTGCCCGCGGTCGTGGGGCTCGCCCGCTGCTGTTGATCCTGGCACTCGCACCGGGCGTGCTCTTCTTGTGGCATCCGCTCGTCAGTCCGGACCATCCGTGGGCCGTGCGCCGATTCGTGCCAACGGTGATACCTTACACGTTGATGTGTGCAGCGGTCTTCGTTGGCCACCTGTTGCGACGCTGGGGGCCCGCGGCGCAGCCCGCAGGAGCGCTGGCGCTGGTGGTCGGGAGCATCCTTGCACTGGCGGCATACCCGTNGTCGACGCTCCTGTTTCAGGACAATCGTGGAGTCACGCAGCAGCTTGCTGCCGTCTCAAAGCAGCTGCCCGACGAAGTGGTCGTTTCGATCGGACTGCACGAGGCCGTGGCGAGCGCGCTGTTGCTCGGGTTCGGCAAGCCNGTGATCAATCTCGATCAATGGTCGGTCACCCCTGCCGTCGAGCACTGGGTCGCATCGAAAGCCGCGCTTGGCCGACCGGCGTGGCTGCTCCACGGACCGGAACTGACCCCGGCGCAGGCCTTGCATGCGGGCAACCTCGAATTCCAGTTTTCGCGCGAGTTCGTAAAGCCCGCAAACGAGGCACCGGCGCGCGAGGTCGCGCGCCAGGACCTCACGCTCTCGCAAACGGCGCTCGCGCCGCCGAGCCTCGATTCGCCGATGCCGATGTTCGGTTCGGATCGAATGTGGGGTTCCAGGGAGAAGGGTTTCTACAATACCGAGATCGCCTCGTTCGGAAGTTTTCGATATACGACAGGCAATGCCCTGCTGACGCTGCCTGCGGGCGTCCTGGACGACGCCAGTGTGTTGAAGGTGGATCTGTTCACGTATGCTGACTCGGCAGAGCGCCGCGAGGTCGAGATCGACATCGCGGGGCATCTCGCTTGGCGAGGGAAGGTCGCCGGAGGGGTGTCGACCGTGCAGGTTCGGATACCCGACGACCTTCCGAGCGAGGGCGTCTCGTTGGCCATCAGGAGCGAGACGGTCAGTCCGGCAAAGCTGGGGTCGCCGGATCGTCGCGATCCGCTTGGCGTGGGGCTCATCGGAATACGTGCGCTTCGGCAAGAAGAANTGGCCGAGGCTCCCGCCGTGCTGGCGGGGCTGCGGTCGTCGCTGCGGCTATTGGGTGGGCGTGCGTCGCCTCTGGAATTCAGGCCGGGCGGCGAAGCCAGTGTGCTTCTGGAAGTGCGCAATTCAGGACACGCCTATTGGCCGGTGATAAGGGAAATAGGCGGGCCGCAGGGCGCGGTGCAGATCGCAGTTCGCTGGCACCGAGTCGGCGAGGCGTCGTTCGTGGCCGACCACAGGATCCCCATGTCCATACGGTTGCATCCGGGTGATCGACTCCGCCTTCGCGCCGTGCTCAAAGCGCTTGGGAGTGGCGGGGAAGCGCTGCCGACCGGTGACTACGAGATCCGCTTGGGAATGGTCCTGGAAGGCGTCGCATTGTTCGCCGATGACGGCGACGCCGTGCTTGTGCTTCCCGCCGTCGTCAGCCGTTGAGTGATCTGACGCCGGATTGCGTCCGGACCGGTGACTCGCCAGGCAGTTGCGCGGAGTGTCGAGGGCCGCCCTTCGACCGGCACGAGCATTGGTGAAGCGTATCGCGTTCGTGGCGGCATGCCCACCTTTCGGGGCATTCGAGTTCATTTTCGCAGCAACCACAAGTAGGTCGGCGCGAGCCATGAGGTCCATGCCGGCGTACGCTTCAGCAGCAGTTCCAGAAGCGGACGCCGCGTGGGCAGCAGTTCGTAGCGTGCGGCGTCGCGGATCACGGCGCCGGTGAGCCAATCGGCTCGTGAAAAGCGCCGGAACAGCGATTTCATCCGCCAGGGTGCGAGAAACGTCTCGGCGTAAGCGGAGCCCTTGCCGGTTGCGCGGACGACCAGACTCGCCAAGGGCCGTGGAAGCCATGACAGCAAGGGCAGCCGATGGTGCGGCTCGATCAGTTGGAGCGAGTGCCCGCCCGCGAAATAGCAGACGCCCGTNTCCCGCAATACGCGATGGATCTCCCCCATGAGCGCCTGGGCATCGTTGACGTGTTCGTATACGTGGTTGCAGACGATGATGTCGAACGACAGGTCGGGGAAGGGCAGTTGCATGGCGTCGGCAGCGACGAAATGAAGATTGCGCGTTCCGGCCGAACGCCGCTTCGCATGCGCGACAGCGGCTGCATCGATGTCGACGCCGAACACTTCGCCAGCGCGCGACGCGAAGACCGCGCTCATCCCACCTTGCCTGCACCCGATGTCGAGCAGCCGCGTCTGCTGGTCTGCGCACGTGCCGAAATCGTCCANCAAGCGCAGGACGCGTTGCGCGCGCCGGGCGCGATCCGGCTGCTCGCTGGGCGTGGTCGATTCCGGANCTGTCGGGTGNCGGGCGTGCCTCATTCGGTCCGTGCGAGCACGCCTCGATAGACCTCGCAGTATCGGGTCGCTACGTGACGCCAGTCGAACGAGGTTACTGCGGTCCTCCGTGCGCGCCTGCCGATCGCGCCGGCCAGCGAAGGACGCGTGAGCAGACACTCGATCGCGCGGAACCATGCCGAACGGTCTCCAGCGGCCACGCGGACTCCCGTCCGGCACTGGATCACCGCATCGCGCAAGCCTTCGATGTCCGCCGCGACTAGCGCTCGCCCCGCGTAGGCCGCCTCGAGTGCGGCGATGCCGAACCCTTCCGCATCACCAGGAATTGGNAGGTTGGGCATGACGACGACAGTCGCACGGCGCATCAACGCCAGCTTCTGAGCTTCGGAAACTTCACCCAGCAGGTGAACGTAGTCCTGCAGGCCGCTGGATCCAATTGCCGCGCGGATGGTCGAGGCATCAGGACCAGCTCCCGCGATAGCGTAGTGCAGGGCGGGAAATCGCCGATGAATCGCCGGGAATGTCTCGTCGACAAACCAGCGAACGCCCTTGCGCGGCACCAGGCGGCCGACCGTGAGCAGCAACGGGGCGTTCTCGGGCCATGGCCAGGCAACTTGGTCGCTCCGGTCGGACGCGACCCGGGTTGGGTTGGGACGAAGCGCCTCGGCATCGGTCGAGGCTGAAGGCGACCCCCGAAACGACGTCGCCGCATTGCCGCCGGCAACCCCGTTGGGGACGACGTGAAGGCGGTCGGCAGGTATGCCCGACGCTTTCGCCAGTGCGGAGACGTGCCTGCTGACACACGTGTAGGCAGCGAATCGTCGTGCAAACGTCCGAAAATAGATCCGATAAGGGGCCGTCGGATAGGTAATGTCCAGTCCGTGCAGTGTTACCACGACAGGGACGCCGAAGGGTCGCGCAAGCCATCCCAGGGGCGCGAGAACCGCATCGTGGAGGTGCACCACCGCAATGCGCCGGGCGAGCAGGCCGGCGAGCAAGCGCAGGGCGGTCGTCGTGAGGAACAGCGGAAGCGCCGTCCGCGCGACGTTTCGGGCAATTGCGGTGACAGGAACGACGTTTCCGACTTCCTCTACCAGTTCCGCGCTCATGGCTTCCATGCCACCCGTTCCGGGAGGGAACTTGCGTGACACCATCCAGATACTGCGTCCAGGCGGAAGCGTTGGGGCAGCGGATTCAGTCACGGTCGCGCCAATTGGCCTCGCGGGCGGCCGCCTGGAGTTCCTCGAGCAGTCGGCGATTCACCGACAGCAGGTCGGCTACGACGCCGAGGGTGAAGAGCAGGCCGCCGGTTAGCACAAGAACCGCCGCCATGATCAGCGACTGGACGTGTCCGGCCGTGCCGGATTGCGTGATGTAGTAGTACGCGAAGCGCAGGACGAGCGCCACTCCTGCCGACACGCACACCAGCGCCGGCGCCGCGAAGGCGCGAAATGGGCGATAGATCACCGCGACGCGCGCGAGCGTGAGGATCGATTGCACGAGGTATTGAGGAGTGCTGCGCATGAGCCGCGACGGTCTTGTCGGCGGATTTGCCTGCACCGGTATTGACGCGACGCGCAGGCGCTTGTAGCCGGCTTGCACGAGGGTCTCCAGGGTGTATGTATAGGTGGAGAAGACGTTGAGGGCGAGCGCGGCGCGACGAGAATAGGCGCGCATCCCGCTGGTGGCGTCGGCGACGTCGGTTCCCGCGATCGACTGCACAAGCCGCGTTCCGGCGATCTGGAGCCAGCGCTTTGCCACCGAGAAGTGCTGGATGCTGGCGAGGGGACGCGCCCCCACCACGATGTCGGCCTCGTCGGCCAACACCGGTGCGACCAGCGCCGGGATGTCGTGGGCACAGTACTGGTTGTCGGCGTCCGTATTGACTATTACGTCGGCGCCCATTCGCAGCGCGGCCTCGATGCCCACGGCGAAGGCCCTGGCGAGGCCCTGGTTTCGCGGCAGTCGCAGTATCCGGTCGGCACCAAGCGCCTGAGCGACCGCTGCAGTCCGGTCGGTAGACCCGTCGTCGACCACCAGCCACCGCACCGATGAAAAGCCCGCCAGGGTCCTCGGCAGCGAACCGAGCACGAGTGGCAACGTCGCCTCCTCGTTGTAGCAGGGGATCTGTATCACCAGCTTCATGTGTTGGAAATCCTCCCCGGATCGCGCGGATGGTCGAACGGAGCGCCGATGGCGCCAGGTCGGGCCGCATGCGTGCGCGCTGGTTTCCGCGCGGCAACGACACGGGCGACCGCCCGACCAAGCGAATGTGCCCGGCGAAATGCCGCGGGCAATGACGGGAAATGCGATGCCGGGGAAGATATCCCCATGCCCCCCCGAACGCAACTGCGTGCTTGCGTCGCCGGATCACGAACGAGGCGGCGCCGAGGACCGCACGGGTGCCGGCGCCGAGGATGACCGGCGCCTGCCAAGGCGGCCGCGGCCGGGAACGGTGACGCCCGCTTCGCCGGACGCATTCGCCTCGCTATGCCCGATTCACACGCGACGCAGGCTGCAATCCTGCGGCGTGCCGGAAGGTTCGGGGGAATGACGAAGTCGGGGCTGCGGAGCGACTACGCCACGGTCGGCCTGCGTGAATCTCCCGGGTGCGCCGGTCAGAACTCGTCCGGGGATACTGTTATCGGTGTCCCGCTCAGGTGGATACCGGAACCGCTCTCGCAGACCAATCCGTAAACGACCGGAGAGTACGGCGGTACCAGGTCCTCCTTCGGAGAAACGTCGAGGGTCCAGAACATCTGCGAGCCGTCTCCGATGAAGGCGGCCTGCCGGCCACCGGTCTCGACATAGAACTGGAATGCATTGTTGCCGCCGGCCCTCTCCGCTCCGTCGGGGAGTACAACCGCATCTCCAGCTTGTCGGTGGGTCCGACGATCGTGCAGGTGAGCCAATCTGGGTGATGGACGAACATCGACCAACGATGCAGCGAGTTATTGGGTATGCCGGTAACCGGAGCAGAAGCGGAAAGGGCGGCGCAGTTCGCATCCATGCCACGGCAACGCAGCTTCTTCTGTGTGATATTGGCGGCGTCGACCGACTTCGCGATGCGGAAATCCGCTCCGAACAACGTGTTGTCCTGCACGGTACAGTAGCCGATCATCGCAGGCCCATTGGGAGCGGAGCTCGTGGTCTCCTCGAAGGTCACGCGCGCGTCGACGAACGCGCCACTGGCGACACCCGCCAGAGTGAAGATGTCGCTGTAGCGGAGCAGTTGATACGGGGTGAGCGTGCCGCTGATGTCGCTGCCGATCTTCGTGCCGTTAGCGCCATTCACACGGATGACGTATTTGACCGGATCCCCCAGCGAACCCACGAAGCAGTTGGTCTTGGACTGATACAAGGGGTCCGAGGGTGGGATTCCGCCAATGGACGTCGGCGTACCGCTGCGCTTCAGGCCACCCGCCGTCGCCGTTGCGCCGGAGAAGACGTGCTCGGGAAATCCTTCGACGCTGAATCCTTGCAGGAACAACACGTGCTGGGTGCGGGAGTAGGCGTAGAACGTGTTGACTTTCACCGCGGAATGGTCGCGCAGGACCATCAGGCCGAAACGGGAATTGCCGTCGTTCGCACCCGGGCACTGGGCCCCCAGCTTGAAGCTCTTGGTTTCTCCCGCCGCCAGCGACAGCAGGGTGCACGGGATGAGCCCAGGTGTGAATACCGATGAGTTGTTCGCCTCGTAGTAGAGGACGTCGACCTCGATCGCCTCGGCGTTGTGGTTGAACACGAACACCTCGGACTCGAACGACGAGCTCTTGGAAATGAGCGGAATCACGATCGAGCTGGCGGCGCCGGACGTCCCGACGGCCGACACGCCCCCGGAGGCGGCGCACAGCAAGGCGAGTCCGAGCATTCGGTAGAAGAGCTTGCAGAGCGCGTTCATTTCGGGGCAGTCTCCAAAATTCACGTTGTCGAAGGCGTGATCGAGGTGCCGGGCAAGTGCGTCACGCGGAGGCGACGCAGCGGGCACGCTGGCTCGTCATTGCCACGCGGAACGAGCAGCTCGNGCATGATATCGGCTGGATGAAGAATTTCGTGTGGTTGCGCCTCGGTGTCAATAGCCATGGGTCGGCTTGCGCTGCTTCGCCGAAAAACGCCTCCCGGCCCAAACGGATCGTCTTGCGGAACCGTGGATNTCGGCCGCTNTGGGCGACAGGCCNCTCGGCGCAGACGCCACGCTGGGCCCCGCTGCCCGCAAATCGCGCCCGCCGCGTTCANCGCGGCGGCGGGTTCCGCTGCTGCTGCATGGCCTTCAGGTTGTCGATGGCAACCANCTCATCCACCGTGTATTCGTGGGTGCCGATGTGTCCGACGAGCACGCGGGTGTCGGCGCGCATCACCGCACCGCTCAGCTTTGCGCGGACGCAGAAGGAACGGTCTTCGCCAAGGTGCTTGCCGCCGGCGATCAGGGGGAGGAACCAGGCTCGCCCGTATTCGCAGGCCGGCGCCTCGATGCGCTGGAACAGGCTCGCCCGCGTGGCGACGAAACCGAAGCCGCATCCGACGATCGGATAGACTTCCCCGCCGGCGCCGAACTTGACCGGCCCACTGAACGCAAAGGTGACGTTCAACGCGAGCTGGTTGCGCGCCGCGTGGTGACGGCAGACGTACAGGCCGGACATCAGGTCCGCGGCCTCGCGTTCGCCCGTCGCCACCAGCGCGAGTGCCTGGTCGAGCGTCGCCACCTGGTCGGCATCCACCCAGACCAGCCAATCCGCGCCGGTGGCGAGCCCCTGTGCCGCAAGCATGCCCCGGGCGCGATCGTGCGGGCTCTCGGCATTGCGGACGACCGGGTAGCCGGCGGCGCGTGCCGCCTCGAGGAGATCCCTCGTTCGCTCGCTCATTCCGCCCAGTGCCGGAAAGCAGAAACAGGTCTTCGACACCGGCAA